>ERZ1504249.10-NODE-10-length-150835-cov-7.192426_pt1 | contig 150835 bp, 130 predicted proteins | sample MGYA00571884_ERZ1504249 | MGnify/ENA primary metagenome ERZ1504249 (study PRJEB39906, sample SAMEA3182069) | gut metagenome | biome: human; feature: gut; material: Stool; isolation source: human stools | place: Canada | collected 2011-11-08 ...
GCTGCATCGTGCTGGGCATGGGCGTGCCCACCACCGCCAACTACTGCATCATGGCCTCCACCTGCGCCCCCATCCTGATCCAGCTGGGATTCCCTGTGGTGGCTGCCCACTTCTTCGTATTCTACTTCGGTATCGTGGCCGACATTACCCCGCCGGTGGCGCTGGCGGCTTACGCCGGCTCGGCTATCGCCAAGTCCGACCCCATGAAAACGGGCATCAATGCCACAAAGCTGGCCATTGCGGCCTTCATCGTTCCCTACATCTTCGCCTACAGCCCGGCGCTGCTCTTTGAGAACATCTCCGGCTGGTGGGAGGTGGCGCAGATCTGCGTCAGCGCGCTGCTGGGCATCTTCGGCATCGCGGCGGCGCTTAACGGCCATCTGTACAAGAAGGTGGTATGGCCTCTGCGCATCCTGTTGGTGGTGGGCGGTCTGGGCATGATGATCCCTGGCACCATCACCGATCTGGCGGGTCTGGTGCTGGTGGGCGCCATCGTCGCGTACCAATACCTGTCCAGCAAGCGTGTCAGCGCTTCGACGGCAGCGTAATAGTCCTCTCCAAAAGCAAGTAAGGCGTCCGGCGGAGCCGGACGCCTTACTTGTTATTGTTTCCCGGCGGGTAAATTGTTGCACAGCGAAATTGTGCAAAATGACAACATCTTTCTGCGCACGGCGCAGGCAAACTTTTGAAAAGTGAAAAAATGTGTCGAAAAGAAATTCTTTTCCAAAAGCGGGAGAATTTTTTCTTTTTGTGCGGATAAAGTTGCATAAAAATTTTTTACAAAGAAATGGTAAGTATTTTTGACCATATAAAAATGACGGAATTCTGTCAAGCGAAAACTTTGAAACGAGAAAAATGCGTATAAAAAAGAAAGAATGCCGTCTATTTATGCGAAAAAAGTTGTGGGCAAAATGACGGGACAAAAACCACATTTTTTTAGCACACTACAAAATCAGTATGAAAATTTGACGGGAAAATGGAAATTTTTTATAATATCAGGCGGAACAAAAAAGTGAATATCCCCTGCAGCAGGGGGAGGAAAGAGGAAAACACACATGGAAAAGTATCTCGTGCTTGCCACATTTGTTGGCTCCGTCATCGCGCTTCTGTTTGCGCTGTTCACGGGGAAGCGGGTGCTGCGCTTCGAGGAGGGCACTCCTCTGATGAGCAAGATCTCCCGCTCCATCCGTGAGGGCGCCAACGCCTACCTGCGGCGGCAGTACACCGTCGTTGGTATCTTCTTCGCCTGCATGATCGTGGTGCTGTGCATCATGGCCGCCTGCAAGCTGCTGACGTGGTTCGTGCCCTTCGCCTTCCTGACCGGCGGCTTCTTCTCCGGTCTCAGCGGCTTCGTGGGCATGCGTATCGCCACCAAGGCCAACTGCCGTACCGCCAACGCCTGCCGCGACGGCCTGAACAAGGGCCTGCGGGTGGCGTTCTCCGCCGGCTCCGTCATGGGCTTCACCGTGGTGGGTCTGGGCCTGTTCGACATCTCCGTATGGTTCATGCTGCTGCGCTTCGTGTTCAAGCTGGAGGCGGCTGACATCACCAGCGCCATGCTGACCTTCGGTATGGGCGCCAGCTCCATGGCGCTGTTCGCCCGCGTGGGCGGCGGCATCTTCACCAAGGCTGCCGACGTGGGCGCCGATCTGGTGGGCAAGGTGGAAGCCGGCATCCCCGAGGATGACCCCCGCAACCCCGCCGTTATCGCCGACAACGTGGGCGACAACGTGGGCGATGTGGCCGGTATGGGCGCCGACCTGTACGAGTCCTATGTCGGCTCCATCATCTCCGCCTCCGCGCTGGGCGTGGCCGCCTTCTCCGATCAGGCCTTCAAGGCCATGGCCATCCCCATGGTCATGGCGGCGGTGGGCATCCTCTGCTCCATCATCGGCTCCTTCTTCGTCAAGACCGAGGAGAACGCCGACCAGCGCACCCTGCTGAAGGCGCTGTCCCGGGGCACCAACCTGTCCGCCATCCTCATTGCCATCATTTCGTTCTTCCTGGTCTGGGCCATGCTGGGTCTGGCGCACTGGGGTCTGTATGTGGCCATCCTGTCCGGCCTGGTGGCCGGCGTGCTCATCGGCAAGGCCACGGAGTATTACACCTCCGACACCTATAAGCCCACGCAGGAGCTGAGCGGCAAGAGCCAGACCGGCTCCGCCACCATCATCATCGGCGGTCTGGGTCTGGGCATGCTGTCCACCGCGATGCCCATCATCATCGTGGCCGTCTGCATTCTGCTGGCCTTCTTCCTGTCCGGCGGCGGCACTGACGCAAGCATGGGCCTGTACGGCATCGCGCTGGCCGCCGTGGGTATGCTGAGTACGCTGGGCATCACGCTGGCGACGGACGCCTACGGCCCCGTGGCCGACAATGCCGGCGGCATCGCCGAGATGGCCGGTCTGGATCCCGAGGTGCGCAAGCGCACCGATGCGCTGGACTCTCTGGGCAACACCACCGCCGCCACCGGCAAGGGCTTCGCCATCGGCTCCGCCGCCCTGACCGCGCTGGCCCTCATGGCCTCCTACATCGAGAAGGTCAAGGAGGTGGGCGTTGCCGAGGTCACGTTCAACGACTTCTCCCTGATGAACCCGCTGGTGCTGACGGGCCTGTTCATCGGGGCCTGCCTGCCCTTCGTGTTTGCCGCGTTGACTATGAATTCTGTGGGCCGCGCCGCCCAGAGCGTGGTGCTGGAGGTACGCCGCCAGTTCCGCGAGATCACCGGTCTGATGGAAGGCAAAGCCGACCCCGACTACGCACGCTGCGTGGATCTGTGCACCAAGGCCAGCCTGAAGGAGATGGTGCTGCCCACCGTCATCGCGGTGGTGACGCCCATCGTTGTGGGTATGGTGCTGGGCTATAAGGGTGTTGTGGGCCTGCTGGCCGGCGCCACCGTCACCGGCTTCCTGATGGCTATCTACATGGCCAACGCAGGCGGCGCATGGGACAACGCCAAGAAGTACATCGAGGCGGGTAACTTCGGCGGCAAGGGCAGCGAGTGCCACAAGGCCGGCGTGGTGGGCGACACCGTGGGCGATCCCTTCAAGGACACCTCCGGCCCCGCCATCAACATCCTGATCAAGCTGCTGAGCATGGTATCCATCGTGTTTGCCGGTCTGATCGTTAACTACTCCCTTCTGTAAAGTCCCCCAAAGCGATAGAGAACAGCAGAACGCCCGGCCGCAGGCCGGGCGTTCTGCTGTTCCGGGGGGGCGGAAGAAAAGGAACACAGCCGCAGATATCGGAGGGAAGGAAAGTGTGAAAGGGAACCGTCAGGGTTCCCTTTCGCGTTCAGTCACCCGCCGCGGCGGGCAAAATGGCAGAATAAAATGCTGCGGTTATTTTGCCATTTTGCAGGCAGCTTGCCAAAAAGGACGAAAGGGCTTTTTGGCAAGCTGCAGCAGAACGCCCGGCCGCAGGCCGGGCGTTCTGCTGTTTGTTTTTTTCAGCAAAGCGCTTCCAGATTGCCTCTGAACAGCGCGTCGTTGACCTCCGGCAGCGTCAGCCGGTGGCTCAAGCCGTAGATCAGGACGGCGTCCCGCCGATCCCGCGGGTACAGCGGCGCATGGTGGGCGTGCTGCAAAAGCCGCTGCGCCTCCTCCACCTCCACGCTCAGGCCGAAGCACAGGCACAGCAGGCGGTTGCGGGAGGGGCAGCGCCGCCCGGAGAATACCTGATGCAGATAGACCTCGCTGATGCCGGAGCTTTTGGCCAGCGTGGTCTTGGCCATGTTTCGCTCCTCGAACAGGCGCTGCAGGGCGTCCGTCAGACCGTCCTCCCGGAAGTTGGCGTCGTTTTCCGTGAGCACGCGGTGCAGGTCGTTGGTGTCCATCAGCTCGTGCAGGAGCTGGTTGGTGTTTTTACGCGTCATATCATATGCCGTCCTTATATCTGTTTTTTTCCTATTGTAGACAAAATTTTCCACAAAAACAATATGCGGGCTGCATAGTCCGACGCTTTTTTTGCATTTTCCGCGCCGCCGCCTTTACAGCGCGGCCCGGAGCGGCTATACTGAGAGAGCTAATGAGGGAGGGATGTCTGTGTATCAGGAGCTGCTGCGGGCCGTGACGGCCTACTTTGACGAAGTCAGGGTGCTCAAGCGCGGGGCGCGGGGCACCGTGACGCTGCTGCGCCACCGGGAGACGGGGAAACGGTATGTGTTCCGCCAGTTCGACGGCCGTGCCGACGTGTACCGCCGCCTGCTGACGGTGTCCTGCCCCTATCTGCCCCGGGTGGAGGAGGTGGCCGAGTCCGATGGCCGTGTGGCCGTGCTGGAGGAGTATGTGCAGGGCGACACGCTGCTGTACCTGCTGGAGGGCGGCCTGCTGGACTGGGAGGAGGCCCGGAAGGTGGCGGCAGACATCTGCGCCGCACTTTGGGTGCTGCACAGCATGGGCGCGGTACACCGCGATGTGAAGGACAGCAACGTGATCCTGCGGGGCAGCGACGCGGTGCTCATCGACTTCGACGCCTCCCGCCTTGTCAAGCCGGAGCGTCCCACCGATACGGTGATCCTGGGCACCACCGGCTACGCCGCGCCGGAGCAGTTCGGCATGTCCCAGACCGATGGACGGGCGGACATCTACTCGCTGGGCGTGCTGCTGAACGTGATGCTGACGGGGCAGCACCCCTCCCGTTGTCTGGCGGCGGGCCACGCGGGCCGGATCGTCCGGCGCTGTACCATGATGAACCCAGATCAGCGGTTCCGGGATGTGTTGGAGCTGCGGGACGCCTTGTGAGGAGAGCATGAGTAGGAAGAAGTATTGTATCCGGTGTGGAGAGCCGCTGCCGCTGGAGGCGTCGTTCTGTCCGCGCTGCACCGCCAGTCAGATGGCGCGGCAGTCCGTGGAGCCGCCCCGCGCTGGGGGGAGGAGGCGGCGCACCGCGTGGCTGTGCGGCGCAGCGGCTCTTGTGCTGGCGGCGGCGCTGACCGGTGGGCTGCTGCTCCGGCCGGACGAGCCGGTACCGGAGGAGGACACCCAGCCCTCCGGGCTGTCAGGCACCCTGCAGGAGGACACCTGCCAGACGTATTACGAGGGGGCGGACGGGCGGCTATACCATGTATTCGCCTGCTTCAGCCCCCAGCCCGACGGCGGCGCTTTCCCGGCCAGCCACCGCGAGGAGCTGCTGCCGGCGGATGAGCCGGGCACCAGTCCGCTGTGCCTGTTCGTGGAGGATGCGGAGGATCGCGCCGCGGACGTGCGGGACGCCTTCCGGGAACTGCTGCGCGACCACACGGTGGAGGCCGTGGCTGCCGAGGGCAGCGACGCCTGCGTGATCCACGAGGAGACGGACGGCTACGGCGATGCCGGGGCGCTGCTGGCCCACGAGCATCAGGTGACAAGCGCCTGCACCTACAACGACATCATCTGGACGCTGTACATGAAAAACGGCGACGAGATCACCCTGCGGCAGGTCATCGAGTGCAGCGAGAAGCCCCAGAAGACCGTAAGCTGGGAGGATACGCCGCTGGACACTGCGGCGGAGCTGCAGGCGCTGCTGGACGCGGAAACGGAAAGCCTGAGCAATGAGACGGGTCTGATCGTCCAGCTGCCCCATGTCACCTATACCGAGCCGCTGAGCATCCGGCGGCCCGTGACGCTGCTGGCCCACGCCGACGGCACGGAGTTCAGCGCGCCCATCACGGTAGCGCGCATGCCCGAAAGCCGGTTGACGGACATCCATGTGACGCTGGAGGGGCTGCGCATCCAGAATCCCGGCGAGATGGCGGGCGTCGGCGTCACGGCCATGGCACCCACCTATCTGACCCGGTGCCGGATCGGCGGCTGGGAACAGGGCGCGGTGGCGGCGGACGGCGGCTGGATCTGGGTGCAGCGCAGCGACTTTATACGCAACGGCACGGCGCTGTGCATCGACACCACGCAGAGCTCCTCGTGGGGCGGCAATCTGCGGAGCGGCAATTTCATCCGCAATGGGACGGCCATTGAGGCCCTGCGGCTGCCGGGAGATTGGATGACCCTGTATGTGTCTAACAGCACCTTCAACGAGAACGAAGCGCTGCTGGCCGGCCCTGCCGCGTCCCAGATCCTGCTGGAGGACACCTGCTTCGTCCAGTAGATGGGATTACAAAAGAGAGGTGACGCAAGGCGTCACCTCTCTTTTCGTATGGGTAGAGTCACTGGGCGGCGGGGACGGACGCTATTTTTTCAACAGCTCCCGCCGGGCCCGCCAGTCGGGGAGGTATCGCTCCACCTCCGCATAGAACGCAGGGGAGTGGTCGTGGTGGCGGATGTGGGCCAACTCATGTACCACCACATATTCGATGGCCGCCGGTGGGCAGTCCATCAGGTACAGGGAGAAGCTGAGACGGTTTTTCCCGGAGCAGCTGCCGTAGCGGGTGCGGGCGGCGGTGATGGTGACGGCGGCGGGCTGCACGCCCATGCGCTGCGCCCAATAGGCCACGCGCCCCGGCAGCACTGCTTTGGCCTGCTGCCGCCATGCTTCAAGCTGCTGCGGCGCGGGGGCCGGGTGGGCCGCCAGATATGCCTGCCGCCGAGCCATGTGCGTGGCCAGCCAGTCCCGGTGGGTGTCCACGAACCGGGCGATATCCGTGTCCGAGGCGCGGAGCGGCGCACGCACCAGCGCCGTGCCCTCCCGCGTTACCTCCAGCGCCATGGTGCGGCGGCGGGAGCGGCGCACCGTGTAGTCCGGCATCATGCGCCCTCCACCGGCAGGAAGCGGGGGCCGTGATAGCCGTCCCGCTCCACCTGCTCCGCCCACATGGCGGCGGGGCGCACCCACAGGCCGCCGTCGCCGTACAGGGCGCGGTACACCACCATCTCCTCCAGCGTTTCGGAGTGGCGGGCCGTGCCGATGACCTCGTATTCGTTTCCCTTGAAGTGGCGGTAGCGCCCAGGCTTTACAGTTGACATAATGCACCTCCGCAGACAGAACTTGCATTGTACGCCCCATCATTATATACTATGGTGCGGCAGAAGTAAACGGGAGGGATGTCTGATGCGAAGTATTTGTCTGCGACTGCGGCGGGGCGACGACCTGCTGCTGTCCATCCGCCGTCTGGCAGAGCGGGAGGGCCTGCGGTGCGCCGCGGTGCTGTCCGGCGTGGGCTGCGTCACGGAGGCCCGCGTGCGGGACGCCTCCGGCGTCACGGTGCGGCATATCGCCCAGCCCTGCGAGATCGTGTCCCTCAACGGCACGGTCAGCGCGGCGCGGTGCCACCTGCATATCGCCCTGTCGCGGGAGGACATGACCACGCTGGGCGGTCATCTGATGGAGGGAACGGTGGTCAACACCACCTGCGAGCTGGTGCTGCTGGAGCTGGACGGCTGGCGCTGCGGCGTGGAGCAGGACGCGGAAACGGGCTACGACGAGATCGTATTTCAGGAGGAAGCATGAAAAATACCACACTGTGCTATATCGAAAATCCGCAGGGGGAGTACCTGATGCTCCACCGGGTGAAGAAGGAGAACGACCTGAACCACGACAAGTGGATCGGCGTGGGCGGCAAGTGCGAGGAGGGGGAGAGTCCCGAGGAGTGCATCTGCCGGGAGACACTGGAGGAGACGGGGCTGACCCTGACGGACTACCGCTACCGGGGTGTTATCACCTTTGTGTCAGACGAGTGGGAGGGGGAGTACATGCACCTGTTCACCGCCACCGGCTGGACAGGGGACATCCACGAGTGCAATGAGGGCGTGCTGGAGTGGCTGCACAAGGACGCGCTGGCGGCACTGCCCCAGTGGGCGGGGGACAGGATCTTCCTCGACCTGATCCGCCGGGCGGACACGCCGTTTTTCTCCCTGAAGCTGCAGTACCGGGGTGAGACGCTGGTCTACGCCGCGCTGGACGGAAAGGAGCTGGCGGTATGATCCTTGTCAGTGCGTGTCTGCTGGGCTGTGCCTGCCGCTACGACGGCAGGAGCAAGGGCCATCCGCTGGCACAGGAGCTGGCCCGGCGGGGGCTGGCGGTGCCGGTGTGTCCCGAGCAGCTGGGTGGACTGGCCACGCCCCGGGCGCCCTCCGAGCAGCGGGAGGGCCGGGTGGTCAGCGCCGCCGGGGACGATGTGACCGCCCAGTACCGCCGGGGCGCGGAGGAAACGCTGCGTCTGGCGAGACTGTACGGCTGCGCCGCCGCCGTGCTGAAGGAGCGCAGCCCCTCCTGCGGCAGCGGGCAGGTCTACGACGGCACGTTCAGCGGTACGCTGACGGCGGGCTGGGGCACGGCGGCGGCTCTGCTGCGGGACAGCGGCGTCCGGGTGCTGGGGGAGAGCGAGCTGGAGCAGCTCCTCCGGGAGCTGGGCGTCACAAGATAGGAACGATTTGGCACGGGGGACGCACAGTGGGTGCGTCTCTTGTGATTTTCACAAGAAAAACTGTATTTTCTCTGTGCGTTTCGGCAAAAATACGAAAATCCATTGACATTGGGCCGGAAAGTTGGTAGGATAGCACCGTAGAAAGGGCGGTAACGTTTCCGGTAATGTTTCCGGTAATGTTTCCGGGTTCACCGCGTTTCTGTATAATGTGACAGGAAGGGACACCGGCATGACGATCAAGGACATCGCAAAACAGTGCAGCGTCAGTGTCAGCACCGTATCCCGTGTGCTGAATGACCGTCCGGACGTCAGCGACGATGTACGCCGGAAGGTACGGGCTGCCATCAAGGACAGCAACTATATCCCCAACAACAGCGCCCGCGATCTGGTGCGTACCAAGTCCGAGGCCATCGGCCTTGTGGTGCGCGGCGTGTCCAATCCGTTCTACACGGACATCATCCAGGCCATCGAGAACACCGTCACCGACGCGGGCTTCTCGCTGGTGATGCAGCAGATCCCCTCCTGCGCCGACGAGGTGCAGCGGGCCGCCGTTATGGAGCGGGAAAAGCGTCTGCGGGGCATCATCTTTCTGGGCGGGCGCTTCGACTACACCCCTGGCGATCTGGCCATGCTGAACGTGCCCTTCGTGTGCTGCTCCTACTCCAACCAGTACGGCACCCTGCGGGTGGGCGAGTATTCCGCCGTGTCCATCGCCGACGAGGAGACGGCGCGGCAGGCCGTGGATCACCTGTATGACCATGGGCACCGGCGCATCGCGGCGCTGATCTGCCGGGAGGACGACCAGTCCATCAGCCAGCTGCGCTATCAGGGCTACCGCAAGGCGCTGGAGAGCCACGGCATTCCGCTGGACGAGGATCTGGTCATGTGTACCGGCACCTTCGATATCCGGGACGCCTACGAGGCCGTCAGCCGGAGGCTGCGGCAGGGCGCGGACTTTACGGCACTGTTCGCCATCGCGGACTCCATGGCCATCGGCGCCATGCGGGCGCTGCGGGACGCGGGACGCCGGGTGCCGGAGGACTGCTCCGTCATCGCCATCGACGGGCTGGAGCTGTCGGCCTACATCGAGCCGCCGCTGACTACCCTGTGCCAGCCCATGGAGGAGATGGGACGGCGCAGTGCCCAGATCCTGCTGGGCATGCTGCGGGGACACGGCAGCCACTGCTGCGAGGTGCTGCCCACCCAGCTGCGGGAGGGCGGCTCCGTGCGGAGCGTCTGATCTGGTTTTTGCGCCGGAAACGGCGTGAAAATAAATTTGTTAAAGGAGTAATCTCAAATGAAGAAGTTTCTTGCAATGATTCTGGCTCTCGTGATGGCCCTGTCTCTGGTGGCCTGCGGCGAGCAGAAGCAGCCCGATGCCGACCCCAACGAGGGCGGCGACGCTGCCGCTACCGGCAGCGTGTACTATCTGAACTTCAAGCCCGAATCCGATGCTGCCTGGCAGACCGTTGCCGCCGCTTACACCGCGGAGACCGGCGTGCCCGTCAAGGTTGTCACCGCCGCTTCCGGCCAGTACGACACCACGCTGACCGCCGAGATGGACAAGGACGCCGCTCCCACCATGTTCCAGGTGGGCAATTTGGGCGCTGTCAACAGCTACGGCGAGTTCTGCTACAATCTGGAGGGTACCGATGTGTACAACCAGATGACCACCCATGACTTTGATCTGAAGAACGCCGACGGCGAGACCGTTTCCATCGGTTATTGCTACGAGGCCTTTGGCATCATCGTCAACAAGGCGCTGCTGGAGAAGGCCGGTCACTCTCTGGACGAGATCACCAACTTCGAGTCCCTGAAGGCCGTTGCTGATGACATCCACGCCCGCGCCGCTGAGCTGGGCTTCGATGCCTTCACCTCCGCCGGCCTGGACGGCTCCTCCTCTTGGCGTTTCTCCGGCCATCTGGCCAATATGCCCCTGTTCTACGAGTTCCGCGATGACAATGTGACCGCGCAGCCCGCCACCATCAAGGGCACCTATCTGGATAACTACAAGGCGATCTGGGATCTGTACATCACTGACTCCGCCACCACCGGCGCTGCCCTGCTGTCCGCCACCGGCGACCAGGCTGAGGCTGAGTTCGGCGAGGGCAAGGCCGTGTTCTATCAGAACGGCACGTGGGAGTTCAGCAACCTGACCTCCGCGGAGAAGTTCGGCATGAACGCTGACGATCTGGCCATGATCCCCATCTACTGTGGTGTGGACGGCGAGGAGAAGGCCGGCCTGTGCTGCGGCACCGAGAACTGCTGGGCTGTGAACAAGAACGCCTCCGAGGCGGACATCAAGGCCACTCTGGACTTCATGAACTGGGTCGTCACCTCTGACGCCGGCACCACCATGCTGGCCGAACAGTTTGGCCCCTGCCCCTTCAAGAACGCCAAGACCCCCGAGAACGTGTTCTTCGCACAGGCCAACGAGTATGTTGCCAACGGCAACTACACCGTCACCTGGGCGTTCAACTGGACTCCCGCTGTTGACGATTGGCGTGCCGCCGTGGTGGACGCTCTGAGCCAGTACACCACCGGTAACGGCAGCTGGGACAACGTCAAGACTGCTTTCGTGGAGGGCTGGGCCACCCAGTACGCCAACGAGCACTAAGCTTTGCGTGTCTGACTGACGAAAAACATAAGAAGCAGGCGGGGCGGGCGTAATCGCCCGCCCCGCCTGTACAATCTCTGTGGTGGCGTGAGCTGTTGGCCGAACTGCTTCGGGCAAGAGCTTTCGCCATGACAATAAAAGCGGAACAGGAGTGAAAGAATGAAGCGATTACACAGAAAGCGGGACGCGGCCGCCCTCAGCAGCCGCCTGATCCGCCGGCCCATTCAACGGATGGTGTGGCTGTTTCTGCTGCCCACCTTCGCCGCCTTTTGCATCGGGTTTTTGTACCCCTTCCTGAAGGGCGCGTTTTTGTCCTTTTGTAAGTTCAAGCTGACCAGCCAGTGGACGTGGGTGGGCTTTACCAACTATGTGAAGGCCTTCTCCGACAGCAGCTTCCTCCACGCCTTCTGGTACACGGCGCTGTTCGCCTTCGTATCGGTGTTGTTTATCAATGTGCTGGCCTTTACGGTGGCGTATTTCCTGACAAAGGGCATCAAGGGCTCCAACCTGTTCCGCACGGTGTTCTTCATGCCCAACCTCATCGGCGGCATCGTACTGGGCTATATCTGGTCGATGATCTTCGACGGCATTCTGGTGAAGTACAACACCTCCGTGGTGCTGGAGAGCAGGTACGGCTTCTGGGGCCTGATCATCCTGATGTGCTGGCAGCAGGTAGGCTATATGATGATCATTTATATCGCCGGATTGCAGTCCATTCCGGAGGATATGCTGGAGGCCGCCCGCATCGACGGCGCCAACAGCTGGCAGCTGCTGTGGAAGGTCACCATCCCCAATATGATGAGCTCCTTCACCATCTGCATCTTCCTGACCCTGACCAACGGCTTCAAGCTGTTTGATCAGAACCTGGCCCTTACCGGCGGCCGCCCGTTCCTGCAGCAGCCGGACGGCAGCGTGATCAAGACCACGGAGATGCTGGCCCTGAACATCTACAACGCATTTTACTCCGGCGGCGGCAACAACCGCGGCGTGGGGCAGGCCAAGGCTGTGGTGTTCTTCATCCTCGTGGCCGTCATCGGACTTATCCAACTCCAGTCCACCCGTAAAAAGGAGGTGCAGCAGTAATGCAGACCAGTCTTGCCAAAAAGCACGAGCATGGGAAAATGGCGCTGACCGTGGCGTTCGCCGTGATCTGCATCATCTATGTGCTGCCCATCCTCATCGTGCTGATGAACTCCTTCAAGAGCAACGCCGCCGTGAACACGGAGACGTTCGCCTTCCCCAACGAGGACAGCTTCGTGGGGGTGCAGAACTATATCAAGGGCATGACCTTCGGCAACTACCCGTTCATCAAGGCCGTGCTCTACAGCCTGTTCATCACCCTTGCGTCCTCGGCTCTGATCCTGCTGTGTACGTCTATGGCAGCGTGGTATGTCTCCCGCGTGGGCAGTCTGGTCAGCAAGATCGTGTACTACCTTTGCGTGTTCTCCATGGTGGTGCCGTTCCAGATGGTGATGTTCACCCTGTCCCGTACCGCCAACAAGCTGCATCTGGACACGCCATGGACCATCCCGGTGGTGTATCTGGGCTTCGGCGCGGGCCTCGCGGTGTTCATGTTCTCCGGCTTCGTGAAATCCATCCCGCTGGAGATCGAGGAGGCCGCTGTCATCGACGGCTGCGGCCCGCTGCGCACCTTCTTCCTGGTGGTGCTGCCCATGATGAAGCCGACGTTCATCTCCGTGGGCGTGCTGGAGATCATGTGGGTGTGGAACGACTTCCTGCTGCCGTATCTGGTACTCGACCGCACCAAGTATATGACCATCCCCATCGTCATCCAACACCTGAAGGGCAGCTACGGTCAGGTGGATATGGGCGCCACCATGGCGCTGATCCTGCTGAGTATCCTGCCGGTCATCGTCTTCTACCTGCTGTGCCAGAAGCACATCATCAAGGGCGTGGCCGCCGGCGCTGTCAAGGGCTGACGTGCGATATTGCTTACTGCGGGGCGGGCCTTTCGCCCGCCCCGTTCCATTTTCGATAGAAGGTGACATGCTGCTATGAAACGTTCCAGTGGTATTTTAATGGCCGTCTCCTCCCTGCCCTCCCCCTACGGGATCGGCACGCTGGGGCAGGCGGCATACGATTTCGCGGATTTCCTCCATGCGGCGGGCCAGCACTACTGGCAGATGCTGCCGCTGGGGCCTACCAGCTACGGCGATTCGCCGTACCAGAGCTTTTCGGCCTACGCCGGAAACCCCTACTACATTGACCCCGACCTGCTGATCGCCGACGGGCTGCTGGCCAAGTCCGAGTGCAGCCGGTGCAAGTGGGGCAGCGATCCCCGCTACGTGGATTACGGCCGTATCTATGAAAAGCGGTTCGACCTGCTGCACAAGGCCTATAAGCGGGGCTGGCAGCGGGACAGCGAGGATGTGGCCGCCTTCGCGGCGGAGAACAGCCGCTGGCTGCCGGACTACGCCCTGTTTATGGCCTGCAAGCGCTATTTCGGTATGAAGGCGTGGACGGAGTGGCCCGATGATATCCGTCTGCGGCAGGACGGCGCGGTGGAGAAGTACCGCACGCTGCTGCAGGAGGACGTGGAGTTCTTCGTCTACCTGCAATATCTGTTCTTCCGCCAGTGGAACCGGCTGCGGGACTACGTCCACGCGCAGGGCATCCGTATCATCGGCGATCTGCCCATCTATGTGGCTATGGACTCCGCCGATGTGTGGGCGGAGACGGAATTCTTCCAGCTGGACGAGACGCTGATTCCCAAGGCCGTGTCCGGCGTGCCGCCAGACTATTTCAGTGCCGACGGCCAGCTGTGGGGCAATCCTCTGTACGATTGGGAGCGTATGCGGGAGGACGGCTTCGGCTGGTGGATACGCCGCATCGATGGCGCCGGTAAGCTGTACGACATCATCCGCATCGACCATTTCCGGGGCTTTGAGAGCTATTGGGCGGTGCCATACGGCGAGACAACGGCGAAAAACGGCAGGTGGGTGGCAGGCCCGGGCATGGATCTGGTGGATCGGCTCAACGGCTGGTTCCCCCAGCTGGCGTTCATCGCCGAGGATCTGGGCTACCCCACGCCCGGCGTCCAGCAGCTGCTGCACGACTCCGGCTGGCCCGGCATGAAGGTGCTGGAGTTCGCCTTTGACTCCCGCGACACCAGCAACTATCTGCCTCACACCTACACGGAGCACTGTATATGCTACACCGGCACCCACGACAACAGCCCCCTGGCACTGTGGCGGCAGGAGGCCAAGCCAGAGGACATCGCCTATGCCGAGGCGTATCTGGCGCTGACGGAGCAGGAGGGCTTCCACTGGGGCGTCATCCGGGGCGGCATGAGCAGCGTGGCAGAGCTGTTCGTAGCCCAGATGCAGGACTATCTGGGTCTTGGCGCGGGCCACCGCATGAACACCCCCGGTACGCAGGGAGGCAACTGGCAGTGGCGTCTGCTGCCCGGCGAGCTGACACCGGCGCTGGCGGAGAAGATCCGCCGCATGACCGTGCTGTACGGCCGCGCCGACCGTCCGGCGGAGCCGAAGGAAAAGGCTGAATAAACGACATCCGCCGCCTGCTTCTGCGGGCGGCGGATGCTTTGCTGCCCGTATCCGGGGGTGTGCCCCGGCATACACAAAAAAGGAACAGGCCCGCCGGGCCTGTTCCTTTTTTGTGTATGTGCGCCGTCTCTTAATAGCTGCCCAGATCGGCGCTGGCGTCGCCCTCGACGCTCTTGCCGAACTCGTAGTCGTTGCCGGGCAGGATGGCATTCAGGATAACGCCGGCCAGCGCGGCGATGGCCAGGCCGGTCAGGGTGATATCAGCGCTGCCCACGGTGAAGGTGATGCCGCCGGTAGAGGCAAAGCCCAGACCGCAGACGAAGATGACCGCGGCGATGATGAGGTTGCGGGACTTGGTGAGATCCACCCGGTTCTCCACCACATTGCGGACGCCGACGGCGGAGATCATACCGTAGAGGACGAAGCTGACGCCGCCCACGATGGCGGTGGGGATGGAGTTGACCAGCGCGTCGAACTTGGGGGAGAAGCTGAGGATGATGGCGTAGATGGCGGCGATGCGGATGACCCGGGGATCGTACACGCGGCTCAGGGCCAGCACACCGGTGTTCTCGCCGTAGGTGGTGTTGGCGGGGCCGCCGAACATACCGGCGAAGGCGGTAGCCAGACCGTCACCCAGCAGGGTACGGTGCAGGCCGGGATCCTCGATGAAGTTCTTGCCGGTGGTGGAGGAGATGGCGGAGACATCACCGATGTGCTCCATCATGGCGGCGATGGCGATGGGGGCCATCACCAGAATGGAGGTGATGTCGAACTTGGCGATGACGAACTGCTGCAGGCCCAGGAAACCGGCATCGTGGACTTCGGTGAAGTTGATCAGGGGCTGCATCACGCCGTCGGCGTCAGGCAGCTGTGCGCCGCAGGCCGTGGCGATCAGAGCCACGATGTAGCTACCCACCACACCCAGCAGGATGGGGATGATCTTGACCATGCCCTTGCCCCAGATGTTGGCCACGATGATGATGGCGATGGCCACCAGCGCCAGCCACCAGCAGCTGGAGGCGTTGGTCACGGCGGTGCCGGACAGGTTCAGGCCGATGAGGATGATGATGGGCCCGGTGACGATGGGGGGGAAGAAGCGCATGACCTTCTTGGCGCCCACCAGCTTGAACAGCAGGGCCAGCACCAGATACAGCAGGCCGGCCACCACCACGCCGCCCAGCGCGTAGGGCAGCTTCTCCTCGCCGGTCATGGCGGCGAACTTGCCGCTGTCAAGGTTGGCAACGGCCTGGAAGCCGCCCAGGAAGGCGAAGGAGGAGCCCAGGAAGGCGGGCACCTTCATCTTGGTGCAGACGTGGAACAGCAGGGTGCCGATACCGGCGAACAGCAGGGTGGTCTGGATGGACAGGGGCAGGCCGTAGCCGCTGACCAGAATGGGTACCAGCACCGTGGCGCCGAACATGGCGAACAGGTGCTGCAGGCCCAGCAGCAGCATCCGGGGCGTGCCCAGTTCTCTGGCGTCGTAGATGGCGTCGTGTCCGAGTTTTTTGTTCATGTGACGATTCCTCTCTTTCTTCATCCGTTTATTTCCAGTTACTTACCAACACAAAAAAACGACCGGTGAAAAAATCACCGGTCAAAGGAAACAATATCAGAAATGGAAACAGTGGGAGCGTCCGTCCGCTTTTTCGTCGTGATCTTGCAGGTCATGGCCGTCCCTCCTCTCATTTTCTTGCCTATTATACGGGCCGGCTACGGAAAAAGCAATACATTTCTGCGCCAAGAAACTGCCAAAAAACCGTCGGTTTCTTTGACATATCTCACAAATCCATTTCCCCGGCTAATGCCTGCTATCAGTGGGTATCGCTCTTTACAGGTTTGCCGAATCGTGGTAACATTACGGGAAAAAGGAGGCGCTGCCATGGACATCCCGGTATACCAGTATGATATGCTGGACTCCACAAACACCCAGTGCCGCCGTCTGGCGGCGGAGGGCGTCATGGACGCCGTGGTGACGGCGGACTGCCAGACGGCGGGCCGGGGCCGCATGGGCCGCAGCTTCCAGTCCCCTCCGGGGCTGGGGCTGTACCTGTCCGTGCTGTGGCGTACCGGCCTGCGCACCGACACGCTGCCTATGGTGACGCCGCTGGCGGCGGTGGCCGTGTGCCGTGCCGTTGAGCGGGTCTGCGGTCTGCGCTGCGGTATCAAGTGGCCCAACGATTTGGTGCTGGGCGGGCGGAAGGTCTGCGGCATCCTGACGGAATCGTCGTTCCGCCCCGACGGCGCGCCGGACTGGGTCATCGTAGGTATTGGTGTCAACGTGTCCCAGACCGCTGCCGATTTCTCCCCCGATGTGGCGGGTATGGCCACGTCCCTCCGGGCGGAGGCGGGGCACGCGGTGTCCCGGGACGAGCTGGCCCGGGCGCTGATGGGCGAGCTGACTGACCTGCATGACCGGGCGCTGCCGGATCCCGCCCTGTGGCGGGCGGACTACTGTGCGCGCTGCGTCAGCATCGGGCAGCGGGTGCGGCTGGTGCGCGGCGGCACGGCATGCGAAGCGGCGGCGGAGGGCATCGACCCGCGCTATGGCCTGACGGTGCGGTACGACGACGGCACGGTGGAGACGCTGTACGGCGGCGAGGTGTCTGTCCGGGGACTTTACGGATATTCTGAATGAGGTGATCTTGTGAAATTACTGTGGGAGCTGTTCCTCACCTTTGCCAAGGTGGGGGTCATGACATTCGGCGGCGGCATGGCCATGCTGCCCATTCTCCAACGGGAGGTGGTGGAGAACAAGGGCTGGGCCACCGATGAGGAGCTGGTGGACTACTTCGCCATCAGCCAGTGTACGCCCGGCATCATCGCCGTCAACACCGCTACCTTCGTGGGGCAGAAGCAGCGGGGCGTGCTGGGCGGCATCGTGGCCACGCTGGGCATCGTGTTTCCCTCGCTGATTATCATCACGGCGCTGGCCGGGGTCATCAACAGCTTCTCCCATCTGGACTGGGTGCAGCACGCCTTTGCCGGTATCCGGGTGTGCGTATGCGTGCTGATCTTCAACGCCACGCTGAAGCTGCTGAAGGGCTCCGTGAAGGACTGGCCCGCCGCCGTCATCTTCGCGGCGGTGCTGGCGGCATCACTGCTCACGGACGTCTCGCCCGTCATCTTCGTGGCGGCCGCCGCTCTGTGCGGCATCATCATCCGGAATCTGATAAGGAGGGAGAAATAATGCTGTACCTCCGTCTTTTTTGGGAGTTTTTCAAGACCGGCCTGTTCGCCATCGGCGGCGGGCTTGCCACCCTGCCGTTTCTGCAGGATATGTCCGACCGCACCGGCTGGTTCACCCATGCCCAGTTGGCGGACATGCTGGCGGTGTCCGAGTCCACCCCCGGGCCTATCGGCGTGAACATGGCCACCTATGTGGGCTTCACCACCGGCGGCGTCGGCGGTGCGGTCATCGCCACGCTGGGCCTTGTGACGCCGTCCGTCGTCGTCATCCTTATCGTGGCGGCGTTCCTGAAGGCGTTCCGGGACAGCAAGTGGGTCAGCGCCGCGTTTTACGGGCTGCGCCCTGCCTCCACCGCGCTGGTGGCGGCGGCAGGCGTCTCCGTGGTGCTCATCGCGCTGGTGAACACCGGCGCGTCCGGACTGGCACTGCTCAACTGGAAGACCATCGCACTGGCCGCCGTGCTGGTGGTGCTGACACGGTGGGTGAAATACACCAAAAATCTGCACCCGATATTGTTTATTTTAGCCAGCGCCATTGTGGGCGTGGTGTTCCGATTCTGACAGCACAGGAGCCGTCCCGGCGGGACGGCTCCTGTGCTGTCTGCGCGGATGAGCGACTGTACTTGACAGGAATGAAGTGTTATGGTACAATGCGGTTAAAGATGCTTAACCGAACTGCCGCTGCGGCGGCTGTTTTACAGCGCATCAGTTAGAACAGATTAACCGATACATATATAACGGCAGGCTGCGGCATACTATTCGGAGGCACGAAAGGAGGGACGGCATGTCGGAGGAGATCCTTATCAGGCAGGGCGCGCCCACGCTGGCGGGCATCAAAGCGGGCAGTCTGTTCCCCTGCCCCTGCGATGACCGGGAGGCGCTGCTGGACGACGTGCGGCGGCTGAACCGGCTGCTGGCGCCCAAGGGACTGTGCCTGCTGCCCATCCGCTTCAAGGGCGGGCAGGCGCTGCTGTATCTCTACCGTCCCGCCGTGCTGCACCGCGATCTGCAGGACAGGCTGGCCCAGCGCATTCTGTCGGAGGCAGGCTATTCCTGCGGCGGCTGCGGGCGCTGCGTGGCCCAGCTGATCCGCCGCTTCCGGGAGAGCGGGGAGTTTCCCCACGAGGTGGGGCTGTTCCTCAGCTATCCGCCAGAGGACGTGCAGGGCTTTATCGACCACCGTGCCTGCGATTTCAAGTGCGCGGGGCTGTGGAAGGTGTACAGTGACGAGGCGCGCGCCCTCCGTCTGTTCGACCGGTTCAAGCGCTGCACCGAGGACTACTGCGCCCGCTGGCGGGCCGGCTCGGACATCGGCCAGCTGGCCGTGGCCATGTGACAGCATAGAAAAACCGTCCGGCTCACAGAGCCGGACGGTTTTCGCGTGTCTCCGCAAAAAGAATACCGCGTCCGGTGGCCATACCGGGCGCGGTGTGAGGGGGAGGCCCCCATGGAAAAGATGAGAGAAGGGCGCTTTACTTGGTCTGCAGACGATTCTCGCTGTCCCAGCTGGCAATGTCCAGATTCTTGTACTGCCGGCGCAGGCGGGTCAGCTCCTCGTTGTCGCCGCCCAGTGCGACGATGCGGTTCACCGCGGCCAGATCGGCGGCGGGCATGCCCACCTCGCTGTCCGTACCGCAGGAAGCGCAGTGATAGGTCTTGCCGTCAAAAGCCACATCGCTGCTGCCGCAGACGGCGCAGCGGATCGTTTTCGTTACCAGTGCCATAATTTGTTACCTCCATATATTTCAGATTTCCTTGTCGACAATTACATGATAGCACACGATCTGATATTTGTAAAACGCATTATTGTACTTGCAACTATGAGCAAATGTATGATAGAATGACGGCAGGAAACGAGGTGATCCCGTGAGCATAACCAAGTACCAGATGTTTTTGAAAACGGCGGCCTGCGGCAACTTCTCCAAGGCGGCGGAGGCACTGAGCTTCACGCAGTCCGGCGTCAGCCATGCGGTGCAGTCGCTGGAGGAGGAGCTGGGCGTCACGCTGCTCAGCCGCAACCGGGGCGGCGTGGTGCTGACGGCGGACGGCCGGGCGCTGCTGCCCCAGATCGAAAAGCTGTGCGCCGCCCACCACGCGCTGATGCAGTCCGCCGCCAGCCTGAAGGGCATGGATGCCGGTCTTGTGAAGGTGGCCACGTTCTCCAGCGTGTCGGCCCAGTGGCTGCCCTCCATCCTCAAGAGCTTTGGCGGGCAGTACCCCAATATCGAGTTCGAGGTAGTCACCAGCGACTTCTATGAGCAGGTGGAGGAGTGGATCCTGAAGGGCACGGTGGACTGCGGCTTTCTGCGATTGCCATCGGTAAAGCGGCTGCAGGCCTACGCGCTGCACCGGGATGAGCTGCAGGTCATCGTGCCCTGCGACCATCCACTGGCCGGCAGCGATCCGTTCCCGCTGGAGGCGCTGGCACAGGAGCCGTTCATCCAGCTGGAGGAGGGCGAGGACTATGAGATACGCGCCGCCTTCGACGAGATGGATATCCGGCCCAGCGTCAAGTACACCGCACGGGAGGATCGGACGATCCTGGCCATGGTGTCCAAGGGATTGGGTATCAGCCTGCTGCCGGAGCTGATGGCGCGGCACAGCCCCTACCCGGTGGCGGCCTGCCGTCCGCCCATGACATTTTACCGCAACATCGGCATCGCCGTGAAGGACGAGCGGGCGCTGTCCGCCTCCACCCGGCGGTTCGTGGAGTACGTCCGGGGCTGGGTGGCCGAAAACGGCGAAAAGTAAAGGGGCTTGCGGCAAAGGCGGCGGGCCTGTACAGTAGGAGCAGAGCTGCGGGAAAGAGAGGGTGTGCGTATGACATTGCAGCAGCTGAAATATGTATCCATGGTAGAGCGGTGCGGGTCGTTCAGCAAAGCGCCCAGAAGCTGTACGTCTCCCAGCCCAGCGTCAGCAATCTGGTACGCGGACTGGAGGAGGAGCTGCATATCACCATCTTTCAGCGGACGCCCTCCGGCGTGGTCGTCACCAACGAGGGCCGGGAGCTGCTGAAGCTGGGGAACAAGCTGCTGCGTTCCCGGCCCCATGCATTTATCCCATGCTGGAGAGTAACCCCCAGTACGACATCGCCCGCCGTCAGATGAAGGGCGGCAGCGGCATGCTGTCCTTCGACGTAAAGGACGGTCTGGAGGCCGGCAAGCGGTTCATCAACAGTCTGAAGCTGTGTACGCTGGCGGTGTCGCTGGGCGACACGGAGACGCTGGTGGAGCAGGCCGCCCCTCATGGCCCTCCCCACCCCCATCCATGTCGTTTTCCTCTCCTCACAATAACAGCAGCAGACCCTCCGGCTGTGCCGGAGGGTCTGCTGCGTCTTGACAGGAAGAGATCCTGGACTATGATAACATGCGTTATTCGTAACGTGTGTTACTAGAGGGGGGGTGAAACGATACCTGCCATGAAAAAAAGTATCGGAGGAGTCCGTCGTCAACGCGGCGGCAGACGTGCTGCGAAAGCGGCGGCTCTCCCTTTGTATGCTTCCGGTACGGTCACATCCGCCGGCGGTTGACGAGACGGAACAGCGTGGACACCAGCAGGATGCCTACCGCCAGCGAGCCGGCGACGCCTACCGTCTCCAGACCCTTTCCCACGGCGTCCATCATGTTGCCCTCCAGCCCCATGCTCATGGTGTAGTACACCCCTGCGCCGGGCAGCATGGGCAGCGTGGCGATGACCAGGTAGGGCATGGCCGGGCACTTACGCACCCGCGCCATCACCTCGGCGTACAGCGCCGCGAACACGGCGGCGAACAGGTTGGCCGCGTACACGTCGCAGCCCAGCCAGCCGCACAGAAGATAGAGCATCCACGCGGCCACGCCGCCGGCGATGCACAGCACCATGCCCTGTCCGTGGACGTTGAACAGGATGCAGAAGCCGCAGCAGCCCACAAATACCGCGATGGCCTGCGCCCACGCCGGCCAGCTCAGAGCGGCGGAGCCGGTCTGGCCGTACAGCCCGGCGGTCAGGTGCCACGCCGCCGCCGTGCCCAGCGCGATGGCCAGCGCGCTCAGCACCACCTGCACGATGCGGAAAATGCCGGAGTTGGTGTCGCCGTAGATGATATCCCGCATGGAGTTGGTGATGAGCAGCCCCGGCACCAGGATCATCAGGGCGCCGATGATGGCCGCGTCAGGGTTGTTCAGCCACCCCAGTCCCGCCGCGGCGTAGGCCGGCAGCGCCATCAGGCACGAGGCCAGTATGGTGCTGAAAAACGGGTTGGCCTCCTGCCTGTCCATGAAGCGTGTTACCAGACCGATGATGAGGCCCATCACGCCCGCCCACAGGCAGTCCCGCAGCGTGCCGCCGAACACAAGGCTGAAGCCCAGCCCCACCAGCACATTCCCCAGATAAAACACGCCTGTGCGGTATGTCCGGCAGGCCGCCAGCGTCTGGTGCAGCCATGCCATGGCCTCATCCACCTCCGGCTGCTCCTCGCAGATATGGCGGCTCAGCTCGTTCAGCTTCTCCAGCTTTTCCAGATCGTTCCCGTGGAAGCCGATGCGCCGCATGACCATCAGCGGCTTGCCGTTGGCGGCCTCCAGACTGACGGATACGCAGTTGGGGATGGCGAACACCTCGCACTCCACGCCGTAGGCGCGGAGGATGCGGTGGATGGTGTCCTCCACGCGGAACGTTTCCGCGCCGGACATAGCCAGATGATAGCCCATGGTGGCGGCCAGATCGGTCAAAAGGTAATAGTCCATAGATACATCTCCTGTGTATGTCGGTTCACAGTCTCGTAAATCCGACCGACAGTATAGGCGGGAGCGCGGGAATTGTCAAGGTGCGCAACAGACAAATCTGCGGGCAAATGGAGCGCCTCCCGGTGTAAGATGCACCGGGATACGGGTCATGCCCCCGTCTCCGCCGGGAACTGGCGGCCGGTGTGGTCGATGGTGTAGGGCTGGGGGAGGATGAGTTGGCTGATGGGCACCACGGTGTAGCCGTCGTTGATGAGACAGGTGAGGATGGCGGGCAGGGCCTCCGGCGTGTGCAGCGCGGCGTTGTGGAACAGAACGATGCTGCCCTGCCGCACCCGGCTGGTCACCCGCTGGCAGATGGTATCCGCGTCGTAGTCCTTCCAGTCCAGGGAATCCACATCCCACTGGATGGGCTCCATGCCCATGGAGCGGATGGCGGCGATGACGTGGTCGTCGTACTCACCGTAGGGACAGCGGATCAGCGTGGGCGTCACGCCGGTGACGGCACTGATTCGCTCGTTGCTGGCGGTGACGTCCGCCACGATCTGGTCGGCGGACAGGCTGTTATAGTGGTCGTGGTGGTTGGAGTGACTCATGACCTCGTGCCCCGCGTTGTGGAGAGCCTTCACCGACTCCGGGTATTTTTCCACCCAGTCGCCCACTACGAAGAACGTGGTCTTGACGTGGAATTTCTCCAGAATGTCGATGAGCGTCTGGGTGTCCTCGTTGCCCCACGGTGATGCAAAAGTGCGGCAGTTCACGGAGAACTGTCGCACTTCTTTGTTGTGCTTTTATGATAGCATAAATGCGTCCTATCTGCAACAAGACTGGTTTAAAAAAGTGAAAGCTTTTTTGATAGCTGGTTATGGCAAAAAACGTTGTAAGACAAGCAGCTGCCGGTGTTTGTTTTGCAATTTTAGTCGGGAAACCAAAATTGGTGCGAAAGAAAAACAGGTACTCGCGGAAAGACAGGGTGTAGACGGGGATAGACACATAGCGACCCGTCAGATAGGTGGAGATCTCGCTGGACATGAGCTTGGAGTTGGAGCCGGTCACATAGATGTCGGCGTCCGCACCCTCCAGCAGACTGTTGATCGCCCTTTCCCAGCCGGTGATCTTCTGTATCTCATCCAGCAGGAGGTAGCAGTGTCCCTTGCCTGCCATGGCCACCATCAGCTCGTCATACATCTGTTTGGCGGTGATGTTTTCGGGAATGTCCATCTCCGTGTACCGCTTGCAGATGATATGATCCACAGGCACACCCCGCCGCAGCAGCTCCTCCGCACAATCATTAGTATACCCGAAATGTTTTGGATATGTAACGAGTTTTTCTTGTTTAACCTTAAAAACAATTTTATTTTTCCAACTTTTTTGCATTTTAATATAGAGCGCATATCGTTACCTCTCCAGCAGTGCTCGATAGGATTCCGGAAACAGATAGTCGATTTCAATGCGATTCCCCTCGTAAACACGTATCTCACGGATGGCGGCTGCCACAGTCGGACGATCCAGCTCCGTCAGATGCCCCAGAGCTAACAGTTCCTTTACCCACGGCAGAGACAGCGGATCGTCCTGCGCTGTGCTGCGCAGCTTGTCCAGTTGGGCCTGCAGCGCTTGTTCCTGAGCGTCATAGTCGGCGCGGTAGCGGAGGTAATCCCCTTTGGAGATCAGCGCATCCTGATAGTCCTCATAAGCACTCTGGCGGCGGCGCTGGATGCGCTGCAGGGCAGCTTCCAGCTTTTGCGGCTGATCGGTGCCGGAGCGCGGACGCTTTGCCGCGCCCTGCTGTGCCAGCTGGCGGAGGTTTTCCACGCCGGCAATGAGTTGGTTCAAATCATCCAGTATCACCTTCGTCAACACATCGTGGGCGATATAATGCTTGCTGCACACGGACGCGCCGTAGCGCTTATACGAGCCGCAGGTGTAGAACGTCTTACCGCCCCAGGTGGTCTTGACCATGGCTCGTCCACAATCGCCGCACTTGAGAAAGCCCGCAAAGGGACTGACATTCTGCTGAAAATCCGGCGTGCGGGCGTTGGTGTTCAACAGGGCCTGCACCCGCTGCCACTGGTCTTTCTCAATGATCGGCTGGTGAGTACCGGATACCACCGTCCACTGGGAGCGATCCTTTCGCTTGGCTTTCCCGTGCATTTGGAGTCGGTCATCCCGTCCCTGCTCCATGTTGCCGATGTACATCTCATTTTGCAGGATACGGTGGATGGTGGCATATGTCCAGTAGGTGGTGGCCTCCAGCCGGTGGTTGTTGCGGTATTTTTCGCCGGTGAGCCGCTTGTACTCACTGGGGCAGGGGATGCCCTCCTCGTTCAGCTGCTTGGCAATACGGATCTTACCCATTCCATTTTCAAACAGGGTGAAGATGCGCCGTACCACCTCCGCCGCAGGCGGGTCGATAACCAGACGGTTATGGTTTTGCGGATCCTTACAGTAGCCGTAGCTGGCGAAGGCCCCGATAAACTCTCCTCGTTGCTGCTTGGCGTGGAGGGAGCTTTTGACCTTCTGGGAAATGTCACGGGCATACTGGGTGTTGAACAGGTTCTTCAGCGGCATCATCATGTCGTAGGCGCCGCGGGCACTGTCGATATTGTCTGTAATGGCAATAAATCGCACACCGTGCTCCGGCAGCCAACGCTCCAGATAGCGGCCTGTTTCGATGTAATCACGGCCGAAACGGGATAGATCCTTTACCAGCACGCAGCGGATGTGCCCGCGTTCCATGTCCCGCAGCATCCGCTGAAAGGCGGGGCGCTGGAAATTCGTGCCGGTATAGCCATCATCGGCATAGCATTCTGCCATTACCAACTCAGGATGATTTTCAATATACTCCTCCAGCAGCTTCCGCTGGTTTCCGATGGAATCACTCTCCATCCGGTCTCCGTCCTCCCGAGACAGGCGGCAGTACAGCGCAGTGGGCAGTGGTCGCGTCTCCATATGCTCCCTCCTTTCCGTAGACTGCCCGCAGGCATTAAGCCGCCTGAGTATGGGCGCGGATCAATTCCAACAGCAACGTCTCAGCTGTCTGCTGGCCAAGGAAATTCCGGGTGACGGTGATCGTCTGGGCGGGTGCTTGCTTGGTGCTCGGCATAAACAGACCTCCTGTTTGAGAATAGTCCATCGTATGCGCGTTACAGAAACCGTATGTTTGCCGGTCAGACTTGTGCTATACTTGGAGCATAATTGGCAAGGGGGGACTTATGAGGAGAATTATCTGTATCATTTTAGCCTTGACCATAACACTGCTGTGCGGCTGCGGCAGTAAAAGCGGCGGAGATGACGCACAGGACAGCAGAAACACGCAGCAGGAAGAATTTGTCGTTACGCCCATGGCGTCCGGGCTGGAGCTGGTGCCGTATAGCTGTGCGGATTTCTCTATGAGCGTTCCGGAGGGCTGGATGGTGGAGGCGGCTACGTCCAACGCGGGTATGTACCACGCTTTGCGAGCGTATGACCCCGCGTGCAGCGTAAATCAGATTTTGTATATCTTAAAGGCAGAGCCGCTGTTTGCGGATGACTTCCTGAAGCAGAATTATACATACTGGAACGCGGCCTACGCAGCGTCCCCTGTGATGGCGGAGGAGTCCGTGAAGGGTTACTTCGACGTGCTGCCGCAGTATCTGTCGGCGGTTGCCGCAGAGCCGTTTTACAGCAGCCTCCACTTCCCGCAGTATGAGGATTTCACGGTGACAGAGACCTTTGACGCAACCGGTTCTTTGGGTGGAACAGTCGGCGTGCTGCGTGCGGAGTTCACGCAGGACGGCGTCGAGGCGGAGGGTATGTGTTCGGTGGAGCTTGTCCCCTTCCCCATCCCTGGCCTTGGCGGGTACTACATGGCGTACAGCACCACCATCGTCTCCGCTGAAAAGGGGATGTTCCAGAACTGGGAGGACATCCTGACACGGAGCTTGGGCAGCCTGGACTATTCCGGCAGCTATACCTCCTCCGCCATGGCGCAGAGCGACGCGGCGATGCGGCAATCCCAGCAGTTGAGCCAATCCGCCGATGAGATGCAGGATGCCATCATGTCCTCATGGGAAAGCCGGAATACCAGTCAGGACATCATCAGCCAGAAGCAGAGCGACGCCACCATGGGCTTTGAGCGGGTGATGGACACGGAGACCGGCGAGATTTATCAGACGGACAACGGCTTTACCGACTGGTATCGTGAATGGCGTGCTTGAAGATGTCTCGGATAAGGTCAGCCTGTCCTGTTTCTATGTGGCATGGGAGTCATATCAGTATGAGAATATCCTGTCGCTGGTCGTCTCCTGCGGTTGGGATGCCGATGTGAACGAATACAATGTCTATCTGTATGACATCGTCAGTGGCCAGCAGCTCACCACAGCGGGCTTGCTGAAGGCACTGGATGTGGATGAGACAGTCTTCTTGGAGGCGGTACGCCGCGCTGCCGCTGCAAAGTTCGACACACAGTATGGAGCAATTGCGGGCGGTGATACTGATGAGTTCCTGACGGAACGCCGCGATTGGACGCTGTCCGATGAGAACATCAACATGAGCGTTCGCACATACGCTGACGGTGACGGAAAGCTCCACGTGGTCTTGCCCATCGGCTCTATCGCCGGTGCAGATTCTTATGAGCAGGTACTGTCGCTGGATGACATCGGCGAGTAAACACAGCTCTCCCGACACCTGAAACAAAAAAGCGCTCCTGCGAGGTCGATCCTCGCAGGAGCGCTTTTCCTATACCGGCAGCCTCAAATCCGAAGTTTTTAGTGGAGAGCTTGGCAGCGTAACATACCCCGGCGAGCCGCTTGCAACCGCACAAGCGTCGGCAGACGCGGCCTTACAGCCGGAAGCACTTTTTCAGCGCCGTATACTCACCCAGCACCAGCAGCGTCAGGCCGCTGTCCAGCACGGTTTCCGGCGAGATGGTCACATCGGTTTTGTCGTTCTGCTTCACGCCGAGGATATTGACGCCATACTTTCGGCGGATGTCCAGCTCACCGATGCTGTGCCCCTGCCAGCTGTCCGGGACGGCGACCTCGATAATGGCGTGCTTTTCGTCCAACTCTATGTAGCCGAAGATGTGGTTGGCGGTGTACCGGATGGCCGCCCACTTCGCCAGCTGCTTTTCCGGGTATGTCACCGCGTCCGCGCCGTTGCGCAGCAGAAATTTTGCCTGTACATCCCGTTCGGCGCGGGACACAACATATTTTGCCCCCAGCTCCTTGAGCAAAGACGTCGTTTCCAGCGAGTTCTGGAAGTCTCCGCTGATGGTAACGTAGCAGACATCGTAGTTGCTGACGCCTAGTGAGCGCAGGAAATCCACGCGGGTGCTGTCACCGATCTGTGCGTTGGTGACAAAGGGCATACATTCGTTGACACGCTCCTCGTCCCGATCCACCGCCATCACCTGATGCCCCAGCTCGCTCAGCTGCATGGCAAGGTGCCGCCCGAAGCGGCCAAGTCCGATCAATAATACGTTTTTCATCGTGCGCTCCTTTCAGCCTACGGTGATCATTTCCTTCGGGTACCGGGCATAGGTCAGATCATGCCCGGAGAATGCGGCGTAGATCAGGGTCAGTCCTCCGACACGCCCGAAGAACATCAGCAGAATGAGAATGCCCTGCGACAGCGTACCCAGCTGCGGCGTCAGCCCCAGTGTCAGCCCTACCGTCCCGGCAGCGGATGCCGTTTCATAGAGACAGGCACCCAGCGGCAGTCCCTCCACTGCGCTGATGACCGCCGCACCCGCGAAGGTCAGCCCCAGATACAGCAGCAGGATGGCGGCGGCATTCCGTACAGCGGAGGGCTCCAGCCTGCGTTTGAAAAGCTGCGGATCCTCTCGCCTGCGGAAAGCGGCGACCGCGTTGGCGGCCAGCACAGCCAGCGTCGTTACCTTCATGCCGCCCGCCGTGGAGCCGGGTGCGCCGCCGGTCAGCATCAGCAAAATCGTGACCGCCTGTGAGGTGTCGCTCATTTTCGTCAGGTCAGCGGTGTTGTAGCCCGCTGTTCGCGGTGTGACCGCCTGAAAGAGCGACGCCAGAACGCGCTGTCCCGCGGGAAGCTCAGCAAAGTCCGTCAGGAAGAAGAGCACTGCCGGAAGCGCGATCAGGATGACGGTTGCGCTCAGAATGACCTTGCTCTGCATCCGGTACCGCCGCAGGTGCAGCCGGTGGGTGCAGACATCGTCCCATGTCAGAAAACCGATACCGCCCACGACGATCAGCAGCATGATGACGATATTGACCAGCGGGTCGGCCATGTACGCCGTCAGGGAAGGGTAGAGGGCATCCGCCCGCCCCAGAATATCGAACCCCGCGTTGCAAAAGGCGGAAACGGAGTGAAACACCGCCATCCACACGCCCCGCAGTCCGTAGTCCCGGCAGAATACCGGCAGCAGCGCAAGAGCCCCGACCAGCTCCACGAGGAATGTCCCCTTGAGAATAAACCGTGTCAGGCGCACGATGCCGCCCACCACCGGAGCGGAGATGGCATCCTGCATGGCGCTGCGCTCCTTCAGCGAGATATTTCTGCCGGAGAGCATCAAGAACGTTACAGCCGCCGTGATGACGCCTAAGCCGCCGATCTGGATCAGCAGCAGGATGACGGACTGACCGAAGCCGGACCAGTAACTGCCGGTGTCCTGCACCACCAGGCCCGTTACGCAGACGGCGGAGGTGGAGGTAAACAACGCCTCGTGAAACGGCGTCCACACCCGCCCTGCCGCCGAGATCGGCAGCATCAGCACCAGTGCGCCCAGCAGGATCACGCCGGCAAAGCCGAGGATCATGATCTGGAAGGACGTCAGATGGCGTTTCAGATGGAAACCGGTTTCTGTCACAGGACTCACCTCCTAAAATCGACTGCGTTTCCAATTTCGCGTACAGTATAGCACGGTTTTCGCGTTTCGGCTATGTAGATTTTGTTAAACTTTCGGCTCAAAACGACCGAGATCGACTGTGAACCTTTCTTTAATTTTTACAGAAATCGTTGCATTTTCTTTACAATTACAGTATGATATGCCCCGCGCTGATATTTTGACGAATTTCGCAGACTCTTCTCCAAGGGGAGGCTGCGGCAGGAGATATATATGCTGAAGACAAAACCCAATGAGATTGAGATATTGAATCACCCTCAGGCGCCTTGCGAGGCGCCTGAAACGGCGGAGGGCCTCCGCCGCGGCCTGTGGCAGGCGTGGCTCCGCAGCCTGCTGTTGTTCTGCTGCGCCAGCGTCTATGTGGAGCTGTGCCTGCACCTGTGCGTCTATCGATCGCTGGACAGGCGGACGGTCTATCTGGTGCTGTTCGGACTGCTGGGTGGAACGGTCTGCACACTGCTGACCACGCACCTTCCCAAGATTGCCCGGCAGATCATGGGTGTACTTCTGGTCGCCGTGCAGGTGTTGTTTGCCGAGGTGCAGCTGGTGTACCATGCCATCTTCGGCAACTTCATGCCCATCAGTCAGGTGAGCATGGGCGGGAACGTCATCACCAATTTCGACTCGCAGATCCTGTACAGCATCGGCAAGAACATCGTTCCCATCCTTCTGCTGCTGGTGCCGCTGATCGTGATGATCCTCTGCCTCGCTCTGCGGAGGATAAAAGTACTGAAGGTACGGCTTGGCTGGAGGCAGGCGCTGGCGACGCTGGGTATCCTGCTGACGCTGCTGCTGGCTACGATGGGTATTATGTACGCCGGGCGGGGCAAATCATTCTCCGTCTACAAAACCTTCACCAATGTGAACACCTCTACCGACAGCAGCTATAAGAGCGTGGGTATGCTGGCGACCACGGTGCAGGAGCTTCGCTATATGGTCTTCGGCAGCAGCGGCAGCGTCATCATCACGCCGTCCCCGCTGGGCACAGACACCAGACGGCTTTACAGCAGTAATTCCTATAATGTGATTGAGCGCATCGACTTCGCGAAGCTGGCGGAGTCCACGGATGATGCCATGCGCAAAACCACGGACGAATACTTGGCGCAGGTGACACCCACCCGGAAGAACAACTACACCGGGCTGTTGGAGGGGTACAACCTGATCACCATCTGCGCTGAGAGCTTCTGCCCCTGGTTCATCAGTGAGGAGCTGACACCCACCCTGTACAAGCTGTCCCACACGGGCATTATCTTCGATAATTACTACGGCACGTTCCAATCCGTTACCACCAATGGTGAGTACACCATGTGTATGGGGCTTTATCCGGATATGTCCCGCACTAAGACTGATTCCAGCTTCAACGTGGCGGGCACCAACTATCTGCCCTTCTGCCTGGGCAATGCGCTGCGAGAAAAAGGATATCAAGCCTGGGGCTATCACGACTATATCGGAGATTTCTACAACCGGAATATCACCCACGCCAACATGGGCTATACCTTCAAGGCGGCGGACTCCGGGCTGGATATAAAGATCGACTGGCCCTCCTCCGATCTGGAGATGATGGAGGCCTCAGTGGACGACTATCTCAGCAGCAAGGAGCCCTTCCACGCCTATTACATGACCTTCAGCGGCCACTATCAGTACAACTGGGATAACGCTATGAGCGCTAAAAACCGGGACGCGGTAAAGGATCTGCCCTACTCCGAGCCGGTGAAGGCGTATATTGCCTGCAATCTGGAGCTGGAGAACGCGCTGACCTACCTGATGGATCGGCTGGAGCAGGCGGGCGTGGCCGATAAGACCTGCATCGTACTGACCAATGACCACTATCCCTACGGTCTGACGGAGGATGAGTACAACGAGCTGGCGGGGCAGGAAATGGATCTCACCTTCGAGAAGTATCGCAACAGCTTTATCTGCGATGTTCCCGGCCTCTCCGAGAACATCGTGGTGGATGAGTACTGCTCCACGGCGGACATCCTGCCCACGCTGTTGAACCTGTTCGGCGTGGACTACGACTCCCGGCTGCTGGCGGGCACCGACGCGCTGTCCAACGGCGTACACATAGCGGTGCTGTCGGACAAGTCCTTCCTGACGAAATCCTTCCGCTATGACGCCGGTACGGAGACGGTGATCCCCGCTGACGAGAGCATCGCCATCTCTGACGAGCAGCTGGAGGCCTACCGGCTGTATGTGGACAATAAGTTCCAGATGTCCAGCAACATCGTCAACAGTGACTACTACGCCCATGTTTTCGGCAAGGCGTCCAGCGGCGGCACGCTGGAGGATACGGTGGTGTTTACGGACATCACGGGCATTTTCAACCAGGCCAGCGTCCTCTATATGTACCGCAACGGATATATAGACCCGGAAACGCCGGACACCTTTGGCGGAAAGGCCACGGCAAAGGTGGGCGAATTCGTGGATGTGCTGTACCGCATCTCCCAAAGGCCGGAGACGGACAACACCGCCCTGCCGCCTGACTATGAAACCGAGGAATTCAACGGCTCCGCCTGTCCCTACTACGACGCCGTGTGCTGGGCGTATCAAACGGGGCTGCTTCGCCAGGAGGACCTGCACACCGACTACGATGATGACATGGATTATCAGACGGCCTGTCTGCTGATCTATCGCTACGCCGCCATGTCCGGCATTGACACCCGTGTAGATCAGGAACTGCTGCGGCAGGCCATGTGGGAAAATCCCCGGCTCAGCGACGAGGTCGTCAAGGCCATGCTGTGGTGTGACGATCGGGACATCACCACCCGCGACAGCGAGCTGGGCGATCTGCTGGCGGCCTGCAACACCCGCATCAACCGTTATCAGATGACCTCGTTCCTGTTCTATCTGTGTACCTATGAGTTGAACTCGCGAAGCGAAGCATAATGCAGCGTTTTGCTTTCATAGACAATGCAAAACGTTTTTTTGCCCGTGCGTGACGTTGGCACCCTTGCTTTTTGACAGAACGTAGAATATACTGAAAGCAAAAAGTCGAGGTGTGTCTATGAACCTGTTGATGACACTGGACCGGAACTATGTTCCGCAGCTGAATGTGATGCTGTTCTCCGCACTGCATTGCGACAGTGCCGCGCATTTTGACGTGTACATGCTGCACGATGAGGGACTGTCAGAGGAGGATGTGGCGGGAACGCGGGTATTGCTGGGACAGCGGGGGACGCTGCACCTGATACGAGTGGACGAGGACGGTCTGGCGGACGCGCCCACCTCCGACCGCTACCCAAAAGCCATTTACTACCGTATTTTTGCGGCCAAATATCTGCCGGATACGCTGGAGCGGGTACTGTATCTCGATCCGGATATTGTAGTGCGGCAGAGCCTGCGGGAGCTGTATGAGATGCCCATGGGCGCGGCGTTTTTCGCGGCGGCCACCCACATCCGCGGCTTTCTGCACCGTTTCAATGAGCTGCGTCTGGACATGGACGAGGACAGTCCCTATATCAATTCCGGCGTGATGCTGATGAATTTGCAGGCACTGCGGACGGAGCAGGATACGCAGGCGGTATTCGACTACATGGACGCCCATAAGGGACGGCTCATGCTGCCGGATCAGGACATCATCAGCGCCCTGTACGGACAACGTATCCTGCCTTTGGATCCCATCCGCTACAATATGACGGAAAAGCTGTTTTCCCTCCACCGGCGCAACGGGGACGGCATGACGCTGGAGGACGTGCGGCAGCAGTCCGCGGTCATCCACTACTGCGGGAGGAACAAGCCATGGAAGCCGGGATATTTGGGCGAACTGAACGTGTTCTATAATGAAGCAGTCTCTCAAATGTCAGAGAACGGTCATCATTGAATTATTTTTGTATCATATATGGCAATAAAGTGCGGCAGTTCAGCAACTGAACTGCCGCACTTTTTCCTCACCCCACGCGGCGTCGAAGCTGATGGCACACACCTTTTGGGTACGTTCCACCGAGTAGATGGGAAGCTGCCGCGTACTGGCCGCCGCGCTGACGGAGACGGGGTAGTTCACCACATAAAAGATGGCTGCCGCCAGCACCAGTGCCGCGCTGCCCACCATGTACCACCGCCGCAGCAGGAACACCTTAATCTTCTTCATATCATATCCGCCCCTTTCCGGTTTTGCCTTATCCTATGCCCCGCGCCCGGTGAATATATCGCCGCTCGCCGGACGTGCGCAAAAAGGGACGGCAGTCCACTCGGACTGCCGTCCCTATTTTCAGTGCTCCGCCGCGCAGAAGCGGCAGTCCTCGTCTGTCGCCTCGCCCTTGCAGACGATGTTGGTGGGGCCGGTGAGGAACAGGTCGGCTACCCGTCGGCCGTCGCGCACCACGTCCACCGTCAGCTGCCCGCCGGGCACGTCCACCTGTACTCGCCGCCCGGACACCCGGCCCAGAAGCGTCAGCACCGTGACCACGGAGCCGGTGCCGGTGCCGCAGGCGTAGGTGAAGTCCTCCACGCCCCGCTCATAGGTCAGCTCCCGCACATGATCCGGCCCGACGATCTCGTAGAAATTCACGTTGGCTCCCTTGGGATAGCCCTCGTAGAACCGCAGCTGCCGCCCCAGCTCCCGCAGCTGCTGCCGGTCACAGTCCGCCAGCCCCGGCATCTCCACGGCAATGTGGGGCAGGCCGGGATCGCCCAGCTCCACATAGGGCGTGGCGTAGACCGTGCCGCCGATGCCGGCAGCGGCATCCAGCCGGATGACGCTGGGATCGTTCAGCCGGATGCGGTAGTTCCGCTGATCCAGCCGCCAGCCCGTGACCAGCCCGGCGGTGGTCTCCACGGTCTGCACCTCGCCAGCCAGCCCGTTCTCATAGCCGTAGCGGCAGATGCAGCGTGCGCCGTTGCCGCACATCTCGCCCAGTGAGCCGTCGGAATTGTAGTAGTGCATCCGGTAATCCGCCTTCTCGGACGGATCGACCACCATCAGCCCGTCCGCGCCGATGGACAGATGCCGCTCACACAGGGCACGGGCAATCTTCGGCCACGCCTCGTCCGGCAGCCGCAGCTGCCGGTTGTCCACGATCACAAAGTCGTTTCCTGCGCCGTTCATTTTCCAGAATCGCAAGTATGTCAGCTCCCTTCCGTCTTCGGAATGTCATTCCTCCTCCAGTATACGGCAGGCGGGCGCGAAAAGCAAGCCGCCCCTCGGTCAAAGAGCCTTGTATCATACTTCGGAATATTGCCAACCGCCGGAAAAAGCGGTATAATCAAAATATTAAACGGCGAAAGGAGCACGCGTATGCACAACGACACGGCGTCCCGCAGCTGGGACGTCCGCCCCCTGACGGCGGCGGACATAGAGGCGTATCTGGATATCTATCTCAACTCCTACCCGGCCTACAAATCATTGGACGCCGCGTGCCGCGCCCACTACCGGGACAAGCACCTGACGGAGCTGCGAGAGGACACACAGACCCGCACGGTGGGACTGTTCGAGGGTGATACCCTCATCGCCACCATGAAGCTGATCCTGTTCTCCATGAACTTCTTCGGCCGGATGCAGCCCGCCTGTGGCCTGATGGCGCTGGAGGTGCATCCGCTCCACAAAAAGAAGGGCGCTGCGCTGTATATGGTGCGGTACTTCGAGGACTACGCCCGGCGGCACGGCGCGCTGCTGACGCTGCTGCTGCCCTTCCGGATCAGCTTTTACCGCCGGATGGGCTACGGCTTTGCCGGCAAGCTGTACGAATACCGCCTGCCCACGTCGGTGCTGCCCCGGCCGGACGCCGAAGCGCAGCGCCGTCTGCGGCTCCTGCGGCCGGAGGACTTCGACGCGGCCATGGCCTGCCAGCGCCGCTTCGCCGCCCGAAACCACGGCATGGTGGAGAAATTCGATGAGGAGCTGCGCGCCGCCCGGGACGATATACAGGTGCGCCGCATGGGCTGGTACGACGACGGCGGCACGCTGCGGGGCTACGCGGCCTACCGCTTTGAAAGCGCCAGCGACACCAACTACACCCAGAACCGTCTCAGTGTGGAGGAGCTGGTCTACGAGGACGGCGGCGTGCTGCGGGCGCTGCTGGGCGGTCTGAAGCTGCAGGAGGATCTGGCCCAGACCGTGATCCTCCGCACCGGCGAGGAGGACTTCCACCACCTGCTGCACGACCCGCAGGACGTATCGAGGAACTACATTGACTATGGCTTCCTCCAGACCAACGTCTCCGCCGTGGGTACCATGTTCAAGATGACGGACGCCGCGGCCTTCGTGGAGCGGACGGCCTACCGCCCGTTCCCGCGGGGGACGCTGACGGCGGCGTTCCGCTGCCGGGATGAGCTGACCGGCGCGGAGCAGTGCCTGCGCATCGCCTTTGCCGGAGGGCGCTGGGCCGTGGCCGCACCGGACGCGGTGCCTGAGGTTACCGTCACCTGTCCGCAGGGAGAGCTGACCTCTCTGCTCATGGGCTCCTGCGGGCTGGAGGGTCTGCTGCGTCTGGGCGCCGCGCAGGCGGACGATGCGGAAAAGGCACAGGAGCTGGCACGGCTGCTGCACTGGGGGCAGAAGCCGTGGCTCAACGCGGATTATTGAGAGGAAAAACAGCGAAAGGGAGGGGGCGGAGATGACAAACGGCCCCGTGATCGAGATCAGGCTGTCGGAGGCACTCCGCACACCATGACCTGCGGGCGCATCGCGCTGTTCAGCGCGCCCTGCGGCTTCGGCAAGACCGTGGCGTCCCGCGCCCTGCTGCCCGGCACGGAGCAGTGCCTGCGCCCGGCGGACATAAAGTGTCTGCCGGGGGGGTAGGCGTGTTTTAGGGCGTTTTTCCTGTTGACAACCGTTTTCTTCCAATCTATAATAGTAGCTGGCGGCATAGGCCGTCGGCCAATTGAATACATGATCCATTGATATCGTGCGGCCAGACTGCCGCAAGGCCCCGCAGGGGTCAGGCAGCGGCTTCAAAGGAACGGGGTGCAAGGCCCCACGCGAACGGCACTGTAAGCGCAAGAACGTACCGAGGCGGCGTCAGCCGCTGGGACGAAAGTCCGCCATTGCAGACATCACGTCTGTGAGAAGGCAGGTTACGAACGAGGAGAGAACTCTCTGCGGCGCGAGTCAGAAGACTTGCATGAAGGAGGATCACCAACAGCGGGCGCTCTCTCCGTGGTGTATGGATGGCAGGAGTGTGCGCCGGCGCTTCCCGGAAAGGGAGGGGCCGGTGTTTTTCTGTCGCGGACTGCGCTGGCCGTTCTCCGGTAAAACGGAGGCTGACCGGCGTTTTTTTCTGCGTGTGTACGCGTCAAGCCGAGGCGGTTTTTCCACCGCCGCTTTCCATAAGGGCGGGAGGGGGGCAAACCCCTCCCGCCTCCTCTCTTTTTTGGGAGAATGGACACACTTCCGCCGCATTGGCCAAGGGAGCCTTACCCTTTTTTCCGCATGTGCGTTAGAGATAGAGAAGATCAAAAAAACAGGAGGAGATCACATGTATCACAAAAGAAGCATGACCGACCGCGTGCTGGCCATGCTGCTGAGTCTGGTGCTGTGCCTGACCATGGTGCCGCAGCTGGCCTTCGCCACTGCCGCCGCACCCTGCGTGACGGGCAGCACGGGCGATACGGAGTATACGGTCACGACCGGCGGCCTGCTGACCGTCTATCTGGACGAGCTGTTCAAGGACAGCGAGGGTCATACAATGACCTACCAGCTGGATACCGGCGACTACGGCACCCAGACCAAGATCACAACGGATAAGGACAGCGGCCGTCCGTGCCTGTCCTTTACCAATCCCACGGCGGGCATCTATACGCCCACCATCACCGCCAGCTGCCCCAACGGCGGCATGGGCAAGGTGACGCTGACCATCACGGTGGAGCAGGGCAAGGACGGCGATGCCTCCCAGTATGGCTACGACGAGACGCCCGCCGACTCCGTGAAGGTCTATGTCACCGTTTCCAGTGACGGCATCCCGCTGATGGGCAACGAGGGCACCGTGCTGTCCCACCTGGAGGTGGAGGTGCCTTACTTCGATCTGGCGTACCAGGGCCTGACGGACTTCTACCGCTATCACACGGAGAACGGCTCCGGCGGCTATGTGGACAGCGAGATCGTGAAGCGTCCCACCGCCCTGCACCTGTATCTCTACATGATCGGCGTGTACTATCTGGGCCTTGATCCGGATCAGATCATCAACGGCAGCGTGAAGATCAACGGCCATGACGGCAGCTGCGGCGTGGTGGATATGCTGGGCAACCCCCCCTACGATGACACCATGGCGGCCCTGAACATCACCGGCAGCGCCACGTCCATGTACATGCAGCAGTTCTGGGGCCATGACGAGAACCTGATGTACTACCGCAACCACGTCTATCCTCTGATGGGCCCCGGCTGGGGCAGCACGGCGGACTATATCCTGCTGTCTGACGGTGACACCATCGACGTGGCCATGTTCAGCAACTGGCAGTTCTGGACGAAGGGCGCCTTCGCCGCCTTCGATCAGGACGAGTACGCCACGCCTGTGGGCGGCGCCGTGAACTTCCGGACCCTCAAGTACGACACCCGGTCCGTGGCCGACGGCGGCACGGAGGAGTTTGAGCCCATCACCGGCCTGAATGTCTGCGTCTACGACGAGAACTGGTCGCTGGTGGACACCCTTACTCCCGGCAGCGATGAGAGCAGCTTCAGCTACACCTTCAGCAAGGCGGGCACCTACTACCTGCTGGGCACCGATCCCAACGCCGGCACGTCGGACTCCTGCTACGCACCGGCTACCGCCAAGGTCACGGTGGGCGGCGCCAAGCCCTTCGATCCCGCCGACTATTACAAGGGTTTTGATTTCTCCAGCATCACCACGGATGAAGCGGGCACGGAGTATCTCTACAATGTGGCGGAGAGCACCATGCATGTGTCCCACTTCAGCGTCCCCGGCGACAAGAAGGTCTATACCGTTACCGTTCCCAAGGGCACGGAGACGGTCTACGTCACCTATCCCGCAGACTTTAACCAGAATATTCTGGAGTACTGCGCCCTCTTTGACGCGGACGGCAATGTCAGCTGGAACTTCTATGCCGGCAGCGACTACCAGTACACTGTCACGGAGAACGGTGACGGCAGCCACACCATCGCGCTGCCCGCCGCGTTCCTCATGGAGAACCAGCTGTACATCGCGGCGGAGTGCGACGATAACTACGACTATTTCAACTGCTTCGGCTTCGTGGTGGGCGACAACACCAGACCCGGCGGCGGGGATGACACCGTGGCCGTCACCGGCGTGACGCTGGACAAGACCGAACTGTCCATCGAGCGCCGCAGCGCCGCCCGGCTGAACGCCGCCGTGCAGCCGGACAACGCCAAAAACCAGAAGGTGACGTGGAGCAGCAGCGCCCCCTCCGTGGCCGCTGTGGATCGCACCGGCCTTGTGACCGCGCTGGCCGAGGGCGAGGCGGTCATCACCGTCACAACCGTTGACGGCGCCTTCCAGGCACAGTGCAAGGTCACTGTCACCGACAAGAACAAGCCCGCTGTGGCAGAGGACGGCTATTACGAGATCAGCACCGGCGCCCAGCTGAAGTGGTTCGCCGATGAGGTCAACGCCGGCAACGCCGAGATGAACGCCCGCCTGACCGGCGATGTCGATCTTTCCGGCATCTGCGGCGCGGACGCCCCCTGGACGCCCATCGGTAACAAGGCCGCCTACAAGGATTATCGCGGTACCTTCGACGGACAGGGCCATAAGATCACCGGTCTGTATCTGGAGAACAAGGGTACCTATAACGACGGCAGCTCCTATTACACCGCGCTGTTCGGCCTGTGCGACGGCGCGACCATCAAGAACGTCAGCGTCTACGGCGAGGGTAAGTCCATCACCCGCTATGTGGCCGGTATCGTGGGCCGCGCCTGCGGCGTCTTCACCCACCGCACCACCACCATCGAGAACTGCCACAACTATGTGACCCTCACCGGCACCCCCACCAACGACCAGATCTACGGCCACGCCGGCGTGGTGGCCTCGGCGCAGGATACCGTCATCCGGAGCTGCTCCAATCAGGCCGATATCACCGGCTATGAGGGCTACACCGGCGGCATCGTGGCGGTGGCCTCCAGCGGCAGCACCGTCATTGAGAACTGCTGGAACACCGGCGATATCCACCTGCGCGGCTGGCAGTCCAGCTTCCGCGGCGTGGGCGGCATCGCCGGCTGCGTTCGCGAAACCGTGAAAATTTCCAACTGCTACAACACCGGCAGCATCAGCTTCTACTACAGGACCCAGAGGATCCAGCAGTCTGCCGGCGGCATCGTGGGCGCGGCGGGCTACAGCTCCAGCGGTCAGAATATCACGCTGACCAACTGCTACTCCATCGGTGCCGTCAGCGGCGAGTATGACGACAATGCCAACATGGGCGCACTGGTGGGCGAGGTCGTGGGTGCCTCCACTGTCCTGACGGTCAGCAACTGCTGGTATCTGGACAGCGCGGTCAAGACCTCCGGCGCGGAGACGACGAAGATCACCGTGCGGGGCGAGGCCTTCACCGCGGCGGACGGACTCGATGCCGCGGCGCTGGGCAGCGCCTACGCTGACAGCTGCCCCGCTCCCGTTCTGCAGGGCGAGCCTGCGGAGGCGCACACCGATGCCGACAATGACGGCGTCTGCGACGTCTGCGGCCGGAAGGAAGTCCCCGTTCCCACCCGCAAGGCGGACTATCCCGCCGAGAGCGAGAATACGGTGATGACCGGCACGGCCTACCTGCTCAGCGACCTGCAGGCGGGTAAGATCTTCGCCCCTGTGGACGGCCAGAGCCTGTCCTACAGGAACTACTACTACCAGCGCTCCACCGACGGCGGCATGACCTGGGGCCCCATGCAGGACTTCTCTGAGGCCATCTTCGGCATGACCACCATCCAGATCACCGAGCTGACGGAGGGCGAGTACCACTACCGCTTCTATGCCTCCCACGACGGCGTACACTTCTCCAAGGATACATGGACGCTGAAGCTCCATGTGGAGGATGTCCCCACCATGGACTTCACGTTCTATGTGGGCAAGGACTACACCGGCGGCTACCCCATCATCCGGCTCTACAACGTGTATACCGATGATACGGGCAATGAGGTGCTGGGCGACGAGATCGAGAACTGCTTCCTGTACAGCGACTTCACCAACACTCTGCCGGAGGGTCAGGAGAACTACGACCCCGCCGATGGCCTGCTGACCGACAACTATCAGATGTTCTACGCCAAGCTGGCCGCCGGGCGCTATGCCTACCGCGCCTTTGCCAGGAACGCGGACACCGGCGACTATGACGTGGAGCTGGGCGGCATGACCCTGAACCTGCCCACCGACACCAACGTGGACGGCGGCGCAGGCGGCGGCACCAGCGTCTATCTGCAGTGCAATTCCTTCTATGTCAACAGCAAGAAGACGGACAACACCTACTTCACGGCCGACGAGTACCATGTCCGCGTGGACTGCCCCATCATGGGCGCCTCCTGCGTCATGGGTACACCCTACACCAAGGGCAGCTACGACTACTATCCCACGGTGCTGTACGCAGCCGGCAACGCCTGCCTGTACAACGCCTACGCCTATCCCGACATTGACGGCTACATCTTTACGCAGGCCATCAACCAGACCTTCCGTGCCAGCTACTATGCCAGCACCAAGAGCCTGACCATCAACACCGGCGTGGTGCTGAAGGCCACCGTTCCCGCCGACGCCGATTTCGGCCTGTACTTCCAGTGGAACAACTTCAACACCACGGAAGTGGATCCCATGGACAAGACCGATGAGTTCGACGGCTGGCATTACAGCGAGGACGGTACCAAGAGCGCCGAGTATTTTATCTCCAAGGGCAACAGCAACTACACATGGCGTCTCAGCGATGATGCCCATGTGACGCAGGCGGGCTGGCTGTCCAGCCTCAACGCCAGCAAGGACATGACCTTCGCCTTCGGTGATAACGCCGCCACGGATCGCCTGTCCCACGATTTCAGCAAGCTGGGCACCCAGACCTCCAAGCGCGACGAGGCCGACCTGCAGGTGAACCTGGATCCCAGCGGCTTCGAGGTGCTGAACGGCACCACCCGCGTCCGGGCCTACCGTCACTGGCAGCTCATCAACTCCGATGCCGGCAACATCATGGTGGAGCCTGACTTCCACTGGGATCTGGCCTCCGGCGACGCGCAGATCGGGACGGTGGACGGCGGCAACACCTCCGCCAACTGGGCGGATGTTACCCCCGGCGCGCAGGATTCCATCATCACCGTCTACTATGACAGCGTGGACGTGGACCCCGAGAGCCACGGCAGCCACGGCGGTCTGTACCCCGCCACCCAGCCCCATCGTGTGGGCGTCATCGTAGTGGGCGGTACGGATGTGGCCCACGGCTCCGCCGATGCGGATGTGGACTTCAACATGCCCGCCGGCACTACCACCACCCGCTCCATGGATTGGGACTACAACTACGACACCTGGTACTACGAGGCCGGCGAGACGGATCCTGCCTTGACCTTCGGCGTAGTGAAGGGCAGCGGCAGCGTCGAGGTGGAGTACGCCTTTGTCGCCACCAACAACGCGATGGAGAGCACCGTTTCCGCCTTCCGGAGCGTCACCGCCGGTGAGGATGGCCGCTATACCGTGCCCCTGTCCGACTTCAACGGGCTGGGCAACGGCATGGGCGGTACCGTCATCCTCCGCATGACCGACGGCAGCGGCGTCAGCTATCGTCTGGTGCGCGTGGCCAAGGTCACCGTCTCCTCTGAGAACGCCAGCCACAGGAACGAGGATATCATGCCCGGCGATCAGGTCACTCTGACCTTCAGCGGCATGTTCCGCGGCGTCAACAAGATCTCCGGCGTGTTCAACCCCACCACCTTCAAGCCCACCTACTTCGCGGGCGAGACCAAGTACGAGGGCACGCTGGGTCAGTACCAGAAGATGGACAACGCCTCCGTCACCGTCACCATCCCCGAGGACATCGCCTTCGAGGAGGGCGAGGAGACGACGACGTACAGCTTCACCAACGGCTACACCTTCGGCAGCATGTACTCCGCTGCCAACCCCTTCGCGTTCCTGTATAACATGACGGATACCGGCGTGGGCACCAACTTCAACGCCGTCACCGTGAATTACTACATGAACCACTACGCGGACGCGGCGGTCACCGTCTACCGCAAGGTGCTGTACAATGTGGCGCTGGATGTCACCAACACCGACGGCGAGAAGCTGACGGATGTGACCGCCGTCCTGACCGACAGCACCGGCGAGACCTGCGCGGCTGACGAAAGCGGCCGCTTCCAGCTGGGCTACGGCACCTACACCTACGTTCTGACCAAGGACGGCTACACCGTGACCCGCGGCAGCTTCACCCTGGGCAGCGCCGACGCGGACAAGGTACAGGACGGCGTCCTGACCATCACCGCCGCCATGAGCGCTGCCGGCGCCAATCCGTGGGACGGCGCCACCCTGACTGAGCCCGAGAAGGACGAGGACGGCGCCTACCTCATCGGCACCGGCGCCGAGCTGGCGTGGTTCGCAAAGAACGGCGATAAGGCCAGCGCCAAGCTGACGGCGGACATCGAGCTGGCCGCCTTCGACTGGACGCCCATGGCCAAGCTCTACGGCACGTTTGACGGTCAGGGCCATGTTATCAACAACCTGTATGTCAACAGCGGCAGCTATCCTCTGGGCCTGTTCGGCTACATGCAGTCCGGCTCCTCCGTCACGAAGCTGGGCATCACCGGCGATGTGACCTGCACGGCCAAGAGCAACGCGCAGGCCGGCGGCATCGCGGGCTACATGAACGACAACAGCGCTGTCACCCAGTGCTGGAGCGCTGTGAACGTTACCAGCAAGAAGCACGGCGGCGGCATCGCGGGCTATACGAACGCTAAGTCCGTCATCACCGACTGCTACGCCACCGGCACCATCCGCAGCATCGCCGCCAACGAGTGCTATCTGGGCGGTATCTGCGGCAGCTACTACAACCGCTTTGCCGGTGCGACACTTACCAACTGCTACAGCACCGCCACGGTTATCGGCAGCAAGGGCAATGCCTCCTATGTGGGCGGCCTGTCTCCCGTCCCCTATGAGCAGAACTTCGTGAACAGCTATTATCTGGCGGGCGCCGTCTCCGGCGAGAGCCCCAAGGAGGGCGTCACCGGTCTGGGCACGGCCAAGACCGCCGAGGAGCTGAAGACCCTGACCTATGTGCTGGGCGAGAGCTTCCACAACGACACGGACGGCGTCAACAACGGCTATCCCGTGCTGGCATGGCAGGGCGGCGAGGCCCCCAAGGTGACGGAGCTGAAGATCACCACGCCTCCCACCAAGACCGAGTACCTGCCCGGTGAGAGCTTCGATCCCGCCGGCATGACGGTGGTGGCCGTGTACGACGGCGTTACCGAGGTGGAGGTCACGGATTACACCGTGGAGGACGGCGAAGCTCTCAAGGCGGACGCCGAGAGCGTCACCGTGAAGTACGGCGATGCTGCCGTCCAGCAGCCCATCACCATGCTGGCCCTGTACGGCAAGGGCGACGTGAACAACGACGGTGTGGTGGATGACGCCGACGCCGCGCTGGTCTACGCCTTCGTCAACACCAAGCTCACCGCCGATGCCCGGCAGGCTGATGCCGCCGATGTCAACGGCGACGGCGCGGTGACGGCGGATGACGCAGTCCTCATCTATTCCTTCTATCTGGGAGAAATTGACTCCCTTACCGCTCACAACTAAGGAGGGGAAAGACATATGAAGAAAATCGTATCTTTCCTGCTGGCGCTGGTGCTGACGCTGAGTCTCACCTCCACTGCGCTGGCCGCCGTTGTCAGCCCCAAAACGGACGTGGCCGAGGTCATGGCGGGCGAGGCCGTCAAGCTGACGGTCAACGCCTCCGAGGAGGAGCCGCTGACCGGCATCGTATGCCTGAATTACCGGGTGTACTTCGATCCCGCACTGTTTGAACTGGACGCACAGGCCAGCGCCGCCGGTATGGACGGCGTGAAGCTGACGGCGCTCAAGACCGACGAGGACGGCAAGAGCTACTATGCCGTGTCCCTGCTGGATCCCACCAGCGAGGGCCTCGGCGTCAAGGGCGACCTGTACAGTCTGGTGTTCAAGCTGAAGGACGATGCCGCCGCCGGTGCGGAGGGCACCTTCACCATCACCAAGGCACATGTGTACACCATTGCCGACGGCGCCATGCAGACCGTGGAGAACGGCGCTGTGGAGAACGGCACCCTCACCGTCAAGGTGGCGGCCCAGCCGGTGCCCGAGGTGGTCTTCGGCCACTCCGCCGCCAGCGGCAAGCCCATGCTGACGTGGGATGCCGTGCCCGGTGCGGAGTCCTACAACGTCTACCGCGCTGAGAGCGAGGACGGCCCCTACACCAGGATCAACAGCACCACCGCCACCAGCTACGTCAACACCGGCGCCAAGGAAGGCGTGACCTACTACTACAAGGTCACGGCCGTCAGCAACGGCGGCGAAAGCGAGTTCAGCAACATCGTCAGCGGTCAGGCCAAGGCGGAGCCGCAGAAGCCCGCCGCCCCTGTGGTGAAGATCGGCAGCTCTGCTTCCAGCGGCAAGCCCATGCTGACGTGGAGCGCTGTTACCGGTGCGGAGTCCTACAACGTCTACCGCGCTGAGAGTGCCGACGGTGTCTACACCAAGATCAACACCACCACTGCCACCAGCTACGTCAACACCGGCGCCAAGGAGGGCGTGACCTATTACTACAAGGTCACCGCCGTCAATGACATCGGCGAGAGCGACGCCAGCAACGTGGTCAGCGGCCAGACCAAGGTGACGCCGCAGAAGCCCTCCGCCCCCGTGGTGAGGATCGGCCACTCCGCCGCCAGCGGTAAGCCCATGCTGAAGTGGAACACCGTCACCGGCGCGACCTCCTACAACATCTATCGCGCGGAGAGCGCCACCGGTACCTACACCAGGATCAACACCACCACCGCCACCAGCTACACCAATACCGGCGCCAAGGAAGGCGTGACCTACTACTACAAGGTCACGGCGGTGAACGGTGTGGGCGAGAGCGCGTACAGCAACGTGGTCAGCGGCCAGTCCAAGTCCACCGCGCCCGTTACCACCACGCCTGAGGTGACCATGGGGCACTCCGCCGTCAGCGGCAAGCCCATGCTGACGTGGAAGGCTGTCACCGGTGCGGCGTCCTACCGCGTGTCCCGTGCCGTCAGCAAGGCCGGCACCTTCTCCATCCTCACCACCACCAGCGCTCTGAGCTACACCAACACCGGCGCGGTGCTGGGCACCGCCTATTACTACAAGGTGGAGGCCCTGAACGCTGCCGGCAAGGTGCTGGGCATCAGCGCTGTGGTGGAGGGCAAGGTCGCCCCCGTTGTGGCCGTGGGTTACTCCACCGTCAGCGGCAAGCCCCAGCTGACGTGGAAGGCTGTCTCCGGCGCCACGGAGTACCGCGTCTACCGCAGCGCGACGAAGAACAGCGGCTACACCCTTATCAACAAGACCACGGCTCTGACCTACGTCAACACCGGCGCAAAGGCCAACACGACCTATTACTACAAGGTCGTGGCCGTGAAGGGTACGGCAGTCAGCGACTTCAGCAATATCGTTACGGCCAGACCGTCCAAGTAAGGACGGCGGCTGTCTGACGCAGCATACCGCTCCGCTTCCCCCGCCCCGGCGGGGGGAGCGGAGCATGCTGCCCAAAATAGCCGGGCGCCGTTCTGTACGCTTTCCGCCGCGAAAGCGCAGAGAACGACTCCCGCCCCATCATCAACAGGAGGTATCCCTATGAAAAAACGCATTGTATCGCTGCTGCTGACACTGGTGACGGCGCTGACCTGCCTGACGCCCGCCCTCGCCGCGTCGGCGGGCGGCGGCACGTTCTATCTCACTGCCTCCACCGCCTCCCGCACGCTGATCGAGCCGACGCCCGTTGCCTACACGGCGGGCCAGACCGTGCTGCAGGCGCTGCAGAGCAGTGACTACGCCTTCGAGTTGTCCGGCGGCTTCATCACCGCCATCTGCGGCCAGACCGGCAACTATACCGTCTACTATGACGGCGGCGCATATGCGCTGGATGCCCCGGCCTCCAGCGTAAAGACCGCCATCGTCTTTTCCGAGTACACCGGCGCGTACGATTCGACCCAGACCCGGCTGGCGGCGCTGATGGGCCGCTATCGTGCCAGAACGGACAACGTACAGAACTACAAGCCCGCCGCCGATGCCTATACCGATGGCCTTGCCGCCCTGCGCGGCGACGGCTGGGCCGCCGCCTGCACGGCGCTGGATACGGCCATGACGGACTATGAAGCCATCCTCGCCGGCCCGAAATACACCGTTACCGTCTCCGCCGCACGGAACGGGACAGCCGTGCCCGGCGCGGTACTGACCCTGACGGACAGCTACGGCAATGTGACCTCCGCCGCAGGCTCCGTGCAGGTGGTGAGCGGCGGCTACACCTTCTCCGTTTCCGATGGCAGCGACCGCACGGAGGGGACTCTCACCGTCACCGGCGACACCGGTCTGTCCGTTGTCTTACCGGCAGGGGAGTGGTTCGGTGAGCTCCGGATCCTGTACGGCGGCGCGGCGCTGCCCTGCACGCAGGATACCGCCGCCCGCACCCTGACGTGCCTTGTGCCGGATACGGTGGGCGGCGCCAATCTGAGCCTGTACGCCGCCACCGGCGCGGACACGCCCGCCAACGCCCGCCTGCGTACCATCTATGTGGGCACGGACGGCGTGGATCGCTCCGGCACCAGCCGCAGCTGGAACAGCGCCGCCACGGCGCTGGCACAGGCGTTGGACGCCGGCATGGAGGGCCGCACCTTCCCGCTGGAGGCCCAGTACGACGCCGATGGCCACACCCGCATCCAGACCTACACCGTCATACTGGAGCGAACCCCCACCCTCAGCGGCCTCACCGTCACGGCGGAGGGCGCTGCCCAGCCGCTGGACTTTGTCCCTACCACGACGGACTACACGCTGTCCGTCACCTCTGATACCGTCACCGTATCGGCCCGGCCCTACGGCGCGGACTACACCGTCACCGGCACCGGCACGGTGCAGCTGACGGCGGCGCAGCAGACCCGTACCGTGTCCGTCACCGCCGGCGGCCGTACCACCGACTACACCCTGCACCTGCGGAAGGCCGATGCCGCCGCCGTCACCGTTACCCCGCCCGCCGCGGATACGAAGGTGCATGTGACCAACGCCGCCGGCGGCGAGATCGCCCCGCAGAACGGTGTGTACCGCCTGGTACCCGGCGCAGCCTATACCTGCACCGCTGTGCGCGGCGGCTGCCGTGCCAGCCTGCCCTTTACCGCCGCCGATGGCCTGACCCTGACGGCCCCCGCGCCGGAGACGGTGAACGCCCTGACGGCGCTGGCACTGTACAGCGGCTCTGCCGCCGCCACCCGCCAGACCCACGAGAGCGCCGAGGGCTTCGACCCCGCCCGGCGCACCCTGACCTATACCATCCCCGATGATCAGCAGCGCCTGTACGCGCAGGCCACCGCCGTCTCCGGCTACACGGCGGAGGCGCGTTATGCCCGTCAGACCATCAGCGCCGAAACGGACGGACGCCCCCACACCGTGACCATCACCTCTCCGGTCAGCGCCACCGGAGCGGCTTCCATGCTGTCCTACTGCGTAGCGTCGGGCGACCGCAGCCAGACCGTGACCCTGCGGCTGTACAAGACCGTCTCCGGCGTTACCTACGAGCAGACATACACCCTGCGCCTTGTCCGCCTTGCCCAGCTGAAGACGCTGGCGCTCCGCACCGACGCGGAGGAGCTGCGCCTGTGTGACACCGACGGCGCGTCCTGCACCTTCCGCAGCGGCGTGACGGCCTACACCGTCACCGTGCCCCGCGCCACCACGTCCCTGTTTGTGACCGGTACCTTCACCGGCAGCGGCTACGCGGCGGAGGTCAACGATGTCCGCTGTGACGCGCTCACCGGCGCGGAGACGCCGTTGGATCCCGCGCAGGACACCGAGACCGTGACCATCCGCGTCACGGGCAGCGACAGCGCTGCCGTCCCCGCCGTCTACACCGTCACCGTCCGCAAGCAGGAGCCGGTGAACGTCACGCTGTCCCTGACCCCCGCCGATGCGGCGGTGTCCCTGACGGACACCCGTACCGGGCGGCGCATCGCCCCGTCCTCCGGCAGCACATGGCAGCTGATGCCCGGCGTGACATATCACTACACCGCCACCTGCTACGGCTATGTGGGCGTTTCGGCGGACTACACCGCCCCCACGGCGGATGCCGTCGTACCGGTGTCCCTGACCCCCGCCCCCGACAGTACCCGACAGGAGCTGGACGCCGCATGGCCCGGCTTCCGTCTGGATGAGAACAACAACGGCGTGGTGGACGCCTCCGTACCCACCAGGGACAGCGAAGCCATGCTGAGCTGGGCCACCCAGCTGGGCGAGGGCTACTCCGCCGATGCCTGCGGCTGCCCCATTCTGGTGGACGGCTGCCTGTACACCTACGCCAAGTCCACGCTGTACAAGGTGGACGCCGTCTCCGGCGAGGTACTGGCCACCGGCGCCATGGATCACAAGTCCAGCTTTGCCATCAACACCCCCACCTATGCCGAGGGCATGATCTTCGTGGGCCTGTCCGACGGTGCGGTGCAGGCGTTTGACGCCGTGACCCTCCGCCCCCTGTGGATCTACCGCGACCCGCTGAAGGGTCAGCCCAACTGCCCCATCGTCTACCACGACGGCTATATCTACACCGGCTTCTGGAACGGCGAGACGCTGGACGCCAATTACGTCTGTCTCAGTGTCACCGATGAAGACCCCACCAGGGCCAACGAGAGCAAGCTGGCCTCGTGGACGTACACCGCCAGAGGCGGCTTTTACTGGGCCGGGGCCTACGTCACCGACAACGCCGTGGTGGTGCCCACGGATGACGGCGAAAACGGCTATATCACCGGCTATGCCCGGCTGCTGTCGCTGGATCCCAAGACCGGCTTTCTGCGTGACAGCGTCACCATGCCCTATCCCGGCGACCTGCGCAGCGCCGTGACGTATGACGGCGGCACCTGCTATTTCACCTCCAAGGGCGGCTATTTCTACGCTGTGGATCTGCTGGCCGGCGGCACGTTCCGCACCGGCAGCCTGCGGGCGCTGAAGCTGTACAACTACGGCAGCGACGCCGCCAACCCCGCTATGAGCACCTCCACGCCCACCGTGTACAACGGCCGGGCCTATGTGGGCGTGTCCGGCGTGGGGCAGTTCAAGGCCTATTCCGGCCACAACATCACGGTCATCGACCTGCCCTCGTGGCGCATCGCCTACACCGTCCGCACCCAGGGCTACCCCCAGACCAGCGCCCTGCTGACCACCGCCTACGAGGCGGAGACGGGGTACGTCTGCCTCTACTTCTTCGACAACTACACCCCCGGCAAGCTGCGGATGCTGCGGGATAAGCCCGGCCAGACCGCGCCGGAAACCACGGAGGTGGAGACGGTAGTGGCGGGCGGCAAGATCGTCTCCTACGACACGGCCCCTGTGCTGTTCACACCCAGCGGGGCCCAGCAGCAGTACGCCATCTGCAGCCCCATTACCGATGAGAGCGGCGCCATCTACTTCAAGAACGACTCCGCCTACCTCATGGCGCTGACCAGCACCGTGACGCGGCTGGAGATCGCCGCCGCCCCCGCCAAGACCGTCTACCGTCCCGGCGAGAGCTTTGACCCCGCCGGCATGCAGGTGCTGGCCCACTACGCCAACGGCTACGTCCGGGACGTGACCAAGTACGTCACATGGGACGCCGCGCCCCTGACGGAAGAGAGCAGCCGCTTCCGCATCGAATTCCCCTACGCCATGTACCAGAACGCCGACGGCGAAACGGGCGTCGCCTGTGTGAAGCCCGCCGCCACGCTGGATCTCGTCATCGGGGACGCCGTGACCGGCGATGTCAACGGCGACGGCGCGGCGGATGATGCCGACGCCGCCATGGTCTACGCCTACGTCAACGGGAAGCTGCCCCTCACCGATGCGCAGCTGTCGCTGGCGGATGTGGACGGCTCCGGCAAGGTGGACGCGGCGGACGCGGCCCGTATCTACAACGACTACCTCACCGGCTCCCGCCGGTAAACCCCAGAACACAGGAGAGATACCCATGAGAAAGAGGATCACAGCCCTGCTGCTGGCCGGCGCTCTGGCGCTGGGCCTGCTGCCGGCGCCCATACTGGCCGCCCCCGCCGGGAATACGGTGCAGACCATCTCCACGGCGGCGGAATTTGCCGCCATGGACCCCACCGGCTGCTACCGTCTGGCGGAGGACGTGACCATCACCGCGCCGTTCCCCGCCGTTTTCACCGGCAGCCTTGACGGCGGCGGCCACACCGTTACGCTGGCGCTGACGGCGCAGGCGGACACGGTGTCGCTGGCCCTCTTTCCCGAGACGGACGGCGCGTCCATTCAGGCGCTGACCATCACCGGCACCGTATCCGCCGGGGAGGACAGCGGCCTTGCCTATGCCGCCGCGCTGGCGGGCAGCACCTCCGGCGACACGGAGATCACCGCGTGCAAGACCACGGCGCGGCTGGATATCGCCGTCCCCGGCGCGTCCGTGGGCGGCCTGACCGCCGCCCAGCTGGACGGCACACTAACGCTGACGGGCTGTGCCGCCGCCGGGGAGATATCCGCACCGCAGGCCGCCTTCACCGGCGGACTGGTGGGCCGTCAGGAGTCCTACAGCGCCCTGACCATGCAGAACTGCTATCAGACCGCCAACATCACCGGCGGCGCGGAGGACGGTCTTTGCACCGGCGGCCTGATCGGCTCCGTGGGCGGCGATGCCGTGCTGCGGGGCTGCTGGAGCGCCGCCTCGCCGGAGGATCATGCCGCCGCCCTGGCCGCGTGGGGCGCACCGTACACCGTGTCCGGCGGCCTGACCGGCGCACTGTGCGGCGCGGTGGACGGCGGCGCGTCCCTCACCGGGGCACACTGCTTCTGGATCGCCGCCCCCGTGGGCAGCGACGGCGCCTTCCATCTGCCGGATTCCGGCCTGTTCCCGGAGTACGGCCCCGACCGGCGGGAGGCGCTGCTGGCCGCCCTCAACACCGACGCCGTGCCGGAGGGCTGCGCCTATCTGCTGCCCCCGGATACCGGATGGCCTCTGCTCCGCTGGGAGCAGCCGCTGACGGAGGAGGAGCGTCTGGCGGAGGCCCGCCAGACCGCCGCCGCCGAGGTGGAGACGGCCTTTGCCGCCGCCCTTGATCGGGTGCAGCAGCTGCTCGCCGCCGTCACGTCGCGTACCGGCCTGTGGTACGAGCTGTACGACGCGGCGCGGCAGACGGCGTCCGACGCCGCCGCCCGGCTGGCGCAGCAGCGCGCCGAAGCGCTGTCGGCACTGACGGCCGGCACGGATATCAACGAAATACAGCGCCTTGCGGCGGAGAGCCGCACGGCCATGGAGCAGACCGCCGCCGGCATGGAAAACGCCATCGGCGGTAATGGTGTTTCTATGGATAAGCGGTGGGACGGCGTGACGCAGACCCGTCCCACCGGCACCGGCACCGCCGCCGACCCGTTTCTGATCACCTCCGGCGCGGAGCTGGCGTGGTTCGCCGCCCGGGTCAACGGCGGCAGCACCGCCCTGTGCGCCCGCGTCACCGAGCCGCTGGATCTGGGCGATATGCCCTGGACGTCCATCGGCGCGTCCGACAGCGTGGACACCGACGGCGGCTACTGCGGCACCTTCGACGGCGGCGGCTTTATCATCCACGGCCTGTCCGTCACCGACACCGCCGCCGTGCGCAGCTACACCGGCCTGTTCGGCACCGTGGCGGACGGCGGCACCGTCCGCCACGTCCGTGTGGCGGGGAGCATCACCTGTGACCAGCCGGACAGCGGCGGCAACCGTGTCCTTAACTGCGCCGCCGGCGGCATCGCGGGCCGCAGCAGCGGCATCATCTACCGCTGCGAGACATCGGTACATATCACCACTGCCCCCGGCGCACGTCCCGCCGTCCATATCGGCGGCATCGCGGGCCAGCTCAGCGGGAATGGCATCCTCGACGGCTGTGTCAGCTACGGCGTTCTCACCGGCGACCTGTCCAACACCGGCGGCATCGCCGGCACCGTGCGGCAGAACGCCGTGGTGCGCTACTGCCGCAGCGAGGGGACTGTCACCGGCCTGCGCAGCGTAGGCGGCATCGCCGGGTTTCTCACCGGCGGCGGCCAGATCCGGGAGTGCGAGAACCGCGCCGCCGTTACCGGCACCATCGGCGTGGGCGGCATCGCGGGCCGTCTGGACAAGGACAGCCATTATTCCGACGAGCTGGATGTCACCGTGACCCACGCGGCCAACTACGGCTCCGTCAGCGGCAGCAGCGGCAACGCCTGCGGCACCGGCGGCATCGCCGGCTGGCTGGGCGCCGTGGAAAACGGCACATACACCGGCAGCGCCGCCCTCTCCTACGTCTGCAACAGCGGTACCGTCACCGCCGGCGGCAGCACCGCGGGCGTCGCCTGCGGCGGCCTGATCGGCAATTGGAAGACGGGCCGCGTCACCCACGGGCAGAACGCCTCTGCCAACCGTCTCTGGGGCGTGGCCGAGACGCTGGGCACCGCCGCCGAGGACGCGGTGCAGGTGTCCGCCCTCACGCCGGATACCGCGCCGGACGCCGGCCGCTGGGACAAGACCACCGCCACCCGCACCCTGCTGGCCAGGCGCATCACCCCCACCGATGCCCGCCGCGCCGTCTACGGTGAGGAGCAGAGCGCCGTGTACAACGATATCCTGCTGACGTATCTGCGCCGGGTGGAGCTGTCCGCCTCCGCCGCGGAGACGGACGCGCAGCTGGCCGGCTGCGACGCCCAGCTGCAGACCGTGCTCACCGGCGCGGCTGCCGCCGGGGCCCAACTGCTGACGGACATGCGCGCCTACGCCGACGCCCGGCTCTACGGCCCGGAGGATGCCGCCGAGCTCCAGCGCCTGCTGGAGCAGGCGGCGCAGGACGTGGCCGCCGCCGTCACCCTGCGTGACGTGACGCTGCTGCGCCAGACCTATCTGGGCACCGACCGGCTGGACGGCCTGCTCCAGCGCGTGCCCACCTACCCCGCCCGCATGGGGCAGGCGCTGTACAGCGCCTTTATCTACCAGAAAAACTACACGCTGGAGGACATGGCCGCGCTGCTGTGCGCCTACGAGGACTGGTGTCTGCAAATGAACAGCGCCGCCGCCGTGCAGGCGGTGGACGCCCTGTATGCCGACGCCCGTCAGGCCCTGTCCCAGCTGGTGTTCACCTTCCGGCAGACCGATACCCCGCCGGATATGGCGGAAGCCGCCGCGCTGGCGCTGGAGCTGGCCCGCACCCGGGCGCAGCAGCACCTGACGGAGCTGGCGGACAGCCGCATCGCCGCCCTTGCCGACCTGGCGGGTGACCTGACGCGGTATCCCGCCGCCCGCCGCCAGCAGCTGACGGCGGCGCTGGCCTACTCCGCCGCCGCCATCCGCGCCGCAGCGGACAGGGACTTTTCCGCCCTGACCGACCATGCCGCCGTGGCCGCCGCGCTGGAGGCCGCCGCCGTCGATGTGGAGACGGCCTACGCCGCCGCCTGCACCCGCCTGCAGCGCCTGCTGGACAGCACCGGCGACTGGGACGGCGTCTCCGTGCGGCAGCCGGAGGGCTCCGGTACTGCCGATGACCCCTACCGGATCGCCGCCGCGCAGGAGCTGGCATGGCTGGCCCGGACGGTGAACAGCGGGGCAGGGGAGGGACTCTGCGCCGTGCTGACGGCGGACATCGACCTGGGCTATCAGCCGTGGCCCGTTATCGGCGCGTCTGCGCCCTTCACCGGCACGCTGGACGGGCAGGGACACACCGTCTCCGGCCTGTGCGTCACCGAATTGTCGGGCCGCACCGCGCTGGGCCTGTTCGGTACGGCGGAGCATGCCGTGTTCCGCGACATCACCGTTTCCGGCAGCATCGACCTCACCGGCGTGGATATGACCGACGCGGCGGACGCCCTCCGTGTCGGCGGCCTTGTGGGCCTCGGCAGCGGCGTCACGCTGGAGCGCTGCGTCTCGCAGGTGGAGATCACCGTTTCCCTGACCAACGCCGCGGATAACCAGTCCGCCGCGCTGGGCGGCCTTGCGGGCCGTCTCACCGGCGATGCGCACCGCCTGACGGACTGCCGCAATGAGGGCGCGATCACCGTCACCATGGCTCCCGGCAGCCGCTATCCGGGCGGCAGCGGGCAGGGCGGTCTGGGCGGCGTCACCGGCAGCGTCACGTCCGACGCCGTGCTGGCGCGCTGCGTCAACACCGGCACGATCACCGCCGGCCGCGCCGCCGGCGTGGGCGGCATCGCGGGCCGTCTGGAAGGCGGCAGCATCACCGTGACCCAGTGCGCCAATCAGGGCGCGGTATCCAACGACACCGCCGCCTCGCTGCTCCGCCGGGGCGGCACCGGCGGCATCGCCGGACTGGCCGTCTCCGGCAGCATCACCATCGATCGCTGCTACAACACCGGCGCCGTCTCCGGCCACACCATCGTGGGCGGTATTCTGGGCGGCGAGAGCGGCGACTATGCCGCCAGCATCCCCTCCTACACCGGCAACAGCGCCCTGGTGGTGCAGAACTGCTACAACGCGGGCTCTCTGCGCACCGGCTCGTCCACGGAGCGCATCGGCTCGCTGGCGGGCTATCCGCTGGACGGCCGCTACCGTGACGGCCTGACGGTGCTCACCGGCGCGGCTCGGGTCCGTCTGGGCTGGCGCAGCAGCCAGGGCGACAGCGTCGCCCAGTGCGATACCCTGACGCCGGACGTGTTTCCCGGCCTTGTCCGCAGCATCGGCGGGCTCAACGGCGGCTATCCGCTGTTCGACTGGCAGCTGCTGGAGTCCCGCGGCCGCGAAGCGGTCATCGCCTATCTGGCGGACTACTACGCCCAATATGTGCAGCCCTACGTCTCCGCCGCCCAGCGGCAGACGTTTGCCCAGCTGCTGACCGATACCTCCGCCGCCCTCCGCAGCGCCGCGTCGGCGGACGCCATCCTCACCGCTTATGACGCGGCCATGGCCTGCCTGACCTCGCCGGAGCTGCTGGCGCAGGCCGTTGCCGCCGCCCAAAAGCAGCTGACGGCGCGCTATCAGGACGCCTGCAAGGCGCATCCCCATATCGCCGCCGATCTGCTGTCTCTGTACGAAAAGCAGCGCGCGGCGCTGACGGCCTGTACCGCCGCCAACGAGACGGACACGGTGCTGGATGCCTTTGCCGCCGGTGTGGTGGACTGCCTGCTGCTGAAGCTGGCCGGCCTCCCCATGAAGGAGCTGGCGGAGCGCCTTCCGCAGGCGGAAGCGGCCGCCGCCGCGCTGACCGATGCCCAGCGGGGCATGCTGCTGTACTACGGCCGTCTCCCGGAGCGCAAAAATATGCTGGCGCTGTACCAGCAGAACATCGAAAAGCTGACCCAGTGGAGCGAGGAGGACAAGACCTCCTACCGCGACCTCTGGACGGAGCTGACTGAGCTGGCTGAAACGGGCCGCCAGGCGCTGGACGACGCGGTGGATGCCGGGGGCATGACCGCCGCGCTGGATGTCTACTGCGCCGGCGTGGCGGAAGCCCTCATCACCGCCATCGGCCCCGTTCCGGAGCTGCTGACCGTCGAGGACGCGGCCCTGTACCAGAAGGCCATCCTCCGTGCGCAGGCGTATTATAACCGCCTTTCCGACGTGCAGAAGGAGCTGGTGCCCAATCTGGAGGAGCTGGAAGCGGCGCAGGCCCGTTACCAGCAGTTTGAAAAGGATCTGGCCGCCGCCCGTCAGGTGGAGGGGCTCATCGCCGCCATCGGCACGGTGACGGCGGACAGCCTTGCCGCCCTGCAGCGGGCGCAGACGGCCTACGACGCCCTGACCGCCGCCCAGAAAATTCTGGTTTCCCCCGCCATGCTCACCCTTTTGCAGACGAGCTGGACGCGCTGGCAGGAGCTGGCGTCCCGGCCCGCAGATACCCCTGCCGCGGAGGAACCGGCCCCCGCGCCGTCTCCGTCGGCATCTGCGCCGCGCCCCTTTGACTGGAGCCTTGTCTGGATGTCGCTGGGCGTTGCCGCCTGCTTCTGCGTCATCCTGTTCACCGGCACATGGTTCGCCGGAGCCCGCCGTGCCGCCAGGAGGCGTGCGGACAACAGTAAGGAGTGGTACTCATGAAAAAATGGATACCGCGTGCGCTGGGACTGACAGCGGCACTGGCGCTGGTGCTGGCCGCCGCATGGCTGGCCGCGGGGCTGCAGCCCGCCGCCCCGCCCCAGCCGGAGGTGCAGCCCGCCTCCCGCACCCTCATCACCGAGGGGGAGCTGCTGTACGACGGCGCGGCGCTGACCGCCTCGGATGTCTCCCTCGCCGACGGTGCCGCCGCCCCGCAGCCCGCCGATACCCCGCAGGAGGATACCCCTGCCGAGGACACCCCCGCCGACACCGCCGATGGTCTGGAGGACTTTCAGGACATCACGGATCGGGGCGGCGGCTCCGGCGGCCAGCTTCCCAGCCGCGAGACGGACAGCCGGACGGACGGCGATGGCGGCGGCCAGACGGAGGAGGGGGACGCATGGTTCACCACCTCCATCGTGGACGGCGACCGCGTCACGGACGCCGCCTACCCCTTCACCATCCGCCACCTGAAGCCGGAGGCGCAGGTGCTGGGCCTGTCCGTGTCCGTCAACGGCAGCGTTACGGACTACGCCGCCAATACCTCCGGCGGCACGCTGACCCTCACCGGCGGCGCCAACACCGTCACCGTCACCGCCCAGTACCGGACGGCTGACCGCACCGTCACCGCCTCCCATACCTATACCCTGTACTATCTGGACGGCCAGTGGGTGCTCATCGTCCAGCGCGCCTCGGACGGCGTCTCCCTCAGTGGCCTTGCCGTCACCGAACGGACGCTGACGTTCCGCGCCGTGGCCGTGCAGGGCGATACGCAGCAGCCTGTGCAGACCGTCCGTGTCAACGGCAGCACCGTCACCGGCAGCGGCGACCTCTATACCGCCCAGCTGCGCGCCGGTGCCAACGACATCACCGTGGAGGCCGGTGGCCGCATCGGCCTGACGGAGTCGTACACCGTCACCTACACCGCCCCGTCCTTCCGCATCGACACCCTGTTTTCAGACGGCCAGACCCGCACTGTCACGGCGGACACCCCCTCCGGCGGTTCCGAAACCGTTACGGTGGAGGGCGGCAGCGAAAACGCCCGTGTCTGGGTGTCCGTGGAGGGCGTCACCGGCCTTGAGACGCTGGAGGAGCTGCGTCTGGACGGACGCCGTCTCTCCCCCGGGGCCGACGGCGGCTATGCCGTGACCCTCGACCCCCGCGCCCCCGTGACGCTGACGCTGTACTACACCGATTCCGACGGCGCGTCCCGTGAATACAGCTACGTCCTGCGCTTCCGCCGCACCGGCGGCGGGGAGGAGGGCCTGCGGCCCACCATCTCCGCCCAGATCGAAGCCGACGGTACAACCATGGGCCTGACGGACGGCCTTGTGCTGAAGAACCCCGCTGTCCTCCTGCTGGTGGAGGGCCGCAGCGGGCAGGGCGAGCAGCTTTACAGCAACAACTTCACCGTTGCCGTCAACGGCACCGTTATCCCCGCTCCCACCTCCCAGACCGGCAGCCTGTTCGGCTACGATGCCTACCTGCTGTACGAGGGGGCCAACACCATCACCGTCACCGCCGTGGATAACGACGGCGTCAGCGCCTCCCGGACGTGGACGGTGTACTACGAGGCGGGGCAGATCACCGTCACCGTCAGCGTGGAGGCCACCACCGTGGGCCTCGGTACGCTGGTGCCCTACGCTGCTGTCACCGTCCCCGGCGGCACCGACGCCCTTACCATTCTGGAGCAGGCGCTGGCCCAGTACGGCTACACCGCCGATGTGGAGCGGGGCGAGTACCTGTCCGCCATCTGCGGCCCCGGCATCTGCACCGGCTACAGCATCGACCCGGAGCTGATGGAGCTCATCGTGGCCGACGGCATGGACGCGCAGGGCGTGGGCTACGAGCCGTCCCCGGCGTCGGAGGATCGTCTGGGTGAATTTGACTTTTACCGCTGGTCTGGCTGGATGTTCTCCGTCAACGGCAGCTATCCCGGCATCAGCATGGCGTCCTACGCGCCGCAGGACGGCGCGGTGCTGCGCGTCCGCTTCACGCTGGCCATGGGCAAGGACATCGGGGCCTACGACGGCTCCGGCGGGGCCTACGGCGAATCCAGCGGCAACTACTACAGAGAATGGTAAAGGAGAAACGATGATGCATACCGGCGTAGATAGTATCCTGCACGAGGTGCGGAAGGTCATTGTAGGTAAGGACGATGTGCTGGAGAAGATCCTCATGACGATCCTATCCGGCGGCCATGTGCTGCTGGACGACGTGCCCGGCACCGGCAAGACCACCACGGCGCTGGCCTTCAGCCGCGCACTGGGCCTGCAATATGGCCGCATCCAGTTCACCCCCGACGTACTGCCCTCGGATATCGTGGGCTTTTCCCTGTACCGCCGGGACACCGGCACGTTCACCTACCAGCCCGGCGCGGTGATGACCAACCTGCTGCTGGCCGACGAGATCAACCGCACGTCCAGTAAGACCCAGTCGGCGCTGCTGGAGGTCATGGAGGAGCGTCAGGTCACGGTGGACGGCATCACCCACCCGCTGCCCGACCCCTTCGTGGTCATCGCCACCCAGAACCCGGTGGGCTCCGCCGGCACCCAGCTGCTGCCCCAGGCCCAGCTGGATCGCTTCATGATCCGCCTTGCCATGGGCTACCCCGACTTTGCCAGTCAGGTCAACATCCTCCGCGACCGCCGCACCGGCGACCCGCTGGACGCGGTGGACACCGTGTCCTCCGCCGCCGCGCTGCTGGAGATGCAGGCGCAGGCCCGGAGCGTCCATGTGGCGGATGCCCTGCTGGCATACATCACCCATCTGGCCGAGGCCAGCCGCACCCACCCGCTGGTGACGCTGGGCGTCAGCCCCCGCGGCGCGCTGGCCGTCTGCCGCATGTGCCGCAGCCGCGCCTTTATGGAGGGCCGCGACTATGTGCTGCCCGACGATGTGGCCTACATCTTCTCCGATGTCTGCGCCCACCGTCTCATCCTCTCCGCCAAGGCCCGCATCACCGAAACCTCCGCCGCCGACGTGCTGGCGGAGCTGCTGACGGCGGTGCCCCGCCCCGACCGCATCTGACCATGGCGCGGAACCGTATCCTGTTTCTTCTCTGGCTGCTGCTGTGGCTGGCGGCGTGGGCGCTGGGCGTGGGCAATGTATCCGGCGGCATCCTGCTGGGCAGCCTGCTGCTGGCGCTGGGGGAGGTGCTGCTGGCCCGCCGCGTCCGGAAGCGGCTGTCGGCGTCCCTCACCGCCGCCCTGTCCTGCCGGAAGGGCGGCCAGCTGCCGGTAACGCTGACCGTGACCAACACCGGCCTTTTCACCGCGCCGCAGGTGCGCGCCGTGGTGCGCTGCCGCAACCTGCTCACCGGTGAGCAGTGGGAAAAGACCCTGCGCCTTGCCGTTCCCGGCAGGGGGGAGGGCTGCGCCGCCGCGTCCTTCGCGCCGCCCCGCTGCGGCAAGCTGGAGCTGACGGTGCAGACCCTGACGGCCCTTGACATCTTCGGCCTGTGGGGTGCGAAGCAGTCCGTATCCCTCGCCGCCTCGGCGCTGGTGCTGCCGGAGCTGTACCCTGTCACCCTGTCCCTGTCGGAGCGCTGCGTGCCGGACGCGGACAGCGCGGAGTATTCCATGACCCGCCCCGGCGACGACCCCAGCGAGACGTTGGGCCTGCGGGAATATCAGGCCGGCGACCGCCTGCGCAGCATCCACTGGAAGCTGTCGGAAAAGACGGGCGGCCTGATGGTGCGCCAGCTGGGCCTGCCGGTGGATGACACGCTGCTGCTGGTGCTGGACAACTCCGCCGCCGCGCCGCCCGCCCCGGCGGAGCGGGAAGCGCTGGGCGAGGCGGTGATCTCCGTCTCCGCCGCCCTGTGCCGTCAGGGCTTTGCCCATCGGGTGGCGTGGCTGGATCGCCCCGGCGGCGAGCTGGCCTTCCGCGCCGTTTCCTCCATGGACGAGCTGACGGCGGCCATGCCCGACATCCTCTCCGCCGAAACGGAGGTGGATGACCAGGACGTGCCCGCCCGTCTGGCCGGCTGCCGCGCCGCCGATGCCGCCCACATGCTGGTGCTGACGCTGCGCCCCGCCGGGGAGCCGTCCGCTTCCATGACGTTCTGCACCGTCACCCCGGCGGCGCTGTCGGGAAAGGAGGGACTGACCCTTGCGCTCTGACGTTTTTCGCCGTATCGTACCCGCCGCCCTGCTGGCGGCATCCTTTCCCGTACTGCTGGCGGCCCTTCTCGGCCTCACCGCGCCGCTGTGGCTGCCGCTGCTGACCGCCGTACTGTCCGCCGGCTCCGCGGCGGCCCTGTCCGGAGGCCGCCGTCCGTGGCTCCCGTACCTCTGCTGGGCGGGGCTGTGCGCCGCCGCGCTGCCGGTGCTGGGGACAGCCCTCCCCGGCGGCCTTGCCGCGCTGGTCAACGCCGCGCTGCACACCTGGCAGCAGGTATTTCCCCGGATCTACCCCGCCTACACCGCGCCGCAGGACGACCGGGCCCTGACGGCGCTGCTGGCGGTGCTGTCCGCCCTCTGGGGACTGTGGAGCGCCCGCTGCACCCTGCGTCCCCGGCTGCTGTCCCTGTGCCTGACGGCGCTGCCGCTGGCCGCGGCCGCCGTGGTGCTGGCACCCGCCGCCCCCCTGTGGTGGATGGCGCTGGCCGCGCTGACCCTGCTGTTCCTGTACCTGCTGGCCTTTGGCAGGGAGGGGAGCGCCGCCCTGCGCGTCTGGTGCCGCGCCGCTGCCGTTGTGCTGCTGGCCGTCACGCTGCTGGACGGCTGGAACGGCGCTGCCGCCCGTCCCGCGTGGCTGGACAGCGGCAGGATCGCCGTTTCCGATGGTGTGGACACCCTGCGCTATGGCGATAATACCGCCGCCGGCCTGACGGGAGGCGACCTTACCGCCGCCGCGCCTGCACGGACGGACACCCCCATGCTCACCGTCACCATGACCACCCCCACGTCCTACTACCTGCGGGGCTTCGTGGGCGAGACGTATGCCGGCGGCCGCTGGACGCCGCTGGACAGCGCGTCTCTGGCGGAGAGCGCAGGCACATTCTACTGGCTGCATCAGGATGGCTTCCGTCCCCTGACCCAGCTGACCGCGGCGGCCCGCGCCGCCGCGCCGGAGCTGCTGGACACCGTCAATACCGTGACGCTGGAAAATACCGGTGCGTCCTCAAAATATCTTTACGCGCCCTACGAATTGAGGTATGATACCCCTGTGCCCGATGAAAACGCCGTGGGCGAGGCGTCTCTCGCCGCCTCCGGCCTGCGGGGCCAGCGGACGTATACCCTCACCGCCGCCGGGAACATCATCACCAAATACCGCCGCATCGGCGCGTCTCTGGCGGAGGACACCACGGCCAACGCCGCTTTTCTGGACGCGGAGAGCGCCTATAACCGCTTTGCTTACGACCACTATACCGATGTCCCCGACGATATCCGCCGCTTCCTGACGGAGAAGCTCAGCGGCTGGGAGAAGGAGCCGGGTCAGACCCACTTCGACCTCCAGCGCGCCAAGCAGAACATCCTGTTCTACCTGACCACCTACGCCTCCTACACGGACGCAGCCGCCGCGCCCCCCGCCGGTACCGACCCTATCCTGTATTTTCTGGACGGCGCCCAGACCGGCGGCGACGCCCAGTACGCGGCGGCAGCGGCCATGATGTTCCGGTACTACGGCATCCCCGCCCGCTGCGTGGAGGGCTTTCTGGTGACGAAGGACGATGCCGCCTCCATGGCGGCGAACCGCCCCCTGACCCTCACCGGACAGAGCGGTCACACATGGGTGGAGTACTATCAGGACGGCGTAGGCTGGCTGCCCTTCGAGGTGGCCCCGCCCTACCTCAGCGTCATGGAGCAGGCCGAGAGCTACCAGAACGTCTCCGGCCTGGTGGGACAGGCCCCGCCGGACACGGAGAATAACCAGGAGCCGGACACCCCGGACAGCGACCTGACCCAGACCCTCCGGGAGTTCTGGCTCAAGCACCGCCTGACCATTCTGCTGACTCTGTCGTGTATACTGGCCGCGGCGGCGATGTGCCTGTTCACCGGCTGGCTCATCTGCCAGCGCCGCCGGACTGCCCGCCGCAAGGCCCGCTTCGCCGACCCCGACGTGTCCGCCGCCGTAGACGCCATTTACCGCTACACCATGGACGTGCTGCACGCCGCCGGACTGCCTGCCGCCAACTGCGCCCCCGCCGCCTACGCACCCTATCTGGACGAGGATCTGCGGGAGGAGTACCGCGCCGTGGCCGCACTGTGGGAGCAGGCCCGCTTCAGCGCCATCCCCATGGGCGAGCCCCAGCGCCGCCGCGCCCTCGCTCTGAAGGAGCAGATCTGGACGCGGACGTGGCGCCGTGCGAAGCCGGGGGAGAAGCTGCGCCTGAAATACAAGGAATTTCTGTAAGGAGGAACATCCATGCGCGTCATGAAACGAACCCTGCTGCCCCTGCTTTTGCTGCTGAGCCTGCTGCTCACCGCCTGCGGCGCGCCGCCGTCCGGCGGGGAGGAGGCCCCGTGGCAGACCGCCTACCGCCAGACGGGGGAATACCTGCTGTCGCAGGAGACGCCCGCCGCCGGCTCCGTGGGCGGTGATTGGGCGGTGGTGGGCCTGCGCGCCGCCGGACTGCTGTCCCGCGAGACGGCCGCCGTCTATTACGAATCCGCCGTGACCTATGCGGCGCAGGCGGACGGGAACCGCCTGAACCCCAACAAATCCACGGAGAACGCCCGCACCATTCTGGGCGTCACCGCCGCCGGACACAGCGCCGCCGACGTGGGCGGCGTGGATCTGACGGCGGGGCTGGGCGACATGGAATATCTCCGCCGTCAGGGCGTCAACGGTCCCATCTGGGCGCTGATCGCGCTGGACAGCGGCGCGTACCCCGACCCCGCCCCTGCCGGCGGCGCGTCGCCCGTGACCCGCGCCGCGCTGGTGTCGGAGGTGCTGTCCTCCCGCTGCGCCGACGGCGGCTGGACGCTGCTGGGCGACACGCTGGACGTGGACATCACCGCCATGGCCCTGACGGCGCTGGCCCCCTACACGGAGGATGCCGCCGTGCAGACGGCGGTGGACGCCGCGCTGCAGCTGCTGTCCGACAGCCAGCTGCCCACCGGCGGCTTCGTCAGCTGGGACACGGAGAACTGCGAGTCTGCGGCGCAGGTGCTGGTGGCCCTGACCTCGCTGGGCATCGACCCCCTCACCGACAGCCGCTTCCTCAAGGACGGCGCCACGGTGCTGGACGCCCTGTGCGCCTTTGCCGTGGAGGGCGGCGGCTTCCGCCACATCGCCGAGCAGACCGCCCCGGACAATATGGCCACGGAGCAGGGCTTCTACGCGCTGGCCGCCTACGACCGCTTCACCAGGGGCCAGTCCCGCCTGTTCGACATGACCGCCGCCGCGCAGGACGCCTACCAGACCGACCCCGTCCCGGCGGGCAAGCCCCAGCCGGTGGAGCCGGAGGACGCGCAGGTGGACGGGAACACCACCTATACCTGCACTGTCTCCATCTCCTGTGCCACGCTGCTGGACAACATGGACAAGCTGTCCCAGAACAAGCGCCCGCTGGTGCCTGCCGACGGCGTGCTCCTGCCGGAGACGCAGGTGACGTTCTCCGCCGGAGAGAGCGCCTTCGACGTGCTGCAGCGCGTCTGCCGCGACAACAAGCTCCATATGGAGTCCAGCTTCACGCCCCTGTACAACAGCGCCTATATCGAGGGCATCGGCAACCTGTACGAGTTCGACGCCGGCAGCCTGTCCGGCTGGATGTACGCCGTCAACGACTGGTTCCCCAACTACGGCTGCTCCCGCTACCAGCTGCAGGACGGCGACACCGTCCGCTGGGTCTACACCTGCGACCTTGGCAAGGACGTGGGCGGCGGCATGACCGGCTGACCCTGCCTGCCGCACCCCGCTTTGCCCTACCGCCCGCCTGTCGTGGACAGGCGGGCGTTTTTTGTCCGCGCCCCTCGCAGAAGTCCCAAATTCTCTTGACGGGAAACCTGTGCATTTTTGCACATTTTCCGTCTGGCGCAGAGGGCTCTATCCGTGTATAATGGAGAAAATAAAGACCGTGCCAGCGGCACGGCAGGAAGGAGCGAGATCGGCTTATGCAGATCACACAGCTTAAAAAGGTACTGGTCGCCAACCGCGGCGAGATCGCCGTGCGTATTTTCCGCGCCTGTTACGATCTGGGCCTCCATACCGTGGCCATCTATTCCAACGAGGATACCTATTCGCTGTTCCGCACCAAGGCGGACGAGGCGTATCTGGTGGGGGAGAAGAAGTCCCCGCTGGGCGCATATCTGGATATCCCCGGCATCATCGGCCTTGCCCGCCGCCGTGGCGTCACCGCCATCCATCCCGGCTACGGCTTCCTGTCGGAGAACGCCGATTTTGCCCGGGCCTGCGAGGCCAACGGCATCCTGTTCGTGGGCCCGTCCTCCGACGTGCTGGCCCAGATGGGTGACAAGCTCAGCGCCAAGGAGATCGCCGTCAAGTGCGGCGTGCCCATCATCCCCGGCTGCACCGAGCCGCTGCGGGACGCCGACGACGCGCTGGAAAAGGCCGTCAGCTTCGGCTTTCCCGTGATCCTGAAGGCCGCTGCCGGCGGCGGCGGACGGGGCATGCGCCGCTGCGACAGGCCCGAGGAGGTCAAGACCGCCTACGAGCTGGTACACAGCGAGGCGGAGAAGTCCTTCGGCTGCGGCGACATCTTTATGGAGAAGTATCTGGTGGAGCCCAAGCACATCGAGGTGCAGATCCTGGCCGACAAGTACGGCAATGTCTACCATCTGGGCGAGCGCGACTGCTCCCTCCAGCGCCGGTATCAGAAGGTGGTGGAGTTCGCCCCTGCGTGGTCTGTGCCGCAGGCCACGGTGGAGGCTCTGCGCCGCGACGCGGTGAAGATCGCCAGGTCTGTCAACTACGTCAGCGCCGGCACCGTGGAATTTCTGGTGGACAAGTCCGGCAATTACTACTTCATCGAGATGAACCCCCGTATTCAGGTGGAGCACACCGTCACCGAGATGGTCACCGGCGTGGATATCGTCCGTGCCCAGCTGCTGGTGGCCGCCGGCTATCCCCTCAGCTGCCCGGAGATCGGCCTGACGAAGCAGGAGGACGTGCACTTTGACGGCTATGCTATCCAGTGCCGCGTCACCACGGAGGATCCCTCCAACAACTTCGCCCCGGATAACGGCAAGATCACGGCCTACCACTCTCCCGGCGGCTTCGGCGTCCGTCTGGACGGCGGCAACGTGGGCGTGGGCACCGTCATCTCCCCCTACTACGACTCGCTGCTGGTGAAGGTCACCAGCTGGGATCGCACGTTCCCCGCCGTCTGCCACAAGGCTGCCCGGGCCATCAACGAGGTGCGCGTCCGGGGCGTCAAGACCAACATCCCCTTTGTCACCAATATTCTGGCTCATCCCGTGTTTATCAACGGCCAGTGCCACACCAAGTTCATCGACGAGACGCCGGAGCTGTTCGAGCTCATGGACTCCCGTGACCGCGCCACCCGCGTCCTGCGCTACATCTCCGAAATTCAGGTGGCCAACCCCAACGCAGAGCGCCGCCAGTACGACATTCCCCGCTTCCCGGAGGCCAGAGAGCCCCTTGGCCCCGGCCTCAAGCAGCTGCTGGACGCGGAGGGCCCCGACGCCGTGAAGCAGTGGGTGCTTGACCAGAAGAAGCTGCTGCTCACCGATACCACCATGCGCGACGCCCACCAGAGCCTGCTGTCCACCCGCATGCGCACCCGCGACATGGTCAAGGGCGCCGACGGCGTGGCCGACATCCTCCGGGACTGCTTCTCGCTGGAGATGTGGGGCGGCGCCACCTTCGACGTGGCCTACCGCTTCCTCCACGAGTCCCCGTGGGAGCGCCTGCGCCTGCTGCGTGAGAAGATCCCCAACATCCCGTTCCAGATGCTGCTGCGCGGCTCCAATCTGGTGGGCTACGCCAACTACCCCGACAACCTCGTCCGCGCCTTCGTGGAGGAAGCCGCCCAGCGGGGCATCGACGTGTTCCGCGTTTTCGACTCCCTGAACTGGGTGCCGGGTATGGAGGTGGCCATGGAGGAGGTGCTCCGCCAGAACAAGCTGCTGGAGGCCACCATGTGCTACACCGGCGACATTCTGGACGAGACAAAGGACAAGTACACTCTGAAATATTATGTCAACCTCGCCAAGGAGCTGGAAAAGCGGGGCGCCCACATACTGGCCATCAAGGACATGTCCGGCCTGCTGAAGCCCTACGCCGCCAAGAAGCTGGTGACTACGCTGAAGCAGGAGGTGGGTCTGCCCATCCACCTGCACACCCACGACACCACCGGCAATCAGGTGGCGGCGCTGCTGCTGGCTGCCGAGGCCGGTGTGGACGTGGTGGACGTGGCCTGCGCCCCCCTGGCGGGGCTCACCAGCCAGCCCTCGCTGGACGCGGTGGTTGCCGCCCTCCACGGCACAGAGCGCGACACCGGCCTTGACCTGCGCCGGGTGCAGGAGCTGAGCAACTACTGGGCCGACGTGCGCCTGCGGTACGAGAGCTTCGACCACGGCCTGAAGTCCTCCACCACCGACATCTACCGCTACGAGATCCCCGGCGGTCAGTACACCAACCTCCGCCCGCAGGTGGAATCTCTGGGCCTCGGCGACCGGTTCGAGGAGGTCAAGGAGATGTACAAGACCGTCAACGATATGCTGGGCGATCCCGTGAAGGTGACGCCGTCGTCCAAGGTGGTGGGTGATCTGGCCATCTTTATGGTGCAGAACGACCTGACGCCGGAGAACATCGTCCAGCGCGGCGAGGCGCTGGCCTTCCCCGATTCCGTGGTGTCCTACTTCAAGGGCATGATGGGCCAGCCCGCGTGGGGCTTCCCGAAGGATCTGCAAAGAGTAGTCCTCAAGGGCGAGGAGCCCATCACCTGTCGCCCCGGCGCGCTGCTGTCCCCGGTAGACTTCGATGAGCTGCGGCAGGAGGTGGAGCAGTTCCACGCCGATCCCGAGAAGAAGGATCTCATCTCCTACGCCATGTATCCCAAGGTCTACGAGGACTTCTGCCGCCATCGCAAGGAGTATGGCTATATCACCCGCATGGGCAGCCATGTGTTCTTCAACGGCATGGCGCTGGGCGAGACGAACAAGATCAACATCGAGGACGGCAAGACCCTTGTCATCAAGTATCTGGGCCTGGGCGACCGCAACAGCGACGGCACCATCAATGTCCAGTTCGAGCTGAACGGCATGCGCCGCGAGGTCACCGTCCGCGACCCCCACGCCTCGGAGCAGACCCGTCAGGCCACGCTGGCCGACGAGTCCGACCCCCTGCAGGTGGGCACGTCCATCCCCGGCATGGTGTCCAAGCTCTGCGTCAAGCAGGGCGACCCTGTGGAGAAGGATCAGGTGCTGGCCGTCATCGAGGCCATGAAGATGGAGACTGCCATTACCGCCCGTACCGCCGGCACGGTCAAGACCGTCCGGGTCAAGGAGGGCCAGCCCGTCAAGGCAAAAGAGCTTCTGATGGTGCTGGAATAAGCATAGGAAAAAGCATCCCGCCGCGGGTACGCCCGCTGCGGGATGCTTTCCTTTTCCGTCCTTCCGCCCGTACTGTACAAAATTCAGACAAAAGCGCCAAAGTGTTTGGTTCTTTCCGAAATTTATCCTGTATAATGGATAATGCCTGTTTTTGCGGGCTGTTTCGTACATATAGAACACATGCGCGCACGGGGCTTCCCGCGCCGCCGATGGAGGACATATGCGCAATATCTGGACGGTATTCAAAACGGATCTCCGCACGCTGAGCAAGTGCTTTTTTGCCTGCGTGGTGGTCGTAGCCATCGCGCTGCTGCCCAGCCTGTATGCGTGGCTGAACATCTACTCCAACTGGGATCCCTACGGCAACACCGGCGGCATCTCCATTGCCGTGGCATCGCTGGACAGGGGCTATACCGACAACGGCGAATACGTCAACAAGGGCCGGGACGTGCTGGAGGACTTAAAGACCGCTACCTCCATCAACTGGGTCATCGTGGACACGGAGCAGGAGGCCACCGATGGCGTCTATGCCGGCGACTACTACGCCGCCGTGGTCATCGACGAGGACTTCTCCCGCAAGATGTACCGTATGTTCACGGACTGGACGGGCCAGCCCGCCATCACCTACTATGAGAATGCCAAGAAAAACGCCGTGGCCACCAAGATCACCGACACGGCGGTGGAGACGCTGAAGCGCTCCATCAGCGAGAACTATCTGGAGGTGGTCATCAGCGGCATCATGGAGCAGAGCAATCTGCTGGCCGCCGACCTGACGGAGACGGATCCCGAAACCGCCGTCAAGGGCCTGCTGTATCAGGCGCAGGATGTTCTCTCCGGCTGCCGCGCCATGATGGACGCCTTCCGCGCCGCCGGCAGCACCGGCGTGTCGGAGACCGACGCCCAGGCCCTGTCCGACGCCATTGCCAGCATCAACAGCAGCCTGCCGGACGGCGATGCCATCGCCGCCAGCGCCGCCCAGCTGCAGCACGCGCTGTACACGGCGCTGGCCAATGTGGAGCGCGCACTGGATCGCTTCGAGTCGGCGCTGGACACGGCCCAGCCGCCCGCTGCCCAGCAGCAGCTGCGCGACGCGGCTGCCGCCATGGGGAAGCTCAGCACCCAGCTGTCCGGTCTGGCCGGCCAACTGGACGGGATCAACGTCACCGGCAACCCTGTCCTCACCGCACAGGCGATCCAGCTGCGGGAGCTGGCCGGCCACTGCACCCAACTCCAGAACGCGCTGAACCAATTGGCTGACGGCGGCGCCGCCGGCGGCCTGCTGGCCGACTGCGGCGCGCTGGTGGAAGCCATCCGGAACGCCGCCGCCCGGATCCCCGTCACTGACCGCGACCTGCGCCGCCAGCTGGATACCGTGGTGTCGGAGGTGTCCGACGCCATGGACGGTGTCAAGTCCCTGTCGGCGGACGCGAAAGCCATGCGGGCCGCCCTGTCCGATACCACCGCCGCGCTGAGCGTCACCATGGAGCAGCTGCGCCCGGCGGCGGAGCGGATGGTGAACGCCCTGTCCGACACCATCGACAAGCTGGAGGGCATGACCGCCGGCGAGTACATGGACATGCTGCTGGAGATACTGGGCGGCGATCCTGCGGCGTACAGTCGCTATTTCCCGGAGATGGTACAGACCACCGTGAACAAGGTCTATCCCATCGAAAACTACGGCTCCGCCATGGCGCCGTTCTATACCACGCTGGCCATCTGGGTGGGCGGCGTCATCCTCTCGTCTCTGGTGAAGATACACGCCCGCACCGAGGGCCTCATCGACCCCAGACCGGCGGAGCTGTACTTCGGCCGCTACCTGTTCTTCTTCCTGCTCAGTCAGATACAGGCGGCGGTGATCGTCACCGGCGACCTGTATCTGCTGAAGATCCAATGCCTGCACCCGGGCCTGCTGTATCTGACGGCATCCCTGACGGCCTTTACCTTCAGCCTGCTGATCTACTCCCTTGCCATCGCCTTCGGTGATGTGGGCAAGGCCGTGGTGGTGGTCATCATGGTCATGCAGATCGCAGGCTCCTCCGGCACGTTCCCCATCGAGCTGCTGCCGGAGATCTACCAGAAGATCTACCGTTTCTTCCCGTTCCCCTATGCCATCGACGCCATGCGCGAGTGCATCTGCGGCCTGTACGGCGACTACTATATGACGCAGCTTGCGTTTCTGCTGTTGTTCGCCGCGGCGGCGCTGCTCATCGGCCTGCTGGTTCGCCGCCCCTTTATGGGCCTGAACCACTTCATGGAGGAAAAGCTGGAGGAGACGGAGCTGCTGTGAAAGGAGGCGGATGTACCATGACAACGGAAAGAGAGTATCAGGAGCTGTACGACCGCCTGCTGGATGAGGTAAGGACGCTGCACCGGAACAACCGGCGGCGCATCCGCAACGGTATGCGGATGCTGCTGGTGGTAACGGTGGGGCTGATGCTGCTGATGTTTCTGGCCCAGGGCAACAAGGTGTTTACCCTGATGCTGTGGATCTTCTCCATGTTCGCCGTGGCGGCATACCTGATCGCCGTGGAGTATGCGGATTACGAGCTGCAAAAGAAGCTGGAGCAGGTCACGCAGATGGAGCTGGAGAGCATGGGCGCGCTGCTGGAGCTGCCGGAGCTGCCCCGTATGCCGCGGCTGCCCGACCGGCGATCTCACGGACGGCGGGAGGAAACGGCGGCGGATATCGTCATCAAGGCGGATCCTGCCGCTGAGGAGGAGCCGCAGGGTACACAGACCGAGAAGGCCTATTCTGTGGAGGATATCCTGGAAGAAATACACGGACAGGAAACCCAAAAGCCCCGGGAGCCGCAGGTGCGGCGGAAGATGCAGGAGCCGCGGGAGCGACAGGGCGGCGGAGCCGCTGACGGCGCGCAGCTGCTGGAAAGTCTGCTGCGTGACCCGGAGAAGCTGGCCGGCGATCTGGAGCTGCTGACCCGCGCATTGCAGGGACTGTCTGATGACCTGCGCCGCAGCGCGGCGCAGCAGAAGGACGGGGAGGCGGACAGATGAGGAATATCTGGAATATCTTCCGCGCCGACTGGAAGCGCCTGACCGCCAGTGTGGTGGCCGTTGTGGTGATGCTGGGACTGTGTCTGGTGCCCTGCCTGTATGCGTGGTTCAACATCCTGTCCAACTGGGATCCCTACGGCACCGCCTCCACCAGCCGCATTAAGGTGGCCGTGGCCAGCGAGGACGAGGGCTGCGAGGCGCTGGGGCTCCACCTGAACATCGGCGAGCTGGTGCTGCAGGGACTGGAGAGCAACGACCAAATGGGCTGGGTCTTTGTGGACGATGCCCAAACGGCGCTGGACGGCGTGAACGCCGGCGACTACTACGCCGCACTGATCGTGCCGTCGGAGTTTACCGGCGACTTTGTCAGCATTCTGGAGGGCGACCTGCGCCATCCGGAGATCCAGTACTACGAAAATGAGAAGAAGAACGCCATCGCCCCCAAGATCACCGGCAAGGCCAAGACCGCCGTGCAGGAGCAGATCAACACCACGATTCTGGAAAAGGTGGCGGACGCCCTGACCACCGCCGGCTCCGTGTTCAAGGCCATGGGCCTTGACGGGCAGGACATTGCCGACGGCCTGCTGGAAAAGCTGTCCAACGCCCGCCGCGACATGGACGAGATGGCGCAGGTGTTTACCTCGCTGCAAAGCGTCATGGACGGAGCCGGCAGTCTGCTGGCCGCCTCCGCCATCACCATCACCGATGCGCAGGGCACGCTGGATGATGCCTCTGCCGCCGTCGGCAGCACCGTCACCCTCATCGACAGCGGCCTCGATGCGGCGGATGACACCTCAGACGGTCTGCTGGGTGTGCTGGACGCCGCCGATGCCATCCTCGCCGATCTGGAGCAGCTGCTGCGTGACGCGGACATGACACCGGTGGATGACGCCGTCCATGCCCGGATCGACGCCCTCATCGACCGTGCGCTGGAGAAGCTGGAGACAGCCCGGTCTATGACGGACGACGAGGTGCTCATCGCCCTGCTGGACGATGCCATCGCGGGGCTGGAGTCCCTGCGCACTGCCGTGGATCAGACCGGCATCTCGCAGGTGCAGGGCCCGCTGCTGGACATGGTGCTGCAGGTGCGGCAGAGCCTGCGCACCGCCGCCGTCAACACCAACCGGCAGGTCAGCGACTACCTCCACGATGCCGGTACCAGGGCCCAGTCCACCCTCTATTCCGTGCAGCAGCTGCTGGATGCGGCCTCCGGCTCGCTGGGCGGCGTGTCCGGCACCCTCGCCGCCTACGCTGACGCCGTGGCCGCCGCCCAGCCCACGCTGGCCTCCGGTATCACTCTGGCACAGAGCGTCTCCGGCTATCTGGCCGATATGGAGGAGGATGTCCGCCGCGTAACGGACAGCGCCGCCTTCCGGCGCTTCATCGAGCTGATGGAGAGCGACTCCGACAGCATGGCGGACTACCTTGCCTCCCCGGTGCAGATGAATACGGAGATCATCTACGAGATCAAGGACTACGGCGCCGCCATGTCGCCGTACTATGTGATGCTGGCCCTGTTTGTGGGCAGCCTTCTCACGGCGGTGATGGTCAAGGTGCCCGTCACCCAGCCGGAGTTCCTGAACTGCCGGGGCATAGAGCGGTACTTCGGCCGCTTCCTCACCTTCTTCTGCATGGCCATGGCGCAGGCGCTGGTCACGGCCTTCGGCTGCCTGTGGTTCGTGGGCATGGAGACGGCGGAGCCGGCCCTGTTCGTGCTGGCCTGCTGTCTCTGCTCCCTGAACTTTGCCGCCATGAACTACGCGCTGGTCTACTCGCTGGACAATGTGGGCCTTGCGGCCTCCGTCATCATCATGGTGCTGCAGGTGGCCGGCTCCGGCGGCTCCTACCCCATCGATGTGCTGCCTGCGCTGTTCCGGCGCCTGTACCCCTTCATGCCCTTCCACTACGGCATGGACATGCTCCGCGAGACGATTGGCGGCCTGTACGGCCACACCTACCTCCGCTGCGCCCTGATCCTGCTGGGCATGTGCGTGCTGTTCACGGCATTCGGCCTGTTGGTCTACTATCCCGCCCGCAGGCTGAATGCGGCCATTGCCGCCAGCAAGGAGAAGTCAGGCATCATGTAAGCCCCGCGAACAAAATAAACCGCCGTCCCGGAAGGGACGGCGGTTTCATGCCTGTGGGATCGTTCGTAATTTACTTCTCGTCCTTGCACCGGTCATACTCCACCTGCATAACGGAGGAGATGGTGTGCCGGCCGTAGTCGTCCAGCTTGGCGTACTGCGTCAGCAGCCGTTCGGTGTCATCTGTCAGATACAGGGCCGCATCGTCGGACATGGCCTTGATGCCCAGGATCTTGCAGATACGCATCACCGTGTCAAAGGAGGAACCGCCCACGCCGTTGTGCAGTGCGCTGTTGATGGTGGACAGGGGGATGTCCACGGCAAAGGCGAACTGCCGCACACTCCGGTACTGCCGCGAGATCTCATCGCGGACTACTTTTGTCAGATTATCCATATCAGAACCTCACTTCTGTAAAGAATTTCCAGTCAAGACGCTCACAGTATAGCACGAATTTTCCCGTAAGCCAATAGGCAAATTGAAAAATTTATAAAAAAGTCACAAGAAAATCGGAAAAGTGTGGCACTTATGCCGAAGTTTTCCGCCGGCAAATGCCTCTTTTATTTTACATCCCACTGTGGTACAATATACCATTAGAGGAGTTTCTGCCTATGAAAACACCAAAACTCTATACACCGAAGACCGGCGTGGGCCGTCTGGCGGGCGACATGCTCCGCCGCTACTATGTGCACGATGTGGCACGGGACAGCGCGGCCCTGACGTATTACCTGCTGTTTGCCCTGTTCCCGCTGCTGATCTTCGTCAGCGCCCTGCTGGGCATTCTGGAGCTGGATATCGACAGCATCACCGCCGTGCTGACGCCGCTGCTGCCGGCGGATGTGGTGGGCGTGGTGCGCTCCTATCTGACGTACGTCGCCGCCAACCAGAGCCGCCAGCTGCTGTGGTTCAGCCTGGTCTTTTCCATCTGGTTCCCCATGCGCTCTACCGGCTGCCTGATGCACTCGCTGCGCAAGGCGTTCGGCCGCAGCGCGCCGGAGAACATGCTGCTGACCCAGCTGCGCAACCTGCTTTTCACGGTCTGGATGATCCTCGTCATCGGCCTGACGCTGGTGCTGGTGGTGGTAGGCCGCCGTGCGCTGCACTTCCTGTCCCGCATCGTCCCCCTGTCGGAGACGTTCATCAGCGTCTGGGGCTACCTGCGCTTCATCATTCTGGGCCTTGTCATGGCCATTTCACTGGGGATATTGTACCAGCTGGCACTGGGCCAGCGCCGCCCCCTGCGGGAGGTACTGCCCGGCGTGGGCAGCTCGCTGGCGGCGTGGCTGCTGCTGAGCATGGCCTTTTCCTATTATGTGGAAAACGTGGCCCAATATGCGCGGCTCTACGGTTCCATCGCCACTGTCATCGTGGTGCTGCTGTGGCTGTATATGTCGGGCCAGATCCTGATTTTGGGCGCGGAGCTGTCCTCCGCCCTGACACACCGTAAAAAACACGCCGCGTCCCTGCCGGACGGGGAGGAGGAAGCATGAAGATCATCATCGTAGGCAGCGGCAAGGTGGGCTACGCCATCGCCCGCCAGCTGGCGCAGGAGAAGCACGACATCACCATGGTGGACAACGAGATCGCCCACCTGTCCCGTGCGGACAGCACGCTGGATGTCATGTGCGTCCCCGGCAGCGGCGCGTCCATCAGCGTCCTGATGGACGCCGGAGCCCGCACGGCGGATCTGGTCATCGCCGTCACCGGCGCGGACGACACCAATATGGTCTGCTGCCTGTTGGCCAAGAGTCTGGGCGCCCGCCACACCGTGGCCCGCGTCCGCAACACCGAGTACCGCCGCGATGCGGAGATCCTCAAGCGGGAGATCGGGCTGGACATGGTCATCAACCCCGATCTGGCGGCGGCGCAGGAGATCGCCCGCATCCTCAGCTTCCCCGCGGCCATCTCCGTGGAGCCCTTTGCCGGCGGCCGCATCGACATGATCGGTCTGCAGGCGCTGCCGGAGGATTCCATCGTGGGCCGCAGCCTCAGTGAATCCCACGGCGACCGCAAGGCGGACATCCTGATCTGCGCCGCCCAGCGGGGCGACGAGTGCATCATCCCCAACGGCTCCTTCGTGCCGCAGCCCGACGACCGGCTGTACATGGTGGGCACCAAAAGCGAGCTGCAAAAGATGCTCAAGGCCATGGGCCGCCCGCTCCACCGGGTCAAGACCGTGGCGCTGCTGGGCGGCAGCCGCATCAGCATGTACCTCTCGTGGGAGCTGGCCCACACCAGCACCCACGTCCGCATCGTGGAGCAGGATCACGAGAAGTGCCTGCTCCTGTCCCAGCACCTGCCGGAGGCCATGATCATCGAGGGCGATGGCACGGACAACGACCTCATTCAGGCGGAGAACATCTTCGGGGCCGACGGCTTTGTGTCCCTCACCGGCCGTGACGAGGAGAACCTGCTGATGGCCATGTCGGCCCGCCGCGCCGGCGTCCGCAAGGTGCTGGCCAAGATGACCCGCCCCAACTATATGGAGCTGGTGCAGGACACCGGCCTCGGCAGCATCATCAGCCCCAAGGACATCATTGCCAACCAGATCACCCGCTACGTCCGTGCGCTGGCCAATTCTCAGGGCATGGCCGTGGAGTCGCTGTATAAGCTGCTGGGCGGGCAGGTGGAAGCGCTGGAGTTTCTGGCTACCGGACCCTCCGACCGCCTGCTGCATATCCCGCTGAAGGATCTGACCCTGCGCAGCGGTGTGCTGCTGGCGGCCATCGTCCGTGGTGGGACTACCATCATTCCCGGCGGTCTGACCACCATCGAGGAGGGCGACCGCGTGCTGGTCATCGCCCACTCTATGGGCCTGCAGGATCTCTCCGACATTCTCGCCTGACCCGCAGAGGCTTGTCCCCGCGTACACCATGCACCGCACACACCTTACATAACTGCACCATCCCGCACGGCGGGGCCATTGTGCCCCGCCGTTTCCTTTTATATTTGCGACCGTTCCGCGCCCCGGCGTGGGTCGTTTTTTTATGCCTCCGGCGGCCCCATTTCTTCCAACAGCGGAAGAAATGGGGGAAAGAACGCCGCCAAAAACCAATGGTTTTTGGATTTCCTTTCGCTGCTTGCCAGTGCGTGCTGACTCGGCCGAAATGTTGAATCGACATCCTCCTCTGCGCGCTGCCGCTTTTGCTCTGAAATGTGAGAGTGCGCTGTGCTATCGTTTTGATCCCGCACGGCGGGGCCGTTGTGCCCCGCCGCACCACCCCGGGGGGGTGGGTTTCCAAAGGGAGGAGACGCGCACGCCCCACTCCCTTCAGCCGGTCTTTGGTCACTTTCTTTCGGCAAAGAAAGTGACCCGTCGGAGATGCCCCCGCACCCGCAGGCGCAAAAAAATCATCGCGCCGCCGGAGGTAAAAGCAGCACCCCCACATAAGAAAAGACGGCGTGAGCCGTCTTTTCTTATGTAAACTTATTCCAACCCCAACGGCTCCCGCAGCGCCGCGTACAGCGCCTCCGTGTCCGGCTCCACGCCGGTGAAGAGCGCGAACGCCCGTACCGCCTGCCGGATCAGCAGGTCGATGCCGCCCACCGTCCGCAGCCCCAGCCCGTCCGCCGCCGCCAGCAGCGCCGTCTGCCGCGGGTGGTACACCAGATCGTACACCGTCGCACTGCCCGGCGCCGCCCACAAAAACGACAGATCATCGAAGCCCGCGCAGCCGGCCATGCCCAGCGAGGTGGTGTTGACCACCAGCTCGCTGTCCGCCGCGTACCGCGCCAGATCCCCAAGCCCGCCGGCCACGGCGCACCCGGGGTACCGCGCCGCCAGCGTCTCCGCCCGGAGGACGCTGCGGTTGCACACGGCGATGCGGGCCGCACCGGCCTGCGTCAGCGCGTGGCACACCGCCGTGGCCGCGCCCCCCGCACCCAGCAGCAGCACCCGCGCCCCGCGCGGGTCAAAGCCCTGTCCGGCCAGACTGTCCAGAAGCCCGTCGCCGTCGGTGTTGTGCCCCACGGCCCGGCCCGCCCGGATGCACACGGTATTCACCGCACCGCAGGCCGCCGCCGCGCCGTCCACCTCGTCCAGCAGCGGCACGATGGCCTCCTTCAGCGGCATGGTCACGTTGCACCCGGCGCACCCGCCGTCCCTGGCCCAGGCCACGAAATCTGCCAGCTCGTCGGGCCGCACCGTCCGCACATCGTAGCGGTACGCCGCCCCGGTCTGCCGGATCATGGCCCGCTGGATCAGCGGCGACAGGCTGTGTGCCACCGGATCGCCGATCACATACAGCTGCCTCATACGCAGGCCGCGCCGCCGCAGCCCGCGTGGGGCGCCGCGCTATCGCTCCGGTCGGAGGCGGTGGCCACCAGGTAGTCCATGGCCTCCAGATACCCCGCCAGTCCATGGCCGCAGATGGTCTTGACGCAGGCCGCCGCCGTGACGGACACCGCCCGGAACGGCTCCCGCGCCGTGATATCGGAGATGTGTACCTCTACCGCCGGTACGTCCGCCGCCCGCAGCGCGTCGTAGATGGCATAGCTGTAGTGGGCGTAAGCGCCGGGGTTGATAACGATGCCGCTGTACCCGGCCTGCGCCGCCTGAATGGCATCGATGAGCGTTCCCTCGTGGTTACTCTGGAACACCTCCACCGTGCAGCCGATGGTATCGGCGTGGCGGTATATTTGTTGACATAACACATCATAGCTTTCCCGCCCGTAGATGTCCGGCTCGCGGGAGCCCAGCAGGTTGAGATTCGGCCCGTTCAGGATCAGCAGCTTCATATGTTTTCCCCTCTCCAGATGTTCTCAATATCCTCGACAGCCTTTTCCAGCAGCGACTCCGGGATACGATGGCAGGCGCAGGATGCGTACAGCCCCCGCCGCGCCGCCGCCAGCCGCTCCAGCGCCTGACGCCCCTCCGCCAGCAGGGGGCGTCCCGACTGAAAGTTAGTAGACATAATATCTTCAAGCGGCCTGTCCAGCCAGAACACGACGCCGCTGCGGCGCAGCAGCAGGCGGTTCTCCTGCCGCAGCACCGCACCGCCGCCGGTGGCGATGACGCACCGCTCCCGACTGCACAGATCTTCCAGCATTTTACTTTCCATATCCCGGAAAAACGTCTCGCCGTGCTGGGGAAATATGGCAGATACAGGCTGCCCCGCCGCTGTCTCCACGGCCTCGTCGCAGTCGTAAAAGGGCATATCCAGCCGCCGGGCCAGCGCCCGCCCCACGGAGGTCTTGCCACTGGCGGGCAGCCCAATGAGAATCAGGTCATGCATGGCGCTCCTGCTCCTCCCGGCTCTCGGCCATCAGCAGCCGGAACAGCCGCTCCACCTGCTGCCGCCGCTGGGGCAGCAGGTCGCCCCGCCGCGCCAGCACCTCCTTCTCCCGGGCCTCATCCAGCACCGGAAGGCCCTGCGCCGCCTTGTACCGGCCAATCTCACCGGCCAGTGCCAGCCGCCGCGCCAGCAGGGCGGTCATCTGCTCGTCCACGTCATCCAGCTGCCGCCGCAGACCGGCCAGCGACCCATCATCGGCGGGCAGCAGGCGGCAGATGGCCAGCGCCGCCGCGGCCTCCACCACCGGTGCCGCCCGCAGGGCCACACAGCTGTCGTGCCGCCCGCCCACGGTGACGGCGGTGTTCTCCATCCGCGCCAGATCCACTGTCTCCTGCGGCTTGGCGATGGACGGCGTCGGGCGGAACGTCGCGGTGAACACAATGTCCATGCCGTTGCTGATGCCGCCGTTGATGCCGCCGGAGTGATTGGTTTCCGTAAAAACGCGGCTTCCATCGGTACGAAATGCGTCGTTCGCTTCACTTCCGTGAAGCGCCGCGAAGCCCTCGCCTTCCCCAAAACCGATGGCCTTCACAGCGGGGATGGCAAACACATGGCGGCTGATCTCCGACTCCACGGTGTCCCGCCAGTCGGGGCCGCCCAGTCCGGCGGGTACGCCGCTGACGGTGCAGCGGATCTGCCCGCCCACGCTGTCGCCGTTTTCGCGGGCCTCTGCCGCCCGCCGCCGCAGCACTTCTTCCTCCAGAACCACGGCATTTATGGTGATATCCAGCGTTTTCAAGAACGTTTTCGCCAGACTGCCTGCCACGGTCAGCGGTGCGGTGAGCCGCCCGGAGAACCGCCCGCCGCCCCGGTAGTCGTTGCACCCGCCGGAACGGACGAAGGCGGCGTAGTCGGCGTGGCCGGGGCGGGGGATGTCCCGCAGCGCCGCGTAGTCGCCGGAGCGGACATCCCGGTTGCGCAGCACCGCCACCAGCGCGTCGCCGGTGGTGCGGCCCTGATAGACCCCGGCGAGGAGTTCTACCTCGTCCGGCTCGTGCCGTCCGGTGGCCAGAGCCCCGGAGGCCTTGCGCCGCAGCAGGTCTGCGTGGATCAGCTCGCCGTCCACCGGCAGACCGGCTGGAATATTCTGGATGAGAACCCCCACGGCGGGGCCGTGGGACTCTCCGAAGATCGTGTATTCCATCATGGCTCCAGCACCTCCATCCTGCCGCCAAGGGCTTCCATATCTTTCCAAAAATCGGGGTAGGACTTCGATACCTGCTCCCCGCCGGTCAGCGTCACGCTGCCGTCGCACAGCATGGCGGCACAGCCCGCCATCATGGCGATGCGGTGGTCGCCGAAGCTGTCCACGCAGCCGCCGTGAAGCCCGGAAACACCTGTGATGACAAGGCTTTCCGGCTCCTCCAGCACCTGCGCGCCCAGCGCGTGCAGCACATGGGCCACGGCGGCGGGACGGTCGCTCTCCTTGCCCCGCAGGAAGCCGCAGCCCGTGAAACGGGTGGTGCGGCCGGGCTGCAGGGCGGCGTACAGCGCCAGCGGCATCAGCAGATCGGGGGTGTCGGTCATGTCAACGCACGGCGGCAGGTCGTCCAGATACGACAGGATGATCGAATCGCCATGCAGATTCCGCAACAATTTATTTCCACTAATTTCAAAAATTTCGGATTTATTTCCGATTTTTTTCCGATCAATTTCCGGTTTTTCAGTATCCGGGAATGCCACACGGAGCAGATCCCCCTTTGCGGCGGGATCCCGCTGCTGTTGCACGTGGGAGAGCACCAGCCAGAACGCTGCCGCCGACCAGTCCGGCGCGGTCAGCAGCGGCGCGGGGCGGTAGGTCTGCCCGCCGTCGATGTGCCAGCCGCCATCAGTCGCGGTCACGGTGACGCCATGGTGGCGGAGGACATGGCAGGTCATGTCCAGGTAGGGTCGGGACACCGGTTTATCGGTTAACATAATATCTGACGATCCGGGCAGAAGCGGCAGCGCCATCAAAAGACCGCTGACCACCTGAGAGGTGGCGGCGGCGGACAGCGTCCATGTGCCGCTGCGGAGGGGCTGCGTCAGCGCCAGTCCCGCCGGGGCGGCGCGCAGTCCCAGCTCGGCGGGGATGGGGCGCTGCAGGAGACGGGACGAGCCGGTGAATACGGCGTCCGTCCGGCCCAGCGCCATGAAGAGCGGCAGCAGAAAGCGGAGGGTGCTGCCGCTGTCACTGCAGCAGACGGTGGGGGACGGCGTGTCCAGCAGGCGCAGCGCCGCCGCCGTGTACCGGATATCGTCGGCGGGGCGGGGCGGCAGGGGGGTGGTCTGTCCCGCCAGACGGCGGCAGATCAGCTCCCGGTGGAGCAGGCTCTTGGACGGCGGCACCGTCACGCTGCCGCAGAGCCGGGAGGGGTGCAGCCGCAGGATCATAGGGCATCCTCCCACAGGCTCTCCAGCGGCACCTCCTCCAGACGGCCCTCGCCGGGGCGCTCCACCACCACGATGGTGATGTGTCCGCCGGCGGCCTTCTTGTCCCGGGGTAGGAAGCGGCGCAGGGCGCCCTGCTCGCAGTCGATGGAGATGGGCAGGCCGAACCGGGGCAGCAGGCGCTCCAGCCGGGCCAGCAGGAAGTCGCCGCCGAAGCCGTGACCGATCTGCCAGCGCAGCATCTGGGCCATACCGGCGGCTACCGCTTCGCCGTGGGTGCAGGCGGCGTAACCGCCCAGCGCCTCGTAGGCATGGCCGAAGGTGTGACCGAAGTTCAGCAGGCGGCGGGGGCCGTCGTCCCGCTCATCGGCGGCGATGCAGCGGGCCTTCACCCGGCAGCAGGCGGCAACAAGCTTCTCCGGGTCGGGCCGGGGCGATTCCTCCAGATAGTCCAGCAGGGCGGCGTCGGCGATGCAGGCGCACTTAATGACCTCCGCCATGCCGGAGGACAGCTGGCGGGGGGGCAGGGTGGCGAGACACGCCGGGTCGGACAGCACCAGCGAGGGCTGCCAGAAAGCGCCCAGCTGGTTCTTGCCCTCGGGAAGGTCAAGGGCCGTCTTGCCGCCGATGGCGCTGTCCGCCTGCGCCAGCAGGGTGGTGGGGAGGTGGGCCAGCGCCACGCCCCGCAGCAGGGTGGCGGCGGCAAAGCCCGCCAGATCGCCGCAGGCACCGCCGCCCAGCGATACCACGCCGCAGGTGCGGTCGAAGCCATCACGCAGGATGCGGCGGCACAGCTCCTCATAGACGGGGACGGTCTTGGCGTGCTCACCGGCGGGGACGGGGTACAGCGCGGCGTCCAGTCCGGCGGCGCGGAGACTGTCCAGCACGGCACCGCCGTAAAGACCGGCGGCAGTCTCATCGGCCACCACGGCCCAGCGGGCGGCAGGCGCGGCCTCCCGCAGCAGGGCACCGGTCCGGGCCAGCAGGCCGCGGCCGATGTACACGGGATAGGCGGCGGACGGGAGTTGGACGGTGAGCTGTTCCATGTGGGTACCTCCGATGTGCGTTATTGAGCCTATTGTAGCGCGAAAAGCGGGGTTTTGCAAGGGCTTCCGGGGATATGGGGGGTGGTGCTTCGCGCTGCGGCGCATCGCTCGGATGCGCTTTCGTAGGGCGGCATGCCCTCACGCCGCCGCGATGATTTTTACGTGCCTGCTGGCGGGGATATTTCGCGCACCGGCGCGACCCACTTTTGCCCTCGGCGGCAAAAGTGGGCAAAAACGCCGTTCAAACCTGCGGTTTGAAGATCCGCCCGCGTTCCGTGCGTTGTGCTGTGCGGGGCGCGTTCCACGCGGCTGGGGTAAGGTGAAAGCTGCCCGAAATGTGGAATTGAAGTGCGACGATCCCCGCTGCCGCTGGCAACGCAAAATATAGAAGTGCGCAACGGCGCATTTCAGAGCAAAAGCGGCAGCGCGCAGAGAAGCAAATCGATTCAACATTTTGGACGATTCAGCACACACTGAAAGCGGCGGAAGGAAATCCAAAAACCATGGGTTTTTGGCGGCGTTCTTTTCCCCATTTCTTCCGCTGTTGGAAGAAATGGGGCCGCCGGAGGCATAAAAAGCGACCCGCGCCGGGGCGCGGGGGGTCCGCAAATACAAAAGGAAACGGCGGGGGCACATTGGCACCGCCCTACGAAAGCGAATTGAAGAACATCACGTCCACATGCCCATGCTTGGAACAGCGCACCAGTGCATTTCAGCGTAAAAGTAAGCGGCGGGCGCAAAAAAAGAGAGACGCAGGTGCGTCTCTCTTTTCTACGTTACAACGTCTATGGCTGTGTAAGAAACTTACTTCAGCTCGACCTTGCCGCCGGCCTCCTCGACCTGCTTCTTCATAGCCTCGGCGTCGTCCTTGGACAGGGCTTCCTTCAGGGTGTGGGGCACGCCCTCGACGGCAGCCTTGGCCTCGGCCAGACCCAGACCGGAGATCTCGCGGACGACCTTGATGACCTTGATCTTCTGAGCGGCATCGAAGCCGGTCAGAACCACGTCGAACTCGGTCTTCTCCTCAGCGGCGGGAGCGGCAGCGCCGGCAGCGGGAGCAGCCATGGCGGCGGCGGAAACGCCGAACTCCTCCTCCAGAGCGTGCACCAGCTCGGACAGCTCCAGAACGGTCAAACCCTTGATCTCTTCGATCATAGCAGTAATCTTCTCAGACATTGTGATAGCCTCCTATTTGTAAGATTTTTGTTGAATGGATGCGGGCCTGCCGCCCGCGGGGGTCAGGGGGCCGATTTACTCGGCGGCAACGCCGTCTTTCTCGGCGATCTGCTTCAGCACGCAGGCCAGCGCGGAAATGGGGGCCAGCATGGTACCCAGAACCTGCGCCTGCAGCACGGGCAGCGCGGGGATGGAAGCCAGAGCATTGACAGTCTCCATGGAGACGACCTTGCCGTCCATGAAGCCGCCCTTGATCTCGAACTTATCCTTCAGCTTCTTGGCGTAATCCGCGATCACGCGTGCGGGGGCGACGGGATCATCAGCGCAGATAGCCAGAGAAGTGGTACCGTTGAGCTGATCGTCCAGTTCGTTCAGACCGCAGTTGTTGAAAGCGAAACGCAGCAGGGTGTTCTTGATGACAGCGTATTCCACGTTGTTGTTGCGGCACTCAGCGCGCAGAGCGGTATCCTCTGCCACGGTGATGCCCTTGTAATCAACGATGACGCCGGCGGCTGCGTTCTGCAGCTTGTCGGTCAGCGCCGCCACGATCGCCTGCTTTTCAGACAGAACCTTTGCGTTGGGCATTCTTTGTGTTCACCTCCGTCAGAATTGTCGGTGCGTTCAAAAAAGGAAACCGTCCCCATGCCAAAGGACATGAGGACGGTAAAAGCAATCATTACGATGTGCCATCCTCGGCAGGACTTACGGCCTTGCGGCCACCTGCTGTCTTTGGAACGCAACCAGTATTATACCAATGGCGAGACGGCTTGTCAAGCCAAAGATATCGGTTTTTTTACAGCTGCTTGTTGGCGTTCATCTTCACGCCGGGGCCCATGGTGGAAGCGGCCACGCAGGACTTGATATACTGGCCCTTGGCGGCGGCGGGCTTGGCCTTGATGATGGCGCCCAGCAGAGCGGAGTAGTTCTCGAACAGCTTGTCAGCGCCGAAGGAGACCTTGCCGATGGGGCAGTGGATGATGTTGGTCTTGTCCAGACGGTACTCGACCTTACCGGCTTTGGCTTCCTGCACGGCCTTGGCGGCGTCAGGGGTCACGGTGCCGGACTTGGGGGAGGGCATCAGGCCCTTGGGGCCCAGAACCTTACCCAGACGGCCGACGACACCCATCATGTCGGGGGTGGCGACGACGACATCGAAGTCGAACCAGTTCTCCTTCTGGATCTTCTCCACCAGATCCATCTCGCCCACATAGTCGGCGCCGGCGGCCTTGGCGGCCTCGGCCTTGTCGCCCTTGGCGAACACCAGAACGCGGACGGACTTGCCGGTGCCGTTGGGCAGCACGATGGCGCCGCGCACCTGCTGGTCGGCGTGACGGGAGTCGACGCCCAGCTTGACGTGGAGCTCCACGGTCTCATCGAACTTGGCGCTGGCGGTCTTGCAGATCAGCTCCAGACCCTCCTTGGGGTCATACAGCATAGCCTTGTCGATCTGCTTGGCGCTTTCCTGATATTTCTTACCTCTAAACATCGTTACACCCTCCTTACTCGCCGACGACGACGCCCATGGAGCGGGCGGTACCGGCGATCATGCTCATGGCTGCCTCCAGAGACGCGGCGTTCAGGTCGCGCATCTTCAGCTCGGCGATCTTCTGGATGGAGGCCTTGGAGATGGTAGCGACCTTTTCCTTGTTGGGAACGCCGGAACCGGACTCAATGTTGCACTCCTTCTTGATCAGGACGGCAGCGGGAGGGGTCTTGGTGATGAAGCTGAAGGAGCGGTCGGCATAGACGGTGATGACCACGGGGATGATCAGGCCCATGTCGTTCTTGGTGCGCTCGTTAAACTCCTTGGTGAACGCGGCAATGTTGATGCCGTGCTGGCCCAGAGCGGGGCCGACGGGGGGTGCGGGAGTTGCTTTGCCCGCGGGGATCTGCAGTTTGACGTATCCAACTACTTTCTGTGCCATTTGTAGGCACCTCCTTCAATAAGATGTGGTAGCGGCCGGCCTGTACCGGAGCCGCTTTTGGCGAGATGACGCGCATCTCTCCCACTTGCGCCGGAGTCGTACTGCTCCGGCCTGTACGGACAGCCCGTACTCAGTTGCTGCTGACCTCCACCTGATCCAGCTCCAGATCCACCGGCGTTTCGCGGCCGAACATGGAGACAACGACGCGGACCTTGTTCTTGTCCGGTTCGATCTCCTCCACCGTGCCGGTAAAGCTGGCGAGGGGGCCTTCGGTGATGCGGACGGTGTCGCCCACATGGTACAGCACGACGATCTCGCGCTTTTCCATGCCCAGAGCGGCTACCTCGTCCTCGGTCAGGGGGATCGCCTTGTTGGCCTCGCCCACGAAGCCCGTGACGCCGCGGATGTTGCGGATCAGGTGCCAGGTGTCGTCGGTCATGACCATTTTGATGAGAACATAGCCGGGGAAGACTTTGCGCTGGATCTCCTTGGCAACGCCGGACTCGGTGATCTCCGTGACCGTCTCCAGAGGGATCTCGATCTGGAGCACCATGTCCTCCATGCCGCGGTTCACCACGGACTTTTCGATGGCGGCCTTCACCGCGTTCTCATAGCCGGAATAGGTATGGGCTACATACCACTTCGCGTTATCAGCCATGCCCGTATCCTCAGGCGAACAGGCCGATCAGTGTGTTCACCGCCAGAACGCTGACTGCATCAAAGATCCAGATGCACGCGCCCACCAGCAGGGAGCACAGGATCACGGTGCCCGTGTTCTTCATGGTGGTCTTGCCGTCAGGCCATACGACCTTCTTCAGCTCGCTTCTCATTTCGCGGAACCACTTGCCGTGGTCTTTCTTGACCTTCTTCTCTTCAGCCATAGCTTACTATCTCCTTCCGATTACTTCGTCTCAGTGTGGACGGTGTGCTTTCTGCAGAAGGGGCAATACTTGTTCAGCTCAAGCTTGTCGGGGGTATTCTTCTTGTTCTTCATCGTGTTGTAGTTTCTCTGCTTGCACTCATTGCATCTCAGGGTGATCTTCACGCGCATTAACGGCACCTCCTTATTAGATTCAGTCCGCGCCTGCGGACTCTTTGCCTCCCTGCCGGGTGACCGTCCTCCTCCGCGCCCGAAGCGAAAAAGCGCGCAAAAAGAAAGCACCCACTCACAGGTAATGCCCAGTATAGCACGGTTTGCAGGGGAGGTCAACCTGTTTTTTGGAAAAAATCCGGATTTTTCGGGGGTTTTCCGCCTTTTCCCGTTGCAGACGGCGGCGGTTTTGTGTACAATGATGCCATTGTACGGAAAGAGCAGGTGCATTTGTATGAAGATCATGGCCATCGACTACGGCGACGCCCACACCGGCATCGCCATTTCAGACTATACCGAGACGCTGGCGGGGCACTCCGAGGTGCTGCACAGCCGGAAGCAGGAGGAGGTGCTGGCGGGGATCCGGCGGCTCATCGCCGGACACGACGTGAAGCTGCTGGTGCTGGGCTATCCCCGGAACATGGACGGCTCCGAGGGCCCCCGGGCGGAGAAGTGCGCCGCCTTCGGGGAGCTTCTGCGGCAGGAGACGGGGCTGGAGGTGATCCTGTGGGACGAGCGGCGCACCACCATCGACGCCCACAACATCCTGTTCCAGAACGGGCAGAACGCCAAAAAGCGGAAAAAGACCGTGGACGCCGTGGCGGCGGCGCTGATGCTGGAGGGCTATCTCACCCGGCGGAGACTGGAGGCGCAGCGATGAGCCGGGAGGTCATCATCATCGGCGGCGGGGCCTCCGGCATGATGGCGGCGCTGACGGCGGCGGAAAACGGGTACGCCGTCACGCTGCTGGAGCGGCAGAGCCGGGTGGGGCGCAAGCTGCTGGCCACCGGCAACGGCCGCTGCAATCTCACCAACTGCCACGTCTCGCCCGACCGCTACCACGGGGAGGACGCGGAGTTCTGCGCCTATGCGCTGCAGGCGTTCGACGCAGGGGAGACTTTACAGTATTTCGCCGGGCTGGGGCTGCTGACGGTCAGCGAGGAGAGCGGGCGGGTCTATCCCGCCAGCAACATGGCCGGCAGCGTGCTGGACGTGCTGCGCTACGCGCTGGAGCGGCCCGGCATCCGGGTGTGCACGGGGCAGACCGTCACCGCCGTGAAGCGGACGGCGGCGGGCTTCACCGTCAGGACGGAGACGGATGTGTTCCACGGGGAGAAGCTCATACTGGCCGCCGGGGGCTGCGCCGGCAGCAAGGTGGGCGGCGTTATGGACGGCTACCGGCTGGGCAGGGCGCTGGGGCACCACCGCACCGCGCTGTATCCCTCCCTTGTCCAGATCAGGACAGACCCCACTTATCCGAGGGCGCTGAAGGGCGTCAAGGCCCAATGCGGCATCAACCTCCGGCGGGGCGGGCAGACCGTGGCGGAGAACCGGGGCGAGGTGCTGTTCACGGAGTACGGCGTCAGCGGCCCGGCCGTCTTCGACATTTCCCGGGCGGCGGCCACCGGCGGCGAGGGGCTTGTCTGTGTGCTGAGCTTCTTCCCGGACTGGGAGGAGCGGGAGGTGCTGGACTGGCTGCGGCAGCGGCGGCAGGCGGCGGCGGGACGGGAGGCATCCACGCTGCTGACCGGCTCCTGCCACACGCGGCTGGGACAGATGCTCTGCAAGGCCGCCGGGTTCACCAGCCAGAGCGCCGCGTCCCTCTCCGACGGCGACCTGCGGCGCATCGCGGAGCAGGCGGTGGGCTTTACGCTGCCGGTAACAGGCACCTGCGGCTTCGATCAGGCGCAGGTAACGGCGGGCGGCTTACAGACCGGGGAGTTCGATCCCCGAACCATGGGCAGCCGCCTTGTGCCGGGGCTGTATGCCTGCGGCGAGGTGCTGGACATCGACGGCGACTGCGGCGGGTTCAACCTCCAGTGGGCGTGGAGCAGCGGACGGCTGGCCGGACAGCTGCGGTAAAGACAGCATACGAAACGACCCCCATTTGCGGTGAAGTACACCGCAAATGGGGGCTTTTTGTCGTTTCCGGCGGAAAACGGGTTTCGACAGGAGTCGCCGGGGACGGGTGCTATAATCCTCCACGCAAGGCAGGAGAGCTGCCGCATCACGCAGGGCAGGAGGATGAAACATGAGCCGATACAGGAAAACAGGGCTGCGGCTGCTGGGCGGTCTGCTGGCGGCGGTGCTGTGCGCCGCGCTGCTGCCCACCGCCGGTTATGCCGCCGGGGATATCTATGAGGTGGGGGAGGACAGCGCCTATACCGTGGGGGAGGACACCGTCCGGCTGCTGCGGACGGCGCAGGCGACGCGGGACAACGTGACCATGCGGCTGTTCAACTACACCGGGGCCATCAACGGGCAGGGGCCGCTGGACTTCTTCCACAACAGCCGGTACGACGCCACGGTGGACGGCACCGCCGCCGGCAGCGGGACGCGGCCGTCTATGGCGGCCACGCTGGTGGACGGGTGGCCCTTTGTCGACAGCATCCCCGGCAGCGAGAAAAGCGGCAGTCTGGGGTATCTGTTCAGCGGCAGCGCCGTCACGGGCAAGACCGCCTACGACGTGGGCAGCGGCGGCAGCACCGGCCTGTTCCGGCGGGACGGCGAGGGGTATCTGTACTACGACTCGCTGCAGAACGCTGCCGGGTACGATACGGAGACGGGGCGGTTCCGGCTGTACGACGGCATCATGCGGCCCGGCTACACCGCCTATGTGGAGCCGGAGGGCAAGACGGTGTCCGAGAACCGGAGGATCGCCTTCAACGGCAATTTCCTGCCGTTCAACGACATGACCGGCGTCACGGAGACGCCTGCGGACAAGACGCCCAAGACCTACGTCCTGCCGGAGGGGGCGGTGGATCTGTGGTTCGGCATGACCATGGAGTTCGACTTCTTCATGCCCGCCGGGGGGCAGATCGACGGGAAGGACATGGTGTTCCAGTTCCTGGGGGACGACGATGTGTTCGTGTACATCGACGACGTGCTGGTGCTGGACATCGGCGGCACCCACGGCGCCAACCGCGGCTCCGTCAACTTTGCCGACGGCACGGTGACGCATCCGAGGGCCGGGCTGTCCGGCGACGCCGGGGCCGACGGCTACGGGACATCCACGCTGGCGGCGAAGTTCCGCGCCGCCGGGAAGAACGGCGTGTTCAGCGGGGAAACGTTCGCCGACTACACCAAGCATACCCTGAAGTTCTTCTATCTGGAGCGGGGCGGCAACGTGTCCTACTGCTATCTGCGGTTCAACATGCCCACGCTGCCCGACAAGTCCCTGACGGTGGCCAAGGAGCTGTCCGGCGGCGGGGAGGCCCTGAACGGCTATCTGAGCCGGACGATGGACTACCGGTTCCGGGTGCTGCGGCCAGACGGCAGCCTGTATGTGCCGGCGGGCACGACGTATCAGGTGCTGGAGGGCACGTCCGTCACCGGCAGCGGCCGGGTGGACGGCAGCGGCTGCTTCACCCTGCGGGCCGGGCAGATGGCGCAGTTCACCGACATGATGACGCTGGGCGGCGGACAGTACGACTATGTGGTGGAGGAGACGATGCCGCAGCGGCTGACAGGGCAGTACCAGCAGGTGCAGTACACCGTGGGCAGCGGCACCGGCACCGCCGCCACGCCCTCCGTCTCCACGGACTTCACCGGCTACCGCACCGATACGCGCTCCGCCGCTGAGACGCAGCTGGTGACATACCGCAACGTGGTGGATACCGCCGGATTGGGAGAGCTGCGGGTGACGAAGCGGGTGGCGGAGGGCTCCGTCTGTCCAGAGGGGCAGACGTTCGACATCGGCGTGTCGCTGGGCGGGCAGCCCGTCCCGGCGGGGACGCCCTACACCGTGAACGGGCAGGCCCGGACGGTGGAGACGGCGGGCCTCGTGCCGCTGGCCCACGGGGAAACAGCGGTGTTCGGAGGGCTGCTGGCGGGGACGGCCTACGCCGTGACGGAGACGCCGCCGGAGGGCTTCCGGGCCAGCTTCGAGGCATCGGTCACGGCGAACGGGGAGACGGTGGCCGCCGGACCGTCCGGGGAGATCCCCATGGGCGGCAGCGCGGCGGTCACCGTTACCAACGCCACCTACGACTACGCGGTGGAGATCCCCCTGACCAAGACGCTGCTGGGTGGGGCGGAGGCATCCGGTACGTTCCGGTTCCTGCTGGAGGAGACGGACAGCCGGGGCGCCGTGCTGCGGCAGCTGTCAGAGACGGCCATCACCGTGGACGGCGGGCAGACCGCCGGGGGACGGCTGGTGCTGGGCTTCACGTCCGGGGACACCGCCCTGCACTGCTACCGCATCCGGGAGGCGGAGGCCGACGGGTTCCGGCAGGACGGCGGGGCGTATCTGCTGACGGTACAGCACAACGGTACGGACAGCGCATCGCGCATCACCGTCAACGGCCGTCTGTGGGATCAGACGGCGCTGCCCTTCGTGAACCGCACCGCGCAGAGCCTGACCGTCAGCAAGACGGTGCAGGGGGAGCTGGGCGACCGGACGAAGGCGTTCCCCTTTGCCGCGTCCATGACGCTGGACGGAGAGCGCGTCCCGTTTCCGGCGGGGGCGGGCTACACCGTGGAGGACGGGCGGGCGGTGTTCGCTCTGCGCCACGGGGAGAGCCTGACGTTCACCGGTCTGCCCTACGGCGCGGTGGTGACGGTGGAGGAGACGGAGCACGCGGGCTATACCGTCAGCAACAGCAGCCGCGCCGGGGACAGCGGGGCGGCGGAGCTCAGCGGCGACCGGGAGCTGCGGTTCACCAACACCAAGGGGGCCGTGCCCGATATGGGCGTGCCAGGCCCGACGCTGCTGCCCGCGGGGCTGCTGGCCGCCGCCTGCGGCGGACTGGCGCTGTCCCGGCGGCGGAGACGGGGCCTGTAACACTGTGCTGTACCGCAGAACGCGGTTTTGGCAAACACCTATATGACATAAGGAGGACAAATGTATGAAGAAACTCTTTTCCCTGCTGCTGGCGGCGGTGCTGGCGCTGGGGCTGACCACCATAGCATGGGCCGTGACGGAGGAGGAGCCCGGCGGTCAGGCGGGCCAGACGTACACGGACGATGACCGGATCGTCATTGAAAAGTGCTACCGGCTGGGGAACGACGGCGCGGTCAGCCCCGCCGAGACGTTCCACTTTACCCTGACCACGCTGGGCGTCACCGATTCCACGGAGACGCTGGACACCATGCCCCGGTTTACCGACGCCGACGGCGCGCCGATCACCGGCTTCGACATCAGCTTTGCCGAGGGAGAGGCCACGGCGGCAGGCACCGTCAAGTCCTACACGCTGATGCTGCCGGAGTACGATACCGTGGGTATCTACTCCTACGAGATCGCGGAGGTGGTGGACGACGATGCCCGCACGGCAGGCGTCACCTACAACGGCCAGAAGCTGCTGCTGAAGGTAACGGTGATCCAGACGGAGGACGGCCGGGTGCGCGTGGCCGCCGTGCATCTGGGGAACGAGGACGGCGACAAGGTGAAGCAGGTGGTCAACACCTACGCCGCCGGTACACTGGACATCACCAAGACCGTTGCCGGTCTTATGGGCGAGACGAACCGGGACTTCCGCTTCACTGTGACGCTGACCAGACCGGCGGAGCTGGTCATGGCCAGCACCATCGGCCTCACCGTGGCCGGTACGGCGCAGAGCTTTACGCCGGTGTGGGACAGCAACGGACGGTGTACCGTGACATTTGACCTGCGGCACGGGCAGACCGCGTCCCTGACCAACCTGCCCTACGGCATGAGCTACACCGTGGCGGAGGACGACTACACCGCCATGGGCTACACCACGGAAAAGACCGGCGACAGCGGCACCGTCAGCGCCGCCGGTGTGACGGCGGCGTTCACCAACACCAAGGGCGGCAGCGTGGATACCGGCGTGCTGCTGGACAGCGCCCCCTACGCGCTGCTGCTGGTGATGGCGCTGTCCGGCGGCGCGGTGCTGTTCCTGCGGCGGCGCGCCCACAGGAGCTGACGGCGCTATGAGCAGAAGGATACCGGCCGCAGCGGCGCTGCTGGCCCTGCTGCTGGCGCTGTGGGCCGTCCCGGCAATGGCGATGGCAGCGGCGGCGGAGCTGCCGGTGCGGGTGACGGTCAGCGGCGGCGCGCCCTCCGTGCCGGAGACGTTTACCCTGACACTGCGGGCGGCATCCGACGGTGCGCCCCTGCCGGAGGGAGCCGCAGGCGGCGCGTATACCCTCACCGTGGACGGCGGCGGCGCCGTGACGCTGCGCATCCCCTGTGAAAAGGCGGGGAAGTACCGCTATACCCTGTGTCAGGAGCCGGGAAAGCTGGCACGGGGGCAGTATGACCACCGGACGTATTACATCACCGTGACGGTGACGGAGGACGGCCGGGTCACGGCGGCGGTGTACGGCGACGCGGCGCAGGAGGGCGACAAGTACGATGCCATCGAGTTCGTCAACCGCTACCGGTACCGGCCCGACCCGGAGGAGCCGGTGAAGCCCTCCCCCAAGACCGGGGACGGCGGCCTTGGCCTGCTGGCGGCGCTGGCGCTGTCCAGCGGTGCGGGTATCGCGGCGCTGGGAGGTGCGGCGGCGGTGGCGGCGCTGCTGCGGCGGCAGGAGCCGTAAACGCAAAAAAGAAGGAGACGCGGAGCGTCTCCTTCTTTTTTGTGCCGAACGCGCCGACAGCCGCACCAAGGTGCGGCTGTCCAACGATTTGAGGATAGAAAGGAAAAGCAATTCATGTTACGAATTACTGTCTGTATGATACAGGGCGAGAGTTTTTTTGTAAAGCGACAAAATCTCATCTTTCCATTAGAAAATGTCATAGATACATAATTCCGGCCCTGCACCGCAGAATAAGAGGGGTTGCCACGGCGTGGACGGCGTGGTATCATAACAGTATGAAGGAACGTCATGGGGAGGTGCGGGCATGGACACGAAAAAGCTGGCGGCGCTGGCGGCGGCGGTGCGGCTGGGCAGCTTCACCCGGGCGGCGGAGGAGCTGGGCTACACCCAGTCCGGTCTGACCCACATGATGAACAGTCTGGAAAAGGACGTGGGCTTTCCCCTGCTGGTGCGGGGCCGTACCGGCGTGAGACTGACCCCGGCGGGACAGCGCGTCTTCCCGCTGGTGCAGGAGTGCCTGCAGGGCGCGGAGGCGTTGGAGCGGGAGATCCTGCTCATCAACACACATCAGGAGGAGAGCGTCCGCGTGGCGGCCTACGACTCCATTGCGCGGCACTGGCTGCCGGAGGTGATCCAGCAGTTCCGCCGGACCCACCCGGATGTGGGTGTGGACATCCAGATGGGCAGCGTGCAGGAGGTGTACCGCTGGGTGCAGGAGGGCCGCGTGGACATGTGCTTCGCCAGCCGGCAGGAGAGCGTGACGCTGGATTGGACGCCCCTGCGGGACGATGAGCTGTTCGCCATACTGCCGCCGGACTACGACAACGGCGGGCGGGACGTGTTCCCGGTGGGGGATTTCGCCGGGAAGGAATTTCTCATGCCGTCTATGGGCTTCAACCTGGACATTATGCGGGTGCTGAACCGACACGGCGTGCTGCCGCTGATCCGCACCACGCAGGTGTCGGACAGCGTCATCATCTCCATGGTGGAGCACGGGCTGGGCGTCAGCATGCTGTCCCGGCTGGTGCTGCAGGGGCGGCAGGACGATGTGCAGGCCCTGCCGCTGGCGCCCAGAGCCGTCCGGGAGCTGGGCATCGCCTCCCGGCCGCGGAAGGAGCTGCGGCTCGCCGTGCGGAGGTTCATCGCCGAGGCCCGGGAAATGATCGAAAAAATGTGAGGATACTATGCTGGAATTTCAGGAACTGACTGCCAAAGAGGGGGCGCGGCTGCGCCCGTATTATGAGACGTGCGATTACCGCCTGTGCGAATACTCGCTGGGCGTGAAGCTGATGTGGCGGGAGCACCTGCACCCGTGGTTCGCGGAGACGGCGGGCTGTCTCATCGTCCGCAACCGCATCGAGGGGGAGTATGTGTTCGACTACCCCGTCACAGGGCCGGAGGGCGATGCGGAGGCGGCGCTGGCCGCCATCGAGCAGTACTGCGGCGAGAAGGAGCTGCCGCTGGTGCTGTCCGTGGTGCCGGAGGACAAGGCGGCGCAGCTGATCCTGCGCTATCCGCGGGTGAGGGTCATCAGCGAGCGGCCGTGGAAGGACTATCTCTACCGCACCGAGGAGCTGGCGCAGTTCGCCGGACGGCGGTACAGCGGCCAGCGCAACCACATCAACAAGTTCCGCCGGGACTATCCGGACGCGGAATTTGTGGCCCTCACCGATCCGGCGGATCCCCGGCTGGCGGCGTTCTGGCGGGGCTACGAGGCGGAGTTCCACAAGGCCGGGCCGCTGGCCAAGCAGGAGCTGGTGCTGGCGCGGGAGATGTTTGACCTGCTGGACACCGGCTGGTTCTGCGCCGGGGGCATGCTGGCGGAGGGACGGCTGGTGGCCGTCAGTCTGGCGGAGAAGTGCGGCGGTACGCTGGTGAACCACATTGAAAAGGCGCTGTACTCCCACGCCGGGGCGTACCCCGCCATCGTGCAGGCCTTCGCGGCCCACTACGGCGCGGACTGCCCGTGGGTGAACCGGGAGGACGACGCACGGGACAAGGGACTGCGCACCTCCAAGCTGCAATACCTGCCTGCGGAGCTGGGCGGCAAGGTACGGCTGGAGGTAGGGACGGAGCTGGACATGCTGCACCGTGTGCCGACATTGAAAACGGAGCGGCTGACCCTGACGGCTCTGCGGCCCGGGGACAGGGAGGCCTACAACGCCCTGTGTCTGGACGACGAGCGCAACCGCTGGTGGGGCTACGACTACCGCACCGGTCTGGGGGACAAGCCCCTGACGGAGAACTATTTCCTGGACATGGCCAAGGCGGACTTCGCCGCCCGCCGCGCTGTGAACTTCGCCGTGCGGCTGAAGGGAAAGCTCATCGGCGAGGTAGTGCTGTACCGGCCGGACTTCCGGGGCGGCTTTGAGCAGGGCTGCCGCATCGCGCCGGCCTACGCCGGACACGGCTATGGTACGGAGGCCTTCGCGGCGGCGGCGGACTGGGCGCTGTACCAACTGGGACTTGCCCGCGTGGTGGCCAAGTGCTTCAAGGAGAACGCCGCGTCCCACCGGATGCTGGCGTCCTGTATGCGCCCCGGCGGCGAGGATGAGACATACTTCTATTTTGAAAAAGTGGTATAAAGCAGAACACCTCCGCGCACAATGAGCGCGGAGGTGTTTATCTATGTGCTATGAGACGCTGACCGACCTGCTGAACAACGACCCCGCCGCCTACGAGTATTTCTACGCGCTGCCGCCGGAGATGCAGACCGCCCTCCAGCAGCACGGCGGCATCCGCTCCCTGTCCCAGCTGCGGCAGGCCGCCGCCGATGAACAGATCCAGCGCCGCCCCGGCGCGTTTTGAGGGGAGAAGCGAAAAGAGACGGCGGACGCCGTCTCTTTTTGTGTTACCGCTGGTATTCAAATTCCAGATCGTACATGCTGACGATGTCGCCGTCCTGAATGCCCATGTCCTCCAGTGTGTCGAACAGACCGCTCTGGCGCAGCATCTTGTCGAAGTACATCCGGCTTTCGTAGTCGGAGAAATTGATGTTGCCCATGAGGCGCTGGAGCCACGGGCCCTCCACCAGCCATGTGTTGTCCTCCCGTTCGATGTGCAGCGGCTCTGTGGTGTCGATGACCGGCGGCTTGGGGACATACTCCGGCTCGTACACCGTCACCGGGGGCAGCTCGCTGAGCCGCTGCCCGATACGCTGCACCAGCTCCCGCGTGCCCTGATGGGTGGCGGCGGACATGGCGAAGAATTCGTAGCCCTGCGCCTCCACATGGGCGCGGAAGGCGTCCAGCTGCTCCGTGTCCGCCAGCAGGTCGGTCTTGTTGGCTACGGCGATCTGGGGCCGGGTGGCCAGCTCGGGGCTGTACTCCCGCAGCTCGGCGTTGATGGCGTCGAAGTCGGCGATGGGGTCGCGGCCCTCGCTGCCGGACACGTCCACCAGATGCACCAGCAGGCGGCAGCGGTCAATGTGCCGCAGGAAGTCGTGGCCCAGCCCGGCGCCCTCGCTGGCGCCCTCGATGATGCCGGGGATGTCCGCCATGACGAAGCTGGCGCCCTCGTCCACATACACCACGCCCAGATTGGGGTACAGGGTGGTGAAGTGGTAGTTGGCGATCTTGGGGTGAGCCTTGCTGACTACGCTGAGCAGCGTGGACTTGCCCACGTTGGGGAAGCCCACCAGCCCCACGTCCGCCAGCAGCTTCAGCTCCAGCACCACGTCGTGGCTCTCACCGGGCAGACCTGCCTTGGCGAAGCGGGGCACCTGACGGGTGGGGGTGGCGAAATGCTGGTTGCCCCAGCCGCCGCGGCCGCCCTTGCACAGCACATAGGGCGCGTCGTCGGACATGTCCTTGATGATCTCGCCGCTTTCGGCGTCCCGCACCAGCGTGCCCCGGGGCACGCGGATGGTCAGGCTCTCGCCGTCCTTGCCGGACTTGCGGCCGCCCTGGCCGTCCACGCCGTTGCCGGCCACGTATTTGCGCTTGTAGCGGAAGTCCATCAGCGTGGACATGTTGTCGTCCACCTTCAGGATGATGGAGCCGCCGTTGCCGCCGTCGCCGCCGTCAGGGCCGCCGGCGGCGATGTATTTCTCCCGGTGGAAGGCCACCGCGCCGTTGCCGCCGCTGCCGGCCCGCACGGTGATCCGGGCCTTATCAATGAAACCAGTTGCCATGGTGTTTACCTCGCTGTATCTGAAAATATGCCTATGACGCCATCATAGTGGTATTTTACCCGAAAAGCGGGAAAAGGTCAATAAAAAAGCTCCCGCCCACAGGCGGGAGCTTTTACTGCGTGTTTACTCGGCGGGATAGACAGAGACCTTCTTGCGATCCTTGCCCAGACGCTCGAAACGGACAACGCCGTCCGCCATGGCGAACAGAGTGTCGTCAGTGCCCTTGCCCACGTTGGTGCCGGGGTGGATATGGGTACCGCGCTGGCGCACCAGAATGTTGCCGGCCAGCACGAACTGCCCGTCAGCGCGCTTGGGGCCAAGGCGCTTGGACTCGGAATCACGGCCGTTCTTGGTGGAGCCCATACCTTTTTTATGGGCGAAGAACTGCAGAGAAATGTTCAGCATAATTCAGTACCATCCTTTCTGTAAGATACTTTCGCGGGAACAGGAGGGTGTTACGCCTCCATGACTTCGATATGATCCGGATACTCGTCGTGGAGCTGGGTCAGATAGACCATCAGGCCGGTGAGCAGATTCTGACAGGTGCTCTCCGCCGTCTGCGCCAGCCCGCCGGGCAGACGCAGGGAAATGGTGGTGTCCCGCTGGTTGACTTTCACCGCGGCGCACAGTCCCATCACGTCGTTGACGGTGGCTTCCACCAGCCGCACGGCGCTGGTCACGGCGGCGCAGACGATATCCTCGCCCTCGGCCGCGTAACCGCTGTGGCCCTTGGCATCAAAACCGATGATGCGCGATTCCTCCGTGAGGAATGTAACAGTGGTCATCCCGCCCTCAGAACGTGATCTTGCCGATCTCGACCTTGGTGTACGGCTGACGATGGCCCTGCCGTTTGCGATAGCCCTTCTTGGGGGTGTACTTGAAGATACGGATCTTCTTGCCCTTGCCGTTCTTCACGACAGTGGCGTCCACCTTCGCGCCCTCCACCACGGGAGTGCCGAACTTGGTGTTCTCACCATCCACGATGGCCAGAACCTCATCGAAAACCACGGAATCACCAGCGTTGACGTCCAGCTTCTCGATGAACAGAGTGTCACCCTCGCTGACGTTGTACTGCTTACCGCCAGTCACGATAATAGCCTGCATGACTTGTTGCACCTGCCTTTCCTTTATTACGGACTCGCTGTCGGGGGCGTCCGGACGGGCCGGAGCTTGATACCCATTCAAAGCGGCTTATCAAGTATAACAGCGGATATTCCGTTTGTCAACAGAAATACCCGCTGTTTTGCGGAAATTTTCACTATTTTCCCGTGGGATAGGCCAGCTTTTCCACGCTCCAGTCCGCGATGACCTCCGCATAGTACCGGCAGCACTCCCGTGCCAGCGCTACGTCCAGATTCCGGCAGTTGCCGCACTCCGACACACTTCCTCCCGGCATCTCGCCCTCAAAGGCGGCGCCGGCGGCAAATGTCTGCTGCAGGAGGCGGATGGCCTCGCTGAGGGTAATCCGCGCCTCATCGAACAGGAAGTAAAACCCTGTCTGACAGCCAAAGGGCCCAAAGTAGATCACCGCGTCCTTCTGCTCGGAGTTCCGCAGCAGTGTGGCGATGATATGCTCCACAGAGTGTATCTCGGCATTGCTCAGAAGGTCGCCGGTGTTGGGCTTTTTGAATCGCAGGTCCAGGGACACAATATTCCCGTCACGACGGCTGAGATACAGGCCGGGAACCAGTACAGTGTGGTCTACGCTAAAGCTCGCAATACGTTCCATGACTCAAACCTCCAGAAGGCGCTGCGCCAGCGGCAGCGCGGTTTTATTCAAATCCCGCATGGCCTGCGGGAAATTGAAATAGAAATCGTGATGCTCCAGCACGCAGTCGGACACGGACTTCAGCGCCAGAAACGGCACGTCGTTGCGCCAGCACACCTGCGCCGCCGCACAGCCCTCCATTTCAATGAGCAGGGGATGGAAGGTGCCGGCGATCCAGCGGGCGCGGTCACCCTCTGTGGCGAACCAGTCGCCGGTGGCCACGCTGCCCACTCGATAGGCGATGCCCAGCTCGTCCAGTACAGTCTTGGCGTCCTCCAGCCGGGCGGTGGGGAAGTCCATGCGATTTACCGTGGAGATCAGTCCCACGGGGTCGCCGATGCCGGAGGTGTCCATGTCGTGCTGCATGAAGCGATCCGGCAGCACCAGCGTACCGATGGGCAGATCCTCAAAGCAGCCCGCCACACCCACATTCAGGATGAGGTCGGGGCGGTACAGGTCGATAAACAGCTGGGTGGCCATGGCGGCGTTGACCTTGCCTACGCCGCCGCAGCAGGCGATGATATCCTCCCGGATGCGGTAGAACGACACGCCGGCCTTCTCCTGCAGCAGGGGGGTATCCTCCGTCAGCATACTCTCGATCTCGCCCTTCATGGCGTACAGCAGTCCGATGCACATGGGCAGCTCCTCCTTGTAAAACCGTTTTTCCCTATTGTAATGACCCGCATCGGGAAAAGTCAAGGGGCGCGTTGCATTACGGCCGGGTTTTATGTATAATCGGAATAAGAAATCGGCGGGGGAGGGCGTCTATGTCTGTTGCGGGGATCATCTGTGAATACGATCCGCTCCACACCGGCCATGCGTACCTGATGGAACAGGCGCGGCGGGCCGGGGCGGAGGCGGTGGTCTGCGCCCTCAGCGGGAACTTCACCCAGCGGGGCGGCTTCGCCGTGACGGACAAGCTGTCCCGGGCGGAGATGGCCGTGCTCTGCGGCGCCGATCTGGTACTGGAGGCGCCCACGGTGTGGGCCATGTCCACGGCGGAGCGGTTCGCGCAGGGCGGTGTGGACATTCTGACCCGTACCGGCGTGGTAACGGAGCTGGTGTTCGGCTCGGAGTGCGGCGATATCGCGGCGCTGCGGCGAGCGGCGGACGCGCTGGAGAGTCCGGAATTTGCGGCGGCGCTGGCGGCGCTGCCGGAGGACGGACGCACCTTTGCCGCCCGGCGGCAGGCGGCGGTGGCCACGCTGCTGGGGACGGAGGGCGCGGCGGTGCTGGAGCGGCCCAACAACACGCTGGCGGTGGAATATCTCCGGGCCATCCGGCGGCTGGGAAGCCCGCTGGAGGCTTGGACGGTGCGGCGGGCCGGGGCGCAGCACGGTCAGGAGGCGTTCGGCGGTTTTGCGTCGGCATCCTATCTGCGGCGGCTGCTGGCGGCGGGCGAAATAGAGCGGGCGGCGGCGTATATGCCTCCGGCGGCGGCGGAGATCCTCCGGCGGGAGCAGGCGGCGGGCCGCGTCACCGACCCGGCCCTGTGTGAGCGGGCCATCCTGTCCCGGCTGCGTACCATGACCGCCGATGACTGGCAGCGGTACGACGGCGGCGGCGAGGGGCTGGGAAACCGGCTGTATCAGGCGTCCCGCACCGGCGGTACGCTGGAGGAGGTGCTGGCCGCCGCCAAGACGAAGCGCTACCCGCTGGCACGGCTGCGGCGGATGGTGCTGGCGGCGTGGCTGGCGCTGCCGGAGCCGCCGGTATGCGCGCCCTATCTGCGGGTGCTGGCCGCCAACGATACGGGGCGGCGTTTGCTGCGACAGATGCGGGACGCCGGTGCGCCGGTGCTGACGAAGCCGGCGGATGTGTCCCGGCTGGGGACGGAAGCGGAAACGCTCTTTGCCGTGGAGAGCCGGTGTACCGATCTCTATGTGCTGGCCCGGCCCGATCCGGCGCAGATGGCACCGGGGCAGGAGCTGCGGATGACACCGGTGATGCGGCGGACGGATAAGTTGACATAAAAACGCCCCCGGCAGGATGCCGGGGGCGTTTGCCGTATGGATCAGGGCTCCAGCCCCAGTGTTTCCAGCAGGTTGCGGGTGCGGGCGCGGCTCTCCCCCGTGGTGGAGGCGGCCAGCTGCAGCTCGTGCAGGCTGCGCCTGGTGGCAGAGGATGACAGCAGAAGCTGGCCCCAGCGGCGCAGCTGGTACAGCGGCATCAGAGCGGGGCGGCCCTCCAGCGCGGGGTATTTGCGCAGCAGATCGCCGTAGGGCATCCAGATGCGGGACAGCAAATAGCGTGCGCGGCCGCCCAGCTGCAGCTGCCGCATGTGTATCAGGTTCTCCTGCGAGCCGTAGACGCCGCCGGTCAGCAGGTAGCGCGCCAGCTCCCGTGTGACATCGTCGTGGGCGGCGCCGCCGAACCAGACCTCCGACAGGCGGCGGGCCTGTACGGCAAAGGGGAGGAGCCCGGCCTGTGCCAGCAGGGCGTCGCGCCGGGCGGCGTCGAAGGACACGCGGTGCTCCAGCAGCCAGAGATCCAGAAAAGGACGGATGCCGCAGCCGCCGACGAGAAAGTGCTTGGACATGTGGGCGATATGGTAGAGATAGAACATCTCGTCCCGGAGGGTGTGTTCAAAGGCACCGTCCGGGGCGTCCGCATAGTCCCAGACCGTGTCCAGAAGCGGCGCGGCGGTGGCGTTGTAGTGATCCTCCAGCAGGCGGTAATGCAGTTCAAGGAGGACGCCGCCGGGGGCGGTCAGGACGACGTTATGGGTGTCCTTGTCCCCCACGGTGTACCCCAGCTGCGCCGCCAGGAGCTGGGTGGCGGCATCCACGCGCTCCTCCGGCACCAGAATGTCGATGTCGCAGCTGGTGCGCATCCACGGCTCCGGATACAGCGTCCGGAGGACGGTACCCTTCAGCGGGAGAAAGGGGACGCCCGCCGCGTTCAGCGTGTCCCGCAGCTGCGACAGCTCGCGGCGCTGCGTCTCACAGCGGTAGACGGATAACATGACCTGCTTTTCAAAGGCGTTCCGGGCGCTGCCGTCGGGCAGCAGCTTACGGCGCAGCAGGGCGCTGCCCGTCAGGTGCGCCATATCGTGGGCGGCGGAGAGCTTGTACAGACGGGCCGCCGCGGCCTCATCCAGCGGCGGCATCGACGGGTCGATGGCCCTGCCGCAGACCTCCGACGCGATGAGATCCATCATGGTGCGTGTCAGCTGTTCCATAGGTATCCTCCGTTTATGCGCGTACCGCGCTTCGTTGGCGGCGCGGCCTTACAGGCCGCCGCCGTCGGTCTGCCGCAGGAGATCGGCCAGCGATACGCTGTCCAGATAGCCGTTGATGAGGCTGTCCAGCTTCTCCCACATGGGCAGGGTGTGGCAGTGACCGGCCCGGGGGCAGGTGTTCTCCTCCCCCTCCAGACAGGTGACGGGCGCCAGCGAGCCCTCCGTCAGCCGCAGGATCTCGCCCACGGAGTACTGGGCGGGCGTGCGGGTCAGGCGGTAGCCGCCGCCCTTGCCCCGGACGCCGTCCACCAGTCCCGCACGGGACAGCAGCACGACGATGCTCTCCAGATATTTTTCAGACACGGACTGCTTTTCCGCGATGACCGGCAGCGGCGTATAGCTGCCCGCCGGGCGCTGGGCAAGCTCCAGCATGACCCGCAGGGCGTAGCGCCCCTTGGTGGAAACCAGCATGATAAGACCCCCTTCGAGACAAGCATAGTATATCACTATGCTGATGGAGACGCAAGCCTTACATATAATGATATTTGCCGCGCTTGGCCAGCAGGAAGAGCACGGAGATCAGGAACGCGAACACCTCCGCCACGGTGATGGCCCACCAGATGCCGTCCACACCGAAGAAAACGGGCAGGATCAGCACCGACGCGGACTGGAACACCAGCGTCCGCAGGAAGGAGATGGCGGCGGACACGCCGCCGTTGTTCAGCGCGGTGAAGAAGCCGGAGGCGAAGATGTTGAAGCCTGCCAGCAGGAACGACCACGCAAACAGGCGGAAGGCGTGGCTGGTCAGGGCGAACAGCTCGGCGTCGTAGCCCACGAACAGGCGGGCCAGCGGATCGGCCAGCGCCATGGCCAGCGCCGTCAGCGCCACGCCGGTGATGCCCATCAGCAGGACGCTCTTGCCCAGCAGATTTTTCAGCTCCCCGTGGTTCTGCGCGCCGTAGTGATAGCTGACCACCGGCGCGCAGCCGATGGAGTAGCCGATGTAGATGGAGATGAAGATGAACTGGACGTACATCAGCACGCCGTAGGCGGAGACGCCGTCCTCGCCGGCCAGCCGCAGCAGCTGGAGGTTGTAGACCATGCTCACCAGCGATGAGGAGATGTTGCTCATCAGCTCCGACGAGCCGTTGCCGCAGGCAGCCAGAATAGGCCGGAGACGCAGGCGCGTGGGGGACAGGCGCAGCAGGCTGCTGTTGGGCCGCAGGAAGTACACCAGCGGCAGCACGCCGCCCACACACTGGCTCAGGCCGGTGGCGATGGCCGCGCCGGCCACGCCCCATTTGAACACGGCGATGAACAGGGCGTCCAGCACCATGTTGGTCAGGCCCGCCGCCACTGTGACCTTCAGACCCAGCTTGGGCTTTTCCGCCGCGATGAAAAAGCTCTGGAACACGTTTTGCAGCATGAAGGCGAACGTAAAGCCCGTGACGATGCGGCCGTACAGCACGCAGTCGTCCATCATGGCGTCGGTGGCCCCTAAAAACCGGGAGACGGGACGCATGAAGACGATGCCGGCGGCGGACAGCACCGCGCCCAGTGCCAGCGTGAACAGCACCATCATGGAGAACGTCCGGTTGGCGCTGTCCGGGTCGCCCTCGCCCAGAATTTTGGATACCAGAGCCGTGCCGCCGGTGCCGAGCATGAAGCCCATGCCGCCCAGGATCATCACGAAGGGCATCACCAGATTCACAGAGGCGAAGGCCGTCTTGCCCACGAAGTTGGATACGAACAGGCCGTCCACCACGCCGTAGATGGAGGTGAACACCATCATGACGATGGACGGCAGCGTGAAGCGCAGCAGCTTGGAGTAGGAGAAGTGATCGGATAAGCGGATGCTTTTTTCCATAGAAATGCTCCTGTATGCAGCAACGGCCTGCCTCGCGGCAGGCATTAGGATATAAGGTATGTCATCGCAGAATAAAGGGACACACGTCATGTGTGTCCCTTTATTTTGTGGTGACCCGTACCGGATTCGAACCGATGTTAAAGGCGTGAGAGGCCTCTGTCTTAACCACTTGACCAACGGGCCGCAGATTTTCTTCTATTTCATCGGCCGAAGCCGCTGAAACCATGGTACACCTTCAGGGACTCGAACCCTGGACACCCTGATTAAGAGTCAGGTGCTCTACCAACTGAGCTAAAGGTGCATATCCACTTAACACGGCTATTATAGTAGATGTTTTTTCATTTTGCAAGTCTTTTTTGCGTATTCCGAGGATTTTTTTCGGCATATGGACAGGCGCGGCAAAATAAGGCTTTCCAAGAGGCAGTATGTGTGATACAATGCAGGCCTATACCAAAAAGAAAGCGGGATGGCGCGTGAAGTACGGACAGGTGATACGGGCCCGGTTTCTGGCACGGCCCAACCGCTTCATCGCCCACGCGGCGCTGGAGAACGGCGAGACGGCGGTGTGCCATGTGAAGAACACGGGCCGCTGCCGGGAGATGCTGGTGCCGGGCGCCGCCGTCTATCTGGAAAGAGCCGCCAACCCCGGACGCAAGACCGCCTACGACCTGATCGCGGTGGAGAAGGGGACGCGGCTCATTAACATGGACGCGCAGGCCCCCAACCGGGTCTTTGGCGAATGGGCGCGGACGTTCGAGCCCTCGGCGGAGACGGTAAAGCCGGAGTTTCCCTTCGGGCAGTCCCGGCTGGACTTCTGCCTGACGGGGCCGCAGGGCCTGCATCTGGTGGAGGTCAAGGGCGTGACGCTGGAGGACGGCGGCCACGCACGGTTTCCCGACGCGCCCACGGAGCGGGGCGTCCGGCACCTGCACGAGCTGATGCGGGCCGCAGAGCTGGGGCACCGGGCCACGGTGTTCTTTGTTATCCAGATGGAGGATGTCGCGGACTTCGCCCCCAACGACGCGACGCACCCCGCCTTCGGGGCGGCGCTGCGGCAGGCGGCGGCAGCGGGGGTGCGGGTGGCGGCGTACAGCTGCCGCGTGACGCCGGACAGCATGACCATCCACCGGCCCGTGCCGGTGGTGTTATAAGGGGAGAGGGAACGCGATGACATTACTGGAGATTTTTCTGGTAGGCATCGGCCTGAGCATGGATGCCTTCGCGGTGTCCATCTGTAAGGGTCTGGCCATGCCCGCGGTCAACAAAAAGCAGGCACTGCTCATCGGTGCGTATTTCGGCGTATTTCAGGCGCTGATGCCGCTGGCGGGGTGGCTGCTGGGCTCCCAGTTCGCCAGGCATGTGACGAAGCTGGCGCCGTGGATCGCCTTTGTGCTGCTGGCGTGGATCGGCGGCAGCATGCTCCGGGAGAGCCTGTCCAAAAAGGAAGAGGACGAGGAAGTCGAGCCGGTGGAGCTGCGGCACAAGGAGCTTTTCCTGCTGGCCGTCGCCACCAGCATCGACGCGCTGGCCGTGGGCGTCAGCTTCTCCATGGTGGAGCTGTCCGTCTCCATCGGCGCGGCGGCAGCGCTTATCGGCTGCACCACCTTCGCCATCTCCGTGGGCGGCGTGTTCGTGGGCCACATCTTCGGTGCCAGGTACAAGAACCGGGCGGAGTTCGTGGGCGGCGCCATCCTGATCCTCATCGGCGTGAAGATCCTGCTGGAGCACTTCGGCGTGCTGTGAGAAAAGAGCATATCGCAGAGAGGGCGCGTCAAGGCGCCCTCTCTTTTCACACGCCGAAATTTTACACAGATTTTACAAGACGCTTACTTTGGATTTGACAATGGCGTGTTATCCTGCGGATGGTCACGAATGTGTAAAAACGAGGAGAGGGCGATATGACGATTTTTAACGTGCTGACAATGATCGGCGGCCTGTGCCTGTTCCTGTTCGGTATGGATCTGATGGGGCAGGCGCTGGAGCGGCGGGCCGGCGGCAAGCTGCGGACGATGCTGGACAGGATGACCGGACGGGTCATGACCGGCTTTCTGACCGGTCTGGGCATCACCGCCGTGATCCAGAGCTCGTCGGCCACCACGGTGATGGTGGTGGGCTTTGTCAACTCCGGCCTGATGACGCTGCGGCAGGCCATCAACGTCATTATGGGCGCCAACGTGGGCACCACCGTGACGGCGTGGCTGCTGAGCATGGCGGGCATCAGCAGCGGCAGTGTGTGGATCAATCTGCTGAAGCCCACGTCCTTTACGCCGGTGCTGGCGCTGGTGGGCATTATCTTCTATATGTTCTGCAAAAACGGCAGGAAGAAGGACACCGGCATGATCCTGCTGGGCTTCGCCACGCTGATGTTCGGTATGGACACCATGAGCGGCGCGGTGGCGGGCCTGAAGGACGTGCCCGCCTTCGCACAGCTTTTCATCGCCTTCAAGAACCCGGTGCTGGGCGTGCTGGCCGGCGCGGTGCTGACGGGCATCATCCAGTCCAGCTCCGCCTCCGTGGGTATCCTGCAGGCGCTGGCTGTCACGGGACAGGTCAGCTACGCCGCCGCCATCCCCATCATCATGGGCCAGAATATCGGCACCTGCGTTACGGCGCTGCTGTCCTCCGTGGGCGCCAATAAGAACGCACGGCGCGCCGCCGTGGTACACCTGATGTTCAACGTCATCGGCGTGGCGGCGCTGCTGACGGTGTTTTGCATCCTCAAGGCCGTCTTCGAGCCGGGGATCCTCCACGAGAGCGCCACCATGTACGGCATCGCCATCGCACACTCCTGCTTCAACATCATCTGTACGGCCATGCTGCTGCCCTGCGGCGGTCTGCTGGAAAAGCTGGCCATCCGGCTGGTGCCGGACGGGCCGCAGGAGCGGGTCGAGAAGCAGGCGGAGCTGGACGAGCGCCTGCTGGCCACGCCGCCGCTGGCGCTGCAGCAGTGCCGCACCGTGGCGGAGGAGATGGCCGCCTGCGCCGTGGAGGCGCTGGACAGCGCGCTGGGCGCCTTTTCCGACTGCACGCCGGAGCGGGCGGAGCGCATCCGGCAGGAGGAGAAGCGCTGCGACCACTATGAGGACGTGCTGGGCACCTATCTGGTGAAGCTCAGCACCCAGCAGATGGGCGCGGCGGAGAGCGAGGAGGCCACGGAGCTGCTGAAGACCATCGGCGACTTTGAGCGCATCTCCGACCACGCCGTCAACGTACTGGAGTCGGCGGAGGAGCTGCGGGCCAAGGGACTGACGTTCAGCAGGGCGGCACAGAGCGAGCTGGACGTGCTGTCCCGTGCGGTGCGGGATATCCTGCAGCTGGCGCTGCGAGCCTTCCGGGAGAAGGACACGGCCGCCGCCGGGCAGGTGGAGCCGCTGGAGCAGGTCATCGACGCACTGAAGGAGCAGATGCGGACGCGGCACATCCTGCGGATGCGGCAGGGGCAGTGCAGCATCGAGACGGGCTTCGTGTGGTGCGACCTGCTGACGGATCTGGAGCGCACCTCCGACCACTGCTCCAACATCGCAGGCTGCGTCATCGACGCCGCCCAGCACAACCTGAACCTCCACGAGACGCTGCACAACATGCATCACAGCGATGGTGAGTACCGCCGGCAGTTCGATGCCTGCGCGGAGATCTACCGCCTGCCGCCGCCGGAGCAGGCGTGAAAAAGGGCGTCCGTATCCCACGGGATACGGACGCCCTTTTTTCCTTTACAGATGCGCGATGACCTCCATGGTGATGCGGGCCGTCAGCCCCCACAGCGGGTGGGGAAGGCCGTGGTATACCGGCACCTCCATATAATAGGGCCGCCAAGGGTAGTCGGGGGAGACGCCGGCGTCCTCGTAGGGGAAGCCGGGGGCGCACACCGGCTGGCGGTGGGTGTAGACGGCGGGCGGGTGATCGCGGAGCCATTGCAGGGGAACGAGGAACGTGCCGGCTACCTCCGCCGGGCAGGGGCGCATGGCGTCCAGCGCCGCGCTGTCCACCCGGCCCAGCACCGGACGCAGCAGGCTGCCGGCGCGGATGTGGAGGAAGTCCATCTCCCCGATGACCTCCACGGCCTCCGGCGGGATAGCCAGCTCCTCCCACGTCTCCCGCAGGGCGCACTGCACCGCCGTTTCGCCGTGTTCGGTCTTGCCGCCGGGGAAGCAGACCTCGCCGGGCTGGCGCACTGCGGCAGAGCGTATCTCGTACAGCAGGGAGGGTCCGTCCGCCGTGTCCGCCAGCGGCACCAGCACGGCGGAGCCGCCCCGGGCGCCCATCAGGGCGGGGACATGGCCGGTGTAGGCCCGGCGCAGCGCGGAGAGATCCATGGCTTGTACGTCCTTTCTGTAAAAAATCCCCCGCCTTGCGGCGGGGGAGCCGTTTACCGGCCGGTGGGGGGTCAGCAGCCGCAGCCGCAGCCGTTGTTGTTGGTGTTCCCGCAGCCGCAGCCGCCGCTGCAGCCGTTGCCGCAGAACAGGAACAGCAGGATGATGGCGATGATGATCCAGCAGCAGCTGCCGCCGCCAAAGCAGGAATTCTGATTACACATAGTGTGACCTCCTATGAAAATTTGACCGTCTTGCCGGTCTCATTCCCATAGTATGCCGGTCGCGGGAAAGTGTGCCGTCACTGGCGGGAAATGCGGTAGCTCAGGGTCAGCAGCGTGTCCACGAAATGGATATCCTCAAAGAACACACCGGGCTCGTCGGTGGACAGCTCCACGTTGGTGAAGTTCCAGAAGCCCCGGACGCCAAGGCCGATGAGCCGGTCAGCCAGCGGCTGCGCCACGCTCTGCGGTACGGTGAGCACCGCCACGTCCGGGTGATAGTTGGCGACGTATTCCTCCAGCTCGTCCATGGAGCGGACGGTGATGCCCCGGATGTCCGTGCCGATGAGGGCGGGGGAGACGTCGAAGGCGGAGTCGATGCGGAAGCCGACCTTGTCGAAGTCGAAGTTCTGGAGCAGCGCGTGACCCAGATGGCCCACGCCGATGACGATGATTTTGTGGCCGCTGTCGATGCCTAAGATGTGGCCGATCTCGGCGCGCAGCTCCGCCACATTGTAGCCGTAGCCCTGCTGGCCGAATTCGCCGAAGCAGCTGAGATCCTGACGGATCTGGGAGGCCGTGATGTCCATTTTCGCGCCCAGCGAGTTGGAGGAGATGCGGACGACGCCCTTGTTGTACAGGTCGTCCAGATAGCGGTAGTAGCGGGGGAGGCGGTGGATCACGGCGTCGGAGATCTTCTGCTTTTTCATATAAAAACCTTCTTTTAGGATGGGATGCGGTGCGGGGCACCTGAATTTATGGAGATATTTTACCGCATGATACGATAGTTGTCAACTTTTTTAACAATCTTTCTGCAAAAAAGTTTTTCCAAAACGGCTTTACATCCGTAGGAAGAACTGCTATAATACCAAGGCTGGAAGTACAGCGACAACCAAATATGCGCCCGTAGCTCAGTTGGATAGAGTGACAGACTCCGACTCTGTAGGCCGCTGGTTCGAATCCAGTCGGGCGTACCACTCGCCTCCAAAAGCCCATGGCTTTTGGAGGTTGTTCTTTGCCGCAATTGACAAATACGGCTGTCCCATGGTACAATGAAGCTCCAAAATAAGTGTGGATTTTTCTGGAGCATCGCATCCATTTTTCGCCACGCATCCGACAGGGTGTGCGGCGTTTTTTATTAGGAGGAACGACGGATGAACATATTTTACCAACTCATCGGGTTCGGCGCACTGATCGCCATGGGTCTCAGCTATTGGCAGAATGACAAGCGTACCATCTTGCTGTGGCAGGTGGTGGCCAACCTGATCTTCGCCATCCACTACACACTGCTCCACGCATGCTCCGGCGCACTGTGCAGCTTTTTCCAGATTGTCGTGCTGCTGCTTTTCCTATTGCAGGAGAAATTCAACTGGAGTAAACTGGTCACCGCGATACCCATCGTGGCAGTATTTCTGCTGATTGCCGTGGTGACCTATGAGACGCCAGTGACGGTACTGCCCATCGTGGCGTCGCTGGCGGCGCTGCTGCCGTTCTTCCAGTCCAGGCGGCGGGTGATACAGGCGGCAGGCATCGTCAGCGGCCTGTCGTGGCTGGTGTATGTCATTGCGGTACGGTCGTATTCCGGCATGGTGACAGAGTCGGTACTGACCATCATCACGGCAGCGTCCCTGCTGAAGAAGGAAACCAGAAAGCCCTGAACGGACAGATCCCCCGGCATATTGCCGGGGGAGTCTGCCGAAGGGGTGCGCCGCGTCAGGCGTAGTGCTTCAGACCCTGCGCCATGGATGAGGCGGTGCAGCGGCGGGCATGGCAGGAGAGCGTGTCACGTTTCTCTCCGGCGCACCGGGTGGCTGCTATCAGCGCGGCCAGTCTCCGCTTGCGGGGGACTAAGGGAGTATCCTGTTTCATTTGCTTTGCCATGGAATATACCTCCGTTAGTTTTACTACCGCTATCATAAAACAACGGACGGTCTGTTCCATTGGCAAAAATAAATGAACATTTCTATGAAAATTGTGATAGTATCACAAGGGGGCAGAAGCCATGACATCACAGCACACAGCGGACTATCCCACACTGCAGGAGGTGCTGCGCCTGCCCGTGTTCGCGGGCTGCACGGTCTGCGGCGGCGCGGCGGGACTTGGCCGTAGGGTCAGCGGTGTCAATCTGACGGACACACCGGACTACGCGCGCTGGCTGGCGCAGGGAGAACTGCTCATCACCACTGGTTTTGCCATCGCAGACGATCCGCAGGCCGTGGATGCGCTGCTGCCCACGGCGGCAGAAAAAGGCCTGTCCGGTGTGGGTATCAAGCCGGGGCGCTACCTGCCCGGCCCCCTGCCGGCGGTGCTGGCGGAGAAGGCTGACCGACTGGGACTGCCGCTGCTCCAACTGCCGACCGATATGCGCTTTGCCGAGTTGGCCGATGCGGTGTCCCGCGAGATCGCACGGCGGCGAATACCGGCGGAGCAGGAGCGGCAGCTGGCCGTATTACTGCACCATCTCATCTCTGGCGCGCCGCTGAGCGAAGCGATGGAGCGGCAGGCGGCGGAGTCCGGTATCCATTTGGAATGTCCGCATATCCTGATGCGGATACGGGCTGATGCGCCGGAGTTGCAGCGGCGCTCTTGGCTGCACGAGGCAGAAGAGCGCTGCCGGGCGTTGGGCGCGGACATGTGGGGCGCACTGTCGGAGGATGGCCTTCTGCTGGCGCTGGAGGCGGACGACCTGTTCGCGCTGGAGATGCCGCTGTGGCAGGTGATGGCAGACTTTGCCGCCGACCACGGCGTTATCTGCGGCGTCAGCCGCCCCTACGGCGGTACGGTGGGTTTTCAGAAAGCAGACCGCAGTGCCCGCGCGGCGCTCCGCATGGCGGCGCGAACGGAAGCACCCTGCGTGACAGACGACCCAGCGGGGGCGGTACGGCTGCTGGAGGAATCCTCTCCGGCGGAAACGGACGCCTATATCCATCGGCAGCTGGGAACGCTCCTGCGGCAGCCAGAGCCGCGGCGGCAAGAGCTGCTGGACACGCTGGCGAGCTGGCTGCGCTGTATGGGCAACCAGCGCCGGATGGCGCGGGAGCTGCACCTGCACTACAACACCGTGAGTTACCGGCTCCAGCAGCTATGGTTGCTGCTGGAGGCCGATCCGGTCGATCCGATGAAGCGATTGGCATTGGAAACGGCCTTGTATCTGTACTGGTACAGGCGCACATAAAGGAGTGACTGATCATGGATAAGAGCAGGACGATCGGTGAATGGGAGCGGATGGTGTCGGGGCGTCTCTATACGCCTACCGATCCGGAGATTGCCAAGCGGCACCGGGTTGGTATGCGCCGCTGTGACCGGTTCAACCGTCTCCCGCTGTGGCGTACCAAGACCAAGCAGCGTGCGCTGGAGCGCCTGATCCCCTCCGCAAAAGGGAAGAATTTCGAGGCGTTTGCACCCTTTTACTGCGAGTACGGCGTGAATATTTATGTGGGGCGGAACTGCTTCGTCAACTACAACAGCGTATTTCTGGATGTAGCGCCCATTACGCTGGGGGACAATGTACTCATTGGACCCAATGTGACGCTGGCCACGCCCAACCATCTGTTTATCGCCGAAGAACGAGCCTATACAGATTACCCCAACGGCTGCCATGCGTTGGAGTATGCCGAACCCATCACCATCGGGGATCACTGCTGGCTGTGCGCCGGTGCGACGGTGTGCGGTGGCGTGACCATCGGAGCGGGAAGCATCATCGCCGCCGGCGCGGTGGTGACGCGTGACATCCCGCCCAACAGTATCGCTGCCGGTGTGCCCGCCAGAGTGCTGCGGCAGATCGGCGAGCGCGACCGCCTGCATGTATGGGAGAAGTATGTGAAGAACGAACTGCCCGATGCGCAGCGGTGACAACAAAATCTGGGAGCAATTACAAAAACCGTCTCAAACGTATCGTTTGAGACGGTTTTTATATGCGGAGAATTAGGAGAATTGAAACCTGATTTGACCACTACTGCACATTTTGCGATCCAACTGAGCTATCCTATGTCAAATCTCCAGCATTCCCTGCAAGCCCGCGCTGGCGGCCTTTTTGTTCTTGTCGAAGGCGTGGGTATAGATATCCAGCGTGGTGGAGGGCTGGCTGTGGCCGAGGATACCCGCCACCGTTGCAACATCCGTGCCGCCTGCGATCATCAGACTGGCGGCGGTGTGGCGGAGGGAATGGACATTCAGCTCCTGCGGCAGGCCGTTCTTCTTGAGGATCAGCTTGAAGCGGTAGGTGAAGGTGGTGGGCGTCATGGGGAGCTGCGCTCCCTGACGGCGGAACAGAAAGTCATCGGCGGTCAGCTGCCGCTGGTCATAGGTTTCGGTGATGTATGCACATTCCTGCCGGTACTCCCGCAGGAGACTTTCCATCTCGGCGGAGAAGTACACATAGCGGTTGCCTGCGCGGGTCTTGGGTTCCTTAACGAAGATCTCTTCGTCTGTCACCTTGACCGCGTTGCGGCAGATGTGGATGGAACGCTGCTCCCAATCAATGTCGCACCACTTCAGGGCGCAGCACTCACCCCGCCGCATCCCCGTGGCGATGATGAGCTTGAAGTAGGTTTCGTACTTGATGCTCTCGCCCTCCAGCGCGGCGATGATCTTCTGCGCCGTTTCCTCGTCCGCGATTTTCTTTCCGCACTTGCGCCCGGCGTAGCGGTAGGTGCGCCAAGCCGGATTATGTGAAAGAAAGCCACCCTCCACGGCATCAGAGAGGATGCTGCACAGCGTAGCGTGCACGCCCTCAATGGTGTACTCGGAGAGTGGCTTTTTTGTGTCGGGACGGATAGCTTTTCGCAGTTCGGCGTAGAAATTCCGGAAGTGCTCCGGCCGCAGCTCTGTGAGCTTGTAGTGACCCAGCGCCGGGAGGATACGCTCGATGTCCTGCCGGTCGCGGCGGATGGTGGACTTCGCCAGCTTGCCGGGCGCGATGTCCGTCAGCCACAGGTCGATGTATTTTGCCAGCGTGAGCTGTTGGACGGGCTGCGGCGTGTGACGGCAGTCACGCTCAAAGAGGACGGCCTGCTCGTTGAGCCATTTTTCGACCTGCCTGGGCGTCAGTCCCTCCGGCGGGTGGACGGTTTTCTGCCGGGGGTTGATGCGCTTGCCGTTGTAGTCATAGCCCATGGAGACCACGATGAGATAGCTGCTGCCGCGCTTGCGGATGCTTGCCATAAAAATGACCTCTCTTTCATTTATTCTCAGTACAGTTGAGGCTTATTTTGCAAGCACAACATACCGCAAGCGCGGCGGTAAAGCTATCACAATTTTCTTGGAGAAATGAATTTCTACGAAAGCAACAATCATGCGCTGTGCCGCTTCGGAGGACAGACGGCGGCGAGATTGAAGATCTGTCCGCCGTCCGGGCGGAGCATGGTGAGCATGGAGTCTGCCGCTTGCTCCTTCTGCGCCTGCTGGGGGTGGCAGTAGGTGCGCTCCAGAAAGCCGGTGTCCGTATGACCCACGAGGTCTGCCACCGTCTGCTTGTCCACGCCGCAGTGCAGAAGCGATGTCACGAAGTAGTGCCGCAGGGTGTGCAGGTGGTACTCCCGCGGAAAGCCGATGGCGGCATAGATCTTCCGCAGCCGCTTGGTGAAGGTGTCAGGGTGGATGAGTTGCCCCTGCTCGCCGGTGAAGAGGTAGGGACTGAGCCTGCGGCGCTGCTTGTCCGCCTCCATCTGCTTGCGGCGCTTGTAGGCGAGGAGGATACCCCGCAGGTCAGAGGAGAGATAGACTTCACGGCTCTTGCCGTTTTTGGTGCCGCCCTCCACGATGCCCTTGCCAGGAACGCTGCTGCGGGAGCGGCTGACGGTGAGCAGCAGACCGTTTTGCGTGCCGGTGAAGTCCGACCATTGCAGAGCGCACAGCTCGCCCCGGCGGCAGCCGGTGTACATGGAGAGCAGGTAGAACAGGCGGTAGTGTCGCGGCTCCCTTGCCAGCGCGTCCAGCAGCTTTTCCACCTCGCCTCGCGTGGGGATGCGCTGCACCGTGCGCTGCGGTTTTGGCAAGTCTAACATCCGCGCGGGATTTTTCTCGATGATCTCGTTGCGCTTGGCGTCGCTGAGTACGGCGGAGACCACAGAGAGGTATCGCTGCGCGGTGGATTCGTTGATGCGCTTTCCGTGGTGCTTGCGCTTGCGCAGCTCGGAGAGCATATTTTCCAGTGCCATCGGTCGGAGTTTATTGAGGCGGATGCCGCCGATCATGGGATACACCACCTCCAGCATCCGGCGGTATGCAGCGATGGTGCTGGGGGCATATTTCGTCTGCCGCTTCAGCCAGCGGGAGGCGAATTCCTCAAAGGTCATCTCGCCGTCCTCGGCGTAGCCAGTCTTGAAGCTGCGCTCCAGCTCCTCGGCGGCGTGGGCGACATACTGCCCGATTCCGCGCTTGGGGACACCGGGCGGGACTTGGATGGTCCTTGCCTTGCTGATTTTTTTGCCGTTGGGCCGGTAGCCATTGCTGACGGTGATCTTATATCGCCGCTCGTCTAATTGCTTGATGCTTGCCATTTTTAGAGTCCTCCCATGGTTTGCTGCTGTTTTTCTTGCACAGCCTGCTCATCCAATTTTTCTTTCACCGCCAGAGCCGCGCCTGCGGCGAAGCCGACCACCGCGCCGAAGTTTTCGGCGGCAATTTTCGCCTCCATACGCCGCCGCTTTTCCTCGGCGTCCTCATCCTCGCCCATCAATGTCCCTGCGGCAGCCAGCCCAGCCACGGCGGGGATCAGAGGAACAGGCTGCGGATCGCCGCCGCGCCATACCAACCCGCCAGTGCCGCCGTGCCAAGGATCAGCACCAGCATGATCCGCTTGAGGGCCACCAGCAGGCTGAAATCCGGCAGCCACCGAATCCATTTGCAGGAATACTTCTCGCTCAGGTTCCCAACCCGTTCCAGCAGCTTGCTCATCTCCGTCAGCGATCTCTGCATCTCTGCCAGAGACTTCTGCACCGGCGTCAGGTCGATGCGCGTTTTCAGCTCCGGCAAGGTCTTCCGAATTTCCACCAGCTCCCAGTTTATTCCGTTTGCCTGTTCCGTCAGCTTGTCCATCGCCTGCGGCAGATCGCACTGAATCACAATGGGCTGGATCGGCTGCGCTGTTTGCTGCGGCGCGCTGCTTGGCTGATTCATCCGCTTCAATTCCTCCATCGATTTCCGCTGCTCGACGGAGTTTTCTTTTGACGAGCTCTGCCCGTATTCTGAATTCATGCTCCATGGCCTCCTTGCAATACTTTTCTTCGTGCAGTTTGTTGTCGCGGCATTTTAGTCCGTCCGGCGTGGTGTAGGTGATGTATTTGCGGCTGCTCTCCCAGCGGACGGCGTAGCCCTCGGACGTCACCAGGGAAACGAAAGCGTCCTTGTCGGCGGCGTATTTCATGCACGCATCAATGGTGTTCATGAGCCGCAGCTTCCAGCTTTGGCCCTTCAGCGCCGTGTGATATTCCGCGCCGCTCATGCCGCGGGCCTTCTGAATGGGTGTTTCAAAGACCGGCAGGCCCATCTCCTGACAGATCATGTCATTGCGCCGCATCAACTCTTGCAGTTGTTCCTTCGCCATGTGCAGCTTTTTGCCGGTCTCAAAGTTGACGGAGTTGATGACGCAGTGGGAATGGATGTGCTCCCGGTCTACATGGGTGCAGACCAGCACCTCGCAGCCGTCGAAGTATTCCGCCAGCCGCCGCGCGGCTTCGTGGGCCTGTCGGGGATCGACCGCCGCGCCTTTCGGAAAGCTCTGCACCATGTGGTAGAACATCACGCCGCCGTCCTTGTGGTAGAGCAGCTTCGTGTTCAGGAAATCGTCGTAGACGCTCTGCGGCTGGCAGTTGATGCCGCTGGCAAGCGGCCCGTCCTCCCATGCGGTTTTCTTTTCCTGCATGACGTAGAGCATCACGCCGCGCATGGCGGCGCGGGACTGTGTGCCCCGCTTGTAGTTCACAAAATGTACGATGGCCATACGGCTCACCGACCTTCCATGACAGCCCGCAACGCGGCGCTGACCTCGGACAGTTCTTGCACGGCCTTGTCGAGACCGATGACCTGCACCTTGCCCATGTTGGCGAGGACGGTAAGGCGGTTGATGTTGCTGCCGATGCCCTTGAGCTGGCGGAGCAGTTCCTTCTGCTCATCGATGACAACGATCCGCTTGCCGAGACAGCAGGCGGTGACGTAGTCGCTCATGGACATGTGGGCCTTCGCCGCCAGAGCTTTGATCTTCTCGCGGTCCGCGGACGCCATGCGCGTGCTGAATTTGATATCTTTTTTCATGGTTTTCTCCAATCGTAGCTAAAAGTGGGTGTGGGCTTCTGCCCGCAGCTTGGGGGTGTGGGGCCATGCCCCGCCCAGTGCGTTTGGCAGGGCAGCGGCTTCGCCGCAGACCAGACAAATGCGATGCTGGCCGTCGTCCGAGCGGACGACGAATCCCTCGTCCCGCGCCGTGTGCGGTAAACAGCTCTCGTCGGGTACGCACGCCACCCCAGCCCCTAACCGCGCACACAGCGGCTCACACGCCGAAACACGGGGGGTTCTCAGGGTCGATGGTGACGATGTTCTCGGCAGCGGGATCATCGACACCATCGACCCTTTTCAGGCAGATCAGCCGGTCGCCGTTGCTCTTGCGGAAGGACACCGTAATGCCGCTTCTCCTTAGAGCGTCAACGCTTTTACGGATTCGGTGGGAGAAGCTGTTGGGGGTCAGTCCCTCCGTACCGGCAGGGTCGATCTTTTCCAACAGCACCTTGGCAGGGGCGCTAATCTCCGGCTGCCGGCGCAGCAGTTCAGAGAGGAGAAAAAGAATCCGTTCGGTGGGCTGCTCCGTCTGTTCGCAGTCATCTGACAGCAGCTTCCAGACATGATCCTCGCCATCGAACTCCAGTGCCAGTTCCCGGTAGGGGATGTCCCGCCCGGTGCAGTAGAGCGTGGCGGTGTTCTCCCTGCGCTTGCTCTTGCGGAGGACGAAGTTGCTGTCGGTAGCGCCGCTGAGTCCGGTGGTGCCGGAGATCATGTTCATGGGATCATCGTCATTCATCTTCCGAAGATGATGCACCAGCAGAATGGCGATGCGGTGCTTGTCCGCCAGCGCTTTCAGAACGCCGATGTCCCGGTAGTCACTGGCATACGCATTCGCGTCATTGCCTGCTGTGCGGATGCGCTGGAGCGTGTCGATGACGATGAGTCTGGTCTGCGGATGTTCCTTCAAAAATTGCTCGATCTGTTCCACCAATCCGTTGTGGAGCTGCTGGGACATGACGGCGAAGTGCAGTGTTGGCGGTGCGTCCTCCGTAAGATCAAAGAGGCGGCTCTGGATACGCTGGAAGCTGTCCTCCAGACAGAGGTACAGCACCTCGCATGGGCGTGTGGCGAACGTCCAGAGCGGCTTGCCCTGCGCGGCGCAGAGACACAGCCACAGCGCCAGCCACGATTTACCGATCTTCGGTGCGCCTGCCAGCAGGTGCAGTCCCTGGGGAGCAGATCGTCGATCACGAAGGAGACCGGTTCGTAAGCGGTGCTTTGCAGCGTGTCCGCGTCAAGGGTTTGCAGTCGTTTGATTTGAGACATAAAAAACCTCCGGATAAAAGGATAAGGGCAGAGACCTCGCTGCAGTCGAGGCTCTAACCCTTTCACTTGATTATTCTGTATTTTTTGATAGAATGAGAATATCGCAGGACAGCTGTAAAACGGATATGGGACAGGGGGGCGATGCTATGCCGCTGGGAACACGGCAGAACAACGATTTCACGCAGTTCACAATGGATGTCTGGAATGACAAGATCTTTTATCAGGAGAAGGAGTTCCCGGCGGGATTCATGGCGATGTCCATTCTGAACATTCCCGAAGAAAAACTGCCGGAGCTGATACAGGCCGGCGGCGCACCAACCTTCCTGTTCCCTGTGGTGGTACAGGGCAGCGATGAGGAGGCTGCGGCGGTATTCCCGCAGCTGCGGGAACGGATATTGTATCTGACCGAACTGCTTTGGAAGTATCCGCCCTTTTGCTACAATGACTACGAGAAGGAAATGCGCCGGATCAATATCCTGTTTGACGAGAGTGCACTCCCCCAAATACGGACGCCCGATTCGGAGTTCCAGACAGAGTTCCTGAGATTCTGCGTCGGGATCATACGCATCCCTATCGCCATGTATCACTTCTATGCAGCGGGGCCTACGGCCGGTGGCTCTCTGCACAGAAGGCCATCCGCGCCGCCAAAGCGGAGGCTGAGCAGGAGACGGGGCAGCGCACAACGCCGCAGAGAACATGGTGGGAGGAGAAGGCGCTGGCGAATCGGTTTGCCTGTGAGGTCGCAGCACTGATCCATGTTTACGAGGTGCTCAGCGGAGCTTGATCAAAAAATTTTTAATTCCGACTGCAATAAATCGTCCTTTCCGTGCATTACACGGATGACAGGAGAAAAAAGCCCATGCTCAGTATGCTGATGACAACCGAATATGCGCCGGCAGTGGATCGACTCGAGCTGCAGCAGTTGTTGCTCCACATTGCCGGCGGGGAGCGTGACGCGCTGGCGGCGCTGTATCAGCGCACGCGCACAGCGGTGTACGGCCTTGCGCTGTCCTATCTCAAAAACGCGCAGGACGCGCAGGATCTTACGCAGGACGTCTATGTGCAGGTGTGGGACTGCGCGGCGCAGTACCGCCCCACCGGCTCACCCATGGGCTGGCTGCTGACCGTGTGCCGCAACCTGTGCCTGATGCGCCTGCGGCGGGAGGAACGCCATGCCGCCCTCAGCGAGGAGGAATGGGACGCCATTCCCGCGCAGGAGTGCGGACTGGACGCCGACGAGCGCGCGCTGCTGCAAAGCGCATTGGCAAGACTCGCTGACGAGGAGCGGCGCATTGTGCTGCTCCATGCGGTCACGGGCATGAAGCACCGGGAGATCGCGGCGCTGCTGGAGCTGCCGCTCCCCACCGTCCTGTCGAAATATCACAGAGCATTGAAAAAGATGCGCAGCCTTCTGAAAGGAGATGACGCCCGATGACCAATGAAAAAATGGAGCGGCAGCTGGCCGCGGCCCTTGAAAAGACCGCGCCGGACGATATGAGCGGCGTTCTCTCCCGCTGTGAAGCGCGGAAAGGAACGGTCATTCCCATGACAACAAAGAAAACGGCAAATCGAAAATGGACAACGCTGGCGGCCGCCTGCCTTGCGGTGATACTGCTGTGCAGCGGAGGTGTGTTCTATCAGCGGGCGCATGCGGTGGCGTCCGTGGTGTCGCTGGATGTGAACCCCAGCATTGAGCTGAAGGTCAGCAGGAACGAAAAGGTTCTCGTCTGTACGCCGCTCAACGAGGACGCAAAAGCCATTCTGGCGGATATGAGCAACGGTGCTGACCTCAAGGGTGCGAAGCTGGATGTGGCGGTGAACGCCATCGTGGGGAGCCTCGTGCGAAACGGCTATCTCGACAGCATTTCCTCCGCCATCATGATCTCGGTGGAGGACAAGGATACCGCCCGTGCGGAAAAGCTCCAGCGTGAGCTGACCAGCGCCGTGGACGGTGTGCTGCAGACCAGCGAGGCGAAGGCCGCCGTTCTGACGCAGACGCTGACGCAGGATGCGGCGCGGGAGCAGCAGGCCCGGGAGAACAGTATTTCCACCGGCAAGGCGGCACTGGTAAACCGCGTCCTCGCCATCAACCCGGCGCTCAAGTTTGACGCGTTGGCAAAGCTCTCGGTGGAGGAGCTGAAGGACCTTGCGGAAGCAGGCGCGCCCGCTATGCCCATCGGTAAGGATGCCGCCGCTTACGCCGCGGAGCAGTATGCCGGGACAACGGCGTTGGATTCCGTCACGGCTGAGGTCGATCCCGAGCTGGACGAATTCCCCGCGCACTACGAGGTGGAGCTGCACACAGCATGGGGTGAGTTTGAGTATCTGGTGGACGCCTACACGGGGAAGGTGCTCAGCGGGCAGAAGGACTTGCTGACCACGGCCCCTGTAGGGGACGAGACGGCAAAGCCTACTGCGCCCACCGGCGACATCGGCCACGCCAAGGCGAAGTCCATCGCCCTGAACCACGCGGGCGTGAGCGAGAGCAAGGCGTATGACATGGAGATCGAGCTGGACGACGAGGACGGCACGCTCGTCTATGAGGTCGAGTTCAAGTCCGGCAATATGGAATACAGCTACGAGATCAACGCCGCCACCGGCGCGATCCTCAAGCACGAGGCGGAGTTGGAGGACTGAGAGAAAAGGCGCGAGCCGCTGCAATACAGCGGCTCGCGCCTTTTTACGGGTTATACAGGATCATGTGCAGAATGGTGGTTTGGTCGGAGATGTTGCGGTAGGCGTGGGGGGTGTCGCCCTGAAAGCGGATGCTTTCGCCCGCCTGAACGACAATGTCCTTCTGATCAGCCGTGATTTCGATTGCACCGGCGAAAAGGGTGACAAACTCGGTGGTACCCCGCAGATGCGGCTCCGACTGCCAATGGCTGCCGGGAGCCAGCTCCATATAGTAGACGGAGAACTTCCGGTTTTCATCGTCCGGAAAAAGGCAGTAGTTCTTTACCTTGCCGCCGTCCTCCAAGATGGGCTGTATCTCCGCAGTTCGCACCACCTCATAAGCCGCCATTCCTGCCGATTCAGTTCCGTGTCCGGGTCATGCTCGCTGCCCGCCGCGCCGGGAATCACCTCTGCGATCACCAAATCTCACTCGGCGTTGTTCAGAGCTTCATCCCACTTCCAGTTGCGGATCTCGGGCAGATCCACACCGTTGTCGCGGATATACTGGCGATGCTCCACCAGCTTATCCTGCATCTTCTGGACGAGGTATGCGCCGCGATTGCCCAACTGCGGCAGACGGCGCACCGTGTCGATGACCAGATCAAACCGGTCGATGTCATTGAGTACCCGCATATCGAAGGGCGTGGTGATGGTACCCTCCTCCTTGTAGCCGCGGACATGGAGATTTTTGTTGTGGCGGCGATAGGTCAGCTCATGGACAAGGGTAGGATACCCGTGATAGGCGAAGATAATGGGCTTATCCTTGGTGAACAGACCGTCGTATTCCTCGTCGGTCAGACCGTGGGGATGCTCCGTGTGGGGCTGGAGCTTCATCAGATCCACCACATTTACCACGCGGAGCTTCAGCTCCGGCAGCTCCTTACGCAGGATGCTGACGGCAGCCAGCGTTTCCAGCGTGGGTGTGTCGCCGCAGCAGGCCATGACCACATCCGGCTCCTCGCCCTGATCGTTGGAGGCCCAGCTCCAGATGCCGATGCCCTGTGTGCAGTGCTTCACCGCCTGCTCCATGGTCAGCCACTGCTGGCGGGGGTGCTTGCTGGCCACAATGACATTCACATAGTTGCGGCTCTTGATGCAGTGGTCAAAGCAGCTCAGCAGGCAGTTGGCATCCGGCGGCAGATACATCCGCACCACATCCGCCTTCTTGTTGGCCACATGGTCGAGGAAGCCGGGGTCCTGGTGGGTGAAGCCGTTGTGATCCTGCTGCCACACATTGGAGGTGAGGATATAGTTGAGGGAGGCGATGTCGTGCCGCCAGGGCAGCTCGCTGCACATCTTCAGCCACTTGGCGTGCTGGGCAAACATGGAGTCCACGATGCGGATGAACGCCTCGTAGCTGTCAAAGAAGCCGTGGCGTCCGGTGAGCAGATAGCCCTCCAAAAAGCCCTCGCAGAAATGCTCGGAGAGCATGGAGTCCATCACCCGTCCGTCGGGGTCGAGGTGGTCGTCAATGCCGGGGATCTGCTGGTCAAGGAAGCGGCGGCCGGTGACCTCGAAAACGGCCTGCAAGCGGTTGGACGCCGTTTCGTCCGGCGCGAAAATGCGGAAGTTCCGGGCGTCCATGTTCAGCTTCATCACATCCCGGACATAGGTGCCGAGAACGTACATATCCTGCGCCTCCACGGAGCCGGGGGCCTTGACGTCCACGGCGTAATCCCGGAAATCGGGAGTACGCAGATCCCGCAGCAGCAGACCGCCGTTGGCATGGGGGTTTGCGCCCATGCGTCGATTGCCCGCAGGGGGGAAGGACGCTACCAGCTCCACGGGCGTACCGTCGGCGTTGAACAGCTCCTCCGGCTTATAGGAACGCAGCCATGTTTCCAACTGGGCAAGGTGCTTTTCCGTGTCCGCGCCCATGGAGATGGGCACCTGATGGGCGCGCCAGCAATCCTCCACCGGCAGTCCGTCCACCTCCTTGGGGCCTGTCCAGCCCTTGGGGGTGCGCAGCACGATCATGGGCCAGCGGGGACGCTTGGCCTCACCGCTCTTTCGCGCCTCTCGCTGGATGCGCTTGATCTCACGGATCGCCGCGTCGAGAACGGCTGCCATCTGCTGGTGCATGGTCATGGGGTCGCTGCCCTCCACAAAGTAGGGCTTCCAGCCGCAGCCGAGGAAGAAGCACTCCACCTCCTCGTGGCTCATGCGGGAGAAGATGGTGGGATTGGCGATCTTGAAGCCGTTGAGGTGCAGAATGGGCAGCACCGCGCCGTCGGTAATGGGGTTGACGAACTTGTTGCCGTGCCATGAGGTGGCCAGCGGGCCGGTTTCCGCCTCGCCGTCGCCCACCACGCAGGCGGCGATCAGCGCGGGGTTATCCGCCACGGCGCCGAAGGCGTGGGCTAAGGAGTAGCCCAGCTCGCCGCCCTCGTGGATAGAGCCGGGAGTCTCCGGCGCTACGTGGCTGGGAATGCCGCCGGGGAAGGAGAAGCGCTTGAAGAGCTTCTGCATACCCTCCTTGTCCCGGGTGATATTGGGATAGATCTCCGTGTAGCTGCCGTCCAGCCAGTCCTGCGCCACCATGGCGTTGCCGCCGTGACCGGGGCCGGAGAGATAGATCATGTCCAGATCATCGCGCTTGATGACCCGGTCGAGGTGCGTATAGATGAAGTTCTGCCCGGGGCAGGTACCCCAGTGACCCACCACGGTCTGCTTGATGTCGCTCTTGACGAGAGGGCGCTCCAGCAGGGGGTTATCCAGCAGATAGAGCTGGCAGGCGGTCAGATAGTTGGCAGCACGCCAATAGGCGTCAAGCTGCCGGAGCTCCTGCTGGCTCAGGGGCGCCTTGCTGCCAAGGCGCACGCGGGATCTCAATGCGGACATGGGGATTCCTCCTTACAAAACAAAATATGAGATCGCTGTGGATGAAAGAAAACACACGGTCACAAGGAGGCGCACGGCTGCGCCGTCAGATGGGGAGGGCCTCCTCTTCTTTACATAGGCCGGGGTTTCACTTGTGGCAGCTTACTCCTTTACTTATACATTTTTATGTATAACATAGTACAAAAGCCCCTCTGCGTCAAGAAAGAACTTCCATACGGTACATGAAAAAGGCTCAGCGGCCCAGATAGATGGACTGCTTGGCCAAAACCAACTGCAGAAGCAGATCATTGCAGGGGGTGGGGACGTGATGCTCCCGTCCCGGGCGGCACACGGCGCCGGTGATGATGCGGATCTCCGTTTCCTTGTGGTGGGTCACATCCTGCACCATGGAGCTGATGGTCTCGTCGGTCATTCTGGCGACCTTGAAGGCGTGAGCCAGCTCTGTGTCATGCTCCAGCGTGCAGCCGCAGGCGTTGGCCGCCACGATGGCCTCCTCCACCAGCATACGGGCCGCCTCGTGGGCGTAGGGATTGGCGTCTACAAAGCCGTTTTTCGTCTCCAGCAGGGCGCTCATGCCGTTGATGGCTACATTGGCCAGCAGCTTGTACCGTATGCTGGCGGAGGATGAGGCAGAGCGCCGCCAAAGCTCTGCGCCGCTTGACAGGCCTTGGTACAACACGGTTTTCTATTGACATCTCTGTTGCGCTTCCTGTAATATGATGTGCGAAATTAAACCTGACTTACAAATTAAGTAGAGCCTTCCGCGCAGGAGAAAGGCGGTGTCTGCGTATGCTTACGGTGCAGAACGTTTCCCACGATCCGTTTTACAACCAGGCCTTTGAGGAATATATTTACCAGACGTATCTGGACGATGATATTTTCCTGCTGTGGCAGAACGCTCCGGCGGTGGTGGTGGGCAGCTATCAGAACATCTGCCGGGAGGTGCACGTGGAGGCGCTGCGGCAGCGGGGAATTCCCGTGGTGCGCCGGATCAGCGGCGGCGGGACGGTCTATCACGATCTGGGGAATGTGAATTACACGTATATCGTCCGTGCCGGCGCTTTGGACTACGACGCTGTGCTTTCCCCGGTGATCGCGGCGCTGAACGCCATCGGCGTTCCCGCACGGAAGAACCGAACCTGTGATATCGCCATCGGCGATTTGAAGATCTCCGGCAGCGCACAGCGGATGACAAAGGGGCGGCTGCTGCACCACGGGACGCTGCTGTTTTCCTCCGATCTCGGCGTGCTGGATCAGATCACCACCCACCGGAAAAACGACTGCTTCCAGAGCCGGGGGACACAGTCCGCCATCTGCACCGTCACCAATATTCGGGAGCATCTGGCGAGCCCCATGACCATTGAGGAGTTTCAAGACCGGCTGCTGGAGCAGATGGTGCCGCCCGGGAGCCCCCGTCTGACGCTGACGGCGGAGCAGGAGGCGGAGGTCTGCCGTTTGCGGGACGAGAAGTACCGAAGCTGGGAGTGGACGTGGGGCAAGACGCCCGCCTTCACCTACGAGAAGTCCGGGGTCTTTCACGGCGCGCCCATCCGCGTGGCCTATCAAGCCAAGCGCGGTATCGTTTCAAGCGCGGTCATCGACTGTGCCGCCATCGACGGCGCGCTGGCGGCGCAGCTGCTGAACGGTGCGCGCTTAGACCCGGAGGGCTTTGCCGCCATCTGCCGCCGACTGGCAGGCGATGGGGCGGAGGAATTGATGGACTGGCTCATGTGAAGCTGCTATCAAACACTTTTGAGAATCGTATTGCCGGGTACGGCAGAAAGGAACAGCACGATGGAAAAGAAGATCAATATGCCCAAGCTGGCACCGGAAATGGAGAGCGGCGTTCTGTGCGCGTGGCTGAAGGAGGAGGGCGACACCGTCGCCGCAGGCGAGCCGCTCTTTGAGATCGAGACAAATAAAGTGGTCAATCAGGTGGAGGCCACCGTCTCCGGCGTGCTGAAGAAGCAGCTGGCGGAGGAGGGCGACACCGTCCGCGTGGACACCGCCGTGGCGGTGGTGGAAGCGGAGTAAGACATGGAAAAGAAACCGGAATGGCTGAAGGTTCGCTATAACCAGGACGCCGTCAACGAGGTGGCGGCGCTGATGCGGGATCTGAAGCTGAACACCGTCTGCAAGGAGGCCAACTGCCCCAATCTGGGCGAATGCTACCAGAAGCATACCTCCACCTTTATGATCCTCGGCAGCGTCTGCACCCGGAACTGCCGGTTCTGCAACGTCACCACCGGTCATCCGCTGCCCCCCGACCCGGAGGAGCCCATGAACGTGGCGAGAGCCGCCAAAAAGCTGAATCTGCGGCACGTGGTGCTGACCTGCTCCACCCGTGACGACCTGCCGGACGGCGGCGCGGAGCAGTTCGCCAAGTGCGTCCGCGCCATTCGGGAGGTCTGCCCCGGCACCACGGTGGAGACACTGATCTCCGACATGAAGGGCGACCACGCCGCGCTGGACACGGTGATCGCCGCCCACCCGGAGGTGCTGAATCACAACGTGGAGACGGTGAAGGAGCTGCAAGGTGCCGTGAGGCCGCAGGCGCGGTACGAGCGATCCCTGGGCGTGCTGCGCTACTGCAAGGAGCAGGACCCCACGCTGCTGACCAAGACCGGCTTCATGGTGGGACTGGGAGAGACGGAGGAGCAGATCAGCCGTCTCATGGACGATATTCTGGAGACGGGCTGCGACATCCTCACCATCGGGCAGTATCTCCAGCCCTCGCCCCAGCACTACCCGCTGGCGCGGTATGCCACGCCGGAGGACTTCGCCCGCTGGAAGGAGCTGGCGCTTGCCAAGGGCTTCCGCCACGTGGCGTCCGCGCCGCTGGCCCGCAGCTCCTACAAGGCGTGGGAGGCGCTGGAGGACGTGCATGATCTATATTGAGACAGGCTCCACGGATGTGTATTACAACTTCGCTCTGGAATACTACTTCACGCTGGAAAAGCGTCTGCCGGAGACGGTGTTCCTTTTCTGGCGCACCACGCCCACGCTGATGGTGGGCAAGTACCAGAATGTGCTGGAGGAGATTAACAAGCCCTATGCCGACGAACACGGCATCCATCTGGTGCGCCGCATGAGCGGCGGCGGCACCATCTATACGGACATGGGCGGCTGGCAGTTCACGTTCATCCAGCACAAGGAGGCCGGGGAGATCGAATTCAGCCAGTACATCGCCCCGGTGATCGGCGCGCTGGGGGAGATGGGGGTGAGCGCCGCCTTCAACGGCCGCAACGACCTGACCATTGACGGCAAAAAGTTCTCCGGCAACGCCCAGTACCGGCTGGGCGACTGCATCGTGCATCACGGCTCGCTGCTGTTCGACACGGACATCGCGCAGATGGTGGCATCCACCACGGTGGACAGCTACAAGATCACCTCCAAGAGCATCAAGTCTGTCCGGGATCGCGTGACCAACATCTCCGAGCATCTTCCCGCCCCCATGGACGCGGAGACGTTCAAGGCGACCATGGTGCGCCACATCATGAACGGCAGCACCGCCGTCTACACCGTCACGCCGGAGGACGACGCCCGCATCCGGGAGATCGCCGGGGAGCAGTTCCGGAGCTGGGAGCGGATCTTCGGCAGAAGCCCGAAGTTCACCATCGACCGGACGGGACGTTTTGCCGGCGGGAAGGTACAATTCAAGCTGGACGTGCAGAAGGGGATCATTCAGGACGCCGCCGTATACGGCGACTTCTTCTCCACGCTGGACGCCGACACCCTCTGCGCCGCGCTGCTGGGCTGCCCCTATGAGCGGGGCGCGGTGCTGGCAGCCCTCCGCAGCCACGGCATCGACGGCGCGGTGTACCGCATCTCCGCCGAGGAGCTGGCGTCGGTGGTGGTGGACTGAACCGCTGTGCGCCTGTCCACTGCGAACCTTACATTTCCATATTGCAGCAAGACCGCCTACAGAACACTGTAGACGGTCTTTTTTTCTTTAATTTTCGCTTCTTGCGATTTCCAGAACAAAGAGCGAGCCGCAGGCTTCTCCCACGGTTTTGAAGCGCTGATGCCGGACAGCTTCACCGGTAGGAGGTGTGAGCTTTTGCAAGACCCCGCCCCCCTGTGGGCACAAAAAAACACCCCGGAGGGGTGAGACTACTCCCACTTTACCACCGCGAACCGCGCAATGCAAGAGAAAAATGCGGCTTTGCAACTATTTCTCTGTGTTTCTACATATTGACGGCGAAATTCGTGGAAATATTGACATTTCAGCACATTGACACCCCGCCGCCGGCGGCGTAGGATAGGAGCATATTTTTTGACGGGAGATGGCGGGATGAAGTATATTTTCGTGACAGGCGGCGTGGTGTCCGGACTGGGCAAGGGCATCTGCGCCGCGTCGCTGGGCCGGCTGCTGAAGCAGTGCGGCCTGCGGGTGCGCAACCAGAAGTTCGACCCCTATTTTAATGTAGATCCCGGCACGATGAGCCCCTACCAGCACGGGGAGGTGTTCGTCACCGACGACGGCGCGGAGACGGACCTGGATCTGGGACACTACGAGCGGTTCGTGGATGAGGCGCTGGACGGCAACGCCTCCGTGTCCTCGGGCAAGGTGTTCTGGGCCGTGCTGAACCGGGAACGGCAGGGCGGCTATCTGGGGGGCACAGTGCAGATCATCCCACACATCACCGACGAGATCAAGCGGCGGGTCTACGCCATGGACGACGGCCAGACCGACGTGGTCATCACCGAGATCGGCGGCACGGTGGGCGACATCGAGAGCCAGCCGTTTCTGGAGGCCATCCGGCAGGTGGCGGCGGAAAAGGGGCGGGAAAACGTGCTGTACATCCATGTGCCGCTGATCGTGTCCATCCCCGGCAGCGGGGAGCTGAAAAGCAAGCCCACGCAGCACTCCGTCAAGGAGCTGCTGAGCGTGGGCATCCAGCCGGACGTGCTGGTGTGCCGCACCGACAGCCCCATCACGGAGGACGTGCGGCGGAAGATCGCCCTGTTCTGCAACGTGGAGGAGGACTGCGTCATCTCCAACGTGACGGCGTCCACGCTGTACGAGGTGCCGCTGCTGCTGGAGAAGGAGGGGCTGTGCCGGGTGGTGTGCCGCAAGCTGGGGCTGGGCGCCGGCGCGCCGGACATGGCCCACTGGCGGGCCATGGTGGACAGGATCCACGGCGTACAACGGCGGGTGCAGATCGCGCTGGTGGGCAAGTACACGGAGCTGCACGACGCCTATCTCAGTGTGGCGGAGTCGCTGTTCCACGCGGGCACGGCCTGCGACAGCCATGTGGATATCAAATGGGTGGACTCCCAGACGCTGACGGCGGAGAACATCGGGGCGGCGCTGGGGGATTGCAGCGGTATTCTGGTGCCCGGCGGCTTCGGCGACCGGGGCATCGAGGGCATGATCCTGGCGGCGCAGTACGCACGGGAGAAGGGCGTGCCCTACCTCGGCATCTGCCTGGGCATGCAGATCGCGGTCATCGAGTTCGCCCGCCATGTGGCAGGCTGGGCGGATGCTCACAGCGCTGAGTTTTCCGGCACCACCGCCCATCCGGTCATCGACCTGATGCCCGATCAGGTGGGCGTCACGGACAAGGGCGGCACCATGCGGCTGGGGAAGTTCCCCTGCGTGCTGGCGGAGGGCTCCCGGGCCCGGGTGGCCTACGGCGCGGCGGAGATCTGGGAGCGGCACCGCCACCGGTACGAGTGCAGCAACGAGTTCCGGCCGGAGCTGGAGGCGGCGGGCCTGCGCATGGCGGGCACGTCACCGGACGGGCGGCTGGTGGAGATCGTGGAGCTGCCGGAGCACCCGTGGTATGTGGGCTGCCAGTTCCACCCGGAATTCAAGAGCCGTCCCGACCGGCCCCACCCCCTGTTTCAGGGCTTCGTGGCGGCGGCGCTGGCGCATCAGGGATAAAAGGCAAAAAATAGAGACGGCTGTGCCGTCTCTATTTTTTGCCTTTTTACTTGTCGTCGACCCGCAGTTCCAGCACGTCGGGGCGGGCGTAGTGGCCCACGCAGTCCAGCTCCATGCGGCTGGCGGGCACCTTCTGCATGTCCAGATCGGCGTAGATAACGGCCTCCCTGTCCCACACCGTCTCCGACGCCTCGTGGCCGAAGGGGTCGATGAAGCAGCTGCCGCCGCGGCAGGCAACGTCCGGCAGGGCGGCGATCTCCGCCGCGGCGCTGACCGTCTCCGGGTAGTCCTCCCGACGGAAGATCAGGTCGGCGTTGATGAAGTAGCAGTGACCCTCGATGGCGATGTGGCGGATGGTGCTCTGCCACTCGGGGTTGTCGTTGGTGTTGGGGGAGATATACAGGCTGATGCCCTTCTGGTACAGAGCCACGCGGGCCAGCGGCATGTAGCTTTCCCAGCAGATGAGGCTGGCCATGGGGCCCCATGGGGTGTCCATGACGGGGAAGTAGTCCCGATCGGCGTCGCCCCAGACCACCCGCTCGCTGCCGGTGGGCTTCAGCTTGCGGTGGTTCATGGCGCGGCCATCCGGCGCGATCATCATATTGGAGTTGTAGAGCGTGCCGGTGACGGCGTCGCGCTGGGAATAACCCATGCTCAGGTAGACGCCGAGGGCGGCGGCTCTGTCCCTGAGCTGCTGCATCTCAGGGCCGTCGGCCAGCAGGGAGTTGTCGTAGTATTGCTTCCAGTCCTGGCGGCCGTCGGCCCTGCGGCTGCCCACGGTGAAGCCGAAGGTCATGCCGTAGGGGTAGCCGGGGAGGAACAATTCGGGAAAAACAATGAGCTCTGCGGCGTTGGCGGCGGCTTCGTCCATGAGACACAGGGCCTTTTCCAGAGAGCGGGCCTTGTCGAACATGACGGGGGTGGCCTGCACGATGGCGGCGCGGCAGGTGTTTTTCAGCTCTCGCATGGGGGAATCCTCCTTTAGAAATTTGTGTGAAATATCTGAAAATGAGAGAAATTTTTTCCATTATACGGGGGCAGGGCGGAAAGTGCAAGAGGGTTTTCAGCGGATGATCGCGGGAAAGCGTCTCCATGCTGCGGCATGGGGGCGCTCTTTTTGGCGGGTGCGGGAAAAAATTTCAGGGAGTTTCGGGGAAATGGGCAACTGCGGCGGGGGAGAGCGGGGGAGGTAGGAGGTGAGAGCGCGATGAACGAGACGAGACGCGCCCGGGGTGACCGGGAGGCCCCGTGGGCCGAGTGCGGCCTGTGCGGCGGAGAGATCGGCTGGGGAGAGCGGTACTACCGGGTGGCCGGCGAGAACGTGTGCCGGAAGTGCCTGGCGGACTTCGCCGCACAGATCCTGGCGGTGTACGAGGTGAAAGGGGGAGAGGACGTATAGGCAGGAGGAGCGGCATCCCGTGGGAGGACATACGGGAGCGGTATGAGGAGGGCGGCGTGACGCTGCGGGAGCTGGCGGAGCGGTACGGTGTGACGGAGCGGTCGGTGTATCTGCACGCACGGAACGAGGCGTGGGAGGGCCCCCGGCGGTGGAGTCTGCGGCGCGGGGGCGAGGCGCAGACCGAGCTGGCCCGGACGGCCCGGCAGCTGTACTGGGCGGCCACCGCCGCCGTCGACCGGATGGATCTGGACGAGGCGGGGGTGAAGGAGATGAAGGAGCTGGCGGGGCTGATGCAGGCGCTGATCTCGCTGGAGCGGGCCATGGAGCCGCCCAAGGCGGAGAAGAAGGAAAAGGGGACGGTGCGGGTGGTGCTGTCCGATGAGGCGGAGGAGCTGAGCCGATGAGAGGGGACACCATGGCGCTGGGGACGCCCAACCCCCGGCAGCGGGAGTTTCTGGCGTGCCGAAGGAAATATGTCGCCTTCGGCGGCGCACGGGGCGGCGGCAAAAGCTGGGCCGTGCGGTGCAAGGCCAAGCTGCTGGCCCTGCGGTATCCGGGCATCCGGCTGCTACTGGTGCGGCGGAGCCTGCCGGAGCTGGAGAGCAACCACCTGACGTTCCTGCGCGGCGAGCTGGCGGGGGTGGCGGAATACCGGGCCGGGGAGCACCGGTTCGTGTTCGGCAACGGCAGCACGCTGCAGTTCGGGTACTGCGGACGGGACGCAGACCTCGACCGGTATCAGGGCGCGGAGTACGATGTGATCTTTCTGGACGAGGCTACCCAGCTGAAGGAGCAGTGGATGCGGCAGATCGCCGCCTGCGTCCGGGGCGTCAACGACTTTCCCAAGCGCATCTACTACACCTGCAACCCCGGCGGGCCGGGGCACGGGTACATCAAGCGGCTGTTTATCGACAGACGGTACGAGCCGGGGGAGATACCGGAGGACTACGCCTTTATCCCGGCGCGGGTCACGGACAACACGGTGCTGCTGGCGCGGCAGCCGGAATACGTCCGGCAGCTGGAGGCGCTGCCCCCCAAGCTGCGGCGGGCGTGGCTGGAGGGCTGCTGGGACGTGTTTGCCGGGCAGGTGTTTCAGGAGTTCACCGACGATCCGGCCCACTACGACGACAGGCGGTACACCCATGTGATACGGGCCTTTGACGTGCCCAGAGAGTGGAACGTGTACCGCAGCTACGACTTCGGCTACGCCAAGCCCTTTTCCTGCGGCTGGTGGGCGGTGGATCACGACGGGTGCGTGTACCGCATCGCGGAGCTGTACGGCTGCACCGGTACGCCGGACGAGGGGGTGCTGTGGACGCCGGAGAGACAGTTCGCAGAGATACGGCGCATCGAGGAGGAGCACCCGCTGCTGCGGGGGCGGCAGATACAGGGGGTGGCCGACCCGGCCATCTGGGACGCCAGCCGGGGCGAGAGCATCTATGAGACGGCGCTGAAGCACCGCATCTTCTTCGTGAAGGGGGACAACCGGCGCATCGCCGGGTGGATGCAGATGCACTACCGGATGACCTTCGACGCGGAGGGCTACCCCATGCTGTATGTATTCGAGAACTGCCGGGCGTTCATCCGGACGGTGCCGGGGCTGCTGTACAGCCGGACAGACCCGGAGGATGTGGACACCAGTCAGGAGGATCACGCGGCCGACGAGAGCCGGTACTTCTGCATGACAAGGCCCATCGCGCCGGTGCGGACGGAGCGCCGGGAGATCGCCGACGACCCGCTGGAGCTGCGGACGGGCCGGTTCGGCAGCTGGGGCGGCGTGAGAAAAATCTGAGGGTCGCTGCACCGGGACGTGCAACAACCGGAGGGCGGCGGACAGAGACAGTAACAAGGAAAGGAAGGTGCGGCATGGAACAGGAGGTCATGAGGCCCAGGATCGGCACGCAGGAGGTGCTCCGGGCGGCGGAGATCCTGCGGAAGTACCGGCAGGGCAAGGAAAATCTGGACAAGCGCGTCATCGACAACGAGCAGTTCTGGAAGCTGCGGCACTGGGAGCAGATGGAAAAGGCCGGGGAGGGCGGCAATCCCGCCGACCCCCAGCCGGCCAGCGGATGGCTGGTGAACTGTATTCTGTCCAAGCACGCGGACGCCATGGACAGCTATCCGGAGCCGACAGTGCTGCCCAGAGAGCCGGACGACCGGGAGGAGGCGGAGAAGCTGACCCGCATTCTGCCGGTGATCCTGCAGAACAACCGGTTCAAGAAGGAGTATGCCAAGGCGTGGTGGAACAAGCTGAAGTCCGGCTGCGCCGTGTACGGCGTGTTCTGGGACGACCGGAAGCTCCACGGACTGGGGGACATCGACATCCGCAGCATGGATGTGCTGAATCTGTTCTGGGAGCCGGGGGTGCAGGACATACAGGCGTCGGAGCACTTCTTCTCCACAGAGCTGGTGCCCGATCACCGGCTGGTGCGGGCGTACCCCCAGCTGGAGGGGAAGCTGGGGCGCGGCGGCGCGGCGCAGGTGAGCCGCTATCTCTACGACGACAGGGTGGACACCTCCGGCCAGTCGCTGGTGGTGGACTGGTACTACCATACGGAGGAGGATGGGCGTCCGGTTTTGCAGTACTGCAAGTTCGTGGGGGAGACGGTGCTGTACGCCACGGAGAATGATCCCGCCTACCGCGGGCGGGGGTGGTACGACCACGGGCAGTACCCCTTTGTGTTCGACGTGCTGTTCCCGGAGGAGGGGACGCCCTGCGGCTACGGGTATGTGGATCTGTGCAAGTCGGCGCAGAAGCAGATCGATCTGATGAACCAGGCCATCCTGAAGAACACGCTGGCGGCGGCCACGCCGCGGTTCTTCATCCGCTCCGACGGGGCGGTGAACGAGGCGGAGTACGCCGACTGGACGCGGCCCTTCGTCCACACCAACGGCAATCTGGGGGCGGACTCCATCGCGCCCATCCGTGTGCCCACGCTGGACAGCGTGTATGTGGCCATCCTGCAGAACAAGGTGGCGGAGATGAAGGAGACGGCGGGCAACCGGGACGTCATGGGCGGCGGCACCGCCGGGGGCGTCACGGCGGCCACGGCCATCGCGGCGCTGCAGGAGGCTGGCGGCAAGCTGTCGCGCAATATGATCGACGACGGGTACGAGGCGTTCTCGCAGGTGCTGACGCTGTGCATCGAGCTGGTGCGGCAGTTTTACAGCATGCCCCGGCAGTTCCGGCTGCTGGGCAGGGGCGCAGAGCGGGAGTTCCGGATGTTCGACAACGGCGGTATGCAGCCCCGGCCGCTGGAGATGGGCGGCTACCGGGTGCCGGAGTTCGATCTGGAGATCGCGGCGCAGGATGAGACGCCCTACAAGACCATGGAGTACAATCAGCTGGCGCTGCAGCTGTTCCAGATGGGCTTCTTCCGGGCGGACATGGCCGAGCAGGCCCTGCGGTGTCTGGATCTGATGGAGTTCAAGAACAAGGATCAGCTGGCGGCGGTGATCCGGCAGGGGAGGCAGCGGACGCGGCAGGTGGAGTGGCTGCAGGGACAGCTGCTGACGGCGCTGCGGCTGCTGGACGCCCGGCAGGGCACGCAGCTGGCGGAGACGCTGGCGCGGGAGATGGCCGGCGGCGAGGACGAGGCGCCGGACATCGGCGGCCTGCGGATACAGGAGGCGGGACGCGGTGCGCTGAATACCGTGCAGCGGCAGAGGAAGCAGTCCCGGGAGACGGTGAGGCCCCGATGATCCGGGTACGGTTCGACGGGGCGCAGATGACGGTCAGCGGGCACGCCGGGTACGCGCCGGCGGGGCGGGACATCGTGTGCGCCGCCGTGTCGGCGCTGGTGTACGCGCTGGCGGGGTATCTGGAGGAGACGGGACAGGCGGAGCGGGTGGATATCCGCAGGGGCTTCGCGGACATCCGGGGCACGGCGGCGGGCGCGGCGGCGCTGGCACTGGTGCGGTGCGGCGTGGAACAGCTGGCGCAGGCGTATCCCGGGTGCGTGGAGATAACGGGGTCGTGACCTACCACGGGAAGGAGAGGCTATGAGGCAGCTTTGGATGGACTGGCAGGCGTTCGCGGAGGAGGCCGGTCAGGAGACGGGCGGAGAAGCAGGCGGGCAGGCGGCTCCCGACGCCGGGGAGCAGGACGATTTCGCGGAGCTGATCCGGGGAAGGTACAAGGCGCAGTTCGACGCCCGTGTACAGAAGATCCTGGACGGGCGGCTGCGGGGCCTGCGGCAGGAAAACGCCCGGCTGCGGCAGGAGACGCAGGCGCAGCGGCAGGCACAGGCCGGGGCGCTGCTGCGCCTGCAGGCGGAGGAGGGACGCATCCGGCAGGTGTATCCGGACTTCGACTGGAAGCGGGAGCTGGCCTCGCCCCGGTTCGGACGGCTGGTGACGGCAGGCGTGGACGGACAGACCGCCTACGAGATCGTACACCGGCAGGAGCTTTTGCAGGCGGCTATGGGCTACGCGGCGGAAAAGACCCGCAGCGAGATGGCCCGGGCCATCGCCTCCGGCGGCAGCCGGGCGGCGGAGAACCGGGGCGGCAGCCGCACCGTGACCCGCAGCGATCCCAGAAGCCTGACCAGCCGGGAGCTGGCGGCGATCCGCAGGCGGGTACAGGACGGGGAGAAGATCCGATTCTGAAAAAACAGGGAGGAGAAATATGGAAAACATGAATTTGCAGATGTTCGCAGGGGAGATGAACACCCAGACCACCGGCGGTCTCAGCGCCGAGATGAAGACCTACTACGGCATGGAGTTGCTGGAGAACGCGCGGCCCCAGCTGGTACACAACCAGTTCGCGGCCACCAAGGGCCTGCCCGTGGGCGGCGGCAAGACCGTGGAGTGGCGTAAGTTCGGCGCCTTCGACAAGGCGCTGACGCCGCTGACCGAGGGTGTGACCCCCGACGGCAGCGGTATCGCCGTCAGCTACATTACCAAGGAGCTGGCGCAGTACGGCGACTACACCACCGTGTCCGATATGCTGGATCTGACGGCCATCGACGACGTGGTGCTGGAGATCACCGACCGGCACGGCGCCAATATGGGCCTGACGCTGGACACCGTGACCCGCAACGAGATCCAGCAGGGCAATCAGGTCATCTACGCGCCCGGAAAGAACAGCGACGGCACCGCCGCCGCAGTGGTGAGCCGCTATCAGCTGGACAGCGGGTGCAGGATGACCAGCGAGCTGGTGGCCAAGGCCGCCACCCAGCTGAAGAAGATGAACGCGCCGACCTTCGACGGCAAGTATGTGTGCATCATCCACCCCAGCGTGGCCTTCGACCTGCGGCAGGACGAGGCGTGGATCGCCGCGCACCAGTACGCCGCCGCCACGGAGCTGTTCTCCGGCGAGATCGGCGAGCTCCACGGCGTGCGCTTCGTGGAGACGACGGAGGCCAAGATCTATCGCGGCGGCGATCTGGCCAAGGACGCCCGCGTGCTGACGGTCAGCGGCGCGGTGAGCGGCGGCACCGAGGTGCCCTTCACCGGCGGTACGGTGGAGGTCGACGCGCTGGCAGGCCGCTATGTGCTCATCGGCGGTCAGCGCGTGAGAGTGGCGTCCAACACCGCTGCCAAGCTGGTGCTGGAGGAGGCCGTCACCGCCGCCGACAAGGCGGTGATCTATCCCGGCGAGGGCGGCAGGGACGGCTGTGCCGTGTACGGCTGCCTGTTTCTGGGCAAGGGCGCTTACGGCGTGGTGGATCTCAGCGAGGGCACGGAGGTCATCGTGAAGCCCCGCGGCTCCTCCGGTACCGCCGATCCGCTGGATCAGCGCTCCAGCGTGGGCTGGAAGGGCATCCATGCCGCCGCCATTCTGTACGACGAGTACATGGTGCGCGTGGAGTGCGGCTCCAGCTACTCCGGCGAGGACAAGGCGAACTGACACGGCGCGGGAGGGGTCTTTGACCCCTCCCGCTGTGAAACGGAACGATGAAAGGAGAAGGGCGTTGTGAAAGAGAAGATGGTGAGTATTTTTCTGCCCCGCGGCAGAAAGAACGAGGAGAATTTCGTGATCGTGTCCGTCAACGGGCGCAGCTGGAAGATCATGAAGGGCGTGCAGGTGCAGGTGCCCGGCTATGTGGCGGAGGTGCTGGAGAACAGCCGCATGATGGCCGAGACGGCGCGCCGCTATGTGGACGAGCGGGCCAACTGAGGTGGCGGCCATGGACAGGCTGACGGCGGGGCAGCTGCTGGGCAGAGTGGACGCTCTGCTGCCCAATCAGTACAGCAGGGCGGAGAAGATGCAGTGGCTGGCCCAGGCGGAGGGCTTCGTGCTGCGGGAGGTGCGGCAGGCGGAGGGGGCGCTGCCGGAGGTGACGGAGGGCTACGTCCTGACGGCGGAGGCCCCCTACGACGAGCTGTACCGCCACTATGTGGAGGCGCAGATCCACTACGCCAACGGGGAGACGGCGCGGTACAACAACGCGGCGGCCCAGTGGAACAACGCCTTTCTGACGTACAAGGACTACTGCTGCCGCAGCGCGGCACCCCGCCGCGTCACGGCGGCGCTGCGCCTGTTTTAAGGAGGTGGGGGGATGTTTTTTCCCAAGCTGACGGCGCCGCCCCAGCAGCGGGTCACGGCGGATCGGTTCCTGGGGCTTGACCGGCGGGCGGGCAGCGCCATGGGCGGCATGCAGGATATGGAGAACCTGTGGGCCGGGGGTTATCCGGCGCTGGAGACAAGGCCCGCACGGGGCATCGTCGCGGCGGTGAAGGCACCGGGCGGCCTGGTGTGCCGGGACGCGCCGGTATGGGTGGACGGCACGGCGCTGTACGTCAACGGCGTCCGGACGGGGCTGACACTGACGGAGGGCGATAAGCAGCTGGTGAGCATGGGCGCGTACCTGCTGATCTGGCCGGACAAAAAGTTCATCAACACGCAGGAGCTTACGGAGTTCGGCGGGCTGGAGAACCGCACCGTCACCACCGGCGAGGTGACGATCTCACTGTGCAGGAGCAGCGGCGAGGCACTGGGAAGCTACTCCATCGGGGAGGAGGCGCCCGCGTCGCCGGGGACGGGCAGCCTGTGGATGGACACGGCGGACGGCGAGCCGGTGCTGAAGCGGTACGACGGCACCTCATGGCTGGAGGTGGAGGACGTGTGTACCAGGGCGGCGTCCGCCGGTATCGGGCGGGGCTTCCGGGCCGGGGACGGCGTGACCGTGGAGGGCTGCGAGACGGAGGGGGTGGACGGACTCCACGTTTTGCAGGCGGCGGACGACGACTGGATCGTGCTGCCGGTGATGTGCCGGACGGTGGGCAGTCAGACGGCGGCGGTGACGGTGAAGCGGGCCGTCCCGGACATGGACTTCGTGGTGGAGCAGGGCAACCGGCTGTGGGGCTGCAAGTACGGCATCGTCAACGGCGAGGCGGTGAACGAGATCTACGCCAGCAAGCTGGGGGATTTCCGAAACTGGAACAGCTTCGCGGGGCTGAGCACCGACAGCTATGCGGCGTCCCGGGGCTCCGACGGTGTGTTCACCGGGGCGGCGGCGTGTATGGGCGGCGTCATCTTCTTTAAGGAGGACTGCATGGAGCGGGTATATCCCAGCGCGGCAGGCGCGCACCAGATCGTGACGGTACGGTGTCCCGGTATCCGGAAGGGGTGCGGAGGCAGCGCGGCGCTGGTGGACGGGACGCTGTTCTATGTGGGTGTCAACGGGGTGTACGCCTTTGACGGCAGCATGCCGTCCTGCGTGTCACAGCCGCTGGGGAGCGTGCGGTACGCCGGTGCGGCGGCGGCCGGGTGGAACGGACAGTACTGGCTGGCGGCGCGGGACGAGGCCGGGGGACGGCATGTGCTGGTGTACGACACGGCCCACGGCCTGTGGCACCGGCAGGACGACGCGGACATCATGGCCTTCGCCGTGTGCGGCGGGGCGCTGTACGGCCTGACCCGCAGCGGGGCGCTGCTGGATCTTACCGGAGGCAGCGGCGAACCGGAGGAGACGGTACGGTGGATGGCGGAGACGGGCGAGCTGGGTCTGTCGGCACCGGACAGCAAGTATCTGACGCGGCTGGAGCTGCGGGTGCAGCCGGAGAGACGGGCGTGGCTGGAGGCGCTGGTCAGCTATGACGGCGGACGGCGCTGGGAGAAGCTGGGCGAGGTCATCGGCGGAGACGGGCAGACCCGGGGATATCTGCTGCACCTGCGGCCCCGGCGGTGCCGCCAGCTGCGGCTGCGGCTGAAGGGCACGGGACGGTGCCGGGTATACAGCCTGTCGGCGGTGTATGAGAAGGGAAGTGACGGCCCGTGAGCGCGCTTCCCATGCCCGCCAGTCCGGCGGGGAGTCTGCGGCAGCAGGTGATGCAGCAGTACGCCTATCTGTTCCAGATGGCGCAGCAGCTGAATCTGGCGCTGGAGCAGCTGGAGCAGGCCGAGAGCGGTACGGTGCGGGCCGCCGGGGCGGCCTCCGGCGGTGGAGCGGCGGGCGGTACAAAGCTGGCGGCGGCAGACCGGCAGTACCAGAAGCTGCGGAGCATGATCGTCAAGACGGCGGATCAGGTGCGGCACACCAGAGAGGAGCTGACGGCGCGGCTGCAGGAGGAGTATGTGGCGGTGTCGGATTTCGGCAGCTATGTGGCGTCCCTCAGCGCGTATCTGGAGGCGAATCCGGAGGCCGTGACCCAGTATTACAGCTTTTTCTCCGATCTGAAGGCCGATGTGGAGGCGGTGGACGCCGCGTTCCGCCACTACAAGGTGGACACGGAGGGCTACATCCGCACGGGCATCGTCAGCTATGACGGGGCGGTGCCGGTGTACGGCGTGGCGGTGGGACAGGACCTGGTGTGCCGGGAGGTGGACGGCGAGCAGGTGGTGGAGCAGAACAACTTCCGGGCGGTGTTCACCGCCACGCGGCTGTCGTTCTGGCAGGACGCCACGGAGGTGGCCTATGTGTCCAACAACCGGCTGTACATCACCAATATCACGGTGCTGGGCGGCATCGCCATAGGGGACTGGAGCGTGGAGGCGGCGGAGAGCGGCCTTGCGTTCCGGTGGATCGGAGGGTAAGGCATGAGCATCACATTGGATACGGTGAACTGGGGGAGCGCACCCAACATCGGCGTCACGCTGGCCTACGACAGCCAGCGCTCCGGACAGGACATGCGCTACCGCATCTATGCGTCGCTGGCACCGGTGACAGGCGGCTCCTACTTCGGGTATCCCGTCTATATCTCGTTGTATCTGGACGGGGACTGCGCGGTGAGCGGCGGCACGGTAAAGGCGGCGTCACCCGACCGGTGGAGCAGCGCCATCGAGTACGACAGCGGGTGGATCACGGTGTCCGGCAAGAGCGGCGGCACCACGGCGCTGACGGTGCGGCTGTACAGCGGCTCCGGCTCCAGCCGCGACCAGCGGTACAGCTATGCGCTGGACGTGGAGCCGGGCAGCTCGGCGGAGGATTTCAGGCTGGCAGCGGGGGACGCCGCCATCGGGCAGACAGGGACGCTGACGGTGACGAAGCCCGGCAGCGGCTATACGTTCCGGTTCAGCTACGTCTTCGGCGGGGCGTCCGGCACACTGGGCGGCGCTTCGCTGAAAGCGGTCAGCAGTACGGCGGCCAAGGCGGTGTATCAATGGACGGCGCCCGCCGCGCTGGCGGAGCAGATCCCCAACGCCCTGCGGGGCGCGGGCACCATGACCATGGACATCTACGACGGCGGCGACTATGTGGGCAGCGTACAGGCCCCGTTCACCGCCTACGTGCCGGAGACCATGCGGCCCACGGCCACCTTGCAGGTAACGGTGGTCAACGACAACGCGGCGGTGAAGGGCTGGGGCCTGTGCGTGCAGGGGCTCAGCCGGGTGCGGTACACCGTGAAGGCCGCCGGTACCGGCGGCGCATCGGTGAGGACGTGCCGGTTCAGCTTTGCGGGGCAGACGATGGCGGGTACCTCCGGCACCACGGCGCTTATCGGCAGCGCGGGGTCGCTGAAGCCGTCGGCAACGGTGACGGACAGCCGGGGGCGGTCGGTGACGGTGACGGGCAGCGCCGTGAAGGTGTACGCCTACCACCAGCCGGTGATCTCTGACAGCACCGTGGTGCGGTGCGGCGCGGACGGCACCGCCGCGGACAGCGGCGCGTATCTGAAGGTGCGGTGTACGGCGTCCTGCGCCGCCGTGGAGGGGAGGAACACCGTGCAGGTGCGGGCGCGCTACCGTCCCATGGGCGGCAGCTGGAGCGGCTACACTACCCTGACCAGCGGCGCGGAGAGACTGTTGGGCGGCGGGCTGGCGGCCACGGCGTCCTATGAGGTGGAGCTGACCGCCGCGGACACGGTGGGCAGCGTGCGGACGGTGCGGTACACGGCGGCCACATCGCAGGTGACGCTGCATCTGCGCAGCGGCGGCAAGGGCGCGGCCTTCGGCAAGTACGGCGAGCGGGAGGCGCTGGAGTGCGCGTGGCCGGCAGTGTTCTACGGCGACGCGGAGGTGACCGGGGCGCTGACGCTGGGCGGGAAGCCGCTGGCGGACGTGCTGTGGCCGGTGGGCTGCGTGCGGCTGACGGCGGAGGCCGTGCCGCCCGTGCCGTCGCCGGAGGGCGCGGTATGGGAGAGCGTGGACACCGGCATGGTGGGCCTGCACGCGTGGCGCAGGACAACATAAGGAGAAAGGACGGAACCAATGGCATCGACGTATACAATGGTGGCATACGGCTCGCAGGGCGACGCGGTGCGCCAGCTGCAGAGCGAGCTGAACAGGCACGGCTATCAGCTGGACGAGGACGGCGTTTTCGGTAAGAAGACCCGCGCCGCCGTGCGGGACTATCAGAAGAAGAACAGCCTGCGGCTGGACGGCATCGCCGGAGACGAGACATGGGGCAGTCTGCTGGCGTCGCCCGCCCCGGCAGAGGAGACGACGCCCGCCCCCGTGGCCAGACCATCGGCAAAGACGGCGGAGGCGCTGGCGAGACTGGAGAAGGGGTACGCGCCCTCGGAGGATGTGACGGCGGCGCAGGCCTACCACGACAGCGTGGCGGCGCTGCGGCCCGACGCATACGACTCCGCCTACCGGCAGCGGCTGGCGGCGCTGTACGACGAGATCGAGGGACGGCAGGCGTTTTCCTACGACCCGGAGACAGACAGCGCCTTTGCGCAGTACGCCCGGCTGTACCGGCAGAAGGGCCGCGCCGCCATGGAGGACACCATGGGACAGGCGGCGGCGCTTACAGGCGGGTACGGCTCCAGCTACGCGGAGAACGCGGGGCAGCAAGCCTACGGGCAGTATATGCAGGAGCTGATGGCGCTGCTGCCCCAGCTTCGGGAACAGGCACAGGCGGCCTACGACCGGGAGGGACAGGCGCTGCAGACGCGGTACGACCTGCTGGACAAGCAGGAGAAGGCGGACTATGACCGCTGGCAGGACGGCATGTCCGACTGGGAAAAGCAGCTTTCGCTGGCGCAGGAGCAGTACGACAGCGTCAGCCAGCAGGACAGAAGGCTGTACGAGACGCTGCTGGCCCACTACCGCAGCATGGCCCAGCAGGAGCAGAAGCTGGCGGCCTCCGGCGCGGAGGTGGACAGCGGGGAAGCGACGGCTGCCAGCGAGTCCTTGAGCTCCACGGCGGCGGACAGTCTGTACCGCGCCATGGGGAACTATCTGAAAAAGGGCAAGACCCAGGCGGCGCAGGCGCTGCTGGAGCAGTACAGGAGCCGCATGACTCCGGCGCAGAGAAAGAGCTTTTCCGGGCTGTTCGGCAGCTACGGCCAGACGGCGGCCCTGTGACCGGCGGGGAAAAACTGTTGCATTCGCGGGCGGGGTATGGTAACATAGCTTCGGCGCTGAGGTGCGGGACGGCGAGCGCGCTGTCCCGCATTTTTTTGGCAAACGCCCCCGAAAGGAGAACAGAATGGAGAAAAAAGGACATTTTTTGCGTAAAATAGCGGGATTGCTGGCTGTGGTGATGCTGCTGGCCATGTGCGCGGGCTGCGGGCAGAAGCCCGTACAGCCGGAGAAGCCTGTGGCGCCGGACACCACGGATACGGAGCAGCCCACGGATATTGTGCTGATCCAGCCGGACGACGCGGAGGTGCCGGTGGACTTTGAGACGGCGCAGAAGACGTGGCCCGATGCCTACGCCTACATCAAGATCCCCGGCGCCAGCAACATGGCCATCCGGGAGGGCAACTTCCTGGTGCAGCGGCCCGGCGACGACGACTACTATCTGTACCGCGATCTGGACGGCAAGGACAACAAGGCCGGTACGATGTATACGCAGGCCAGCTTCAACAAGCCGGACATGAGCGATCCCGTGACGCTGATCTACGGCCACAACATGCGCAACGGCACCATGCTGGGCGGACTGCGGAACTACGCGGACGCCATGAGCTTCGGCGACGATACCGTGGTGGAGATCTATCAGCCGGGGCGGAGGATGACGTACCGTATTTTCGCGGCCATCCCCTACGACGGCACCAACATCCTGTACTACCACGACTTCACGGATGAGCAGGTGTTCACCGACTTCTTCGCGGCGCTGGGCAAGGCGGCCACGGATAAGAGCTACACCGGCAGCGACTACAAGAACGGCTTCTGCCCCGCCGTGGGCAGCGTCCATGTGAACCGTGACGACCTGCCGGAGTGGGGCGACAAGGTCATTATCCTGTCCACCTGCGTGGGCGACGACATTCACCGCTATCTGATGATGGCGAAGCTGGTGGAGGACTCCGCCGAGCCGCTGAAGATGACCCGGGAGGAGGCCGAGAAGGCCGGCCTGACCGACAAGATCATCGGCGTGGAGAAGGCGGAGGATGCCGCGGGCAGCGGTGCTGCCGCTCAGACGGACGGCACCAAGACCGATACCGCCAAGAAGGACAACTGAAGAAGAAGCGCTCCTCCCACTGTGCGGGAGGAGCGCTTTTGCATGCGTTACAGGGTGTCCGGGAGGGTGAAGCGCGTCCATGGCTCCGTCTGCGGCGGCGGACAGGAGAACGTCAGGGCCGCGCCGGTCTGTGGGTGGTCGAAGGACAGGCGGTACGCCCACAGGGCGATGGGCCATGGCGCGTCGTCCGCGCCGTACTTGCGGTCGCCGGACAAGGGAAGGCCCCGGGAGGCGAACTGTACGCGGATCTGGTGGGTGCGGCCGGTGTACAGTCGGACACGCACCAGCGTCAGACCATCGGCGGTGTCCACGGTGCCGTAGGACAGGCGGGCCTCCCGTGTGTCAGGGGAGGGGGCGTCCGCCACATAGGTCAGGCGGCGCTGGGGATCCCGGGCCAGCAGGTCGGTCAGCTCGGCGGCGGGCCGGGACGGCGCACCGCGCAGGACGGCCAGATACTCCTTGGTGAAGCGGTGGTCGCGCAGCTGCCGGGACAGCAGGGACGCGGCCGCGCGGCTGCGGGCAAAGACCATGACGCCGGATACCTGTGCGTCCAGCCGGTGAACGGTGCGGATGCAGTCGGTGTGCAGCCGGGCGCGGAGCAGCTCCGGCATGCCGCCGGGCTCGTCGGTGGACAGCACGCCTGCGGGCTTGACGGCCACCACGATCCGTGCGTCCTCGTAGAGAATGTCCAAGGGCGTCGCCTCCTTCGTAGGGTCAGTGTACCACAAACGGCGGGGAGATGCAAATTTTGCTTGACAGGGGAGGTCTAATGCGTTAGACTTTGTACAAGAGGACTAACGGAGTAGACCTGCGGAAGGAGGAGATGCGTTTGGAAACGCCGAAGATATTTGACAGCGAGCTGCGGCTGTGCGAGATCCTGTGGGAGCACCAGCCGGTGAAAAGCAGCGAGCTGGCCCGCCTGTGCGCCGAAAGGCTGGGGTGGAAGAAATCCACCACCTACACGGTGATCAAGCGGCTGACGGAGCGGGGCGTCGTGAAAACGGAGAACGCGGTGGTGACGGCGCTGGTGTCGCGGGACGAGGTGCAGCGTGCCGAGAGCCGCGCGTTCGTGGAGCGGAATTTCAGCGGAAGCCTGCCGGGCTTTTTAACCGCCTTTGTGGGCGGGCGCGGACTGTCGGCGGAGGAAGCGGAGGAGCTGCGGCGCATGATCGCCGCCTTTGAGGAGAAGCGCGATGAGTGATATTTTTCTGCGGATCGTGGAGCTGTCGTGGCAGGCGGGCGTGCTGGCGCTGGTGGTGATGGCGGCGCGGCTGGTGCTGCGGCGGGCGCCCAAGTGGGCGATATGCATGCTGTGGGCGCTGGTGGCGGTGCGGCTGGTGCTGCCGTTCTCCCTGCAGAGTCCGGTGAGCTTACAGGCGGAGCAGAGCCCCGTGGCGGCGGCGCTGTACGACCTGCCTCAGACCCGGACGGAGGCGGCGGACACATCCGTGACGCCCGCCGCCGAACCGGCGGAGCCGCTGCCGTCCGCGCAGACGGAGCGGCCGGTGGCGACAGGCCCGGCGCAGCAGCCGGTACAGGCGGCGCGGCCCGTGGTGACGCTGGAGCTGCTGGCGGCGGTCTGGCTGGCGGGCGCGGTGATGATGCTGACGTATATGCTGGCCAGCTATCTGCGCATCTATTACCGGGTGCGCACGGCGGTGCGGCTGGAGGACAACGTGTACCGCTGCGGCCAGTGGGGCACGCCCTTCGTTCTGGGCCTGTTCCGGCCCCGCATCTATGTGCCGGAGGATATGGACGAGGCCGACCTGCCGCAGGTGCTGGCCCACGAGCGGTGCCACATCCGGCGGGGCGACCACGCGGTGAAGCCGCTGGCGTTTCTGCTGCTGGCGGTACACTGGTTCAACCCGGTGCTGTGGGCGGCGTATATCCTGCTGGGGCGGGACATGGAGAACGCCTGCGACGAGCGGGTGCTGCGGGGGCTGGACGCCCCGGGCCGGGCGGCCTACTCCCGGGCGCTGGTGGCCTGCGCCGTGCGGGAGCGCCCGGCGGCGGTGTGCCCGCTGGCCTTCGGCGAGACGGCGGTGAAGGAAAGGGTGAAAAACGCTTTGCACTATAAGAAGCCGGCCATCTGGGCGGCGGTGCTGCTGGCTGTGGCGGCGGTGATCATCGCCGTGTGCTTCCTGACCAGCCCCGGCCGGCAGGAGGAGCCGGTGTCCAGCGGCGATTGGAACGCGGAGACGCTGTACGCCATGCGGACGCCCTATGTGGGCGACAACGCCGCCGTCAGCGGTATTTTGGGCGCTATCGGGCTGGACAAGATGGGCGAGGGCATATGGAGCTTCGTGCTGCGGCTGGATACCGAGCAGACGCCCTACGGCCTGACGCTGTGCTACACCAGCGAGTATGAGACGGTGGCGGGAACGGGCAGAGCGTGGACCCAGCAGCTGAAGGCCGGCAGCTATCTGGCCATGGCGCTTATCGACAATCTGGAATGGGTGGCGTGGCAGGTAGACGGCGCGGGGCTGGGCAGGGTGTCCGACGACGGCGTCTACGACATCGCGGCGGCGCGGCAGAGCGTGGACGGTCTGCGGCAGCTGATCGATGCGCTGGAGGCCGATCTGGTCACCGGCACCGTGGGCGGCGGACGGCAGATCTATTACGGCCCCGCCAGCGTCACCCGTGACGACGGCGTGTCCGTCCGGCTGGCGGACGTGGCCTATCAGGGCGGCCAACTCACCGGCGAGCTGCGGGTCATCGTGCCGCCGGAGATGACGGCGCAGTACGAGGGCGAGGGCGGCGCGGCCGCCATGCTGCAGGAGTTCGGACTCATCACGCAGGTGGACGACGGCGAGACGCAGCGCACCGGCGGTGACGTCCGGGTGGAGAGCGGCGCGGACGGCCTGACGCTGTACCAGTCGTTTGCCATGACCGTCGAGGTGCCGGATAGCCAGGGCTTCACGGTGCGGTTCTGGGCCGGCGGCACAGGCCCTGTGACGGCGCATTTCACCGCCGCGTGCCCGGCGTATCAGGAGATCACGCCGTGGCCCTCCGAGGGCGAGAACGACCCGGTGAGCATCGACCCGGCGGACTACGGCATCGTGTACGATACGGCGCACATGCCGGACTGGGAGAGGTGCCCGCTGAGCTATCTGTGCGCCTACTATCTGGGGGCGGACGGCGCGTACAGCGAGGGCGCCCTTGATACGCTGGTTCAGCGGTACCGGCAGGCGCCCAACACGGTGGGGAGCTATCTGAGCAAGCTGGCGGCCAAGTATGAGGGCACGGATCAGCAGCTCCTGACGGCCATCCGGTCGGCTGCCGGGAGCCGGTACGATGTGGAGCCGGCGGTGGACGTGCAGAGCAGCGCCGCCGCGGCGCTGGACGAGCGGGTGGCGGAGACGGTGAAGGGCTACTTCCTCATGCGGGCCAACGCCATCGCGGACAACACCGTGGGCACAGCCTACTGCGTGGAGAAGCTGCGGCATGATGCCGTGAGCCGCGCACAGGCCGCCGTGTGGCCCTATGTGGCCGCCGATGACCTCCGGGCCGTACACATCACGGTGGACGTGACGGAGGTGCGGGCGCTGGAGGACGGCGGCACGCGGCTGATGCTGACGGAGACCACCATGCTGGATTACGGCACGGGCAGCGACCAGTACGGTTGGGGCACCACCCATCAGCTGGAGATACACGAGGATCGTGCGGAGGCGCCTCGGGTGACGTGGGACGCCTACGACGAACACGATCTGGGCGACGGCTATGTCTCGCAGGATCAGCGGGAGGATGTGTCGGCGGCCATCAGCGGTATGGCCATCAGCAATCCGTGGACGGGCGTTGTCACGGACACCCGGACGGAGCAGGCGGGCGGCAACGAGTTCCGGGCCATCTGCATTGCCGGGCGCTGGTACGGCGGCACGGCGCGGGAGTTCCCCCAGCTGGAGACGATACAGGTCAATGATCTGGTGAGCGTGCGGAACTACGCGGCGGCGGGCGGCGATTTTGAGCCGTTGTACTGCTTGGAGGTGCTGGAGCGGGGCAGCGGCGGCAAGACCACGGAGGTGTTCCGCACCGCCGACGGGCTGGAGCTGCAGTTCACCTATGTCGGCAGCGTGAAGACGGACGGGGACGGCCCGGCCATCTATACGCTGCTGCCGGGGGCGGAGTTGTCGGTGCTGGCCCTGCCGGAGGGAGGCTCGCAGTATGTGCTGTACAGCGCCGGCGGCAGCATCCGGGAGGTGCTGACGGAGGGCGCGGTCATCCCGTTGACGGAGCAGGACGGCGGCGTGGGCGCCGAGTCCGCCTACGCGGTGATGTTCGCGTGGTGACGAAAAAGAGGGAGGTCTGCCGCAACAGACCTCCCTCTTTCGGGTGTATCATTTTGCGCTGCATTGTGGTACAATGTCAGGGAAAACGGCGGAGACGCCGGAACAGGAGGAGACGATACCATGGAGCAGCTGTACGAAAAGGCGCTGGAAAGCGCGGACTATATCCGCTCGCACACCGCGGCGCGGCCGAAGATCGCGGTGGTGCTGGGCTCCGGACTGGGCAATCTCACCGCCGCCTTCACGGAGACGGAGGAGCTGCCCTACCGGGACATCCCCCATTTCCCGGTGTCCACGGTGGCGGGGCACAGGGGCGCGCTGCTGACGGGGCGGCTGGGACAGCGGGAGGTGTATGCACTGGAGGGGCGCTTTCACTTCTACGAGGGCTACACCATGAAGGAGGTCTGCTACCCCTTTTATACCCTGAAGCTGCTGGGGGTGGAGCAGGTGATCCTGACCAACGCCGCCGGGGGCGTGAACCACAGCTTCGCACCGGGTACGCTGATGCTCCTTACCGATTTCATCAATATGATGGGCACGAATCCCCTGATCGGGCCCAACGATGAGCGGTTCGGGCCGCGTTTCCCGGACATGACCGAGGTGTTCGACCCCGGCCTGCGGGCGCTGGCCGGACAGACCGCCGATGAGCTGGGCATCGCCTACCGGGAGGGCGTCTATCTGGGGTTCATGGGGCCGTGCTACGAGACGGCGGCGGAGATACGGGCCTTTGCGGCCATGGGCGCCGACGCCGTGGGCATGAGCACCGTGCCGGACGCCATGGTGTGCAGCTATCTGGGCATGAAGGTGCTGGCGGTCAGCTGCATTACCAACATGGCCACGGGGATCCAGGCGGTGAAGCACAGCCATGCCCGGGTGGTGGAGATCGCCAACCGGACAGGGGATACCCTGTGCCGCTGGCTGGGCGAGGTCATACGGCGTATGTGAGGTGAGGTGACACCCGGATTTGAATCGCCGTGGGGCGGTCTTGCGTCGTGTTGACCGATGCCGGGAAGTGTTGGAAATACAGGGCTTGCAGGAAATCATGCTGTTAAATGCTGCCGGACTGTATTATCAAATTTTGAAGTTATAAGGCTAAATTTTGTGGCCGCGCGGAATGTACCTGTGCCTTTAGCTCAGAAAACGCGGTGGACGGATGACTCACCCTTACCGAAAAGCCGTGGATGCTTTTGCGTTATACCCATTCATACCGAGGAAGAACCTCCAATCCCTTGTGCTACAAGGAATTGGAGGTTCTTCTTGTGATAGTGCGTTTTAGTATATGCCGGGATATTTTGCACAGATGCCGGAAAGCCGAGCAAAACACTTGCTGACAGAGACGGTTTTCTTCAAATTGAATGATTTTTCAACGTATGCTAAAATATCTGTAACCTTTCTGCGTTTTTTGCGAGTAGATAGATGATGGATATTTCCCTTAAAGGAAAGGAGCAAGGTATGAACGATGATAAAATAGTCGATCTTTATTGGATAAGGTCGGAAGACGCCATTACCGAGACATCAATCAAATATGGGAAATATTGTTACGGCATTGCCTACAACATTCTCGCGGATGCAGAGGATGCAGAGGAGAGTGTCAACGATACATACTTTGACGCATGGAATACTATGCCTCCGCACCGCCCGTCCGCGTTATCTGCGTTTTTGGGAAAACTGACCCGCCGCATCTCTATCGACCGGTGGAGAAAGCGTAGCGCAGCAAAGCGAGGCGGTGAGCTCGCCGCTGCTTTGGATGAGCTAAACGAATGCGTTCCCTCCCATGAAAACGTTGAACAGGATGTCCTTGCCGCTGATCTGGAAAAGAGGATCAACACATTTGTCAACGATCTACCCACCGCAGAGCGGCGTGTGTTTCTCTGCCGGTACTGGTATCTGGATTCTATTTCCGCGATATGCGAGCAGTTTGGCTATTCTCAAAGTAAAGTAAAGGTCATGCTTCATCGGACTCGTAAGGCGCTGCATACTTGTCTGGTAAGTGAGGAGTATGTGTTATGAACAGCAATCAACTGATAGATGCCATCGGCGCGGTGAATGATGCCGCTGTATTGGACGCAAAAGCTTTTCACTATAGGGGAGATGCTGCTGCGAGACCGCGATTCAGAAAAATGACAGTTGGCGTTGCCGCTGTGCTGGCCGTCCTTCTGTGCATTGTCGCCGTCGCCTTTGCCGTGGATCAGGAGTTCCGTGCAGCAGTCCTGTCCTTCTTTCATATCTCCGCAGAGGATCATGTGGAACGCGTTCCGGTAGAGGATCAACCCCTCACAGGCGATGACGCGGCTGGGAAAAATATCACCGTCACAAGAGTGCGTGTTCCCAACAACGGTCACGCCGCAAATGGGTTATTTGCGATCTGCTCCGATGAGATCGAGTACAAACAAGGGAGTCACTACGATTTGTATAAGCAGGAGGGCGGTGAGCTGGTCAAACTCGAGCTGCAAAGCACCCGCAGAGACTTTTCGTACAACGGAACGGCTTACGGTGTATATCTGGAGTGGGCGGAGGATAAAGAGGGGCGCTGTGCTCTCGGCTATGTGGAGCTTCCCGACAGCGTGACGGGTCAATATGCGGTGCTGCAATTTGTACCCGGCACGGGCGAAAAGCTACTCCTGCTTCTGGATGGTAAATATCCCGTTATCATCGACCTGTATGAGGATGGCGTGCAGGAGCTGATTCCCGCCGCAGTAATGGATGAACTGCCGTTCCTCAAAGCTGTTCATATAACGCGTGATGGTAAATACCTCCTTTTGAATGCAGGAAGGTATTACTGTGCAGCGATCGGTACGGAACCGCTCACCTGCCTTGATGAACTGTGCGGTGCGGCACTGACTGGGTGCAGCTACATCGGTGAAGGCATCTTTTCCTGCCATTCGCTGACCGGCGGCGCGGTGGATGAGGCAGACCTTGCGGCGTATGTACGTGGAGAGACACCTGCATCGCCGATAGACTTCGGCATGATTACAACGTGGAACGTTGACATCCAGCGGCAGGCGGCCGGCGTCGTTGGCAGCACGGCGGCCACGGCGTTCACAAACCCTGATGCCCTCTGGCATGGCACCGAACGAACGGAGCCATTTTCACCCGGACTGGTATATGTGCCGCACGATGAAGGTGCATATATGCTGGAGGTGGACGGAGAACGCCATATCTATGTCGTTGATCTGCGAAGCGGAGAGCGGAATATGATAGAGGGAGCTTTGTGGCCCGATGTAGATTGGCCATATGCGGAACTTGTGGGCAGCCCGGAGGGCGATAAGCTTGCACTTATCCAGCGGAACGCTACCAATGGCAGCCTGTGCCACCTGTCCGTCATAGATTTCAAAAAGATGCGGCTCTTCGCAATAGAACGCGATACGAAAGAAGTCGGAAATGAGCATTATGCGGACTGGTTTGATAACGACACAATCATGGTGGACAACAATGTAACCGATGAGACGGGGCACAACACCGGCGACAGCTGGTATTATCTATACAGGATCTATTAGTAGATAGAAGGGAGGGTGTAGAGAAGTTCCCTAATGCTGCGAGAAGTTTTCTCGCGGCAGTTTCCACCTGTACGCCGCTTTGCCGCCATGCTATGATGTGCCTGTACTTAAGGCATCAAGCATTTAGGTCGGAGCAGAGCAGGCACGGGTGGAAAGCATTATCA
>ERZ1504249.73-NODE-73-length-46455-cov-5.823427_pt1 | contig 46455 bp, 54 predicted proteins | sample MGYA00571884_ERZ1504249 | MGnify/ENA primary metagenome ERZ1504249 (study PRJEB39906, sample SAMEA3182069) | gut metagenome | biome: human; feature: gut; material: Stool; isolation source: human stools | place: Canada | collected 2011-11-08 ...
ATTCAGCTCGGCTTATAAAAGGGGCAATCTTGTTATCGTTGAGGGCGAAGTGCCTGCAAGCGAATTAACAAGCGGCTACCGAGCGCAGTATGCAAAAGACGCTGTTGGCGAGATGAGGTGGCATAGCGGTTCCGTAAGCTCAAAGCTCCCCAAAGGTAAGGAGCGCAGAGTGATACTTTCAAGGTGGTTTAAGCCTGTTCGTATAGTTCCCGACGCGGAGGTTGCTCAAACAATCGCCGATATGCTTAACGGCGAGAATATTGAGGTACCGTATAATACCGTAACCCCCTCGTTGCTCAAAGAACTTGAAAAACGAGGCGTTGCTATTAAATATGAGGACGGAAGTTCTCGCTTTGCCTTGCCTGAAACCGATACCGCAGGGGAAAGCCTTTCGCAAGGGCAGCGCGAGTTTTTTAAGGACAGCAAGGTTGTTGATGATAAGGGACGCCTACTGAAAGTCTATCACGGGACGCCGCGTGGAGGGTTTACTATTTTCAACGCACAGAATGGGGCATATTTTACTGAAAATGAAGCCTACGCGAGACGTTATATGCAGGCGCATAATTCTCCGACGGCGCGGCTCATCGAGGCGTATCTGAACATTACAAAGCCGTTTGATACGCGACAGGAGGCGGAGCGCAGAATATTTGAGCGTGAGTTTTATCGCAAGTGGGGCAACGGTACTCCGCTGTCCGATATAGGCTTACCCGATTGGACGGACGCAGACGACCTTATCGACTTCATTAACGAGAACGGCTACGATTATGACGGGCTCATCTTGGACGAGGGTGGCGACGGCGGTTATGGTGAAGCCGTAACGCGCCGAGGTGTAAGCTATGTTGCGTTCTCGCCCGAGCAGATCAAACTCACGACGAACAAGCAGCCCACAAAGGACGCCGATATTCGTTTCGCTCTCTCTGACAGCGTGATAAACGTCGATAGCGCAAACGAAACGGCAGCGTGGACGTCCGAGCGCGTAACAGACCTCATCGACCGCTACGGGGCAACAAACCCGCGCTATACGCAGGCTTACGCGACGTGGATCAACCCCGCTGACTTCGTAAAAGCAACGACGGTAAATCAGACGCGCCGCAATCAGATTTACGACGAGGCGGGCAATCTTGATATTGACGCGCTCTCGCGTGAAACGCAGACGCCGTATCTCACCGTGGACTATGAGACCATGCGTATTGTCGGACACGAGGGCAGACACCGCATGGCTGCGCTTGCGAAAGCAGGCGTAAAGCGTGTTGCGGTGGCGATTCGCTTTACGGAAAATTCTTTGAGCAGGTACGACGCGCGCATTATGGACGGCGAGCACAAGCTCAAAGGGCAGACATTCTCATCGTGGGACGCTGACGCGCAGCGCGTGAGAACGCGCACGAGCCATAATTCCGCTGCCGTCGGAACGCTTGTACCTATCAACGCGGCGTATTCGACGCAGCTCTCCGAGTTCACGAGCGAACGCGGGGTGCGTTTCGCCCTTGACAGTTCCGAGGACGGGAACGCACAGCCGCGCGGCAATTATTCCGTCGGGCAGAGAGCCCGCTTTGCCGCGAACAATACGGGTATGCGCGTATATACCAAAGCGGAGGCGGCGGAGGTCATCAACTCCATTATTGAGGAACGGCTCGTATTCGAGGAAATCGGAATGCAGGGCGAGCTGCGCGGGAAAGACAGGCAGGCGGTCATTGACTATCTGTTCCAAAAGCTCAACACGGTAAAAGAGGGCTACCGCGGCGGCGTTGCGTTAAGAATCGCAGACTTCATGATCGAGCATACCGTCCTTACAGATATGTACGCCGACAGCACCGATGTTTCGGAGGCAATGCGCACACTCTCCGTATTGCGTCGGTATATGCACAAGATAAATCTGCGCCATATTCAGGGCGAGATACAGTATCGTTTTGACAGGAAAAACAGTATCAACCTCGTTTGGGGAGCCAAAGAGGGCGGCATTGCGCCCGATACTCTCCCGCAGCTTTTATCTGATGAGGGTATTTTCATTGACGCAGTCAACGAGGCAGACTGTTTCCTGCAAATGGTCGAGAAGTATGAGGACGCGCGGGCGGCTGTCAACAACGCAACGGAGAGCGTTATGCTTTCGACCTATGGAGACGCGCGGACTATTAAAGACCTGCGTCAGAAGATTGCCCGCGATGTTCTGAACGCTTACGAGCAGAAAGGCAGAAAATCGAAGTACGCAAAGCTCGTGGAGAAGTACACAAAACAGATCGCCGAGCTCAAACAGCGGCTGCGTGAGGCAAACGCGAACAACAGGCTCATCAACAGTATCGTGGATCAAGCGCAGAAAATGCGCGATCTCAAACTCGGCACGTTTCTTAATTCCACGCAGTATAAGAGCGACGTGTTCAAAAGCTCTATCGAGGCACTCGGCAAAATCAAGTTCAGGGGCAATTTCAATATCGCAGGAACGCGCAAAATCATGGCTGACCTGCGGACGTGGTACACAAAGGATAACCCGCTGCTTGCCGATACCTATGAGGAGGGTATTGCCGATATGCTTGATACGGTGGCGAATGGGACGAAAGGCTATACGAAAGACGAATTGCGCATGATAAACAATCTCATGGCTTACTTCACAAACTTTGTGGAGAAATTCAATAAAGTTTATCGTCAGGGCAGGTGGGTTGACGCCGTACCCGAAGCGACGCGGTACATCGAGACCATACATAACAATGAGCAGGTCAAGGTCGGTCTGTTCAGGAAGATTGCGGGCTCAACGTATATGCAGACATTCGGCGATCCTATGTCGGTAGCGCGGCGTATGGATATGTACGAGAGCGGTTTCTATACTGAAATGCTTACGGAACTGCGAGAGGCGGCTATTGACGCTGAAATCACCGAAATGGAGATCACGCAGGACTATGACGCATTCCTGAAAAAGAACAGGAAGTATCTCTCGCAAGCGGTGAAGCAAACGGTCGAATATCGCGGTGTTGCAATTCCGAGAATGCACCTCATCAGTCTTTACATGACGCTCAAACGTGCCCATGCGCAGGCAGGTCTTGCGCAGAACGGGTTTGCGTTTACGGACGCGGACGGGAAGCGCGTGCGCGTGGACGGCTTTGCTCCTGAAATTACAGAGGAGAGCGACCTCCGCGCCGCCGCCATAGAGGAGCAGGCGAGAATTGCAGAGCTCTTGTCGGAAACGGACAAAGAGTACATAGCGATTTTGGAAAAAGCCTTTAACGAGGACGCGAAGAAACTCAAAGCCGAAAGAGATATGCAGCGGCTCGGCTTTACAAACGCCACGGAGGACTATTACTACCCGATCAGGCGCGGCAACATCGCAAAGAATGTTGATACGTCCGATATTCAAGGCGAGCTCGACAGGGTAAGCAGCGCGTCGTTCAACAAAGATACCGTGCGCGGTGCGAAACAGGAGCTGTTTATCGAAGCGGCGGACACGGTATTCAACAGGCATATTCACGCCGTCGCGCAGTATGCCGCGCTCTCGCCCGCGATTGAGACATACAACAAGCTCTACAACTTGGATATAGGAGGGAACACAAACAAGCCCGTGAGCGTTGCGACGGAAAGCGCAAACACTTGGGCAAAAGGCAACAGATATTTTTCAAAGCTCATCTCTGACATTCAAGGAATACCCGCCTCGTCAAGCGAGGGTATGCGTGTACTCGGCTTTATTCGCGGAAGCTACGCGAAGTTTCAACTCGGCGCAAACCCGAAAGTATGGGTTACGCAGCTTTCGTCATTGTTTGCGGCGTCAAGCATACTTGACGCGAGCAGCATTACGCGCGGAATGTTTGTGTCCTCAAAGGACATTGACACTTATTGCCCGCTTGCGAAGCTGCGCGCGCAGGACAATACGGCAGCTATGGCGCAGGGCTTGTTTGATAAGGTCGGCAGGGTTTCCAATGCGCTTATGGCTCCTATCGGCAAAATGGATAGGTTTGTTGTCCGCCGCCTGTTCGGTGCTTGTCAGGTGCAGGTGCAAAAGAACGGTGGAGCAAAGATCGGCACCGAGGCAAACAAGATAGAGGCAGGAAAGCTGTTAAAGCGGGTTATCCTCGAAACGCAGCAGAACTCTCTCGCAACGGAACGCTCGGCGGCAATGCGTTCGGGCAATGAGATCATGCGTACCGTAACGATGTTCTCGGCGGACAGCATGAAAGTCATCGGGCGCGTCATTGATTCGGTCGGCGAACTCTCAACGCTCAAAGCAAAACTGCGAATGACTACGGACACGGAGCGCATAGCCACTCTGCGCACGCAGATAAAAGCTGCGCGGAAAAAAATGTTTAAGTCTGTAACGGCTCTCGCAACCTCTGCGCTGTTTATGGCGGCTATCGCGCAGCTTTTCAGTTGGCTGTACAACAAGGACAGGGACGACGACGAGACGGTTGGACAGCAGGTTTTTGTGGACTTCATCGGCAATTTGTTTGGTGGCTTGCCGCTTATCCGAGACGTTTACACGCGCATTGCGGAGGGGTACGAGCTCGACAATTATGCCTATTCCGCACTCAATGACCTGCTCGACAGCGCGGTGAACTTGTTTGATACCGTCGGCGGGATCGTGTCGGGAGAAGAAAGCGACGCGAAAGTGGCGTCTCGTATCAAGAATTTGGCGTATTCGATAGGGCAGATTTTCGGTATTCCGACGCGAAACATCTATAACGTGTTTTACGGGCTCACAAAGCGTATCAGCCCGACGACGGCGTATCAGATCGACGAGGCGTTCTATGCGAAAAACTATATAACTGACCTCAACAAGGCGATTGAGAGCGACGATACGGACATGATCGCCATGCTTACGAGCATGATCTTCGGCGAGAGAATGGGCAATACGACCATGAGCGACGCCGTGCGCGACAAGTTCGTTGACTTGTACTCGAAAGGCTACTCTGTGCTGCCGCGCAGCATAGGAGATACTATCTCTTATGGCGGCGTTGAAATTCCGCTTACGGACGATGAATACGCCCGTTTCAGGGCAATTTACGCGCAGTCCATGAAAGACATTGAAAAAATGATGAACGGCGGCGCGTTCAAAGTTCTGTCGGAGGAAATGCAGGCAAAAGCTATAAAACAGGTGTACGACGCATATTATTACGACGCGCTCTCTGACTTGGTGGGCGTGGACGAGCGCACGACGATAGGCGAGCTGTCAAAATGGATAGACATGAGCAAACTCTCCGTGGTGTTCACAGGGCTTTCCGATATAGAGTTGGACAAGAACGCGAACGGTGCAACGATTGCAGGCTCGAAGAAAAAGAACACGGTCAAGTATTTGCTCGGACAAAACCTTTCGGACGGTGAACGGCTGCTGATCCTTTGCTATCGCGGATATTCCATTCAGGACGGCGATTACAAAGGGTACACGGCAAAGCGTGCAAAGCGCATACTGTTGCAGTACATCTTGAAGCTGAACGGGACGCAGGCGGAAAAGGCTGCACTTGCCGAAAAATGCGGGTTTACCGTCCGAAACGGCAGAATTATCAGAGATTTTTAGGCATTTTTGCGGTACTTTGCCAAAACTATTGCCATTTACTCAATGATATGATATACTGACTATGCCACACAATCGAATAGACAAGTTATAAGGTTACAATGGCATAGTTGTATCCTTGACTCCTTATAACTTGGAGATTGTGTGGCAACAAAGAGGGATACGTTACTATGCGGGCGTTCCCTTAATTGGGGACGCCCTTTAATTTTTATGGAGGTGGGATAATGGAAGTAAAAACAAAGTTGCCCGAATCTTTTGAAAAAGAAGAAAAGGACGAGCGGGAGTGGGCGGCGCTTATTGCGCCGATGAAAACTATTTTCAAAATTTTACAAATTACAAAAGGCGTTGTTTTGGTGTTGGGAATTATGCTGTGCATTTTATTCGCGTCTATTAGCGACGGAACAATATCAACGATTATCTCGGCAGTAATTACCATTGCACTCGTATTCGGCGGTATCATTCTGCTGTGCTACATTGGAGAACTGCGTGTCAACGCGCAGATCAATCATCTTTCCGTTGAGTATCAGCAGCGCAACCTGCTCAAAAAAATGGTGGGTGAAAATAAAGTAGCAAATGAGGGCAATGACAAGCCGTTGCTGATTGAATAAGAATGGAGGAGAGACAATGAAAGGCAGAAAATTAGGCGTTTTTTTCCTTGCCGCGGCTCTTTGTGGGTGCATGGTTTTAGGCTTTGCTGCGTGCAATGAAGAAACAAAGGAATACGAGACGAACGGTTTGTCCGTTTATAACTATGCAGATTACATCGTCGTAGCGATGAATTTTGATAGCTTCGATTCCGAATGGATAGAGACGAGTTCTCTCGGAATGAATACTTATCATATTTCGTGCGCAGGGCAGGTTGTTGTGAAGCGTATAGGCAATTTTCAGTTTGAAAACGCTTCAATTACGATAGATTTATCTTTGAGTAGTGGTTGGGGAGTTGATTTTGACGGGCTTGAAATTCCTCTTGACTACGACGGGAATGGTCGGTATTCATTTTATTGCGATAATGATTTGACTCGTTATTCGACACCATACAAATTTACGTCAGAAGATTGCGAAATTGAAGTTGTAAGCGCGTCAGGCACGGTAAGGATATACGATTAACAAAAGGCTGTACGACAATCGTACAGCCTTTTTTCATGCTATCATGCTGCGATGTGCCCCCGTTTTGAAAAATAAATTGCGACTAAACGGCGTTTAATCTATGTTATCATAGATAATAGGAGGTGCACAAACAGATGTTGAGCATAACGCCTGCTGTGAAATCTGATATTACGCATATCGTTTGTCCTCATTGCAAAGAGAAGCTCGCCCGCGTCGGTTTGCATAAAAGCAGCAAGATTGACGGGTTGACGTTCAAGTGCAGGAAGTGCGGCAAGCTGTGGAACGTGAAAACTGAATAGCTTGTGCGATTGCACGGTAAACATTGTTTTGTGCCAAAGTCCCGAGAGACAGAGCCCTATTCGCCAAAGGTGGCGGTGGGGCTTTTTTGTTTCTCAAAAATCTTAAAAAAGGAGGAGACAGCTTTTATGAAACCGAGCAGAGATAACAGGTTTGCCACGAACAAGGGCGGCATTATCAAGGCTTCCAAGTCCGTGGGCTCCGATTCGCCAAAGGCTACGGTCGTAAAGGGTAACGATCTTCGGAGCGGGAAAAAGAGCGGCAAAAAGTAATCTATCCCAAAAATTTGAAAGGAGGAACAGACGATTATGGAAAAAGAGAAGAATATCGACCTCGACGAAGAAGAAAAGGGCGGCGTTCAGGGCGAAGAAGCTGACGACGATACCGAAAAGGACGACGAGTTCGAGTATGATGACGACGGGAATATCATTATCCCCGACGTAATCGAGGACGAAGATCAGGACGAGGACGGCGACGATGACGCCGCCGATACCGATGATGACACGGACGACGAGGACGAGGGAGAGGGCGGCTCCGATGACGAGGATAAGGAGACGCCGAAACCCGAAACCCAACCCGAGGGCAAGGACGAGAAAGACGCGCAGATCGAGGCTTTGAAAAAGGAGCTTGACGCTCTCAAAGCGCAGAGCGAGGACACGCTCGCAAAGCTGGGTGTAAAGTCGGAAAACGTGTTGGAGGGGCTCGAAAAAGTGGCTGCCGAGTCGGACGATATGTCGCTTGACGAATATCGGAAGAAAAAGGCAGAGAGCCAACGTGATGACGCTGCAAGGAAACTCCTGCAACAGGCAGAGTTCGAGAAAAAAATGCTGTCTGACTTTGCAGAGATTCAGCGCGAGTTCCCCGAAACCCGAGGTCTGAAATCTCTCCGAGAAATCGAAAATCTCGCAAAGTTCGGGAGATTCAGGGACTTGGGTCTGTCCCCGAAAGAGGCGTATGCTGCGGCAAACCCCGACAGCGTGCGTAAGAGCGTCGCGGCAGCGACGAAACAGCAGTCGTTAAACGAAACGAAAGCTCATCTCAAATCTGCCGTGCCTGCGGGCTCCAAAGATGACGGTATCGCTATCTCGAAAAAGGAGCTCCGCGAGTGGAGAGACCTGTTTCCGAATCTGTCTGATAAGGAAATCAGCAGGCTCTACCGAGAATCAGCAAAAAAATAAAAAGGAGATTTTTCTATGTTCAAACTCATCAAGATAGAGAACGCGAGAATGAACGTCCCCGAGCCCGTTTTCCACGAAGTAACGGCAAGCGAGGCGGTCGTAATGGGCGAGGCTCTCGTTCTCACAAGCGGAAAACTCACGAAGTGCGGAGCTACGGCAAAGCCCGAGTTTATCGCTATGGCAGACTGCGCGGCGGACGCGACGAATCGTCTTATCCCCGCAGCGCGCGTGGAGCCGAATCAGCTCTACGAGGTGCCCGTACAGGCGGCTCCTACGAGCCTCGTTGAGGGCAGCAAAGTAACCCTGCACACGGACGGTTTGCAGGTAACGGCGACGACCACGAGCGGCGTTGTAACGGTTGAAAGCCTCAACGGTGCAGCGGCTGCGGGCGATGTTATCGTCGTCAGGATCGTATAAAGGGAGGTACAGACAACAATGTCGAATTTCATTTACAGCGCAATGTCGGGCAAGAACGATCCTATGTTCGGGAAGTTCGAGCACCCGATTAAAGCACTCATCGAGAACGAGTCCAACATGTGCGAGAAGCGCAAGACCATTCTCGATACCCTTTTCAACGTGGAGAAGTCCAACAGATACGCCGAGACGATCATGGGCGAGTCGGATTTCTCGACGTTCATGAGCAAGCAGGAAGGTCAGGGCGCAGAGAACGACAACGTGGAGCCCACGTTCAAAAAGACGATCGAGCACATCGAGTTCGCCAAAGAGTTCACCATTACCCGAAAAATGGCGGACGACGCGAAGTTCGGTATCGGTGCCGACATGAAGAACAAGCCCCGCAAGTTCGTCCGTGCCTACTACAACACGCGCGTCAAGATCGCGGCGCAGGCACTCATCAACGGCACGAGCAAGACGATGACATTCAACAGAGCAAAGGTCGATCTGACTTGTGCAGACGACCTCTCCCTGTTCAACAAGGCACACCCGTATTTCACCGACAAGATGAAAGGCAAGACGCAGAGCAATTACTTCTATGGGCAGATCACGGAATCCGCCTCCGCGCTCGAAGAAGCCCTCGGCGTCCTCGCCAACAAGGTGCGCAACTTCAAGGACGAGAACGGCGAGGTTATGGAGTATGTCGCCGACATCGTGGTCGTTCCCTGCAATCGCCCGAAACTCGAAAACATGATGAAGAAAGTCATCGGCTCCGAGCGCACGGTCGGCAGCGACTACAACGACATCAACACGCAGTACGGGAATTGGACGCTCGTCGTCCTCGACGGCTGGGAGACGACCGACGACAGGTTCATGGTTATGTCGAAAGAGGCAAACGAAAACCTGCTCGGCAATATGTTCTACAACCGCGTCCCGCTCGACATCACGAGCGACATCGACAAACACACGCGCAACTACTTCTGGAATGGGTACTGCCGTTTCGGTGTCGGTTTCAACACATGGAAGCATATCGCCCTCGCCGTGAACGCCTCGTCGCTCTCTGACGCCACCGCGCTGTAAGGGCGCGAGCATAACGGGAGGTAGGTCATGAATGTAGCCGAGCTTTACTTGCAGACAGCGCATTTGGGTTTTGAGACCACTCTCGAAGATAGCGACAGGTTTTACTTTGCGGCAAATCGTGCTCTGTTGCAGGTCTGCAAGGTCAGACCTGCAATAAGGCATTGCCTCATCAATCATAAACCGCTTGCAAACCTGATAAGGCAGGACACCTTTTCGCCGATTGAGAAGATCGAGGATATTACTTATGAGGTGGAGGGGGCAAAGGCGTATTACTTCGAGGCAGACGGCAACGGCGTTCTGTATCTCGAAGAATACATTACGGACACGGGGGAATGGCGCATTTTCGGCGAGATTCCGCTGCAATCAAAGCAGATTTTCGTGCCGTATAGGGGCTTTATCAAAAAGCAGGGCGCGTTTGTAAGCGGTCGTATTCGGTTGCGTTTTGCGGGAGAGTATCTGTATTCCGTGAAAAACGTCGCGCTGTATCAGTATCTGTACGGCGGCGAAGTGGCAGACATTCCCGCATACGAGGCTTATACGCGGTATGACGTGAAAAAACTTGTTTCCGACTTCATGGCTCTGTGTAGTCCGCCTATCAGAGAGGAGGAGGAAAACACCCTGCTCAATCAAAATTACGAGCAGGAGGGCGACAGTATCATTCTGCTGCCCTATGACAAGCGCGGAGTGTACAAGGTGCTTTACGAGCACCGACCGACCGCGATTGAAAATACGGGCGCAACGACGGAGGACACGCAGGAGCTCGATCTTGATGATGAGCTCTGCTCGCTTATGCCGATACTTGTTGCTGCGTATGTTTGGATCGAGGACGAGCCCGAGAAGTCCGAATACTACATGAGCCTTTACAGGGAACGTGTACAGGAGATCGTGCTCTCTCACAAAGATACCTCGCCCGTTTTGATTAAAAACGTGAACGGGTGGTAAGCAACATGGCATACAAAACGAGTAAAAACCTATTGACCGAAAAGGACGTCTATAATCGTTATTACGGCGATTTCCGCGGCGTGGACTTTTCAAGCGATCACACGCAGGTACACGAGCGGCGTCTTGCTTACATGGTCAATATGTTCAAGGACTATCAATCGGGGCAGGGGCAGGCAATCGAGACTATCGCAGGTTTCAGGCGGCGCGTTGTGCTGCCCGAGGCGAGCGAGATTTACGGTATTTTCAATTTTGCGCACAAAGACGCGGAGGGGAATACCGTTACAGACGTGCTCATTCACGCGGGCAACAAGCTGTATCTGTGGGCGAATTACCCGAACACGGTAAACGTCGTTCTTACAGACACAATCGAGGTGCCTGCTCCGACTTCGACAACAAACGGCACCCATACGTTCAAACAGACGCTTTCGGAAAACATCGTCGAGGTCGTCTCCCTCGCCACTATCAGCGGCGACGATCTGACGCCTACGATGAGCTACGATCCCGAAACGCGCGAGCTCACCTATGCAAGCAGCGTGCTTGCCGAGGGCGAGCGTCTTACGATGACGTATAAAGAGGGTGTCATCAAGACGCAGGACGCCCTTTACAGCGATATGAACAATCGCAGAAGTGCGTCCTTTATTTTCAACAACAGACTGTACATCATCGACGGGAAAAATTACCTTTTCTACGACGGTGAGGCGGTCAACAAGGTAGTGGATAGCGCGTATATCCCGACGACGTACATCAACATCGTTCCGAGCGGTACAAATGCCGACAACGGCACGGAGTACGAGCAGAGGAATATGTTGCAGCCGAAGTTCAAGCATACGTTTATTGCCGACGGGACGACGACGGACTTCTACCTGAACGAAAACCTGCTTGATGAGGTGTCCGAGGTCAAGGTGTACGGCGTCGTAAAATCGGCAGGAACTGACTACACGGCAGACCTTGCAAACGGCGTCATCAAGTTTACGACTGCGCCCGCAAAGCCGCAGGACGTCGTGCAGGTCGCGGGCGAGGACGGCGCAGAGAACGTCATGTACCCCGAATTTTATGCGGGCATAGAGGTAACGGCGAAAAAGACGTACACGAGCGTTTCGGGCGTAACGGAGGAGGCGGACAACATCGCAGCTCTCATTACGGAGTGTACGCTTGCGGCGATCTACGATAACCGCGTGTTTCTTTCGGGAAACCCGAGTTATCCGAATCACGTTTTTTACTGCGGCAGGAACAGTACAGGCTTTGCCGATCCGTCGTATTTCGGCGTTCTGAACTATATGCAGGACGGCGTGGGAATATCGCCCATTACGGGCATGGTGGTCGTTGCCGACACGCTTATGGTGCTGAAAGGCGACACGCAGCAGGACGGCTTGACCTATTTCCATACGGCGACAGATTCAGGCAACGACATACAGCCGCGCATATACCCCGCGCAGCAGGGGTTGAGCGGATCGGGCTGTCTCGGTGCTTGTATCAACTTCTTGGACGATCCCGTGTTCGTTTCCCGCCTCGGCGTCGAGGGCGTCGGTCAGCTCTCCGTTCGCTATGAGCGCGCGGTCGAGCACAGATCAAGCCTCATCGACGCAAAGCTCGTCAACATGAACTTGGAGACGGCTGTCTTGGAGGAGTGGAACGGTTACCTACTTCTGCTCGTGGACGGCAACATCTTCATGGCAGACAGCAGGCAGCGGTACACGCACGACATCGGCGTCCCGCAGTATGAGTGGTATTACATTGAGGGCGTCGGCGTGTACGACGGGCAATATCCCGAGTACACCTATGCAGCCTCCATTTTCGAGGAGCTGCAAGGTGCGTCCGTGCATTATTGCACAAAGTGCAAGAAAGGCGCGAAGTATTGCACCTGCGGAAACGACGACAACATCGTTGAGTTGCCCATACGCCTTGCAAATGCCGTTTATTACGCTGATACGAACGAGACGAAAGACCTTACGGGGACGGTCGTAAACGCGCCCGACGACAGCGGGAACGCAACGACGGAAGTATTCGACGAGGGCGTTACCGTTCAGATCGGAGACGAGAACTATACGCTCGGCGTGTACTTCACCGTGCACGAGGTGTATGACTTTTTCACGGGCGATTTAACGGGCTACGAGGCGTATCTGTGCGAGGGCAAAGGCAATCATATCGGCGGCGTATTCCGTAAGGCAACGACCGTCAAGAGTATGTTTGACAACATCTTTTTCGGCACGGAGAACGGCGTCGTCTGTTCGTTCAACTTCGATATGCGGAACAGTCAAGGCGAGATTCCGAGGCAGTATTATACGTTTGACGAGCGGACGATTTACAGCGGGTGCGCAACGAAAATGGACTGCTGCGACATTCCGCACCTCACGAAAAGCACGATAAAAAAATCGACAGTCATCAAGACAAAATCGTTGAGCTCGTCCGCGGCAAAAATCAAGGTCAGGACAAACCGAAAGGCTTACGAACAGATCGCGCGTATCAACAGCAGCCTGTTCTCGTTCGACAACATGGACTTCACGGACTTTACGTTCAATACGACAGAGCAAAGCCTGTTCGCAATCAAGGAAAAGGAGAAAAAGTGGGTTGAAAAGCAGTATTACATCTATTCCGATGAATACATGAAGCCTTTTTCTCTGTACTACGTCTCTTTCCGCTATCGTGTTGTCGGACGGCTCAAAAATTAAAGGAGGCTACATACATGAGTCTGAAAAAACTCTCGAATATAACTCCTGCGGAGCTGAAATCGAAAGGCGTTGTTTCGCTTGCGGACAAGCCGAACGCGGCGGCGTCTTATGGTGTCGGCGGCTTGTCTCCGACCGCGCTCAAACTGTGGTTCGATCAGTTGAGCAAGCTGCTCGCCGACAAAATCAACGCCATTCAGGACGCATTGAGCGGGGATCAGGCGGCGGAGTATATCAAGCTCATACTTACGGGACTTGACGACAGCAACGAGTCGGGCGAGTATAGCCTGCAAGACCTATGCGACGCTTTCAAAGACGGAAAGTTCGCGGAGTATTTGCAGCTTTACGGCTCTGCCGCCGCAGAGAATTTGAGCTCATTGCAGACAATCGTCAATGCCTTTGCGTTGGATATAAGCGAAACAAAAGAAACCGCAGGCGCAGCGAAAGAAGCGGCGGAGACCGCCGAAAACAACAGGATCACCGCAACAGCGGTTGAGTATCAGGAGGGAACGAGCGGGACGTCCGCGCCGACGGGCGCGTGGTCGTCGGCAATTCCTGCCGTGCAAGAGGGGCGTTACTTGTGGACGAGGGTTACACTTACTTTTGCAAGCGGCAGTACGGCTGTGTTCTATTCTGTCGGCAAAATCGGTGCGCGGGGCGACGATGTTTACAGTTTTGTCATCAGGGACGGCAATTTGATTCAGGTCAAAGCCTCGGCTGCGGACGATAATGTTCAGTACGGCATTGATGAGTTCGGCTATTTGAGCGTTAAAATCAATTTTTAAGGAGGGCACAAAATGCCAAGCACAACTCTTAACTTGGGACGAGTAAAAGGCTCCATGTGGTACACGGGAACGGCGGACAGCAATGTTGACATCGCCTCCGCGCTGACCTCCGCGGGCTATACACCTATCAAGCTCGATATGTACCTGAATACGAGCAACGGCAACGTCTATCAGTATGCGCCCGTGGACGACGGGCTGCAATGGACGCTGAAAGGAAACCTGCGCGGCGCAAAAGGCGAGGGTTTTCAGATCAAAAAGACCTACGCAAGCGTATCTGCAATGAATGCGGGATATGCAAACGACGGGCTTCCTGTCGGCAGCTTCGTCATGATTTCAAGCAACGTCGAGGATCCCGACAACGCAAAACTCTACGTCAAAGGCGAGACCGCCTATACGTTCGTTACGGACTTTTCGGGCGCGCAGGGCGTCAAGGGTGAAACGGGCGATAAGGGCGACAAGGGCGACGCGGGAACTGCCGCAACAGTTCAGGTCGGTACGGTAACGACGGGAGCCGCAGGCTCGCAGGCGTCCGTTACAAACGCGGGCAGCGCGAACGCCGCCGTCCTGAACTTCTCTATCCCCAAAGGAGACAAGGGCGACAAAGGGGACAAAGGCGATACGGGAGACGCCGCCACAATTCAGGTCGGAACGGCTACATCGGGTGCGGCGGGAAGTCAGCCGCAGGTTTCAAACGGCGGCACGGCGCAGGCGGTCGTCCTCAACTTCGTTATTCCGAAAGGGGACAAAGGAGACAAGGGCGATAAAGGCGATACGGGCGAGGACGGCAAGACGCCTACATTCACCGTAAATGCGAACGGCGAGCTCATCGCTACGTTCGAGTAAGGAGGTACAACTATGTCAGAGGTAAATCTTGGGCGCGTGCAGGGCGGCGGGATATTCTATTCCACGGCGAGCTCGGGCACGAGCATTGCAAAATCGACGCTTACGCCGACGGGACTTGTCCCGCTTGTCGGAGATTGCGTCGTGTTCCCGAACGGAGACCTGCGCAAAATCACCGCGGTAAGCGGCACGAACGTAACGTGCGGGAGCGTTTCTGCGAACTTCAAGGGAGACAAGGGCGATACGGGCACGACAAGCTCGATTGTTAAAACTGCCGCAGAATGGGAGAGCCAAAACCCTGTTCTTGGAGCGGGCGTGTTCGGCTTTGATTCCACAAATAAAATCATCAAAGCGGGCGACGGCGTAACACCGTGGAAAACATTGCCTACGTTGCTTTCGACCGATTTCAGCTTTGGAAAAGCAAGCTGGTCGGATATTGCTGCGCTGTCAGAGAGCGGCAGCGCAGATAAATATTTCTCTGTCGGCGACGAAAAGACGATCTCTCTTACGACGGGCGAGCAGGTTACGCTTGTCATTCTCGGCTTCGACCACGACAACCTCACGGGCGGCGGCAAAGCGGGCATGAGTATCGGTATGAAAAACTTGCTCGCAACGAAGTATCGCATGAATGCGACGGCTACAAACGAGGGCGGTTGGGACGAGAGCGAAATGCGCACCTCCACAATGGCAACCCTGCTCTCGCAGTTTCCGTCCGACTTGCAGAGCGTGATTAAGCAGGTCAACAAGAAAGCGACGGCAGGAGGTGCGAGCACGAGCATTACGACGTCTGCCGATAAACTTTGGCTGTTTGCAGAGGTTGAGATTGACGGCACGACATCGGCAGGATATGCAGACGAGGGAGAACAGTACGAATATTGGAAAACAGTTAAAGACGGTACAGTCGCTGACGACAGGAAAAAGTATTTATCTAACGGCAGCGGTTCCGCGTACAACTGGTGGCTGCGTTCCCCGAATGTCAGCTACTCTTCGGACTTTCGCAGCTTCAACTCGACAGGCGGCGTCGCCAACTACTACGCGAGCTACACCTACGGCGTGTCTTTCGGCTTTTGCGTTTAATCTATCATCGCGCATATCCGCGCCCTTGTATGGGCGCGGAAAGAATAACAAGGAGGTAACTCATGACATACGGATTCAAAAACACGCCGATCGTGCCGCGGTCAAGCGGGGACGGGCTTATCGCAACTGCGCTTGACGGCGTGGTCTATACCGAAAACAGCCGTCTGCACGTCAAGGGGAACACGGCGCACTACGTCTATAAACCCGACGGCTCGCCCGTGGGGTGGTATGCGCGCAACATCAAGACCTGCGATGACATTTATCTCGGCGTCGGCGCAAGCCCTACGATTGAGCTTGAAAACATCGTGATTCAAAACACGAGCGTATGGAGCGCAATCAAACAGGAGGAGCCCGAGGAAACCGAGGAGGAGTAAGACGGAATGTCGGTACTTAAATCAAAGCGCGGGGAAAGCGCAATGCAATTTCTTGAAACCGCAAGGGAGCTTGAAGTGTACACCATACGTCAATGTGCGCGCTTCCCAAAACGGTTTATGTTCCTTATCACAAAGGACATCGTTGCGCTCTCAAAAGCTGTGTATAACAACGTCAAAGCCGCAAACAGCGTCTATCCGACGAATGCGGCAGAGGTGCAGGTGCGGCGCAATTACCTTATCGCGGCAAATTGTGAGCTGCAATGCCTCATCTCGCAGCTTGACATCGCCCGCGAATTTGTGCGAAGTACCGCAGACAACAAAGCGATTCAAAGCGGAGTGTGACAGAAGTGGATAGACCTTATAACGTCCGAGGCAAAGCTGATTTCGGCGTTGAGAAACAAGGACAAAGAACGCTTCAAAGCTCTGCTATGAATGCAGGTCATGCGCCGTAAATATTGTCGTGCGGTTCCGCGAACAACTGGTGGCTGCGTTCCCCGAATGTCAGCAACTCTACGAACTTTCGCAACTTCAACTCGACAGGCAACGTCAACAACAACAACGCGAACAACACCTACGGCGTGTCTTTCGGCTTTTGCAACACGATATACTCGACAAAGTAACCTCTACGGTGAAATCAATGTATTTGCAAAAGGGGTGCATGACCTTTCCGTAAGGATAAATAAATACCCCGATGTAGTCGATCGGACGCTTCTTGCATTGCCGCTTATCGTGGTACGGCGGTTTAATGGTCGGTACTACGGGCAATCGGAACTCCACGACGATAAACAGGTTGTACGGGGTAATACGTCAAATGAACAGCAAAGAACGGCATGAGGCGCGGTATCAGCGCAGGAAAATGAAACGCCTGCTGCGCAAGCGGCAGAAAGAGGCGAAAAACGGAGACTTTGGCAAGGTGTTTACTTTCGATAATCTCTACACGGCATTCAGAAAGTGCTGCCTCGGCGTCGGTTGGAAAGCGAGCACGCAACGATTCAAGGCGAACGCGCTGCAAAACGTCAACGACATCTACCGCTCTTTGCATAACGGTACATATAAGAGCCGCGGTTTCTATGAGTTCGACATCGTGGAACGCGGCAAGGAACGGCACATAAAAAGCGTGCATATCTCCGAACGAGTCGTGCAGCGGTGTTTGTGCGACAATGCGCTTGTCCCCATGTTCAGCAGGTCGTTTATTTACGACAACGGGGCGTGCATGGCAAATAAGGGAATAGATTTTGCGGTGAGGAGGCTTACTTGTCATTTGCAAAGATATTTCCGAAAACACGGTACGGACGGTTATGCGTTGGTGTTCGATTTCTCAAAGTATTTCGACAACATCGCGCACGAGCCGTTAAAGGCGACGGTCAGCAAGACGTTTTCCGATCCACGCATAGTGCAGCTCGTGAACGGCTTTATAGACGATTTCGGCAAGGTGGGGCTCGGGCTTGGCAGTCAGATTTCGCAGGTGTCCGCGCTTATGTACCCAAACAAGCTCGACCACTACATCAAGGAGGAGCTGCGCATAAAGGCATACGGTCGGTACATGGACGACGGGTATCTTGTTCATGAGAGCAAAGAACATCTGCAATATTGTCTGCAAGAGATCCGCCGCCTTTGCGCCGAATTGGGGATAAAGCTCAACGAAAAGAAAACGCAGATCGTCAAGCTGTCCCGCGGGCTGAACTTTTTGAAACGTCGCTTTATTCTGACTGAAACGGGGAAAGTGATCGTTAAGCCCGCCCGCAAAGGCATAACGAAAATGAGGCGAAAACTACGGACTTTCAAGCGGTGGCTCGTTGCAGGCAAGATGAAAATGGAGGATATACGGACATCGTACACCTCTTGGAAAGGACACATGAAGCAATGTAACGCCTATCGGACGATTTTAAGCACGGACGCATTGTTTGACAGCTTATTCGCGGGTAGGGCGGCGGCATTTGACGGTTAAGGAGGTATGCAATGAATGCGTCAATCGCAAAGGCGCGAGCACTTGTTTGTGCCTGCGCGGAAAAACAAAAAGAGAACGGGATCGTCGTCGGCACCGTGGTAGAGATTTACAAAAATCTTGTCAGAGCCGATGAGTGCAAGTTGTCGGACGCCGCCGAACGCGAGGAGCGGCAACGCTTTCAGCGCGAGGCAATCGTCGGCTGCCGCGTCCTTGCGGGGCTGCTTGATAGTCTGTGCGACGAAGAAGCAAAGAAAAGCCTTTGCGAGCGAACAGCCGAAGTTCGCCGCTTGTCCGCAGCATGGCTGAATGCTGAAAAACGACAAACAGTTCAAAAAGGAGCAGGGAGATGAAAATGGAATACAAACTACTCAACAGCAACAACGGGGTGATTATGACAAGAACTCCCGAGCTCATCGGCGATATGCTGTACATCTCTTTCACGGGCGCGCCCGATAAGGCAACGGCTATCTTTGAACGCAGCGACGGCGAGAGCGCGTACAGGGCTCTTTCTGACGGTCTGTGCGGCATTGAGAGCGATTGGCTGGACGGTTCGATGAAAGTTACGGTCGCCGTGCTTGACGGCTCCGTGCGGGCGCAGAGGTGGTTCTGCGAGGGCTTTTACGCACGGCATATCAAAGAGTGCGGAGGCGTGCTCGTTTATCCCGACGACATGGATATGCAAAAGAAAATCGCAGAGCTGCAAGCGGACGTTTCAGACCTTGTGGCGGCGAACAGAGAACTCTCGGACAAATACGCGGAGCTTGAAACAAAACTCAACAAGCTGCTTGAAGGGTACGACATCATATAGGAGGTATCAGCAATGATTAAGTCGAAAAAGCTGCTTTTCCGCTGCGTGCTTTGCGCTGTTCTCGTGTTCGTTTTGTGCGTTACCGTGTGCCTTATTGCGGCGGGATCGCCCGCGGTTGCTCATGCGGAAGAACTGCCGCAAGAGGAAACGGAAATCGTGCAGGAAGTCCCCGAGGGAGACAATGTTCCCGAGGGTGAGCCTACATTCTTTGGTAGGATATGGGAATGGGTGCAGGCGAACGTCGCAGAAATTTTGACCGTCGTCGGCGACATCGTTCTCGTCGGTTTCCTGATCGCGCAAAAGGTGAAGCAGAAAAAGAAGCTCGCCGCTATCGGAGCGGACGTTCTGACGGTCAAGGACGGCGTAACGAACACGGAAACGTCGCAGAGGAATGTTGTCAGCGTAACGAACGAGCTCATTGAGGGATATAACCGCTTTGAGAAAGCCCTCAATAACTTCGACGCGACGGAGCAGGAGCGGTACAAGACCATGATTGCCGCATTTGCGCAAACAAAGGCGATTCTCGAAATCATGACAACGGTCTATGCGAACTCGAAGAACATTCCGCAGGGCGTAAAAGACCTTGTTAATCTGAAATACGCGGACGTTCTGAAACTTGTCGGGGACGAGGACAAGCTCAAAGAAATTGCCGAGCCTGCGGCAACAACGGAAGCAACGGCAGAGGTGAACGAAGAAACGGAGGAGTAAGCCATGAAAAGAACAACGAAAGGGAAGATATTCAAAATCTCCGCGCTTGTTCTCGATGTCGGGGCTCCTCTCGCAGCAACCGTGTCTCAGTTTCCCGTGTGGGTAGACAGGAGCGCGGGGGCTACCGTATCGGGCTTATTTGTGCTGTTCGCGCTGCTGTCGGCAATTCCGTTTTTCAAGCAGATAAAGGCGTATTTCAAGTCGCCGTCTGTGTGGGTTATGTGGTGCATAATTCTCGTCGCGCTTGTGGCTTTGCGGGCTATTATAGACGAGATGATTGTGATTTGCCTCATCGGGGCGGCGGCGAACGACATTGGCGCGGGGCTATATAAGCTCGGCGACCATTTCGATCCACCGCAGAATAACGGCGGAGGAAGTGCGGGAGGTAGTCCTTAATGGAGCCTATAAAACAGAATGAGCCCCTGCGCGGGCGCGATGATAAGCCGCGCAATTTGGGGGAAGTTATAGAGCAAACAACAGCGCAGAAAAAGAAGATCCTGCGTGGCGTTCTGAACAACACGGGCATTTTCGTCGGAATCTTCATAATCTTTGTTGTCATTGTCGTTTTTACGACCGACATCAAGCTGACGTCGGTGTTCGATTGGACGGCTCTCGGGTTGTCGTTCTTCGTGCTGCTGTTCTGCGCGTTCTCTATGTATGTGAACTGCTCTGACAGTGGCATAAAGGCGGGAAGAACGAGCGATACATATATCAAGTCCAAAGCGGCTTACGACGAGCTCAAAAAGGAAGTCATCGACCGAAAAATGCAGGGCAGGCTGCCTGAATTTTGTCGCTTTTATATCGAGGAGGAGTTAAGGAATACGCGAAATTCTTTGCTCACCGAGGTTGGAATTGACTTTGCAAAGTATCAGGAATGCTACGTCGGAAAAGACAAGGCTGCCCTTGAAAAGATTCCGTCACTTTCAAAGTCGCAGATAGAGGCGATTCTCTCGGCAAACAACATTAAACCGATAAAGCTCACGCCCGAGATGATATTAAAACGCGGCAGGGGAGCCTCGCAGAGAAAACCGCTCGGAATGCAGCCCGAGAAAAAGCGCGGTGTAGATTACGGCATAAAGTTCGTAAAAACCTGCTTAACCTCCGTGCTGCTTGCTGTAATAGGACTTGACATCATCGTGTCGCCCTCTTGGGCTATGTTTGCGGCGTGCCTGTTAAAGCTCTTTCCTGTCGTTCTGAACGGCTTCATGGGCTATAAGAGCGGCTATGAGAATATCGTTGTCGATACGGTAAATTATATGAACGATCAGGCAGACCTTATGCGGCAGCTTATACACTACGTCGAGGAAAACCCTGTTCCGAAGCCGCTCGTCTCGGCGTCAGAAATTACCGAAGAAAAGGGGCAGACCGAAGTTCCTGCGGCAGAAAATATGCTACCCTCCGACGGTTTGGAAGCGGTAAGCGTGGAAGCAATTTAACCGAAATTTTCAGACGGAAAACCGCTCTCTTTCGGGGCGGTTTTTACTTATGCAAACGGTATGCAAATGCAATGCAAGTGCATAGCAAATGCAAAGCTCGTGCATACGGTTTGCTCTGCAAATGCAATGCAAAATTATGCAAATAAAAATAAAATAAAATCAAAATCAAATAGAAAGAGAAATATAAAAGAAAGATCATACTGACTGACAGACTACAAGCTATGAGGGGGTTACAGGGGGAGAATGTCGGTCAGTCGGTCAGTTTTCTTTTTTTGAAAAATTTTTTTCTCGGTTTTACCGAGAACGAGCTTGCACGCATTGAGGACTTTCGATAAACGCTTGAAATCGGCTGAAAAGTGTGCTATAACAGAAAGACACTTTACACGAGAGGAGGAACGAAAGATGAGCAGGGGAGTAAGATTCACCATACGAGAAAAAGAGCGAGCTCTCAAAATGTGGCTCGGAGACCACGAGGACGTTCTCTGCGTGGCAAGGAAAGTGAAATGCACGGAGCAGACGCTGTATCGCTGGAAAAAGCGGTACGACGGCACGCGGGAGAGCTTGCAGAACAAGTCAAGCCGTCCGCATACTCCACACCCGAACGCACACACCAAAGAGGAACAGGAGTACATACGAAAGCTCTTTGAGGAACAGCCGAACATCAGTTACGCGGAGGCTCTCGGCATTTTGCGGCAAAAGTACGCCTATTCGAGGACGTACTACGGCTTTTACCGATATGTCGTCAAGAGCGGCATTCGACCGAAAGAGCAGCTCGAAAAGTACGAGCCGCAACCGTATGAAACGCCTGAAATGTTCGGTATCAAAATGCAAATGGACGTGAAATATGTCCCCAAAGAGTGTTTCAGGGGTGCCGCGCAAGAACGCTATGAGGCAAGCGGCGCGAGATTCTATCAGTACACAATGATTGACGAAACGACGCGCGAGCGGTTTTTATACCCTTATACCGAGGTGTCGGCGCGGGCGACGGCGGACTTCGTGAAACGTGCGATAGTGTACTTCGGGTATCTTCCGCACATCATTCAGACGGACAACGGCGGCGAGTTTACGAACAGCAAGGGGTGCAAAAAAGTACACATCTTGAATGAGCTTCTCGGCAAGCTGCGGATCAAACATCAGCTTATCCGCCCTTATACGCCCCGCCACAACGGAAAAGTGGAGAGATCACACCGCACCGACGGAGAGAACTTTTACAGGACTTTAACCTTTGAGACCTATGACGAGCTCAAAGAAAAAATGCAGGAATAGAACATCAGGTACAACAACCGCCCGCACTCCTCATTGCGGAACATAGAGGGGAAAAGAGTGTGGTTTACGCCGCTGCAAAAGAGAGCAGAGCTTATGACTGTTCTAAAAGCGGGGCAAACCGACAGCCCGCGGGTGCGGTTCATCAGACGGAAAGCTGCATAACTGCCGATAAAGGCATGAAACCTCTGCTCATAGCAGGCAGGGGAGTATTTTGCTGCCCGCAATCATGCGCAGGCGAGGGTACAAAGGCACATCAAGGGCATTTTCAAGGTCAGGCTCCCGACAGAGGGGCTTTTTCTCTGTCCCGAACGGTCGTAACAAAAAATTTTTTAGAAAATTTGGAAAAGTTACTAAAAAACGATTGACAAATCACAGTTGTTATTCTACAATAGGTTTGCGAGTTGAGGCAAGCCTATTTTTTTATCCCTCATAAAACGGCTTGATAGTAGGTCTGCCTTAACTTGGCAGACCTATTTTTTTGTTTTACGGAGGTATTGCTTATGGGCAAGAAGAAAGACGTGGTTTATCTCGGAGTGTGTCTTTCGCCTGCTACCCACGAGGAACTGAAAAAGCTCGCCGCAGAGAAAGAGCTTTCGATGAGCACCCTCGTAAGGCAGCTTATCAGAGATTATCTCGCAAATGCGCAGAAATCGGCGTAAAGGAGGCACGGCATGAAACGTTTGAAAAGGTTGGAATCAATCGTCCGCGCGGAACTCACGGAGAACGAAGCGGCAAGAAAGAGCGACACGGCTCTCCTCATGGGCTGTTTTGAGCGCATGGGGATCGACACGTCAAAGTCGTTTGCGGAGCTTGCGGCAGACGGAAGCCTGCGGCAAATGGAGAGCATTACAAGGGCTCGCCGCAAAGTGCAGGCAGATTCTCCCGAGCTGAAAGACGGCACCGTTACGGAGCTGCGCGCAGCCCGCGAGGAAGAGTTCAGAGAATACGCGAAAGCAAAATAAGGAGGACATACAAATGGCAAGCGAAAAAGTGTTTGGCACACCGTCGGAGATCATCGACGGGCGCAGAATGAGCCGCGAGGAGTTCGAGACGCATATTGCGGAGTCGGGCGTCCCGCAGGTTGACGTCAAGAGGTTTGCGCTTACGCGCATAAACGGCGTCGTGAAGCTGTACATCGCTACGGTCTGACAGGAGGGAATACAAATGAAGATTTTTGGAGAGGAACTACGCAAGTCTATTGAGGCGGAAAAACAGCGGTATATAGACACGATGAACAGGCGAGACGAGCGCATAGCAAACGGCGAGGTGGACGAGGACGACTGTTTTATGTCTATCCGAGTTGAAAGTCAAGCTATCGACAGGTGCAACATGGAGCTTGAAATTCTCAAAGGGGACGGGCTCATGAACTACGACGCGATCATCGATGAAAACGGCGAGGAGGTTTCCGTTCATTGCTTCGAGAACAAATGGCGCAGGACAACCTATGTTGGACGAGGCGTATTTGCGAGCAGTATCAGGGCTTTACTCAAAAAAACGGGTTGGACGCAGCGCACGATTCGCGTCCCTGTATGGGTGAAGTTTGAGGCAGGTTGCGGTGGTGGAATGTGCGCCGTATATACGGGCAGATATACCTATGTCCGTTGGCACACTAACATGGTTACAGGCGAGTATGTGGGTTATCCCGATTAACGAACGAAAGGAGACAGAACAATGAATAACAACGAGCAAATAATGAGCTTATCTGTGGCGAATATCTTTGCGCCCGCGCCCGTCGGAAACGGCGGGACGGAGCGCAGGCTTTCCGCCGTTCGGGTAGGCTCTTTCTCTTGTCTCGGGAGGGCTGTATGGCACTTGAAAAGATCAGACTGAAACACGGCTCTCCCGAGTGGCAGGCGTTCCGCAAAACGGGCATAGGCGGCTCGGACGCGGCGGCGATCCTCGGGCTGTCCCCGTTCAAGTCAAACATTGAGGTTTGGGAGGAGAAAGTGGGGCTCCGCGAGCCCGAGGACATCTCCGATAAGCCGCAGGTGCAGTACGGAACAAGAGCGGAGGATATGCTCGTCAAGCTGTTTGCGCTCGACTATCCGCAGTACAAGGTGCGTCAGGATAAGCAGACGGTGTACCGCAGAGGGTTTATGTTCGCCTCGCTTGACGGAGAGCTTACGGAAATCGAGACAAAGGCGCGCGGGTTTATCGAGATAAAGACCACGGAGATACACTCCGCCGCCGCATTACAAAAGTGGGACGGGCACGTTCCCGAGTATTACTACGCGCAGGTGTTACACTACTTCGTTACGCTCGGTTGGACGTTCGCGTGGCTGAAAGTACAGATCAAGCAGACAGGCAGGAATGAGCAGACAGAGTTTATCACGAGGCATTACCCGTTCCTGCGCAGGGCTCTCATGGAGGACATGAAATTCCTCTACACGAGAGAAAAAGAGTTTTGGGGCTATGTTGAGCGGAAACAAAGACCGCCGCTGCTCCTGCCCCCGATTTACAAAGAGTAACAAAAATCAAAATTTTTGGAGGACAAACTTATGGCAAACGAATTGGCACTCATTCTGAAAAGCCCCGTTGAGGAGCTTATTCCGAAGATGATCGCGTGGAACAACGCGGAGCTGCTCGCAAGGGTGGAGGCAACGCTCGAACAGTATAAGGGCGTAACCTACGACGATTCTCAAATCGCCACGGCGAAAGCGGACAGGGCGCAGCTCAACGCATTCTGCAAGGCTCTCAACGACGAGCGTATCAGGATCGGCAAGGTCTATAACGCACCGTATGAGAAGTTCAAGGGTGAGGTGGACGAGGTGCTGCAAAAGGTCAAAGGCACCGTCGCGGAAATCGACGCGCAGGTCAAGGCGTTCGAGGAACGCAAGCAGCAGGAAAAGCAGAACGAGATCATCGAATACTTCAAGGCGACCGTCGGAGACTTTTCGGGGCTCATTCCTTACGAGCGCATACACAACCCGAAGTGGCTGAATGCCTCCACGACGATGAAGTCTGTCAAGGCGGACATCGACGCCGTATTCGAGAACGCCCGAAACGCTCTCGTTGCAATCGAGGCATTGCAGTCGGAGGACGAGGAGCTCGTCAAAGCGTTTTACTTCCGTACCCTCGACCTCTCCGCCGCGCTCATGGAGGACGCAAGGCTCAAAGCAGAGCGCACTCGCGTTGCGGAGATGAAAGCAAGGCAGGAACAGGCGGCGGCAAAAGCCGCGCAGGAAACGCCGAAGGAGCAGGCAGAAGTTGCCGTACCTGCGCCCAAAATGCAGGTAGTGCGGTTTCAGGTGGAGGGCACCGTTGAACAGCTCAAAGCGTTGCAGCGGTTCCTCAAAGAGAACAAGATCAAATTTTCGGCAATTTAAGGAGGTCATATTATGAGCAATGTAGTAGCGACAAATCAGAGGCAGCTTTCGAGCAATCAACCGAAGTTCTCGGTTTTCATGAATCAGGAGCAGATCAAGGGGCTCGTTTCGCAGTCGGTCGGAAAGAACGCACAGCGGTTTACCGCGAGTATCATCTCGGCGGTCAGTACAAACCCTGCATTGGAGAAGTGCACGCAGAAATCTATCCTTTCGGGCGCGCTTTTGGGTGAAAGCCTCGGGCTTTCCCCGTCGCCGCAACTCGGGCAGTATTACCTTGTCCCGTTCGATAAGCGCGACAGACAGGGCAACGTCATCGAGACAAACGCGCAGTTTGTGCTCGGCGCAAAGGGCTACAAACAGCTCGCCATGCGTTCAGGACAGTATCTCGACATCGATGTGCTCGAAATCAAAGAGGGCGAGTATAAGGGCAGGGACAAGCTCACGGGCAAGCAGATGTTTGAGTTCATCGAGAACGACGACGAGCGCGACGCGCTGCCGACGGTGGGTTACATGGCGTACTTCGAGCTGCTCAACGGCTTCCGTAAACAGGTCTATTGGACGAAAGCGAAGATGATTAAGCACGCCGATACATACTCTCCCGCGTTCCATGCAGACAAGTACGACGATTACGTCAATGGCAAAATTCCGAAGAATGAGCTCTACAAATACAGCTCGTTTTGGTACAAGAACTTTGACGAAATGGCGTTCAAGACGCTGCTCCGTCATCTAATCTCTCAATGGGGCGTCATGTCTATTGAAATGCAGGACGCATTTGTCCGCGACAATGCCGTCATCAAAGAGGGCGGCGTGCCCGAGTACGTCGAGTACGACGAGGCGGCGTTCGCAGAGCCCGCGCAGGCGGCGGAAACGGGGGAGTCTGCGGCAGAACAGCCGACGCCCGAGGAACAAGGCGAGTTTGACTTCTTCGGCGATACAGACGGTGCAGAGGGCTGACAATGGAGTTTGAGATAGCGGGTGCGCCCGTCGGCAAAAGGAGACCGAGGTTTTCGACAATCAACGGTTTTGCGCAGGCAATAAAGGTTGACGCGGACGTCGAGTACGAAAACATGGTGCGGCTGATGTTCAGGCTGAATAAGCCGACGGACTACGACCTGTTCGACAAGCCCGTGAGAGTTCGGATAGAAGCGCATTTTCCTATCCCGAAGTCGTTTTCAAAGAAACGGGCAGAAGAGGCGGTTGCGGGTGCCATACACCCGCAGAAAAAGCCTGACGCAGACAACATAGCAAAAATCATCTGCGACGCGCTCAACAATATCGCCTATGGCGACGATACGCAGGTGATTGAGCTCACCGTCGTAAAAAAGTACGCAAGGGAGCCGAAAGTCAAGGTATCAATCTCCGCGTACTGATAGGGAGGTACACAATGTCAAAAGAATATTTCCCACACGATTACGGTGCGAGGTTGAGTTTAAGAGGCATACGCAAAGACTTCGGTTTGCAAGGGCTTGGCTTCTATTGGTGTTTTGTCGAGATTTTGCACGAGGAGGGAGGCTGCATAATGGAGAAAGACCTCGACAATATCGCTTACGATCTGCAAGTCGAGCCCGAGCTGTGCTACGCAATAACGCACAACTACGACCTGTTCACCGTGAAGAAAGGGAAAATCTGTTCGGAGCGGGTTTTGCGTAACATCAAAAAGCGCGCAGAGATTTCCGCCGCCCGACAAAAAGCGGCGAGAGACAGGTGGGACAACAGCCCGCCGCCCGAGGAACAAAAACCCGAGCCGCCGCCCGTTCCCGTTCTTCCCGATGACGAAGCAGAGGAGAGGGCGCGTGCGGCAGACGAGAACTTCGAGAGCGGCGTTGAGTTCTACACGGATCAGATAACTATGCGCTGCGATATGTGGGAGGACGAGCTAAAAGCAAACGGCACAAGCGCATTTGATCTCTTTTCCTCGCCTCCCGCTATTCTCAAACCGAGGCTTACGAGCCTGTTTGAACTCATCAAGGGAAAGCGTCAGCAAAAAATCAACGGGCAGACCGTCGGGACGTTGGAGGTCATGCAGGCAGTAGTTGACTTTTTCACAAGCGACGAGAAACGGTGGGCTCTCTATAACCTGATAATCGAAGTGGACGACAAAGCCGCAAGCGGCGAAATAAAAAACAAGCAAAATTACCTCGTGTCTGCGCTGTATAACGCGGCAAAGATGAACGGGGCATAACGGAGGAAACATGAAAAACGAAAACAATGCCGCAACGGTTGCGGGCATGGTTGCAACGGAGCCGAAAAGGTACGACTGCTGCGGGGAGCTGTTCTATGTGTTCGATTTGTCCGTGAGGCGAATGAGCGGCGCGGAGGACTTGATACCCGTCAATATGCCCGTCGTCCTTTGCGACGAGGTGAACGTCGGAGACGAGCTCTGCCTTGTCGGGCAGGTGCGCACCTACAACAAAATGGTGGACGGCAAAAGCAGGCTTATCGTCGTGTTTTTCGCGTTGGAAGTGTCGGAGTACAAAGGGAACGAAAACGAGGTCGAGCTCACGGGCTTTTTCTGCAAGCCTCCCGTGCACCGCACAACGCCGCTCGGACGAGACATCTGCGACGTGCTGCTCGCGGTCAACAGGGATCGGCAGCGGTCGGACTATGTTCCGCTCATTGTATGGGGCAGAACGGCGCGGTACATCGCACGTCTTGACGTCGGCGCGCGCGTCAGAATCAAAGGACGGCTGCAATCGCGCGTGTATCAGAAGCAGACCGAACAAGGCGTCGTCGAAAAGACGGCGTATGAGGTGTCGGTCAACAGGATCGAGGAGGTAACGGACGATGAATAAGGTTATCCTTATCGGCAATCTGACGCGCGATCCCGAACTCTCGGAGACGAACAGCGGAATAGCCGTGTGCCGATTCGGGCTTGCCGTAAACAGACAGTATTCCTCGTCGGACGGGGAACGGGAGACGGACTTTTTCCAAGTAACCGCATGGCGCGGCACGGGCGAGAACGTCGCAAGGTACTGTAAGAAAGGGCACAAGGTTGCGGTGGTCGGAAGTATTCAAATGCGTAACTACGAGGACAGGGAGGGCGTAAAGCGCACCGCCGTTGACATCGTGGCGCAGGACGTTGAGTTTCTGACGCAGAGAGCCAGAGACGACGACGGGCAGTACGATGAGCCTGCCCCGAGGAGACGGGGCGCAAAACCGCAATTAGAGGCGTTTGACGACGACGGGGACATTCCGTTCTGACTCTCGTCTATCGTGGAAATCGTCAAGAGGGAAATGCAGCGGTTTGTTCTGCCTATCTACATCAACATCGAGTCGGAGGCGTGCGTGTCGGTCATCACTTCGCTTGACGGCGAAAAAGACAGGGAAAAGCCGTACAGCGCAGTCGCGGAGGGCAACAGATTCCGCTTCGGCAATGGCTATGACTACGAGCGTTTCGTAATTGCGATCCGTTCGCTGTTCATTCAGACAGAGCACACGGCAAACCTTTTGCAGCTCCTGAAAAAGGTTTCCAACATCGAATCTGTGGAGACGTCCGACGACGGTATCACGCAGCAGGTGGTGGCAAAACAGGGAGCTATGCTTGCCTCCGACGTCAAAATCTCGCCTATCATCAAGCTCGCGCCGTTCCGTACCTTTATCGAGGTGGTGCAGCCCGAGTCGGAGTTCCTGTTCCGTATCAGCGACGGCAATTCGTTCGCTCTGTATGAAGCGGACGGCGGAGCGTGGAAGATGAAAGCAAAACAGTACATCAGAACATTCTTCGAGAACGCTCTTGTCGAAGAGATTAAGGCGGGAAACGTCGTAATTTTGGGATAACAAAACGCCGTGCGCCGCGCGCTGTTGCGCGCGGCAGCAAAGGCAGAGAGGTAGCGCGCATGAAAAAGCTGACTTACACGAAGAAAGAACTGATGAAAGAGGCGCGGGCGTTCTCTATCTACTACGGTCGGGAGGAGCTCATGTCGGAGGGAACGCGAAAGCGGTATGAGGCATTCTGTGAAAAGTGCCGAATTTACGAGGAGGAAAAACATGAAAAACAGAAAATGTCCGTATAAAGGGAGCCTGTGTCTCGATTATGGGAGCTGTGAAAGCTGCGAGTGGGGCAAGCTCATCAATCGCTATGAAAAGCGTATCAAGAGGCTGAAAACAAAAATCGCCACGATTGAAGCGTCAAACGATTCTTTGAAAAGACGTTTATCGGAGGGAAAAGCATGAAAATCGGCAAAAGTAAATTGACACGGGAACTTTTAGAGAGCTATGTGGGAAAGGACGTAAGAATTACATTCTTTGACGGCGATGTACGAGAGGGCGTCTTGGAACTTGGGAACGGTTTTTTCTATGAGCCTAAAAAGTATGTGGTGGGCGATCTTTGCTTTCGTCTGTCCCATATAAAAACTTTGGAGGTCAAGGAAGCATGAAATGCCTGATCCCAAACTCATGCGAGGACAGAGAGCTTTGCTGTGCGTTCTGTAAGAAAAAGAGGTGCCCCGAACGGTGCCGAGACAACCACGAGGGTTGCAGATACTTCGACGCCGAGAAATACGAGCGCGAGGAGAAAACGGAGGATAAAAATGTTTCAGGATAACTTGTTCAGAGAGCTTGTCGTGGATAACTTCGCAGGCGGCGGAGGGGCGAGCACGGGCATAGAGCTTGCGCTCGGCTATCCCGTCGATATAGCGGTCAATCACGACGCTGACGCAATCGCCATGCACAAGGTCAATCACCCGTACACGCGCCACTTTCAGGAGGACGTGTTCGCCATTGATCCCTTACAGGTTACGGGCGGGCGTGCGGTCGGTATCGCGTGGTTTTCACCCGACTGTAAGCACTTCTCCCGCGCCAAAGGCGGCAAGCCCGTCGATAAGAAAATACGCGGGCTGTCGTGGGTGGTGTTACGGTGGGCTATGTCGAGCGTTGCGCCGCGCGTCATCTTCATGGAGAACGTCCCCGAGATAAAAACGTGGTGCCCGCTTATCGAGATAGACGGGCAAATGCGCCCCGATCCTGCCCGAGAGGGTGAGACATTCAACGGCTTTGTGGCAATGCTCGCGGGCGGAATTGAAAAGGAGCACCCCGCATTTTTGGAGGCTTGCGAGTTTCTGAAAATAGAGCCTGATAGCGAGGACGGAGATAGGCTCGCGTCGGGGCTCGGTTACGCGGTTTCATGGCAAGAGATGAAAGCCTGCGACTACGGCGCGCCGACGATACGCAACCGCTTTTATCTCATAGCGCGGCGGGACGGGCAGCCTATCGTGTTTCCCGAGCCTACGCACGGAAAGGGCAGGAAGCCGTACAGGACGGCGGCAGAGTGCATAGATTGGTCGCTTCCGTGCCCGTCGATATTCGGGCGCAAGAAAGAGCTTGCCGAGAACACGTTGCGCAGGATCGCACGAGGACTTGACAAGTTCGTCCTGCGGAACGCGAGCCCGTATATCATGTGCAACAACACAAACAACGTGCCGCATGGCGTGAATGAGCCGCTGCCGACGCAGACCACGGGCAACAGGAATTACCTTTGCGCTCCGTCGCTTATTCAGTACCATTCCGAACAGGGCAAGGGCGAAGTCCGCGGGCAGGAGTTAAACAAGCCGATTATGACAATCGACGGCTCACCGCGGTATGCGATGAGTGCCTGCTATCTGACAAAGTATTTCGGCGGCGCGCGGCAGGCGGGAGCAAGCCTTTCAGAGCCCGCTCCGACGGTTACGGCGATAGATCATAGTGCGTTGGCGGCGGCAAACCTGCTGCATTACTATGGCGGCGCAGACCATGCGTCCCGCGTCGATAACCCGCTGCCTACGGTTACGACTTTGCCGAGGCACTACGTCGTCAAAACGTATTTGCAGAAAATTGGATCGGCGCAGGACTTCGGGAATTGGGCGTGTGTCCGCGAGCTTCTGAACAAATACGCGGGTTATTCGATAGCCGCCGATGAGATTCTCATTATGGAGATTGACGGCGAGCGGTACTTCATCTCCGACATTGGAATGAGAATGCTCAAAGCGCAGGAGCTCATGCTTGCACAGGGCTTCCCGCGCGATTACATCATCGACATCGAGTCTCATATCGGCAAGCGGTACAGCGAGGCAAAACAGATTGCCCGCATGGGCAACGCCGTCTGTCCGCCCGTTGCGGAGGCTCTCGTGCGGGCGAACTGTTCGGAGATCGCGTCGCAGCGCGTCATCGCAACAATGGCAATGCTCAATGCGGTTATAGACGAGAGCTGCCAAAGAAAAAGACAATACAGGAGGGCAGCGCAATGACATCGAAAGATTGGAGCGGCAACGTCAATTCTGTTTGGAAAACCCTCGGGGCGAGTAATCACACGGAGAATGAGAGGGAGGCGGACGACTACTATGCTACCGATCCGATAGCAATTGACAAGCTCTTGGAGGTTGAAAAGCCGCACAGCTTTATTTGGGAGTGCGCCTGCGGCGGCGGACATCTTTCCGAGAGGCTCACGGAGCGCGGCTACGACGTGTTCAACAGCGACATCAAGAACAGGGGCTACGCAAAGCAGCATTTAGTCTTGGACTTCCTCAAACAGGAGGGCAAGCTGTTCTCGTTCGAGCATGACATTCTGACAAACCCGCCGTACAAGTACGCGACGGAATTTGTGCTCAAAGCGTTGAAACTTCTGCACGAGGGCTGCAAGTGCTATATGTTTCTCAAACTCACATTCTTGGAGGGGAAACGACGTTACACAGAGCTGTTTAGGGACACCCCCCCCGCAGCGTTTACGTCTTTTCCGAGCGCGTTCTATGCGCCAAAAACGCAGAGTTTGACCGTATGCGGGAGGGCGGCGGCTCCGCCGTCGCGTATGCGTGGTTTGTGTGGCAAAAGGGCTACACGGGGGCAACAGAGGTACGGTGGATATAGGAGGACGGCATGAAAGTAATCATTTACAGGGACAAAGAGACAAAGCAGATCGTGAGAGACGCAGGCGATGACTATGAACTGCTCAAAGCGCGCGGAAAGACCGATGAGGACATCGCCGCGCTCGTCGAGGAGTTCAACGGTCGTGAAAATTGCCCTCAAATCGTTGAAATCGTGGAGCTTGACGAGGTTGCGGAGTTTTACAGGACGCGGAAACTGAACGCCTACAAAGAACAGCTCAATGATTTTGCGTTTATGGAGGACAGGCTCGACGAATTGTCGAGAATGATAGAGAGCTACATCGACGAGGCAAAGAAAGCCTACAAGGAGGATCGGAAAGATGATTAAAACCTTTATTTTCGTGGAGGACGGCAGTGTCGATCTCGATGAGCTGAAAAACAGCGTCGGAGATGACGTGCTTGTGGTTACTTACAGGCAGGGGGCTGCGCCTCCGCAAATTCAGCAGCCGAAAGAGCCTGTCTCACAATGGAACGATAAATCTTATTATGAGACAAAGAAAGTTCTTGAAAGGCTCCTCGGTAGCAGCTACAAAATGAGCAAAAAGCTACTTAGAGAGCTCAACGACCTCTATGCAGATTACTACTGTTAAAGGAGGTGCAAACGTGGATCGGCAGCAAGAGATTGAGAAAATAGCAGAGATAATGCAACAGGGAGAGATTGATCGAGAGGCGGGGAAAATAGATTGTTCCGAGTTTTTATTGCGCGCTGTCGTAAAAAACGGAATGCAACGTCTCGCAGGAGCAACTGCTCTTATCAATGCAGGGTACGGAAATGTGCGGGCGGCGGTCGAGGACGTTGCAGAACGTATCAAAATGGCGTTCTACCATGAGTTCGACGAGCTTATACCGTCCACAATGGCTGACAAGATAGACGAAATCGTCAAGGAGGTTTTGAAAAATGATAAGGATAATCAGTAAGTGCTCTGAATGTATAAAGGCGAGCGTTTGTGAACACGTTGATGACTACGAGCATGATTGCAGCCATTTGCCGAATCAGATTATCAACGGAACAACGGAGGTGCGGATCGTTTGTAAGGAGTTCATGCCCGCTATACCGACCGTCAGGGAGGCGGCGCGATGACGCAGGCAAAGTACATGGAAACATACGCAGGGTATGACTACTTCCGCGATGAGCAAGGCAACATCTATGCCAAAATCGGGGACGAGATCATGTTTTGCAGCAATCACAAGCGCGGTCAGTTGACGGAGGACAAGGCGGAGCCGTCCTATCCCGTCCACGACGTCGAAATCAGTTATTAAAAAGCCGAAAGGCAAAGGAGATATTATCATGAAAGAACTCAACAACAAACCCGAAGTCGCCGCTGTGTGCGACGAAAAGCCCGTCTGCTGCTGCGATAGCAGCGAAAGCACGCCGTTCTCCCGTCTTGTGGAGGAAAAACGCGCCCTTGACGAGAAAATTGTCAAGCTCAACGCCTTTCTCGAAGATGAGGAAAAGGCTGCCAAAATCGCGGGTTATTGGCAGCTCGGGCAAATGCGCGAGTAGCTCGACGTCATGCTGCGTTATTCGGGCATTCTGAATACAAGGATTTTGACGTGGAGGTACAACTGATATGAGCGACAAGGAGTTTCAGGCTCTCGTCAAAAAAGTAGTCTGCGAGTACGCGAACGCGCACCTCGACACAACGGACGTCATTCAGATCAGTGAGGACGACGTGTACATCGTGTGGCAGGTCAAAGTTTTGCAGAACAACAAGGCTCTCGCAAGCACGACGCTCAAAGACGGTATGTACTATGAGCTCACATACGACGGCGACAAAAAGTGTTGCTATGTGGACGCCTACAAGAAGTGGGAAAACTTCTGCGTGAACGGGGCGGGTGAGAGACAATGAGCGATGATGTCAAGACCTGCAAGCGGGGATCAAGAATAAGGGAGTTGTTGCTTGAACTTCAAACCTACAAAGACGAATACCGCCTCGCGGCGGCAGCAAACAAGCAACTTGCGGACGCGCTTGACAAGGCGCGCGAGGAGAACAAAATGCTCCGCCTGCAAATCTTCGCGTTCGTCCGCAATTCCGCCGTCCTGCCCGTCGGCATTTGCCTACACAAGAGCGAGCAGGAGATCACCGACAAGACGTTTGAGACCATAGAGGCGGCAAAGAATATGATCGACGTCGAGGCGGTCAAAGCCGCTATGAACTTGGCGACAAAAACGGAAAACAGGTTCAACAACGCCGATTAAGACTATCGGCAGAGGGAGGAAACAGGCTTATGCCAAAACCGAAATTGTATTTTCAATTTGAGTTACCGTCATCGGTTGTCGAGATCGTCAAGACGGTATGCGCCGACTATACCCGCAGAGAGCGGGCGATAAAGTACGGTAATGTTACAGGCGCGGTTTTGGCGCGATATGTAGAGCTCAACGCAATCATCGACGCCGCTTTGGAGGAAATCGAGGTCGGTATCAGAATGGATATGCTGCGAGACATTCAGAACAGGCGCGGCTATGACTTTTCGCCCGCCTCCTACTGCACATCAAAGAATACATACTACAAGCGAAAAAAGAAACTTATCTACGACATCGCAAAAAATCTTGCGCTCGTATAGTTTATATATATATACTCTGTATATAATACTCCTGTAAAGAAGAAATGTAAGTAGTTATATACAAGTATATAGGACGTCGAGCAAAGCCATGCCAAAGCATAATAAATTGCGACTAAAAGCGTAAAAGTGTGTGGTAAGATAGTAAGTAGATAATGTGCCGAATACCCTTTGAGGTTAGAGCCCTTTTATTCCGAAACGGAGTAACAGGGCTCATTTTGTTTTTTATCGGAGGATAGACAGAATGAGTCAGACAAAAAAGCCCGCAGGGACGAAAAAGCGGAACGCCAAAGGTCAATTCGTCAAGGGCAATAAAATCGGAGAGGAGACGCGCTTTCTGAAAGAGAATGAGGCGGCGTGCAAGTACAAAGAGGAATACTGCGAAAAGCTCATGGAGTTCTTTAATCAGCCCGACGTCGATATTCAGTACAAAGAGGTGTACAACGCAAAGGGCGAGGTGGTTTCAAGGACGCCTATCATGCTTCCTGCGGCTTATCCGACGTTCGAGCTGTTTGCGGCGAGTATCGGCGTAACGACGGGGACGCTGAAAAATTGGTGCGAACAGCACCCCCGATTTAAGGACTGCTATGCACGCGCGAAAGAAATACAGCTCGGCAAACTCACGTCAAACGCCCTGCGTGGGCTGTACAACCCGATCTATGCGAAGTTCGAGGCGGTGAACAATCACAATCAGAAAGACAAGCAGGAGGTTGAGACGAACGTCTCGGGCGTAGGCTTGGACGACAAGACGCGCGCGCTCATCGAGCGGGTGGAGAGGCGGCTCCATGACGGGGAAAAGAAAGAGTAAAGCCGCCGCCGTCAATTACAACGACTACATACGGGACATCATGCGGGCAGAGTTTGAGTATTGCCGTAACGACGTCGTTTATTGGGCGAACAATTACTGCGTCATCGAGGACAAAGACTCTCCCGAGATCATCATTCCTTTCAAGGGGTGGGAGGCGCAGAATCAGACGCTCCGAGACTTCGATACGCACCGCCTTAACCTGATACTCAAAGCCCGACAAATGGGTATAACGTGGATCGCGCTTTACTACTGCACGCATGACCTCCTGTTCAACCTCGGACATACGGTCGTCGCTCTCTCAAAGACAGAGGACGACGCAAAAGAGCTTGTACGCCGCATGAGCGTCATTCTCGATAATCAGCCCGAGATTTTACGGGCGGGCGGCTTGGTGTGGCGCGCGACGGCTACATCGGTGCTCATAACGGATATGAGCGGCAAGCTCGTCTCGACGTTCAAAGCCTTTCCCTCGTCGCCGTCGGCAGGGCGTTCCTTTACGGGTAACATTCTGCTGCTCGACGAGTGGGCGTTTCAGGAGTACGCAGAGGAGATTTGGACTTCGGCGTACCCGACAATCAACCGACCGACGGGCGGTAAAGTCATCGGCTTATCCACAATCAAAAAAGGCACGCTCTTTGAGAGCCTGTGGATAGAGGACAACGCCTTTCACAAGATATTCCTCTCTGTGTTTTCTGATCCTCGCAGAACGCAGGAGTGGTACGAAAGGACAGCCAAAGATTTGGGCGTCATGGTTAAGCAGGAGTACCCGCGCACGGCGGAGGAGGCTCTCTCCAACCTCGGAGGCAGCTACTTCCCCGAGTTCGATTACAGTAAGCACACCTGCGAGCCGTTCCGAATCCCCGAAGATTGGACGATTTACAACACGTTGGACTACGGGCTCGATATGTTCGCGCATTACAAGGTGGCAATCAGCAACGACAATATCGCCTATGTATTCCATGAGATTTACCAAAGCGGGCTTATCATCTCGGACGCAGCGGCAAAGGTCAAGGTTGCAGAGTTGCGGGAGAATGAGGACGGGAGCGTGGAGAATTGGTATAAGCCGAAGCTGCGGCTCGCCCCGCCTGACCTATGGAATCGCTCGCAGGAGACGGGCAAAAGCAGGGCTCTGCTGTTCTATGAGAATGGGCTCGAACTTGTAAAGTCGAACAACGATCGTCATGCAGGTTGGCTCGCTATCAAAGAAATGCTCAAAGAGCGCGTTGCTCCGAACGGAGAGACCTACACGCGGTTAAAGATATTCCGCACCTGCACAAATCTCATACGCACGTTGCCGCAGCTCCTCATCGACGAAAAGGATCCCGAGGACGCGGCAAAAGAGCCGCACGAACTCACGCACGCGCCCGACGCCTTGCGATACTTTGCAATTTATTGGACGCAGCCGCCGCAGCCGAAAGCTCCGAAAAAGGTCAAGTACCGTCCCGACATCTTGGAGGACTACCTGAACGCGAGCGAGGAGGAGCGGCAGATTATCATTAAACGGTATGGAGTGCCATTGCTATGAAAATTGATCTGAACGGAAACACGAAATTGTCCTTTTTCAAGGACTTGTACGAGGACGCGCGCGCAAATGCGGACGTGTTCTATGAAAAGCTCAAACAGCACCTCGAACAGTACAAAGGCAGCCCTAAAATCGACGGCTCCGATGTGGACGCTTCGCAGGTGCGCAACGTAACCTACGAGCTTGTGGAAAGTCAGGTAACAAGCTATCTGCCTAACCCGTCCGTATCGCCGAAAATGTGGAGCGAACAGAACGAGCGGAACGCAAAGAGTGTTGAAACCTTGCTCCGAAACAAACGCAACGAGCTGCCGTTTGAAAAGCTCAACGACATGGACGAGCGTTTCAACCCGATTTACGGCGGCTCCGTGTGGCTCATCGAGTGGGACAATTCGGTTACCACGCATAACACGGTCGGAGACGTGCGCGTGAGCTGCCTTTCGCCGCAGAGGTTTACGGGGCAGCCGAGCGTATATGACGTCAAGGACATGGAATACTGCTTCATTCAGTTCGAGACGACGAAAGAGGAGATCGTGCGCAAGTACGGCGTTACTTTCGACGTGGCGGACGAGGGCGAGAACGACGACAATGCGGACGATAAGACCGCAACGCTGTATATCTGCTATTATAAGAACGACGCGGACAAGGTATGTCAGTACATCTGGTCGGGCGATACGGAGCTCTCGGACATCGAGGACTACTTTGCGCGCAAGCGGTACATCTGCAAGAAGTGCGGAAAGCGCAAAGAGCTCTGCACCTGCGAAAAGCCTGATTACGAGCTGCAAGACGAGAACTACGAGGAGGTCGTGCGCGATATTCAGCGTTCGGACGGCTCCGTCATTCCTGCGGAGTGCGAAGTCATCAAGGACGGGCAGGTCGTCATGGAGACCGTCAAGAAGCAGGCGGTGGACGAGACGGGGCAGCCGATTTTCGATGATTCGAGCGGTATGCTCCTGCCATTGCTTGTGGACGTGCAGGTGCCGAAAATGCAGCCGACAAAGCTGCCTTTCTATACGCCGAATATCCTACCTATCGTCATTCGCAAGAACACCTCGGAGGAGGACAGTCTGCTCGGGCAGTCTGACTGTGAGTTCATTCGCCCGCAGCAGCAGGCTATCAACAAGATTGAGAGCCGTATCAATGAAAAGCTGCTCGGCGCGGGCGTTTATCCTATTGCGCCCGAGGACGCGTCGATAGAATATGACAACTCCATTTTCAAAAAGGTTTTTCGCGCGAATCAGAGCAATTTCAAACTGTTCGGCAAGCTCGATTTGCAGGTCGATATTTCCCGCGACATCGCGCAGGCTGAACGGCTATACGATCAGGCGAAGCGTATTCTCGGTATCACGGACAGCTTTCAGGGGCAGTACGATTCAAGCGCGCAAAGCGGCAAGGCAAAGCAGATTCAGGTGCAGCAGGCGGCGGGACGCCTTGATAGTAAGCGGCAGATGAAGAACGCCGCGTATGCCGAGATAGATCAGATTATCTTTCAGTATTTCCTTGCGTATGCCGACGAGCCGCGTCCTGCAACGTATAAGGACGCGCAGGGGCGTATGCAAAACCGCATTTTCAATCGCTACGACTTCATCGAGCGCGACGAGGCGGGCGAGTGGTACTACAACGACGAGTATCTGTTCTCTGCCGACGCCTCAATCGACGTTGACAAGCAGCGCGAGCTCTTATGGGAGGAGAACAGAAAGAACTTTCAGCAGGGCGCATACGGCAACCAGCAGCTCCCGCAGACGCTGCTCATCTTTTGGCAGAACATGGAGCAGGCGCACTACCCTTGGGCGCATGAGAATGTGGAGCGTATCAGGGACGAGATCGCGCGGCAGCAAGAGCTTCTGCTCGCACAACAGCAGGCGGCGGCTGCACAGCAAGACCTCGACAAGGAAAAGCAGAACAGGACGGCTTACGAGTCGTACCTCATGGCTCAAATAAATAACGGAGGACAGGCAAATGGCGGTCAATAATAAATTCATAACCAAATCATTGTACGGCGGCGGTTCGTCATCGGGAACGAAAAAGAAAAGTACAATCAGTACGTCGTACAGCGACAATCTTCTCGGAGGAGGTGTTTCAAACCCGCGGGTTTCCTTGCCGAAGAACTTGTCGTATAGGGATAATCTTGTGAATTTACAGCCCGTGGGAGGAGCGGGAGCAGGTACGGGCGGAGTAACAAACGAGGGCGTTGTTCTCGGTAACCCGATCGGAGGAGGTGTTTCAAACCCGCGGGTTTCCTTGCCGAAGAACTTGTCGTATAGGGATAATCTTGTGAATTTACAGCCCGTGGGAGGAGCGGGAGCAGGTACGGGCGGAGTAACAAACGAGGGCGTTGTTCTCGGTAACCCGAACGTGGAGCGTATGCCGCAGATCAAGGAAAAAACCGACACGTCATATTCCGCAAATCTTCTGAATGCCGCCGCCCAACAGCCTACTGCGCCGATAACTTACGGACAGCAGCTTGCCGCCGCCTCCGCACAACAGGAAACGCCTGCAACAGGCACTCCCGATACATCGGGCGGAACAGGCACAACGGGCTCCACGGGCTCAACAGGAGGCTCTACGGCGGGTAGCGGAGAGGTCGATACATACGAGGAGTTCTTGCTCAAACAAGAGGGCTTTTACAAAGAGCAGCTCGACAAGCTCAATGCTCTAATCGAGCAGAATAAGCAGAACGCCTTGCAGCAGGCAGAGTCGGAACGCGGGCGCGCTGTTATCGACGCGCGGTCAAGTTATGCGCAAAATCTTGCCACCTATGGCGCGAACGCAGAGCAGCTCGCTGCTATGGGGCTTTCGGGCAGCGGGTACAGCGATTATCTCAATCAGCAGGCGTATGCCACGCAGAGGGCGGAGACACAGAACGCCAACGCACAGGCGGAGGCAACAAAAGTCGCTGCCGAACAGCAGGCGAACTCCGACAAGCTCAATGCAGAGCTCTCCTACGCCGAGAATATGCAGGGCAATGCCGAAAAGCTCGCACAGTATCAGCAGCAGAAAGCGGAGGAGGCGAAAGCCGAGGAAGAACAGAAAAAAGCCTATTATGCTTCGCTTTTGGCTTCTGCGAACACAGGCAAGTACACCTCCGAACAGATAGCCTCTCTCGGTGCGCAGTATGGTCTCGACGAGGAGCAAATCTCGCAGTTGCAAGCCGCTGTGGAATCATATGAGCAGCAAAAGTATGCTGACAATTACGCCACAATATTAGACCAAATGCTGGCAGAGCTACCTGATTACAATGACGACAACAAATTTGTAATTAAGGAGCAAGACCGCAACAAAATGCTTGAATTTTTGGAAGAAAATAAAGGCTCTCTCGGAGAGCAGCTTTACGATTTCTACAAAAAGAAGATCGATAATATTGAGGTATATTCCGAACAGGCACAAAAGGACGATGAGACCGCAAAACAGGAAGAACAGCAGAAAGAAGAAGATAAGCGGATCATTACGGGCAACGATTCTATCGAGTATAACGGTAAATATTATAGACTCGATTCGCAGCTTGACAAAGGCGCAAATCAAATTGTCAGGAACAACGACTTCAAGGACAAGCTGAAAGAGCTTGGCTATTCCGATCCTTTTGACAAGAATATTCCCAACGGAACAACAATTAAGAGCAATGTCGATAATAAAGGTGCAAACGACTTTAATTGGTGGGACGATGTTGGCGCTTTCTTACTTTCACCTTTAGGAGCAGGCGCTTGGGATTCTTGGAGGAATTGGAACGAGATCACTATGACCTATTACAACGGGAATTGGTATCTTTCCTCCGAGTTTAAGAATAAAGGAGGTTGATTTATGGCTATAAATTCTGTAAATGTGCGAGCTCATGCGCAGAATATAATACAAGAAAGGGCGCGTAGGCGATTAGAAACACAATACGAGGAAGCTCATAAAGAGTATGAGCGGGCAATGGCAGAGCAAGCCGCTGCACAGGCAGCGGCGCAGGCTGCCGCAGAACGTGAACAGAATCAGGGCGGCTTTCTCGGTGGTATCGGATATTTGCTTGAAAAGACAGGTCTTGGCTTTTTGAGCGGTATCGAGGGCATTTGGGACTATGCCGCAGGCGGGCTTGCAAAGCTGTTTGGTGCCGATGATTGGGCTGAACAGCAGATAGCCAACGATTGGGTGAATTACAATCATGCAGATGAATGGTTTAACCCCTCGGAGGGGTGGCAATTCGTCGGAGACGTTGCGGGCGGTATCGGTACGAGCTTGCCCGCGATTGCAGGCGTTGCCGCAGCAGGCGCGATTACGGTTGCGTCAGGCGGCACGCTGTCTCCCGTTGCAGCGACGCTCATTGCAGGCAGTATTGCGGGTTTGGGCGCGGCAGGTCGAGCTACAAAAGAGGCATACGACCAAACGGGCGAGCTTACGGGCAAAGAGTTCGGCTATGGTGCGCTTGTCGGTGTAACAGAGGGAGCCATTGAGGGCGTTTCGTCTGCTATCGGCGCAGGCACAGGTGCCGTCGTGAAAAGCATTTCAAAGTCTTTCGGCAAGGAAGTAGCAAAATCCGCGACGCGCAACACTTTGCTCAAAGGCGTTGTAAAAGGTTTTGCAGGCGAGGCGTTCGAGGAGGGCGTACAGGCTATCCTTGAACCCGTGTACAAGCGCATGACATACGATCCGAACGCGAAAAACGCGACCTTTCAGGAGGTTGCGTATGCGGCTCTTGTCGGCGGTTTGAGCGGTGCCATTATGGGCGGCGGAGATGTCGCCGTCAGGAATATCCGCGGTACGACGCGAGGGAACACGCTCGTCAACGAGGGTAAGGCTGGCGACGTCATCACCACGGCGGAGCAGATTTCGTCTTATCAGACGGAAAATCAGACCGATTACGAGACATTTCAGGTCGTGCAGAACACGCTTGACGAGCTGAAAACGAGCCTGCAAAAGACGGACGGCGAAGTGCGCACGGTACGGCAGAAAATGTTGCTCGGCGTGCTTGAACAGGCGAATACCTCCGCCGCCTTTGAGCCGATTGTTACGGCGAGCGCGGAGAATATATACAACAACGCCGAAACGGTTGCTGCGCGCCTCAACGAGCTCGGGTATCAGGATCAGAACGGCAAGCCGATTCAGGTTACGGCGGAACAGATCAGAGAGGGTATCGACACGACGGACGTAAAGAAGTTCAGGAAAACGATGTCGAGAGCTCTCAAAACAAACTCCGTACTGCGGACGCTTGCGGTGGCTGATACTGTCGGTCAGATTTCAATGGACACGGCGCGTTTCAGGGACGCAACGCTTGCGGGGCAGCAGCTCTCCACGCAGGCAGACCTCAACAGGTTTGTTGAACAGGCAACGGACGCGGAGCGTCAGGCGGTCGCCGACAGGCTCGGTATAGAGAATTGGGAGACGCTCACAAATGAGCAGTTCCACGATAAAATCACCGAATTTGTGGCGAACGGAGGTGTGCAGGAGTATCAGCAGGAGCGCAGCTATGTAAAAGAGTCGCAGGCGGTCGCTCCCGAAGCTGCGAGAAAACATCTGCCGCGCATGGTAAACCTGCGCAACGACGGCACATACCGTTATACGCAGGGCGGCACCGATATTGCCATTACAAAGCGCGGGGACAGCTACTATGTGTATGACTACGAGAGCGGGCTCATGTCAAAGGCTCTTTCTCGGACGGAAACAAACCGCGTGCTGCGCGAGATACACACGAACGAGCAGAACTATCAGAACGGCGTCAGACAGCATACAGAGGCGCAGAACAGGCTGCGTGAGCAGGCGGCGGAGATTGATACATACGCCCGAGAGAATATCTCTGAATATAAGAATTTGAGCGCGGCGGGGCAGGCTGCAATCAGGGCGACTATTCGTCAGGGCAGAGCTGCGGGCGTGCAGGAGGACTTTGTGCTTTCATGCGCCCGTGTTTCCGCGCGCTCGGGACTTCGTGTCGTGTTCAGCAAAGAAGCGTCTTTCGTGGCGGCAAACGGCTCTTATGCGGACGGCGCAATCGACCTGAAAAACAACCGTATCATCATCAACCCCGAGGCAAAGAGCAGGTCGGGCGAGAGCATTCTCATTCACGAGCTTACGCACGCTATTTACAACGACACGGACGGCTCTCTGACTGTTGCCGAGGGCTTGGAGACCATGACCGACGCCGAAAAGGAGAAAATTCGCAAGCGGTACGCGGCGGTCGGGCAGGGTGGCGCGGTGCAGGTCAGCGACGAGATCAACGCGCATTTTGCCGAACAGACGCTCTCGAACAAGAATATCCTCGAACGCCTTGTGCAGAAGAAGCAGACGCTCAAAGAGAAGATACTCGGCTTTTTCAAAAAGGCTCGCACGGACTATCAGAACGACGAAAGGCTCACAGGGGCGGCGGCTCGGCTTTATCGACAGTACAAAAAGTTGTTCGATGAGTTCTCTGCGCGCAATCAGCGGTATTTGGGTGTGGAAAACGCCTCCGAACAGGCAGAGGCTGCCGCGCAAAATCAAGGTACATACGCTTTGCAGGAAGCGTTGCAGACTCTCGGAGATTATGACGCTACGCGCCGCAGACATATTGAGAGCAATGAAAACGACCGCGTGTCCCGCAATTATGATGAGATTGTGGACTTTATCAAGTCTGCGACAAAAGAAATGCCCGTCCGCCGCCTGCACATAGGGACGATAAGCGATAATACTGCGGCTTTGGTGCAGGGAAAGACAGGCGTAAATATCAAGGGCTACGATTTTGTTTTAGCAAGCAATTTTATCTCTCATATTTTCGATTCGCACGGCAGGGCTGCGACGGAAGCTCCGAGGGGGCAGACGGCTGTCAATTACAGCAATATTGAGAATATTCTTGAAACTGTGATTGCACCTGATGATGTTTCTCTTGTGAGCGACAATACGGGGACTGCATTGCGCTTTGAGAAAATGCTTGACGGGAGAAATGTTGCAATCACGATTACCTCCACGAAAAAAAGCACTCTTACATTAAAGAGTGCTTGGATCATAAATCAAAAAAGTGGAGGTCGTACACCGTCAGCAAGTGCAGATACCCTTGCAGGAACGTCCGAAACGAACGGCAGAAGCTCCACTACTGATAGTATATCGCAAAACGCGGAAAATGTCAACTCTGAATCACAAAAAGGCAAAAAATTTGCCTTGGCGGGCGAAACGAGCGAAACCGCAGACTTATCTTTGCTTGATAGAGCAAAACAGTTGCAGGCGGCGGGAGAGGACAGCGAGACTATAAGGCGAGAGACGGGGTGGTTTGTTGGGTATGACAATCAATGGCGATATGAAATCGACGACTCGGCGGCAACCCTTGTAGAAAAGCCTGCGTTTGAAAATCATTCCACGGAGGACGGGGGTTATCGTACAGCAAAACTTGGCGACATAATGCACCACGAGAAACTGTATGCTGCGTACCCGTTTCTGAAAGACATTACGGTCATTTTGCAGGAGACGGACACGGGCGTTGACGGATCGGCTTTTGCGGAGGACGGGCAAATTGTCTTGGATCAACGGCTGTTTACGAGAACGTCGAAAGAGTATCAAAAATACCTTGAAAACAGGCAGCCTGAAATCAAGCGAATTGAACAAACGCCCGAATATCGGGAGTATAACAGATTTTACACGGACGAAAGCCTGCAAGAGACGTTATCTGCCGAGGAGTGGCTTGCGGAGGAGGAGGCAGCAAGAAACAAATTTTTTGCTTCCGAGCTCGGGAAAAGGTACCATGAGCTTATGTGGGGCAAACCGAATGTCGCCACAACCGAACTCGGGTGGTCTGATAAGGCAAAATCTGTTCTTATGCACGAAGTGCAGCACTTGATTCAGGCGCACGAGGGTTTTGCAGGTGGATCAAGCGATACATATTGGTATAACCGCCTGCTGAAACAGTACAAGAGTGAAGCAGAGACTGCACGCGAGAAGTTCTTAAAACTTCGCATTGAGGCTGCGCCCGAATTGCAGCAGGCTATGTACGACATGGAGGACACTCTGAATCGCCTTGATGTTTCGACGTCATCTATTGCGCGGGCATACGATAACGCGGCGAAATATGCAAAAAGCGATAGTCAGAGAGACATTTTGTGGGACTATACGCAGGCATACAGCAAGCTCTCCGATTTTTATAAAAACGGTCGTCGGTATGCAGGCGATATGTACACAAATACGGCAGGTGAAATTGAGGCTCGGGACGTGTCGTCGCGGCTGGGAATGACGGAAGAACAAAGGCGCGAAACAAGACCTGACATTGACAGGCGCAAAGTGTATTTTTCCGAAAAGAACGGAGGAGGAGATTTGCGCAGTTATGCCTTGCCCGATACGGACAGCAGCGGAAACGCTTTGTCAAATGAGCAGAGAGAGTATTTTTCACAGAGCAAAATCACAGACGAGGAGGGGAGACTCCTTTCGTTGTATCATGGATCTAATGCGTATGAGGAGATTCATGTGTTTAGGCGCGGCAAGAATGGCTATCTTGGAGGTGGAATTTACTTAACTGATAGTGAGAGCTATGCAAGACGGTATGCCGATAAAAACGGGTACAAGGGTAGAATTTACAATGTCTATGCTGACGCAAAAAACCCGCTTGAAGTTTCCACAAATGCGCCCGCGAAAGAGATTTTGAGGGCAATATACGGCTCGGATAGAGTGTACAATAGGAGAGCTGCCGCCCAAAGCTATGAAACACAGCTTATTACGTCGTCCGATATACGAAAATTGCGCGAAAAGGGATATGACGCTATCGTATGGCGTTTTGGTGGCAGTACGGAGGTATCTGTATTTGAGCCGAATCAAATCAAATTAACCTCAAATAATGCTCCGAGCGCGAGAGACGATATAAGGTATGCCTTGCCTGATATAGAACAGTCGGAGTATATTCGTTACGCATTGCCTGATAAACAAACGCAAGATATTCTCGAAAGAGGAGAAACTATTACGGTTTATCGTGCAATGCAGATTATTGACGGCAAACTTTATCCGCCTATGGCAGCAAGGGTAAAAAACTGTCTCTTATACACATCTGACGCTGCCGACGAATAGAGAGG
>ERZ1504249.132-NODE-132-length-32389-cov-5.188254_pt1 | contig 32389 bp, 23 predicted proteins | sample MGYA00571884_ERZ1504249 | MGnify/ENA primary metagenome ERZ1504249 (study PRJEB39906, sample SAMEA3182069) | gut metagenome | biome: human; feature: gut; material: Stool; isolation source: human stools | place: Canada | collected 2011-11-08 ...
TTCAAGGCCTTTACCAAAGGTTATCTGGAATCGGCCAAATCGTTTTTGTTGCCTATTGAAATTGAGAACCTGCCTTATGCAGCAGCTTTGTTCCCTTACATGCAATGCGTTCGCTTTTTGGCTGACTATATTAATGGTGATACATATTACAAGATTCAATATCCCGAACACAATCTGGTGCGTACCAAAGCTCAGTTCAAATTGCTCCAGAGTGTAGAAGAGCATACTCCCGAAATGAAAGCTTTCATCCAGTCGCAGTTGTAATCCTGTAGGGAAGAACTTCGTTAGTGTGCTTATCTTTAAACAAAAGCATTATTGTTATGAAAGAATTGAATGTAAAGAAAGTAAGTGCGGCTGGTTTATCGGTAGAAGCAGTACCGGCTTTACTCGATAAAGAGAAGATAGCTTTTCAGCCCATTGACACGGTCAATTGGGCAGCTTATCCTTATCGTCCAGCAGTGCAGTTCCGTATGGCATATACGGACGATTCATTGTTGTTGCATTACAAAGTGAGCGAAGCCAGTGTGCGGGCTGTAGCTGGACATGACAATGGTCCTGTTTGGGAAGATGCCTGTGTCGAGTTTTTCTCGATACCTGCCGGCGATGGGGTATATTATAATGTAGAGTGTAACTGTGCAGGAACTTTGCTGGTTGCCGCCGGAGGTGGACGTGAAGGTCGTGTACATGCTCCGCAGGAGGTGTTTGACCGTGTACAACGTTGGTCATCATTGGGACGTGCTTCTTTCGAAGAACGAGTAGGAGAGTGTGCCTGGGAAGTGGCCCTGGTCATTCCGTTTACTACTTTCTTTGCGCACGACATTCGTTCGTTGGAAGGAAAGAACATACGAGCCAATTTCTATAAATGTGGCGACTGTTTACAGACACCTCACTTCTTGTCGTGGAACCCGATAGAACTGCCTTCTCCTAATTTTCATTGTCCGCAGTTCTTCGGTTCGTTGAAGTTTGAATAAGTGTTCTGAATAGAAGATATCAGTTTACTTTGAAACGCAGATTATTGCCGTTTTTGTGTAGAGGCATAAATAGCTGATGCACATTGGCAATAATCTGCGTTTTTTCTTTCTCCTTTTTACCGTTTTTTATCAGCAGGATATTTGGAAGTTCAGCGTTGTATGCCTATCTTTGGCTCTTACCTTACTAACAACGAAAAACAACCAACTTATGAATCAAGAATTGTCAATGAACGCTAATCTGGTGGTAGCGTCACTTCAGAAACCAGCTTCTGAATTCACCAAAGCAGACATTATCGGCTTTATCCGCCAAAACGGTATCCGAATGGTCAATTTCATGTACCCGGCGGGTGACGGACGGCTGAAAACCCTGAATTTTGTCATTACCAACGAAGCCTATCTGGAGGCTATTTTGACCTGTGGTGAGAGAGTCGACGGATCTAGCCTGTTCTCTTTTATTGAGGCAGGTAGTAGTGATTTGTATGTCATTCCGCGTTTCTGTACGGCTTTTGTCGATCCGTTTGCCGAAATTCCCACCCTTTCCATGCTTTGTTCATTCTTTAATAAGGATGGCGAACCGTTGGAGAGTGCACCCGAATATACGCTTCGTAAGGCTTGTCGTGCCTTTACCGATGTTACAGGAATGGAATTTCAAGCGATGGGCGAGCTGGAGTATTATGTGGTAGCTCCTGATACGGGCATGTACGAGGCTACCGACCAGCGTGGCTATCACGAGTCAGGTCCGTACGCCAAGTTCAATGAATTCCGTACACAGTGCATGGCTTATATAGCTCAAACCGGCGGACAGATTAAATACGGTCATTCGGAGGTAGGTAATTTTACGCTCGACGGTTGTGTCTATGAGCAGAACGAAATTGAATTTCTACCCGTTCCTGCCGAGCAGGCTGCCGACCAGTTGATGATTGCCAAGTGGGTTATCCGTAATCTGGGTTATAAGTTGGGTTACAATGTGACTTTTGCTCCGAAAATCACTGTTGGCAAAGCCGGTTCGGGTCTACATATTCACATGCGCATGATGAAAGATGGCCAGAACCAGATGCTGCACGACGGTGTGTTGTCTGCTGCTGCCCGCAAGGCCATTGCAGGTATGATGGAGCTGGCTCCCTCTATTACGGCTTTCGGCAATACCAATCCTACTTCCTATTTCCGCCTGGTGCCCCATCAGGAAGCGCCGACCAATGTTTGTTGGGGCGACCGGAACCGTTCGGTATTGGTGCGTGTTCCGTTGGGGTGGACTGCCAAGACCGACATGTGTGCATTGGCCAATCCGCTGGAAGGACAAAGTCATTTCGATACCACACAGAAGCAAACTGTAGAGATGCGCTCGCCCGACGGTTCGGCCGATCTCTATCAGTTGCTTGCCGGACTGGCTGTTGCCTGCCGCCATGGGTTCGAGATGTCCGATGCGCTTGAAGTAGCCGAAAAAACTTATGTGAATGTGAATATCCACCAGAAGGAGAATGCCGATAGATTGGAGGCATTGGCTCAGCTACCCGACAGTTGTGCTGCTTCGGCCGACTGTTTGCAACGCCAGCGTGCAGTGTTCGAGCAATACAATGTATTCAGTCCTGCCATGATCGACGGCATCATTACCCGCCTGCGTAGTTATGACGACCGTACTTTACGTGCCGATCTGGAAGGAAAACAGGATGCTATGCTGGCTCTGGTGAAGAAATATTTCCATTGCGGATAAGGCATATATACTGCCGATTTCTCATATTTATGTCCTCTTTCAGTCTTCGAGTCCGACCCTGAAAGAGGACATTACATAAGCAAGCAGAGCTGGTTCCTCTGCGTTTGTACACATCATGCACAGAAAGACACCTTTTTTCTGCTTGAGATCAGGATACAGTCCAATGGCCAGGTAGCTGTTGGCAGAACGTTGTATGAGGGCGCATTGCAACCCCTGTTCCGTACCGGTTGTAATCATAAACCTTTCACTTTTATCCAAGTTAATATTAAGTCCTTCAGCTTCTTCTCGGAAACGTTGTTCGGGATCGAATCCCTCATCAAAACCGAAAAAGCAGACAGTACAGATAAAGTCTTTGTTGGGAGTTACCCAGCCTGAACACCCTTGTTCTTCGTCACTTTCGGTTTCTATTTTTTGGCAACTTTCAGGAAACATTATCGAAAACATTCCGAAGTCGTATCTAACCAGTTCGTCAGTTTGGGCGAATGCACCAAGGCTCAGGATGACAAGAAGCAGAGATAAAAAGCTGCTGTTCCATGTGGTGGAGTGGAAAAAAGAGGACGGTTTCATAAGTATCGAGTATTAAGGATTATATATGATATTTAGGAAATAGAATCATTTCCCTTTATCAACAAAAGTAATGTGTTTTTTCGAGAAATCAAACTCTGCTTATATACGAATTTCACCACACTTGTGAGCCTGTTGAGCCATGCAAGTGTGGTGGAAATGTAATGCAAGTGTCGCTCGCGAGCCGTACAAGTGTGGCTCACGAGCCGTGCAAGTGTCCTATAAACGGGTCATAAATATCATCTGTAAAGTCCCTATTTAACCTTTGGCAGATGAATTATTATTCTACTTCCCATTCGAAGATTCCTGCCGAATATTTATCGGGCAGCACAATCTCCAGCTTGACGGCTGTAGTTTCAACAGGGTCGAACATTATCTTATTGCCTACACCTTTGTCTGTTCCGTAACGGCTGACACCTTTCACGCTTTCCCATTCTCCCTGATCGTTGCGGTAGTACAGTTTCCAGCTCTTGGGAGTGCGGCAACCACCCCATGGTTCGTCATCGAACCAATAGACGGTAGAAGTCTTGATTTCTGCCTTCTCAGGAAATTCGTAAGTGATCCATTCCGTACTTGCTTGTTTAGGCCACCAGTGGTAGTAGGGGATGGAGCGGTCAAATTCGTCTTTCGGTACAAGTCTGTCGTGAATGGATGACAGGGCACTGCTTTTATACGAAGCATCCACTTTACTCTTCGAAGCAAGCGTTGCCGGCTGGCTGGGACGTGTGGCGTTCAGTTCCTGTGGCAACCATACGGCCATGGAGCCCGGTCCGCGATGAGCCCATGCGTAGTAGGGGATCAGGGTGAGGCGTGTTCTTTCCACGTTCAGATAGCCTTCTTCGTTATATTTCAGAATTTGGGCATCGGTTTTCAACTGGTTGATACCGTAAAGCAGGTTAGGCGTCTCAACTACAGTAAATTCGGGATGACGGGGCAGCAGTACACTGAAGATGTCGAACTCGTTGTCAGGCCATTCGGCACAGTATACCAGCGGTCCGCGTTCGATGGCAATGCGTCCGCGGTCGTCTTCCACTTTCGGGTTGGCTTGTACGGTACGGGGCTCCATGTCGAAGTGGATGTCCACTTTGTCGCCTTTCTTCCATTTGCGGTCGATGACGAAGTAGCCATTCTGCAGTTCCGATTTCACTTCCTCGCCGTTGACACGGATGGCGTATTGCAGTTGTTTACCGTCAGTGAACATATAAAGGTCGCTCGGAGTAACTTCGTTGCGTACCCAGCCAGGTATACGGATTTTCAGGGCGAACTGTCCGGCCGAATTACGGTCTACGTGTACGGTGATGTCACCATTCCAAGGATATTGGGTCGACTGGCGAAGTGTTACTTTCTTGCCGTCTACCTTCAGTGTAGCATTGTTGTCAACAAACAGGTTTACATAGACGCTTTTGTCTTTCACTGCATAGATGTAACCGGGCAGTGAGGGGATGAAGCGGCAAATGTTGGACGGACAGCAGGCACAGCCGAACCACGGTTGACGCTGGTGCTGGCCCATGGACTCCAACGGATTAGGATAGAAGAAGCCACCTCCGTCCAGTGATACGCCCGAGATGAGACCGTTGTACAGACTACGTTCCAGTACGTCGTAGTATTTCGATTCGCCGTGCAGCAGGAACAGGCGATAGTTCATGTATACATTACCGATGGCGGCACACGTTTCGCAATAGGCTGACATGTTGGGCAGTTCGTAGTTCTTGCCGAAAGCTTCGCCCTGGCTGGTGGCGCCGATGCCTCCGGTGATGTAGAGTTTCTTGCTGACGATGTTGTCCCAGATGCGGTCGATAGCATGGATGTAGGCACTGTCGCCGGTCAGGGCAGCTACGTCGGCCATGCCCGAGTACATGTAGGCAGCACGTACGGCGTGGCCTACAGCTTCGTCCTGTTCGGTAACGGGTTTGTGAGTCTGGTTATATTCGTTGCGATATGGAGTACGTCCACGTTCATCAAGGAAAAATTTAGCCTGATCAAGATACTTCTTATTACCGGTTACCAGGTACAGTTTGGCCAATGCCATCTCGGCTATCTGATGTCCGGGCACTTTCACCTGTTGGCCGGGGTTGGGGCCGATTTCGCGGCAAACGCAGTCGGCATAGCGGATAGCGATATCCAGGAAGTTGCGTTGTCCGGTGGCCTGGTAGTGAGCGATGGCACCTTCGACCATATGTCCCAGGTTGTAGAACTCGTGGCTCAGCTCCTCCACCTTTTCCCAGCGTTTGCTGCCTGCCCATTCGTGAGGATGTTTGGGGTTCATGGTGCGGGCGGTGTACAGGTAGCCGTCGGGTTCCTGTGCAGCAGCCACTATTACCAGTACGCTGTCGATGTACTTTTTCAGTTTCTTGTCCGGATAGGTCTGCAGCAAATAACTGGCTCCTTCGATGGTTTTGTATACGTCAGTATCGTCAAAAGAGAAGCCAGTCACTTTATTGTTCTCGCTGGGATGGGCAGCCATTTCAAAGTTCTTGTAGCGGCCGTTTTCTTCGCATTTGCTGAAAGCCAGTGGGATGGTTACTTCACGGCTTGCTTTCAGGCGTTGTCCCCAAAAGGAATCCGTCACTTTGACTGAAGTGAAGGGGACGGGATCAATCGGGTAGCCGTGGGTTTCCGTCTTGTTCCCTTGTGCTTTTGCACTGGGAAGCAAGGTCGCCAACAGCAGTGCTGAAATAAGGATTTTCTTCATGGAATATGTGTTTTTAGTATTGAGTAAATATAATTTGAGATTGCTGAAATGATTTTTTCTTATACTCATTTCTATTATCGTCACAAAAGTAGTTATTAGTGTGTTAATCTTTGTTCTTGCTAGGGTAATTTTATAGATAGGGTGTGTTTTTTTCTTAGTTAGGAAAAAAATATTCTCCAGTTAGAGAAAAATTTTTCTTTAACTGTGGAAAAAACATGCTTTTTTATACTTTTGACTATCCGTCGGAAGTACGCACATGAGCCGCATCCGGCGGTGGCTGTTGAAAATATGAATGAAAAGGTCTATATTTGCCACATCAAAAAACATTATTTGTCATACTATGAATAAAGCCAAACAATTGGCGGGGGTGTGCCTTTTGACTTTACTGCCCGCCCTTTCTGTACAAGGCCAGCAAACTCAGCGCCCGGACGGATGGTATCATGTCCGTGAAGGACGTGCGGACAGCCTTGATGCCGCCCCTTTCATCACCTTGGAAGACATTGCCGCACTCGAACTGGACACCGATGCTTACGGCAAGCACGTAATAACAGGCAAGGTACGCGAAGACAAGCGGAAACACTGGACGGACGAGACTGCAAAGGCCATTGGACGCCGCATTGCTTTTGTCTGGCAGGACAGTGTGCTGACCGCGCCGCGTGTCAACGCACGTATCGAAAGCGGTCACTTCCAGATAAGCAGCCGGAACGATTGGGAATTGCCCGCCGTTTACCGACTGATGATGGAGACAAAAGGCCCCAATGAAACAGACATGCACCGTGCGGACAGTCTGCGCCGCGTGCACAGCCAAAAATTATGGGACGAGGCAAGGCAATATAAAGTCAGCATGACAGATACGACTTTTCTGGACACCCGCGGCCCGATGCCGTTGAAGGCTATTGATGCTTGGAGTGGCGACGGCTTCAACGAGAATTACGCTTTCAATCAGACGGTCTACTTGGCCGCACTGGAGCGGGCACAAAAGCGTCTATGCGTGGCCGACGGCCGGCTGGAGCCTACCTTCTGCTCGGCCGAGGACCTATACATCAGTCAGGGATTGTACGACTTCATTATGGGAACGCTGACCCAATGGAACCGGCTGCTGGAGTCAGGCGACTGGGAGATTGTAGAGCAGGAAGGTGTGTATGCCGTGATGCCGAAGAAGAAGTAAACAGAGAAGTGGTCTATGCCTGTTCTGAATTTCGGTTAATCTTCGGATATGTTTATAGTCAAAAATACATGATGGAAATGAAACAGATACTTAATGACTGGCAAGGGTTGTTCCCAATCTTATCGCCGCACACAGCCTCTACTTTGTACATGAAGGCCGATTTCGTACTGATAGGGCTCAGGCTTGAGAAGGTCATGTCTGATGCCTATCGGGTTGTTTTGGAATGCCTTCCGCTGTGGGAACAGGAAAAAAGTAGAATGAAGGTACCTGTTTTTTCATGGGAGCTTTATGACAAGAAAGGTATGCAGTTCTTCATCAAGACTTCATTGCACGAATATCTGTTCCCAACAGCCGCCGAGTGTGCCAAAGAACAGTTTGGCATGCTCTTGAAAGACAATATTCTGTCGGGCGACCTATGTGGGTGCATTCGGAAAGCTTCTTTAGCGTTTGCAACCCAACACAATCCCACGAATTGGCACCGCATCTTTGCATTCAAACTGGCGTTGGCCTCTTATTTGAACGACGCCCGCTTCCTTGCAGAAGTAAAGCAGGAAATAGAAAAGGAAGTCAGGCATTGGGATTCGGACCGCTTCTCCGCACTGTTCTTAAAGTCTAAGGAAGAGTGGAAAGCCGACTTATACTGGCAGTTTGAAGATAGAGAAGTGCTACTCGAACGTATTCATGCAAACATGGATGACAAGAAAATAGCCAGACTGAAATCGTCTCATATCTCGTTGTAGCCGAACGGGGTGCTACAAACTCTCAACATAGGTTGAGATTTTTAGTGCGTTGTTGGACGAACGGGGCGGATTTTATATTTTTGCATAGTAGTAATTAAGTAACTATGAACTTTGAAACATTAGTAAAACATATCAGCACGATTCAGAACACGTTACAAGCACAGGCCGCACATGCTGTAAACCTTGCCCTTACTTCCCGTAACTGGCTTATGGGCTGCTATATCGTGGAATTTGAACAGAACGGGGAAGACCGTGCCGCATACGGTGAACAACTGTTGAAGAAGCTGGAACAACGGCTGAAAACAAAAGGTCTGAACGAACGTAGATTTCGTGAATTCAGGCGGTTGTATCTTGTTTATCCACAGTTAAAGGAGCAGATATTCCACTATATAATGTCAGGAAATGAAATTCGGCATACATTGTCCGCCGAATTCACAGAACCAATTCGGCACACACCGTGTGCCAAATTGCATACAGCAGACAATCAAATTAATAACTGGAATATACCTGCTGAAAAGCTGTTTAACAGGTTGCCATATTCTCACTTAAAATTTATATCCAAAATTGAGAACCCTGTCAAACGTGCTTTCTATGAAATGGAAGCAATACGTGGTTGTTGGTCATCAAGAGAATTGGAACGACAAATAGCATCTTTATACTACGAACGTAGCGGATTATCCAAAAACAAAGAAGCATTATCCGCTTTAGTGCAACAGCAAGCGACCTTGTTACAACCCAAAGATGTTATCAACACCCCTGTTACTTTAGAGTTCTTAGGACTAAACGAGTGCTCATTAGTGACGGAAAATGATTTGGAACAATCCATTCTTGACAACCTACAACGCTTCTTGTTGGAAATGGGACATGGCTTTTGTTTTGAAGCCCGACAAAAACGAATCTTGATAGATGAAGATTATTTCTTTGCCGACCTTGTGTTCTATCACCGCATTTTGAAATGCCATATCATTGTGGAATTGAAGATAGACAAGTTTCGTCACGAGTATGCTTCGCAACTGAATATGTATCTCAACTACTTCAAAGCGGAAGTGATGCAACCGGATGATAATCCACCTGTCGGTATTTTGCTCTGTACTGAAAAGGGAGATACATTAGTTAAGTATGCCACTGCCGGATTAGACCCGAATATCTTTGTCCAAAAGTATAGGATAGAGCTTCCAACAGAAGAAGAAATAAAGAAGTTCATTTCTTCCTCAAACTATGAGAGTTACAAACTTTAAAATTGGCTAAAAGAAAAAAATGTTTCTTCTTTCGCCAGTACATAATTTTGCAGACTATAAAAGTTAGTTTAGTACGTTTTGGATATATATACAAAAGCATAAACAAAACTCACCATAAAGTAGATTTGTAAAAAGATTCAGATATTAACTCAAAAATGATATATAAAATCCATGTAAAATGAAAACAACCTATTTATTGAGAACGCTTTTTGTACTTCTTTGTATCGTCGCTTTGACAGGATGCAGCGATGAAGAGAGTAATCCGCTCCGCTTCGACCTCTCTACCGATACGGACAACACCGTAGATGTCTGTTTCCCCCGCTCTGAAGAAGACGGGAGCGCAGGCTCCGTCACCATTCTGGGTGGCGATGGTAACTATACTGCGCAGTGCGACAATGACGCTGTCCTGAAAATCGACATGAAACATTCCAATGCGTTCGTTCTCTATCCGCAGGATTGGGGCGAAGCACACGTCACCGTGACCGACGGTACGGGTGCATCCATTGTACTGAAAGTAAATGTTTTCCAGGCAAAACAGACGCTGGTTATCGGAGGTATGGATGTCCTTATTACTGGAGGTGAAGAACTGACGGACGAACAGAAAGCCGGACTCCGCGAGGAAGCCTTGGCCACTATTCCAGTAAAAAAAGCAGGTGGAGGCTACCGGATGGTGTCTGACAATCCTCAGGATCCATACAGCGGTACGCTCAGTTTCTATCCCACGGAGATGGACAAAGAGGAAGAAATGGTGAAGGGTACCTTCATCGTCAACTCCGACCGCAGTGAGGAGAATCCGTGGTACTACCGCTTTCTGTTGGAAGAGAAAGAATACACACTGATATTGTTGCCTTATAAGAACGAGAAGGGAGTGACAAGAGACTACTTGATTCCTACTATGGCTCTGTTTGAAGATGTGACCGAACAGATTCCGACGTCCTATCCAGGCGTGAAGGTGTTTACGCAGCAGGTTTTCAAGTTAGGCTGATAAGATGAGGCTTTCATATGTGTAGTGCAACGACACTACGGAATGTATAAAAATGAAAAGAGGTTGCACGCTGATTGTGCAACCTCTTTTCTTATATTAGAGTTATTTGCGTGACAGATGTTACCTCACGATGCCTTTCGAATTGCCAATGAAGTCGATGATATTGCGTATCTCGTCGCTCATGGGCACCTGGTCTTCAATCTTCTGCAAGGCATCCTGAATGCTGAAGTTACCTTGATATACCAGTCGGTATGCATTCATGATGTGGCGCAGGATGCGATCTGTGACCTGATTCTTGTGTTGCAGTACCATGGCGTTCACTCCGTGATATTCGGCAGGATTTCCGGCCATGATGATGTAGGGAGGTACGTCTTTGGAAATGCGGCAACCGCTTTGTACCAGCGACCAGCTTCCTATGTGGCAGTTTTGCTGCAACAGTACGTTGCTGCTTAAGATTACGTAACTATCGATGCAACAGTCGCCTGCTACTGTGGTTTTAATGCCCAGTACGCAATGGTTGGCAATTTTCACATCGTGACACAGGTGTACACCATCCATCAGATAGTTTTCGTTGCCTATCTGTGTGTATTGTCCTTCGTGCGTTCCTCGGCTGATGACTACATTCTCGCGGATATCGTTTTTGTCGCCGATAACGAGCAATGTATGCTCACCTGTATAATGGAAGTCTTGCGGTTCACTTCCTAATACGGCACCGTGGTGCACTTTGTTACCTTTCCCCATGCGGGTACCGCTCAAAATACGTGCACCGGACATGATGATGCTGTCATCGCCGATTTCTACATCTGCTTCGATATAGGCAAACGGTTGTACGGTTACGTTTTTACCGATTTTGGCGGCAGGGTCTACATAAGCTAATGGACTAATCATAATATTAGGTTTTTAATTACTGTTCTCTTCCTCCACCCAAGGCCTGGTACAAGCTGATGACAGCCTGCATGCGGCTGAATGTATCGCTTACCTCGGAAAGCTGTGCGCTGAGGTAGGATTGCTGAGCAGACAACACTTCCAGATAAGTTGACGTGCCTAAGTTAAACAATTCTTTTGTATAATCGGCTGCATTCTTGGCAGAATTTACTTCCATGTTGCGTGCTTCTACCTTTTGGCTGCATGCCTGATACTGGCCGAGCGCATTGCTTACCTCGTTTCCGGCGTTGAGCAAGGTGGTCTGGAACTGGATCTGGGCTTCTTCCTGTTGGGCTTTGGCAATTTTCAGTTTGGCGATGTTAGCACCATTCTGGAAGATCGGCTGTGTGAGCGAAGCCACGGCACTAGCCAATAATTTGGCCGGATTGACAATGGCTGCACCGGCACTGTTGGTCCAACCAGCCGAACCGCTGAGGGTAATGCGCGGATAGAAGTTGGAGCGTGCTACGTTGGTATTGTAATAAGCCGATGCTAAAGCTTGTTCGGCTGCTTTTACGTCAGGACGGTTAGAAAGCAGTTGCAGAGGAATGCCAGCTGAGAAATCGCTGGGAAGCTGCTGTTCTTCCAGTATACCGCGTTCGATGGCGTGTGCCGGTTCGCCCAGTAACAGGCAGAGAGAGTTTTCGATCTCGCGGATGTTGGTACGGATGTCAGGCAATGAAGCCTGCACTTGTGCGTATGCAGCGCGGCTTTGCTCTACTGCGGCTTCTGTCGTATTATAGATGCCGGATTCCTTCATGGCTTCCATCGTTTCGGTATTCTTTTTCAGAATCTCGACTGTTCCTTCGGTTATTTCCAGCTGACGGTCGAGCATCAGTAGGGTGTAGTACAGATTGGCCGTGTTGGCGATGAGCTGTACACGGGTGTTCTGTTCGTAGGCTTTGGTTTGTTCCAAAGTGGCTTGTGCCTGACGTTTCAGATTCAGAAGTTGTCCGAACAGGTCAATCTGCCAGCTGGCAGTTACGGGCAGCGAATAGGTCTGTGTGGCTTTGCCTTTGTCCCAACTGCTGACTGTTCCTTGAGGCGAAAGAGTCAATGCAGGGATAAATGCCAGTTTAGAGGCCAGTAACGGAGCCTGAGCTTCTTTAACTTTCAAGGCTGCAGTGCGGATATCGGGGCTACTGGTCAGTGCTTGTTCGATGAGGGCTTGCAGTTTCGGGTCGGTGAAAACTTCCCTCCAGGGCAGATTCCCGAAATTGGCTGTATCGGCAACGAGCGTATCGCCACCGGCTACGGTGTCGCGATAGAGCCCTGCTGTCGTGATGTCTTCGGGTCTGTCGTATGATTTGTAGATGTGACAACTGCTTAACAGGGCAGTGGCACACATCAAAGTTATGATTTGTTTCTTCATAAATGCTATTTTAATGAAGAATGTAGAATGAGCATGTCTGGATGCTCATTCTGCATTCTTACCTGTTTGGATATTATTTGGTGTACTGTTCTATCTCAGGTTCTGCATCGGAGTTGTCCACGTCTTCCCATTCCATCGGTTTGAATTTCTCTTGCAGGTACTGGAAGGCTACGAACAGGGCAGGTACGATGAAGATCTGCAGGATCATACCGATCAACATACCACCGATGGCCGATGTTCCGAGTGTACGGTTACCGTTAGCGCCGGCACCCGAAGCAAACATCAGCGGGAGCAGACCGACGATCATGGCCATTGACGTCATCAAGATAGGACGCAGACGGGCGGCGGCACCCAGTACGGCTGCCCATGTGATACTCATACCCATCTTACGGCGGTCAAGTGCGAACTCAACGATCAGGATGGCATTCTTGGCCAACAGACCCATCAACATGATCAAGGCAATCTGCATGTAAATGTCGTTGGACATAGAGCCGATAATCATCTTCAAGGCAGGGATGCTGCCGATGGCACTGGCTCCGTTGACGAAGAGGAAGCTTCCCAACAGACCGAACGGGATTGAGAGCAATACGGACAGCGGCAGAATGTAGCTTTCGTATTGTGCACTCAGCAACAGGTATACGAAGACGAAGCACAGTACAAAGATAAGGCCGGTTGTACTACCACTGGTTTCTGCCTCCTCACGCGCCATACCTCCTAATTCGTAACCGAAACCGGCAGGCAGATTTTGCTGAGCTACTTCGGCAATGGCTTGCAGCGCTTGACCTGAAGTGTAGCCGGAAGCAGGGGCTACCATCACTTTCATAGAAGTATACAGGTTGAAACGGCTGATGATATCCGGACCGTAAACCTTCTCGATGGACACAAACTGGGTAATAGGAGCCATCTCATTGCCGTTGCGCACCTTGATACTTTGCAGTGACTCCAGATTCTTGGTTGCGTCGGGTTCTGCCTGTACCATGACACGATACATCTTACCAAAACTGTTGAAGTTGGATGCATACATACCTCCATAATATCCTTGCAATGTAGTAAGAATATCACTCGGGCTAATGCCAGCTTTCTTACAAGCAGCTGCATCAATATTCAGCAGGTACTGCGGAAAGTTCGGGTTGAAGCTGGTACGTGCAGAGTTGATTTCCGGACGTTTCTCTAATTCGGCTGTATAAGCGTTGACCACGTCGAAGAAGTGGTTCAGGTCACCACCCGTTTTATCCTGCATGTTAAGCTCGATATCGCTGGATGCTGAGTAACCCGGAATCATAGGCGGAGCGAAGAACAATACCTGTGCTTCTTTGATCACTTTTTGAGCACGCATGAAGAGGGTTGCATAAACAATATTGGAGTTCTGCATCGTAGAACGTTCTTCCCAGTTTTTCAGTTTGATGATGACCGAACCGTACGAAGGACCTTGGCCACCGATAAAGCTAAAACCGGAAATAATAGTACGCGATTGTACGGCAGGATCGGAAGCTACGAGGCTGTCTACACGGTTCAGAATTTCCTGGGCACGTTCTTGTGAGGTTCCGGGAGGTAAGGTCACGGCACCCATGATGGTACCGGTATCTTCATTGGGCACCATACCTGTAGGCGTCGTTTGCATAAAGACAACCAGCAGGGCAATAGAAGCTACTACAATGCTTCCCGACAACCATTTCTTCTGGATGAATTTCAGCACTTGCTTTTTGTACTTGCCAAGAAGTGAATTATAGGAATCATTAAAGGAGTTCTTGAACTTGTCGGTTGTCATACCGGCCAAGGCCAGAATACTGATGACAATCATCACAACACAGAGCACCGGATGATTCTCGAAACTGAACAGACCGAAGATCATACCGATAATGGCGATGATAGTGAACAGCAATGTTATACCGGGACGCATCAGACGACCCAAAGAGTCGGCATAGCGTGCAATGAAGATTTTACGGGCTTCCTTGGTGGCAGTGCCAACACGCTCTTTAAGAGGAGCGTTGGTGTTATGGGGTTTCAGGAAGATGGCACACAGGGCAGGACTCAGTGTCAAGGCGTTCAATGCGGAGAAACCGATGGCAATGGCCATGGTAAGACCGAACTGGCGGTAGAATGTACCGGCTGTACCACCCATGAAGCTTACAGGGACGAATACGGACATCATCACCAATGTAATAGAGACGATGGCGCCGCCCAATTCGTGCATGGCGTCGATAGAAGCTGCTCTGGCCGATTTGTAACCTTGGTCAAGCTTGGCATGGACACCTTCGACAACCACAATGGCATCATCGACCACAATGGCGATGGCGAGCACCATAGCCGAAAGGGTCAGCAAGTTGATACTGAATCCGATAAGCTTCAGTACGAAGAATGTGGCGATCAAAGCTACCGGGATTGCAATGGCCGGAATCAGGGTAGAACGCATGTCCTGCAGGAAGATGTAAACCACAATGAACACAAGGATGAATGCCTCGATCAAAGTCTTTACTACCTCGTGAATAGATGCGAAGAGGAAGTCGTTGGCACTCTGTGCAATGTTGATCTTCAAGCCGGCAGGCAATTGGGTTGCGTAGTCATCGAGCAATGCTTCAATGTCGCTGATGGTTTGGGTTGCATTGGTTCCTGCCATCTGGTAAACGATACAGCTGACAGCCTTGTGACCGTTTACTGTATTATTGAAGCTGTAGGTCATACGTCCCAGTTCGATACGGGCGATGTCCTTCAGACGCAAAACTTCACCGTTTTCGAGTGCTTTGATAACAATATCCTCGAATTCGCTGGTTTGTTGCAGACGACCTTTATAGCGCAGTGTGTATTGGAAAGTTTGTTTTCCACGTTCACCCAACTGTCCGGGAGCTGCTTCGATGTTTTGTTCGCCTAGTGCTGCTACTACGTCATTGGGAATCAGTTTGTACTGAGCCATGATGTCTGGTTTCAGCCAGATACGCATAGAGTAGTCCACACCCATCACGTTGGCATCACCTACACCGGTAACACGTTTTACCTCAGGAATAAGGTTGATGTTGGCGTAGTTCTCGATGAACTCAATGTTGTATTGGTCTTTCTCGTCGTAGAGTGAGAAGATCATCAACATAGAGGTCTGTCTCTTCTGGGTGGTTACACCGACTTTGGTTACTTCGGCCGGCAACAGTCCTTGTGCCATGGACACACGGTTCTGTACGTTTACGGCTGCCATATCGGGGTCAGTACCTTGCTTGAAGTAGATGGAGATATCAGCCGAACCGCTGTTGGAGGCATTCGAAGTCATGTACATCATGTTTTCTACACCATTGATCTGGTCTTCCAGCGGGGCGATAACAGAGTTCAATACGGTCTGTGCATTGGCACCGGTATAGGTGGCACGTACGGATACCGTAGGCGGTGCAATGTCTGGATATTGCGTAATAGGCAATGTTGCCAGACCAATAAAGCCCAAGATTACTATCAGGATGGAGATAACCGTCGATAGCACAGGGCGGTTTATAAATCTATCTAGTTTCATTGTTTCTTCTTTTATTGTTTGGTTGACGAACTTTCGGCTTTAAGGCGAATTGGCTAACACAAATAGGGGAAGAGAGGATATCTATTGTCCTTTTCGCGATAGGTTAGCCTGTTATACTTGTCAACTCATTAACTTGTTATTTGAATGCAGTCTGTATGTTACCTTCTTTCTGGTCTTTCAGCGCCTTTTGGTATTCAGCTTCTTTATCGGCTGGGGTAATCGGAGTTACTGCCTGTCCGTCTTTCAGCGACTGTACGCCTTCTATGGCTATTTTGTCGCCCTTCTTAAGACCTTCGGTTACATAGAAATACTTGCCGTCGTCCAAAGTGAAGACTTTGATTTCGGTATTTTTCAGTGTATTGTCTGCCTGGAGTACAAAAACAAATCGCTTGTCCTGGATTTCGGTTGTAGCCGACTGAGGAATCATAATAACGTCGTGTAACGGATTGGGGAAGACAACGTTACCTGTACCACCACTACGCAAAATATTGTGCTTGTTGGGGAAGAGGGCACGCATGTTTACTGAACCGGTAGTCTGGTCGATGACACCGCTGATTGTTTCCACACGTCCGCTGTCGGCATACATGGTTCCGTCGATAAGTTGCAGCTGAACATCAGGCATCTTGTCGAGGATTTCTTTCATGGTGCCTCCTTCGCGTATCATTGACAGCAACTGACGTTCGGTCATTGAGAAGTAGGCATACATTTCGGAAATGTCGGCCACAGTGGTAAGCGGGGTAGCAATGGAAGCGCTAACCAAACTACCTACACGGTAAGGAATGGTACCTACTACACCGTCGCTGGGGCTGGTAACCTGAGTATACGACAGGTTGTTCTTGGCATTGATGAGCTGAGCTTCGGCTTGTGCCAGTGTGGCTTTGGCTTGTGCCAACTGGTTTTCGGACATTTTCAGGTCATAGTCGCTGATGATCTGTTTTTTGTTTAGTTCTCTCTTGTTGGCAGTAGTCAGTTCTTGGGTACTTAAGGCTGCTTTAGCAGTTTCTACAGTTGCTTTGGCAGTCTGTACGGCAGCTTGGTATTGCACGGGATCGATAGTGAACAATACTTGTCCTTTGCGTACGACGGCACCTTCATCTACGTGTAATTTGGTAATGAAACCGCTTACCATTGGGCGGATTTCTACGTCTTGTTTACCCTTGATTGTAGCAGGGTAACTGTTTGTCAGGTTCGCAGTAGTGGTATTTACCTCCATGACTGCAATTTCGGGGGCACTGCCCGTACTTTTGTTGCCTTGTCCGCAACTGCTTAGCAGTGCCAGGCAACATACCAATAATCCTAATCTACTCTTCATACTCTTTATATTCTCTTATGTGATATTATATTGTCATTGATTTGCCAAAGCTTGTGTGTGTTCTTGCCCATATATAGGGGCTTCCCTATGAAAACTAAATACCTCTAATTAGTTTTTTGTGTGCAAATTTATTCTTTTCTTGTTGTATAAGGTATGAATACTTTGCTTTTTTAACTATGTTTCATATATATATGCGGAGCAAAGGAGGTTTTTTGTTTAAAATACTGTAAAGTATACAGCTAATTAATAGATAACCTTTATTTTTGCAGCATGTTAAATTGCAATCGTTATAATAGTAGGATGAAATCGTTTTTTCGGCGATTAGGAGTGGCTGCAGTTATAGGAGCTGCACTTTATTCTTGTGCGAGTATCGGACGTTTGGAAGGAGGTCCTTATGATGAAGATCCTCCCCGTTTTGTGTCGGCCTCGCCCAAGCCGGGAGCATTGCATAACACCAAGAAGAAGATAGCCATTGAGTTCGATGAATATATTACGCTGGAAAAGCCGAATGAAAAGATTGTTATCTCTCCGCCACAGGTGCAGCAGCCCGAAATTAAGGCCAGCAGCAAGCGCGTGTTGGTGAGCTTGCAGGATACACTGAAAAGAGATGTAACATATACCATAGATTTTGGCGACGCCATTCAGGACAATAACGAAGGCAATCCCCTAGAGTCGTTTACCTATACGTTTTCGACAGGTGCGGTATTGGATACGATGGTCATATCCGGTACGTTACTCAATGCCGAGAACTTGGAGCCTGTTAAGGGTATGTTGGTCGGCCTGCATGCCAATCTTGCCGATTCGGCGTTTACAGCTTTGCCATTCGACCGTGTGGGACTGACGGACAGCCGCGGACGCTTTTCCATCAGGGGAGTTGCTGCCGGCCAATATCGCATTTATGCTTTGCAGGATGCCGACCAGAATTATTATTATTCCCAGCCTACTGAAGCGATTGCTTTCAATGATTCGCTGGTTATTCCTTCTTCGGAAATACGTTTGCGTCACGATACGGTGTGGGTCGACTCGCTGACGATAGATACTATTATCGACCGGAATTATACGCATTATCTGCCGGATGACGTGATGCTGCGTTGCTTTAAGGAAAAGCGTTTCTCACAGCGTCTGGCTCGTAGCGAACGTCTTACTCCCAAGGAATTCTCGCTTTACTTTACGGCTCCGGCCGATAGCTTGCCGGTATTGAAGGGCTTGAATTTTGATGAAAAAGATGCTTTTGTCATCGAACAGACAACGGGACGTAACGATACGTTGCACTATTGGATTAAGGATTCGCTGATTTATCAGATTGATACATTGAAGATGAGTCTTTCTTATCTCTATACCGATTCGCTGAAGCAGCTGGTACCGCGGACCGATACCCTGAAGCTGGTGTCGAAACAGCGTCCCAAGAGTGAGAAGGAACTGGAAAAAGAACGGAAAGAGCGCGAAAAAGAGTTGGAGAAGAAGCGTAAACGGGGAGATAAAGACACCATCCAGGTTAACTTCCTGCCAGTTGACGTATATGCTCCCTCGCCTATGGATATATACGATTACATTACGTTGACTTTCCAGGAACCATTGAGCAGTATAAACGATACGGCTATCCATTTGCGGCAACAGGTCGACTCGCTGTGGACAGACCTGCCTTTCGAGTTGGTGAAAGATTCGCTTGATCAGAAAGTATATAATGTATTGCCCGGCAAAGACTGGGAATTCGACGGAAGTTATTCCTTTGAAGTCGATTCAATGGCTTTCCATGGCCTGTACGGGCTTTTCACTGATAAAATAAAAAAGGACTTTAAGGTGAAAAAGCAGGAAGATTACGGAGCCATATTCTTTAATGTTTCGGGCGCCGATTCCCTGGCTTTCGTAGATTTGCTTGACGAACAGGACAAGGTGGTGCGTTCGGTTCCGGTGGTTGATGGGAAAGCAGACTTTTATTTCCTGAATCCGGGCAAATACGGAGCACGCCTGATCAATGACAAGAATGGTGACGGCGTATGGACGGAAGGCGATTATGCTGCTAAACGTCAGCCGGAAGAGGTGTTTTATTATTGGCAAGTTATCGAACTGAAGGCTAATTTCGAATTGACCCAAACATGGAATGTAAAAGACAGACCATTGGACAAGCAGAAGCCTGATGTACTTAAAAAACAGAAACCAGATGAAGACAAAAAGAAAAAAAATAACCGCAACAGTAACAGCAGCAATTACTAACAAAGGACGGCTGTGGATGCTGTTGGTGATAGGGTGGCTATGCACGACGGTTGCCATGCCGCTCCGGGCACAGTGTCCTGCCGAAAACAAAGCTTTCAAATCGGGTGAACAGGTTGTGTACGACTTGTATTTCAATTGGAAGTTTATCTGGAAAAAGGTAGGTCTGGCCAGCCTGACGACAAATTCGACTACCTTTAATCACGCTCCGGCTTATCGGATGAACCTGTTATCGACAGGTAGCAAGCAGACCGATTTCTTCTTCAAGATGCGTGATACGCTGACCTGTTACATCACGGATCGCATGGAACCGCTTTATTTCCGTAAGGCAGCCGAAGAAGGTAAGCGTTATACGGTGGACGAGGCGTGGTTCTCTTACAAGGACGGAGTGTCCTATGTAAAGCAACGTCGTACTTACCGGGATGGTACAAAGTATGAGATGGAATATAACGATTCGCGTTGTATCTTCGATATGCTGAGTATTCTGGCTCAGGCACGTTCGTACGACCCGCGCGACTATAAAGTAGGCGACAAGATACTCTTTCCGATGGCTACCGGGCGCAGAGTCGAGGAACAGACGTTGATTTATCGGGGCAAAGAGAATGTGAAAGCCAATAATGATACGACGTACCGCTGTCTGGTGTTTTCCTTTGTCGAGTATAAGAAAGGAAAAGAGCAGGAAGTCATCACCTTCTTTATTTCCGACGATGACAACCATTTGCCCATCCGGTTGGATATGTACCTGAATTTCGGTTCGGCCAAAGCTTTCTTCAAGAGTGTAAGAGGCAACCGTTATCCGATGACTTCGATAGTTACAGAGTAAACGGGAGGGTATCGCCCTTCCGGAACACGCTCGATTCGAAAGTCGCTATCAGTTTGCCTTCCTGATTGGTTACGTCTATCTGGTAATAGCCGGTTGTACGGCCTATGTAGCGTTCGCGTGCTTCGGCATACAGAGTGTCGCCGGGTCCGCTGCTGCGCAGGAAGGTGATGTTGGATGAGAGTGAGAACGCCAGCGTGCCGTGCGAATTGGCAGCTGCTGCCAGAGCCAGGTCTGCCAGTGTGAAGATGGCTCCTCCCTGGGTACGGTTTCCTGCATTCAGGTGGTCGGCTGTGATGGTCAGGCATGCTTTGGCATATCCTTCTTTTACTTCCAGCAGTTCTACTCCAGCATTTCTGGCAAACAGGTCATTCTTAAAGAAATCTTGTGCAGTCATATTTTTGTGGTTATTTAGTTCAAATTGTTCCGTTTAGGCGCAAAAATAACAATTTTGGCCTTTAATTGTATGATTTGGGTGGGTCTATTTGTAAAATGACGGTTACTTTTGTCAACGAAACAATTCTAAATTTTAAATTATAAATCCACTATCTATGAAAACTGCTTTCGCAACATTGGGGCTTGCCCTTCTTGTTTTTGCCGGTTGTGCAGGACAAAAGAAAACTGAAATCGATTTTATTCAAGACAACATTGATAATGCGGTAGCGCAACATACGCTGCAGACCGATATTATCGAGAAGTCAGGAAAGGTACTGAATCCGCGTACGATTGACAAGGATGGCAGTATTCATTACATTCCTATTGACGACTGGTGCTCCGGTTTCTTCCCCGGCAATATCTGGTTCACTTACGAGCTGACCGGTGATAAGAAATGGATCCCACTGGCAGAGAAGTATACCGAAGCTCTTGACTCGGTGCAATACCTGACATGGCACCACGATGTAGGCTTTATGATTGGTTCCAGCTATCTGAACGGTTATCGTCGTCTGGGCAAGGAGGAGTACAAGCCGGTTATCATACAGGCTGCCAAGTCTCTGTCTACCCGTTTCCGTCCCGGAGCAGGAGTGATACAATCATGGGATGCCGACAAAGGATGGCAAGCACAGCGCGGATGGAAGTGTCCGGTGATCATCGACAACATGATGAATCTGGAATTGCTGTTCGAAGCTTCGTTGATGTCGGGCGATTCTACTTTCTATAACATTGCAGTAAGTCACGCCAATACAACAATGAAGAACCACTTCCGTGCAGACAACAGCTGCTATCATGTAGTAGATTATGATCCGGAGACTGGCGAGGTTCGCAAGAAACAGACTGCACAGGGCTATGCCGACGAGTCAGCTTGGGCACGCGGACAAGCATGGGCATTCTACGGTTACACAATGTGCTACCGTTATACACACGATGCCAAGTATCTGGAGCAAGCCGAAAAGGTATACAACTTCATCTTCAACAACAAGAACCTGCCCGAAGACTTGGTTCCTTACTGGGACTTTGACGCTCCCAACATCCCCAATGAGCCGCGTGATGCTTCGGCTGCTGCCTGTACAGCTTCTGCCTTGTATGAGCTGAGTACTTATGTACCCAACAAGGGATATAAGGAAACTGCCGACAAGATAATGGAAAGCCTGGGTTCACCCGCTTACCGTGCAGCTGTAGGAACAAACGGCAACTTCATTCTGATGCACTCGGTAGGCAGTATTCCTCATGGTGCCGAAATCGACGTGCCTCTGAACTATGCCGACTACTACTTCCTGGAAGGCTTGATCCGTAAAAGAGACCTGGAGAAGAAATAATCCCTACATTTAATCTGTTTTAATCCATGAAACATCCCTTTAATATATTGGTGGGGGGCATGGGACTGCTGGCTCTGGCCGGGTGCAAATCTGCCCGGCAAGAGCCGGCTGCTTTGCAACCCAACGTCATCTATGTTTTCCCCGACCAGTACCGCAATCATGCCATGGAGTTCTGGGGACAGGAAGGATTCCGCGAACATGTCAACTTTCGCAACGATCCGGTACATACGCCCCGTCTGAACGATTTTGCCCGCGAGTCGCTGGTGCTGACTTCGGCGCAGAGCAACTGTCCCTTAAGCAGTCCCCATCGGGGCATTCTGCTGACAGGCATGTACCCCAATAAGAGCGGAGTGCCACTGAACTGTCATTCTAACCGCCCCATCAGTTCGTTGCGTCAGGACGCCGAATGTGTCAGCGACGTTTTCAGCAAGGCTGGTTACGACTGTGCTTATTTCGGCAAACTGCATGTCGACTGTCCGACACCCAACGACCCCAATAACCCCGGCCACTACGTAGAAGAGCAGGTGCCCGCATGGGATGCCTATACCCCTGCAGAGCGTCGTCATGGCTTTAACTACTGGTATTCGTACGGTACGTTCGATGAACACAAGAATCCTCATTACTGGGATACCGACGGCCGCCGTCACGACCCCAAAGAGTGGTCGCCCCTGCACGAGGCCGGCAAAGTGGTGTCGTATCTGAAGAACGAAGGAAACGTGCGCGACCCGAAGAAGCCTTTTTTCATCATGGTAGGCATGAATCCGCCCCACAGCCCGTACCGTTCGCTGGACGACTGCATGGAAGAAGACTTCAACCTGTACAAAGATCAGCCGCTGGACAGCCTGCTGATACGTCCCAATGCTGACCCGACGATGAAGAAGGCCGAGTCGGCACGCTACTACTTTGCGTCGGTGACGGGTGTAGACCGTGCATTTGGACAGATACTCGATGCACTGAAGGAGCTGGGACTGGACAAGAACACCATCGTCGTATTTTCGTCCGACCATGGCGAAACCATGTGCAGTCAGGGTACCGACGATCCGAAGAACTCGCCTTATGCCGAGTCGATGAACGTTCCCTTCCTGGTACGTTTCCCCGGACAGATAAAGCCGCGTGTCGACGACCTGATGCTGTGTTCGCCCGACATCATGCCTACTTTGCTGGGTCTGGCTGGTCTGGCCGATTCGATTCCTGCCACGGTGCAGGGACGCAATTATGCTCCGCTCTTCCTCGATGCACAGGCCGACGTGGTACGCCCGACCGGTGCGCTTTACATACAGAACGTAGACGGCGAGAAGGATGCCGATGGCAAGGTGCAGTCCTATTTCCCCTCGGCTCGCGGGTTCAAGTCGGCTAAGTATACACTGGCCCTCTACATCGACCGCAAGACTAAGCAGCTGAAGAAAACCTTGCTGTTCGATGACGAACACGATCCTTATCAGCTGAACAACCTGCCACTGGAGGAGAATGCCGAAGTCGTGAAGCAGCTTTGTGCCGAAATGGGCAAGGTGCTGAAGGAGATAGACGACCCCTGGTATCGCGAGGGCATCCTGAAGGATATGATTCCTTATTGATAATCATCCGTTCCTTTTATACGGTATGAGCCATACAAGTGTCGTTCGCGAGCGACACTTGCACGGCTCATGAGCAACACTTGCACGGCTCGCGAGCCATGCAAGTGTTGTTTTTTTTATGTCTGTCGGCCTGTACGGTGCGTCGGACGGATGTCTACTTCCGCCTTGATGACGTAAGCCGCCGGATCCACAGATAATATCCCGTCAGCGGCAGGGTAACACCCAGCAGGGCAGCCACGAACCAGAGCAGGCGGGTCAGCAGTCCGCCCCAGCTGCCTACGTGCAGGGAGTAAATCCAACCGCGTATTTTGCCCGAACGGTCCAGGTCGTTGTAGGGAGTATATCCGGTCAGTTGGCCGGTGCGTGTGTCGAACTGGTAGCGGTCGGCACCTCGCGTATTGCCGAAGCGGTTGACGCTGACGCTGGCCGATCCGTCGGACAGGCTGATCTGACGGGCGTCGGGATTCTTCTGCTTCAGCTGCTCGTACACTGTCTGCCAGTGGGCGGTGCGGTCGGTGTTCTTGTCTCCTTTTCCTTTCCGTCCCTGTTGTTTCTGATGGCCTTCTTGTGACTTGGCGTTGTGCGAACCGTGTCCGCCTCCTGCCTGTGCCTCTACACCGAACAGGGCATAGAAGCCCGTGCGATACCAGCCGAACGACCACGTCAGTCCCGTCAGGGCCATGACGAGCAGCAACAGCAGGGCATACATGCCCCCTGCCACATGCAGGCCGTACCAGAAGCGGCGCCAACCTTTGCGTACCGCAATCTTCAGACTGTTCTGCAACGCTTTACGCGTGCGAGGCCACCAGATGACAATGCCCGACACCAGTACCAGAACGAAGAGCAGCGTGCTAATGCCTACCACCACCTTGCCCCAGAATACGCCGTCGCCCGACGGGCGGCTGTCGAGCAGCCAGCGGTGCAGACGGAACATGGTGGCAAAAAAGGGCAGACGGTCGCCCCGGCCCGTTACCTCGCCCGTATAGGGGTTGGCATAGACCGAAGCCTTGGCCGGTTTGGACAGCGGGAGTTGCCAGGCTTTTGTCGGGTCGGGGAAGGCGGTGACGCCCGTCACCTGTACGCCCTCGGGCAGCGTGGCCGATACCCGACGGACTACTTCGTCCATCGGCAGCGGCTGGCGGCCTTGCGGGTCGACGTTGAATACTTCGGGACGCAACCATTGCGTCACTTCCTTCTCGAACACCAGCATGGCGCCGGAGAAGCAGACAAGCGTGATAATCAGTCCGAAGGGGACGGACAGCCACAGGTGTATGTGTCGGAATGCTTTTTTCATTGCTTATTCGTTGGGTTGGGATGATGTGTGGGATTTATTGTGCCTCCAACCGTCCTACGCCGTTCAGCGAAGTGGCTTTTACGACCAGTCCCTTGCTGGCAGTAGCTGTCGAAGGTTCGATGCGATAGATGGCGGGATAGCCCGAAGTGGTAGTCACAGCGATGTAAGCCGAGCCGTTCTCCATGTAGGGCGTGTTACCGAAGCCGCTGACGTCGGTCGGCAGTCCGCTGACATAGGACAGGTCTCCGTTGCTGACGTTGAATACGGCCAGGCGGTTGGCCACCTTGTCCGAGGCGGTAATGGCTTTGTCGTACATCAGCAGCAGGAAGTAGTTGCCGCCGATGTACCAGCTGCGCAGGAAGGATGCGCCGTCGGCTTTCGCTTCGAGGTTATAATAGTAGTCGGGGTCGAAGTCTTCGGCCTTGGTGTCGATGCGCACCACGCCGGCGGGCAGGGTGGTTTGCTGACGGACGTCCTTCATCGTCTTGGCATACGAGGGCGAGAAGACGTACATGTAGCCGTCGTCGGCCAGCCAGTTCATCTGATAGTATTGTGAGCGGTTACGTCCGCAGGCGTAGCTTATCTTGTCGGTCTTGATGAGTTTCCAGTCGGTCAGGGTCTGGTCGGTGAAGATGGCCATCCAGCATTCGTTGGGGTATTGGGTCCATTGCAGTTCGTCCTTGTCGTAGGCACCGCTGCCACTGCCGCCCGATTCGGTCTTGATGAGGTCCTCGTTGCCGGGCAGCACCCACTTGTAGCTGCCGTCGTCGTTCTTCTGCATGCAGCCGTATTGGCTGAGGCCCATGGGCACGGCGGCGGCATAGAGTCGGGTGCCTACCTGTGCCAGTCCGGCCAGGGTGACGTATTCGCCGTTGCCCAGGAAGTTTTCGGAAAGGAAGGGCGTCGATGCATTGACCGTGTTGCTGGTGTAGGTCTGGTTCTCCACGTCCAAGTACGAAGCCAGGAATGACTGGGGCACGTAGCCGTTCTCGTCCTTCAGTTCCGTGGGGCCGTCGCCTGTCGAGGTGGTCATGATGTAGCGGTCGTAGTAGCCGTAGGTGGTGAAGCGGTTGACGTAGTATTCCTGCGAACGCTTCTCCAGAGCACCGGTGTTGTTCAGGATGAACGATTGCGTAGTGCCTGCTTCGCCCTGATTGTAATTGAGTGCGTACAGGTAGCGGTTGGCGTAGAACACCCAGTAGGTGGCTCCTTCGTTCACCAGGCCGTTGCCTTGGGTGGTCACTTCGCCTTCGTCGAGCGAGGGGGCTGTCAGCAGTACGTAGGTATCGGTGCTGCTGCTGGTCACGGTGGCTGCTATCACGTAGTTGCCTGTCGAGACGTTGGAGTTGTTGTTGCTTCCGTTCTGGTCGTCTTCCGAGCAGGAGGTAAGGGCCATGCCTGCCAGCGAGGCGGCAAAGAGGCCTGCAAGTAAGTGGTTCTTTTTCATATTCTTCTCTTTTTTATGTATTTGTTTTTGTTCGTTCCGATGGCTGCCATGGGGCAAGCTTCCGGCATGCTTTCCCTACGGCTTTGCTTGGCTGGAGTATGGAGAGAGGGTACAATCATCCGGGATGATGGTAGGAATCATCCGCATTGATTGTAGGAATCATCCGGGATGATTGTACCCTCAGGTCTGTAGGCTGTCGGGCAGAGGTGCTGACGTTGGCCGGCTTAGTCGCCGAAGTGGATGCGCACCTTTCCGTAGAAAGCCCGTCCGGCCTTTTGCAGGCTGAAGTTGTCGTACAGGTTCTCGTCCGTCAGGTTGCGGCACTCTACGGAGAAGTTGTAGCGGCCGCCCTTCACGCTGTAGCTCAGCGTGAGGTTGTGGGCAAACTGGTCGGGGACGATGTAATCGCTACTGCTGCCGATGACCTCGGAGTAGTAGGAGAACGAGTGCGTCCACTGGTTGTCGTAGGTCAGTGTCAGCAGGTTGCCCCGTCCGCCCAGGTCGCGCCAGTAGAAGTTGGCGTCGAAGTCGGCAAAGCGGTAGGGCACGTTGGGCATGCGCGAACGGTAGCCCAGATTCTCCACCGCGTTGCCCGTGCTGCCTATCTGGTAGGGCTCATTGTCGCGCACGTCCATCTGGGTGAAGTTACCGCCCAGGCTGAGCCAGCGCCCCAGACTGTAGCGGGCGGAGAGGTTGTAGCCCTTGGTCAGTACATTGCCGTAGTTGATGTAGGTGGCATTCTCCTTGCCGCCACTCAGGTCTTGCACGTTGCGCTGTATGTAGTCGTGCGTGTCGCGGTAGACTAGTCCTCCCTCTACATAGAAAGAGTGGCTGCCCAGCGTACGCGCATAGCTGAGACTGAAGTTCACATTGTGGCTGTTCTCGGGGCGCAGGCTTATCTGTCCGCTCTCCAGGTCCTCATCGCCAAACATCTCTTCGATGGTGGGCAGACGGTAGGCACGCTCGTACGACAGCTTGGCTTGCAGTCCTTCGACGAGGAAGTAAGTGCCTGCCGCACCGTAGCCCCAGGAGCTGACCGTGCGGCTGGTGCGTACGTAGTTGCTGCCCGTGTCATCCTCGGCCATGGGTCCGGCCACATACTGGCTGTAGTGCTTGCCGAAGACGGAGAGGTTCCAGCGTTCCGACGGCATCAGCCGGTACGCCAGTCCGGTGATGTTCTTACGCGTCTGCTTGGCGATGGGGTCGGTCTGTGCCTCGGCAGCCAGCAACGAGGTGTTGTTGCGTCGGAAGGTACTGAGAACGTGGTTCAGGGTGAACGTATGGATGCGCCCCAGACGATAGTTCATCGTGGCTGTGGCATTCCAGTTGTCGTTGTCGGCGCGGCTGTACTGGCGCGACTGTTCGCCGGGCGTGTTCAGGGGCTGACGCTCGCCCAGCCAGTTGTACTTGTAGTGGGCCGTGTCCACGTTGGTAGTGGCGTTGCGGTTGTAGTTGGCCGACAGTGTCAGGTCGAGGCCTTTCACCAGCAGGTTGCGTTTGCTGTACTCCAGCGAGGGGATAAGTGAGTGTCCGAAGCGATGCTTCTCGCCGAAGACGGTTTTCTGGCGCACACCGGTCTGTATGTCCTTGTACATCTGCGACCAGATGAAGCCCAGCATCAGGCGGTCGGCCCAGGACTTGTCCACGAAGCCTGCCTTGGCAACGACGGCCTCGTTGTGATACGTATCGTTGAAGCGGCGGACGCGCACCAGCTCCTTGTCGCTGAAGCTGCCCGTTTCGAAGTTCAGTATGGGGGCATCGACACGATAGTCGTTGTCCGAATAGTTTTGGAAAGCGTTTATCTCGTAGGTGAAGCCGTTACGGAAAGTCTGTCCGAAGCGCACGTTGGATTTGTGCGTATTGAACGAGCCGTACGAGTAGGATGCGTCGAGAAACCAGCGGCGGCGTTGTTTGCCCGTCACGATGTTGATGACTCCGCCGATGGCGTCCGTGCCGAAGCCTACGGGCACCACACCTTTATATACCTCGATGCGTTCGGCAAAGCTGACGGGGATGTTGTTCAGGCCGAACGAGCTGCCTGTGCCCTCCTGCGGGATGCCGTCGATGAATACCTTGACGTGCTTGCCGCTGAAGCCATCCATCATCACTTGCATGTCCGAACCCACGCCGCCCGACTCGCGCAGCTTCATGCCTGGGGCCTTGGCCAGCGCTTCGCTCAGGTTCTTGGTGGTGTTCTGCAATTCTTTGGTGTCTACCGCTACGGTGTTGAAAGCCGAACGCTTGACGCGGCTCACACCGGTCGAAACGACGGTCACTTCGTCCAGCTGCTGCACGTCGGGGGCGATGGTGATGTTCACCTCGCGTTCCTCGCCTCGCCGCAGGTCCAGTGTCCGTTCCACTGTCTTGTAGCCTACGGCCGAGACGACCAATGTATATTTCCCCTCAGGAGCCTTGATGCGGAAACGCCCTTCACCGTTGGTTGTGCCGCCGAAGGAAGTCCCTTTCAGGTAAACGGTGGCGAAATCGACTGTTTCTTTCTCGGTCGAAGTGACTTTGCCCGATACCAGGCATCGGTGACCTTTGCCGTGGAAGTCCTGTGCGCGGAGCATCCCTGCTACTGACAGGCACATCAGGACTGCCACCCATAGTGTAAATGTACTTGTTTTCACGCTGTTTATGTACTTGGTTATCCGGCTGCAAAGTTCCGCAGAAAAAGGTAGTTCCGCAATCGCAAGTTTTTGGTATTTATGCCGCCTGTTCTTTCCCTCCATCCTCCGGGGCATGCGCGTCAATAACTATTAATAGGTAAAGCCCCCGGAGTGGGAAGGAGTGAGGTGTATAAAAAGAAGTGTTCACATATTTGTGAATGCCCGATGAAGGTAGTATCTTTGTTTTTGTAAGTGGAAATGCGTTGACTGTCACATCCGAAAGTACCCGTTTGCAGGTATTTGACGACCATTTCTGGCTTATCCCATCATTATAAATAAGAAGAACTATGATTACCTTGAAAGGCGTTGACCCCAAAATGATAGCCAACAATCTGACTCCTTCGGAACCGATTCATCCCGGAGAAATGATAAAGGACGAGATAGAATATCGTGGCCTTTCGCAACGGAAGCTTGCCGCACAGATGGGTATCTCGCCTACGCTGCTCAACGAGATATTGAACGGCAAACGTGCCGTCTCGACCGAGTATGCGTTGCTGTTCGAGGCCGCACTAGGAATTGATGCGGAGATCTGGATTCGTCAGCAAGTGCGTTACGACATGCAGGTAGCCAAGTCGAACAAAACCTTCATGGAGAAGTTGGCCAATATCCGTAAACTTGTAGCAGCTCTGTAAGGAGCCGGCGGGTAACGGGATGACGGAATGCCGCGCCGCCATCAGGACATGAAAAAGGCACGGGCGGCACCGCCTTTCCTGACCGATGTCGGGAAAAAGGCAATGCCATCCGTGCCTGTTGCAGCGGCGGGAGTAGGGAATTATTTATTGAGTTTCCACTCCGAACCGTCTTTGCCGTCCTTTATCTCAAAACCAAGGGCGGTCAGTTCGTTGCGTATTTTGTCGCTCGTAGCCCAGTCCTTGTTGGCTTTGGCTTTGGCGCGTTCTTCCAGCAGCATGTCTACTACGTGACCGAAGGCTTCTTCACGGGCGGCGTTCGAAGCGTTCTCGGCTTTCAGACCCAGAATGTCGAAGCAGAACAAGTGGAAGGTTTCTTTCAGTTCCTCCAGATCGGCAGCAGTGATGGTGTCGTTGCCTGCCAGAATATTGTTCACCATCTTGGCTCCGTCGAACAGGTGGGCGATGACGATAGGCGTATTCAAATCATCGTCCATAGCTTCGTAGCACTTCTCACGCAACTGCTTTACGTCCACCGTCGATGCTTGTGCGGGCGTAATCTTTTCCAGTCCGCTGACGGCATCCATCAGTCGGGCCAGTCCCTTCTCGGCGGCCTTCAGGGCTTCGTTACCGAAGTCCACGGTGCTGCGGTAGTGTGCCTGCAGGGTGAAGAAGCGGATGGTCATCGGGGTGTAGGCCTGCTCCAGCAGCGGGTGTGTGCCGGTGAAGAGCTGCTCCAGGGTGATGAAGTTGTTGTAGCTCTTACCCATCTTCTGTCCGTTCACGGTCAGCATGTTGTTGTGCATCCAGTAGTGCACCATGTCGTCGCCCTGACTGGCCACGCTTTGTGCTATCTCGCATTCGTGATGCGGGAAGATGAGGTCCATGCCGCCTCCGTGTATGTCGAAGTGTTCGCCCAGATACTTCCGTCCCATGGCCGTACATTCGCAGTGCCAGCCCGGGAAACCGTTGCCCCAAGGCGACGGCCAGCGCATGATGTGCTCCGGTTGTGCATTCTTCCACAGGGCGAAGTCGGCGGGGTTACGCTTTTCGTCCTGTCCGTCCAGCTCACGGGTAGTGTTCAGTACGTCGTCCAGATTGCGGCCGGACAGCTTGCCGTAGTGGTGGTCGTGGTTGTACTTGGCCACGTCGAAGTAGACGGAACCCTTGCTTTCGTAGGCATATCCGTTCTTCAGTATCTCCTTTACCAGTTCAATCTGCTCGATGATGTGTCCCGATGCTTGCGGCTCGATGCTGGGACGCAGTACGCCCAAGGCATCCATAGCCTCGTGGTAACGGTTGGCGTAATACTGTGCCACTTCCATCGGCTCCAGTTGTTCCAGACGTGCCTTCTTGGCTATCTTGTCCTCGCCTTCGTCAGCGTCGTGTTCCAGGTGGCCCACGTCGGTAATGTTGCGCACATAGCGCACTTTATATCCCAAGTGCTTGAGGTAGCGGAAGAGGATATCGAAGGTAATGGCCGGACGGGCGTGTCCCAAGTGCGGGTCGCCATAGACCGTAGGGCCGCAGACGTACATACCCACGTGTGGGGCGTGCAGCGGCTTGAATACTTCCTTCGTTCGGCTCAGTGTGTTGTAAATCGTCAGTTGATGTTCCATATTGTTAGGTATTTATTTCCGGTTGAAAGCACAAAGTTACTGTTTTTCGGATAAGTAGCCCCATGATGGCCGTGTTTTTTTCAGCGGAGGATGGGAGAAGGCAACGATACCGTAAATTCACTGCCACTGCCCTCGCGGCTCTGCACGGCGATGTTGCCACCATGAGCCTGCACTACCTGCCATACAAAGTTCAGCCCCAAGCCGAAGCCTGATGCGCCGGTGGTGCGGCTGCCCGAGGCTATGCGTTCGAACTTGCCGAATATCTTCATCTGCTGGTTCAGGGGGATGCCGATACCGTTGTCGCCGACCTTTATGTGCAGGGTGCCGTCGGCAGTGGCTTCGGCCTCCAAGCGGATGCGTACGGACGGGCCGGAGTACTTCACGGCGTTATCTATCAGGTTGGAAAGTACCTCGCGCAGGCAGAAGGCGTCGGCCGTGGCGCAAAGGCTTTCCGGGCAGACGATGTCGAACTCCACCGGCTTGGATGCCTTGAGGCGGAACTTGGAGGCGAGGTCGTTGAACAGCGGCAGCAAGGACACAGGCACGGGATGCAGTTCCAGTTCGCCACGATCCATCTGTGTCAGCATGACCACGCGCCCTGAGAGGGTGAGCAGACGGGCACATTCGTCGTTCATGGCCCGGACTATCTTGTCGGCCTTTTCGGGTTTGTCGGCCAGGCGGCCGCTTTCCATGATTTGCGTTCCCATCAGAATGGTTTGCAGGGGCGACTTCATGTCGTGTATCATGGAGTAGGTAAAGTCCTTGCGGAACTGTTCCAGTCTGCGCTGCTGCCGCCAGGCACGCCACAACAGAGCGATGCACAGCAGGCTGAAAGCGAACGTCAGTCCCAGCGGCACAAAGAGATACCACGCCGAACGGAGGATGAGCCTTTCGGGAGTGGGCACTACACCCTGCACGCACACCGCGCTGTCGTCTGTCAGACGCAAGGGCGTAGAGACCAGGCTGCCCCAACGGGGAACGGCGTGTGCCGTCTGCCTGACGACCTGACCCGTGGCAGGGCGCACGATGCGGATGCCGCCCGGTGTCTTCAGCCCGGCATCGGTGAGGGCGGCACGGAAGAGTGAGTCGAGCCGAAGCGTGTCGAGGGGAACGACGACGGGTCGCTGATTGACGAGCTGCTGTGTGCCATAGGCGCGGAAGAGGCGGGTGCCTTCGCTCAGGTTCATGCTTTGGTGGGATACATA
>ERZ1504249.273-NODE-273-length-19712-cov-4.397823_pt1 | contig 19712 bp, 8 predicted proteins | sample MGYA00571884_ERZ1504249 | MGnify/ENA primary metagenome ERZ1504249 (study PRJEB39906, sample SAMEA3182069) | gut metagenome | biome: human; feature: gut; material: Stool; isolation source: human stools | place: Canada | collected 2011-11-08 ...
ACACCGTCACTTCGAATAGCTGGGAGCCTCGGCCACGCCCCAGTGCGTGTTGGGTTCCGGCCCCATCTTCAAGCGGAGCGTGGCGCCGTCGGTCATCTCGTCGCGGAAGAACCAGCAGCGGTCGAGCGGCTTGCCGCCGAGCGTGGCCGACTGCACGTAGCAATCCTCGGGACCGTTCGCCTCGGTCTCGATCACAAAACGCCCGCCGCGTCCGTTGCGGATGACCACCCGGTCGAACTGCGGGCTGCCGATCTGGAAGGTCGGGCGCAGACTCGTACCGCCCTGTACGTCGAACAGGCCCATGGCCGCCATCACGTACCACGCACCGAGCTGTCCCTGATCCTCGTCCTGCCCGTATCCGTAGCCGTGCTCGCCGTCCGTGCCGTAGAACTCGTCGCAGATGAGCCGCGTCCACTTCTGCGTGAGCCACGGCATGCCCGAATAGTTGAACAGCCACGAGATGTGGAGGCTCGGCTGGTTGCCGTGGTTGTAGGGGCTCTCGAGGCCCGAGAAGGCATTAACCACCTTGCCGCCGCCGAAGATCGAGGCGCGGGCCGCCGTGAAGATCGAGTCGAGGCGCGTGTTGAAGGTCTCGCGGCCGACCCGCTCGACGAGCGCCACGGGATCGCCCGGCACGAAGAAAGTATACTGCATGGCATTGCCCTCCTGGAAGCCGCGCCACGACTCGAGGGGATTGAAGCGCTCGAGGAACGAACCGTCGGCCCGGCGCGGGCGGATCAGCTTCAGATCGGGATCCATCAGGCGCTCCCATCCCTTCGACAGCCACATGAGCCGTTCGTAATCGGCCTCCCGGCCAAGCGCCTTGGCCCACTGCGCCACGGCATAGCTGCTGAACGAATATTCGAGCGTGTGCGAAGCGCTGAAGGTCGAACCGGCAGGCCGCAAATCGGGCTGCGATCCGTCGTCAAAGGGGGCGTAGCCGAGTTCGACGAAAGCGCCGACATCCGTCTTGCCAGCCCCCTCGGGACGGTCTTCCCAGGCCAGTTCGTTCTTGAGGGCCGCCTCATAGGCCTTCTCGACATCGAAGTCGCGGATGCCGCACTGGTAGGCCCCGGCCATCACCACGCTCACCATGTTGGTGCCCACACCCGAGACATACTTGCTGCAGGCAAGGCCGTCACCGAGCCATCCGGCATCGTCGTAGACGAGCAGCTGGCTGCGGATGAAGTCGTTGTAGTAGTCGGGATAGGCCAGCGCCCAGAGCAGCGTCAGGTTCCAGTAGGCCCCCCACACGGCGTCGGTATTGTAGAGGCAGAAGGCCGGACGCCCGTCCTCGCCGGCAGGAATCCGCCCCACCGTGCCGTCATGGCGCGGATAGGAGCCGTCCACGTCGCTGGCCACGCCGCGGCCGAGCAGCGCATGGTAGAGACCCGTGTAGAACTTGATGCGTGCAGCCTCGCTGCCGCCCTCGACCGCGATGCGTCCCAGCCCCTCGTCCCACTTGGCGGCGGTGCGGCGGCGCACGTCATCGAAGTCGAGCCCGTCGGCTTCGGCGCGGAGGTTGGCCCGGGCATTCTCCACCGAGGTGTAGGAGAGTCCGATGCGGAGCTCGATCCGCTCGTCGGCCGAAGTCCGGTAGCGCAGGGCGACACCGGCCCCGACACCGCGGAGCTCATCCCCTGCAAAGGGCGTCTCGCCCCGGCGATAGAGCTGCCACGAATCGGCCCCGCGGCTCAGCTCGGCATAGAAATAGACTCCGACGGTAGCCCCGGGCTGGTATTTCTGGGCATAGAGCGGTTCGTAGACGGCATACCCCTCGACATGCTGCGGATCGGTCACACGGACAAGGGCATCGACCACCGGGCCGCTTTCTCCGATGGCGTTGCCGATGTCGAAGAGGATGTTCGAGGCTTCGGATGCGGGGAAGGTGTAGCGCTGGAACCCGACGCGCGTGGTGGCCGTCAGTTCGGCGCGGACCCCGTAGTCCTTGAGCAGGACCGAATAATAGCCCGGCTCGGCGTGCTCGTCGGCCTTGTCGAAGCGCGAGCGGAACCCGGCATCGGGATCCTCGAGGCGTCCCGGCACGGTCTGCACCTCGCCCACGGTGGGCATCAGCAGCACACCGCCCACCTGAAACTCATGCAGGCAGGGGAATCCCTCGATCGAGGTGTGCCCGTCCTCGTAGCCCACGGCCTCCCAGCCGCTCGGACTGGTATAGCTGCCGTTGGTCGAGGGACCCAGTTTGGCCATGCCGAACGGTTCGGCCGCCGGCGTATAGAAGAACCAGCGGCTGTGGATCGACCCCAGGTTGGGGTTCACGTAATCGGCCGGTCGCGGTGCATCCGCACAGGCCGTCGCAGCGCAGCAGGCTGCGGCTAAAAGAATCAGTCTTTTCATAATCTCCTGTCAAAAAAGGGAGGGCCGTCCGTCGGGACCGGCCCCCGAACGGCCGGAGGAGGGCCTGACCATCCCTCTTCCGGCCGTTCATCGGTTCTTCGGATGTATGTGCGGATCAGCGGCTGAGACGCACGAACACGTTTTCGTAAGGTTGGAGCGTGAGCGATGCGGTACGCTTGCCCGTCGGTTCGTCAAGGGCATTGACCACCTCGAACGTCAGCGGATTCCCCGCAGCGTCGAGCAGCGTGAGCTCGGCCTCACGGCCGTCGGTCTCGCGGAGGTTCACCAGCACGGCGCCCTGCCCGGCCCGCGACGGCGAGCACGAGGTCATCAGCACATGGTCGCAACCCGTGCGGAAGAACGACTTCGACCAGGCCTTGCCGTTGTCGGCACCGGCCGCCGGCATCACGCGGGCATAGAGCGGGATGCGGTTGCCCCAGCCGAAGGCAGAAGCCTCGGCGTTCGACGTATCGGCACACGAGGTAAGCGTGTAGCTCCAGTTGAGCTCACCCTCCTGCGAGGCGCGGAAGTTCGTCGTCCAGTAGTTGTTCGTCACCCACGAGAAGAGGTGCGGCTTTTCATAGGTGCGCGGCTGGCGGTAGGGATCGTTCAGCAGCTCGCCCATCATGAAGAGCGGCATGGCGTCGCAGCTCACGAGGATCTGCGCCCGGTCGTTGCGCACCGAGACAAAGTTCTGGACCGTATTCCACGACGCCGTGGTTCCGGGAATCTGGTTCTCTCCGGCATAGACCACGCCGCCCGGCACGTCGAAGGCCAGCCGGCCGCCCTCGAGGGCGAACGGGAAGGCCACATAGAGGCCCGACGGATCGGTCTCGGGAAGACGGCGCGCCGCATAGTGGAGATCGATGCGCTTGACGTCGTTGTAAAGGCGCACCTCGACCCGCACGCCGAAATCGGGATCGCACCCTTCGGCCGTACCGCGGAACGAGACAGTCGTATAGATGTCGCCGGTGGTCGCACCCGTGAAGCGGACGTCGCGCAGCCCCGAACGGCGGTAGCGCTCGAAGACCTTGCGCTCCATCTGGTGGCGGTCACCCTCGAGCGACTCGTAGATGAAGTCGCCCAGTTTCCATTCGGCACCGCCATCGACCAGCTCCAGGCCCAGCTCCTTGTCCACGAGTGAGCGGATGCCGCCCGTAGCGGGGTCGAACTCCAGGCGGTAGAAGTCGTTCTCGACCGCATGGTCGGCCGGCTCGAAAGCCTCGGGCTCGGCGGCGCGGCCCTCATCGAGCACCACCTCGTAGGTCTTGTACCCCATCGCCGGGATCCGGTCGGCCCAGATGGCATAGTAACGTCCCTCGCTGCGCGAGCGGATCGGCTCGACGGAGAGTGCATGGCCCTGCTCGTCGAGCAGACGGAAGGCACGGTCGCGCGGAATCACCTCGAAGTCGATGTAGACGGTCGTCAGCGCCGAACGCTCCCAGCCCAGCGGGTTGAAGAAGGTCAGCGTCGGACGCTCCGAACGGTGCAGGTCGCCCTGAAGCCGGCCGATCGAGGTCTCGTAGAGCATCTGCGCACTCTTGAGCGCCTCCCAGACATAGGAGCCCTTCTCGGCCCACTGCACCTGCGAGTTCTCGCACAACGGGTCCCAGATGCTCTCTGCGGCACCGAACGTGTGCTCGTCATAGAAGAGCAGGTTCTCGTGGATGCGACGCATCTCGTCGTGCATTCCCTCGACACCTTCATCGCCCGCCATGCCGGCCATCGAGAGCATGCCGCCGATGGTGATCATGTCGGACTGCGTCTTGCGCGAAGCTGCCGTTTCACGGGCTGCCGAGCCGAATCCGTCGGTCCACCAGTCGGGATAGGCCGCACGGTAAACGGGAAGACGGTCGCCGTATTTCGTATCGATCTGCTCGAGGAATTCATGTACGGTCGCGCTGCGCAGCTTGGGCCATGCGTAGTGCTCGTTCCAGTCGCGGATCAGCGCGCACTCCTGCATCGACGGAGGCGAGTTGTCGGTGGAGTATCCCGAGTACTGGGCCGCAATGAGCGGGAAGTCGTAGCCGCCGCGGCGCAGCGAGCGGATGTAGGAGAAGACCCCGTTGCGGACACCCTCCATATCGCCGCGGTCGATGCCCCAGAAATTGGCCGTCATGTAGTGGTCGGCGCGGAACGAGAGGAGGCTCTTGCCCGAGGGCGACTCCCAGCGGTAGAGCGTCGGACGGTCGAAGGGGATCAGGGCGCGGTGGCCGTTCGAGCCCATCGTCAGGTACTTGACCCCGAGATCGGGCAGGTAGTCGGCCAGACACCAGGCCACGCCGTTCACGTCGTCCTGCATGGCCGTCTCGACCGGAATACCCAGTTCGTGGAAGCGGGCGATCGGCGCCAGGAAGGTCTTGTAGGCATTCTCGCCCGAGAGCTCCGACATGTTGAAGAACATGGCCGTCACTTCGATCTGGCCGTTCTTCACGAAGCGCAGGAAGCGCTCGACCTGCTCGGCGGGACGGATGCGCAGCCACTCGCGCACGGCCCACGAGGCTTCGCACGTCCAGCGGAACTTCGCGTCGTCGGGATAGTCGGCCGTCGCCTCGCAGTACTCGATGGCGTAGTCGATATAGCGCAGGTGCTCGGTGAGGATCTCGGTCTGCGGCTTCGTATAGCCGATGTCGGTGTGGGTGTGCTGCACGAGATAGACCGTCCAGCGCTCGGCCGGAAGGATCTCCGTCTCGACCGAACGGTCGCCGTCCGGCGTCTTGAGCGCAAAGCGCACCCGGCGGCCGTCATACCCCTCGGGAATGCCGACCTGCACGCGGTTCAGACCCGGGGCGAGCTTCAGCTCACCGCCGGCCTTTCCGTCGTAGCTCCATGCCGCCTTGCGGGGTTTCGCATCCCAGTTGGCGATGTCGAGCGTCACGGGATGGAGCAGCTCATCCTGCGTCCGGCCGTAGATCAGCGCCGGTTCGGACTCGGCTGCAAAGAGCGAGATGCCGGCGCCCGCCGGAGCGCTCTTCACCGGAGCCGAAGCCTCGAACGTCACGGCGTCGAGCGCCATCCAGCTGCCCGAAACCGTACGGACCGAGAGGATGTTGTCGCCCGCGCGGAGCGTCCCGGCCGGAATTTCGACCTCGGCGCAAAGGCCTTTCGACGAGGTTTTGCGCGTATCGAGATAGTTCTGATCGGCTCCTGCGGGAGTCTGAACCTCCGTGCGGAAATCGTTGAGTGCGATCTCGAGCCGCGGAGCCGAACCGCTGTGGACCTCAACGAAGTCGAGCTTCAGCCGCAATGCGGCCTCGGGATCGGCCTCGCGGACCCCGAAACGGACCAGCAGCCCGCCCTGCGGATTGCCCGCCCAGCTGTCGGAGGGACCCGGAATGACGAACGGGACGTCCGATGCCGAACTGTGCCCGACAGTATAGAGCGCCGTGCACCCGGGGAAACGTTTCGAAATGTCGGAATAGCTTCCGTCGTCGAGCGCAAACTCGGACGACGAACCGTCGGCCTTGCCGATCTGCCACAGCCGCACCGGATACGGGCGGGCCCAGAGGCCCGACCATATCAGTGTCAGCAGTACGGACAGCAGCACAAATCTGCGGTTTGTCATACGTTATACGTTTTTATATGCGTGAATATTCTTCCGTTCTATTCGGCATCGAGCCACGTGATGTCGGTCATCGCGGCCACATGCGAACCGGTCTCGTCGGTGATCTCCGTACCGACATTGAGCGTCAGCGGCCAGTAGGCCATCAGCCCCTCTTCCGTGCCGGTGAACGAGCACTTCACATCGGAAGCCACCTCATCGGCCGTGCGGGCGTCCTCCCAGATCGAGACGTTCTGGATGTCGCCGCGCATGTAGCGGTCGCTGTAGTAGGGCGAGGTGCCCAGCTGCAGGTCGGAGGCCGAAGCGGCCAGCGTGCCGCAGTTTACCGAGCTCTTCTGCACTCCGTCGAGGTAGAAGACCATCTTGCCGCCCGCCTTATAGGTCGCCGCAATGTGATACCACGTATCGAGTTCGATCGTGCAGCATCCGCCGCCGTTCCAGTTGTTGGCATCGGCATCGTAGATGTAAAACTGCAGCTGGTTGCCGTTGTTGCGGACCATGAAGCCGCCGGTACCGGACTCGTTGGAGATGATGCACTGGTCACCCGAAGCGAACTCCGAGAAGCGGACCCGCATCTCCACGGTGAAGGCATCCTCCAGCCCCCAGTCGGACGAGGCTCCCAGGTTCATCTTCGAACCCAGGCCGAAATGTGCGATACCCGGTTTGACGACATTCGCCTTGAAGGCCGCAATGGCCTCCTCGAGCAGTTTCGCCGCATTGGTGTAACCCTCTTCGCGCGAGGTGTTGTTCATGATGAAGTAAGCCTGGTCGATCCGTGCCTGCAGGGTCTTCTTCGACCCCGGGGCGATATCGCCTTCGGAGGTTCCCTCCTCAACTTCGGCGATGAGCGTCTCCGCCTCGCGGATCACCTCCATGAGCGCCCGCTGCGCATCCGACACCCCGTCGTCGCTGCACGATGCGAGGAACAGTCCGGCACAGCAGAACATCAGCGCCAATCTCTTGACTATTGTTTTCATAGTTGTCTCGTTTTATCTTCGGTTGGAATGTACTCGGTTAATTGTAGCCTTCGTTCTGTCCCAGGGTCGTCCAGTCGGGCATGCCGTCGAACTGCGACTGCGGGATCGGACGAACCACATGGTAGTCCTGGATGTTGTCCACGGCGTCGGGGTTGTAGAGCTTCACGCGCTCGACGAGTTTGCCCAGACGCTTCAGGTCCAGCCGCCGCTGCCACTCGCCGGCCAGCTCGCGGGCACGCTCCTCGAGGATAAAGTCCACGGTCATGTCCTCCTCGGTAACGGTCATCGCCTCACGCCAGGCCTCGTTCTGCTCGGGATCCTCCGAATCCTGACGGATGGCTCGTTCGCGCAGCGTCATGATATCCTTGGCGGCAGCCTTCAAATCGGGGTTGGCGCGGCGGATGTTGGCCTCGGCGCGGATCAGGTAGAGCTCGCCCAGACGAATTACCGGATAGGAACGGTCCGAAAGCGTGGACATGTTGCCCGGACGGGTGTGGTCGTAGAACTTGGTCATGCCGATGAAGGTCCAGCGGTCCTGCGGAACGCCCTTGGCATCGTACATGTCGTTGCGGTCGAAGAAAGTGTAGCAGGTCTTCATGCGCTCACGCTCAGCTGCGGGCAGCACGTCGGGGCAGCAGTAGAGCGCCGTATCGATGTACTCGCGCCACTGGTTGTCGGGGAACTCCGAGCGGTCGTCTGCCGGATCGTTGTAATACCATACCCACTGGTGCAGATCCCGCCAGCGGAGGTCGGCTTCACGGTTGAAATTGTCGATGTAGTAAAGCGACGGGATAGCCTGGCAACCGCCGTAACCGGTCCAGTCAAGCATCGTCTGCACACCGGGGAAGCGGTCGATGTACATGGCATACCACTGCCAGTAGCCGTTATACTGCGCATAGGACTCGTCGTTGGTGAAGTTCGTCGTCCAGATGAACTCGTCGTTGGTCTTGTCGTCGGCCCAAAGGTCCTTGAGCGACGGCGTCAGCTCGAAGCCGTAAGGGCCGTCGATCACCTCGGAAGCCAATCGCTCGGCATCCTCGAACTGCTCGTGGTAGAGGTACATGCGCGCCAGGAAAGCCTTGGCCGTCGGCATGTCGATGCGTCCCGCCTCGGAAGTGCGCTCGTCGGGCAGCATTTCCTCATTGACAACCTGCTCCAGACCGCCGATGATCTCCTTGTAGAAGTCCTCGCGCGTGGAGCGGCGAGCCTCCATACCCTCCGTCTCGTCGGTCGTGCGGGGCAGGTACGAGTCGCCCCACGTCTCGGTGACGATCCACAGGAACATCGAGCGCATCACGAGCATCTCGGCCTTGCACTGCAGCTTTTCGTCTTCATTGGCAAAGGGCGTCGTATCGATGGTCTCCATGAACATGTTGATGTTGGCCAGCGCCTTGTAGCAGTGGTTCCACAGCCACGAGACATTGCCGTTGTTGGCATCCAGTCCGTAGTAGTCCGTAAGGCCCGTATCGCCCTGGTTCTTGCCGCGCAGGAAGATGTCCGTGCCCAGCTCGGTCATCAGCGGCCACTGTCCGTCGCCGCCGTAGAGGTTGTTGATCTTCGTATAGGAGAGGTTCACGAACGCCTTGAGTCCGTTCTCCTCGTTGAAAATATCGGTGGTCGATCCGTAGGACTCCTCCTCCAGGAAGCTTTCGCAGCCGGTGACACCCGCAAGCAGAGCGGCGGAGGCGAGGATCGTTGCTATCTTTTTCATGGTCGTTGTGTTTTAGGATTAGAACTGAACGCTGGCTCCGAAGATGTAATAGGACTCCCACCACGAGATACCGCCCTGGTCACGGAACTGGCTGTATCCCCACGGATCGTTCATCGTGAAGTAGAAACGCGTCTTCTTGACGATACGGCCCATCCACCGCTCGGGCAGCGTGTAGCCCACCGTGATGTTGCGGATGTTCACGTAGTCGTTGTCATAGTAGCCGGCAGCGTCGAGGTACTTGATCGACTGGCCCTCGACCGGACGGGGATAGCGGTTGGTCGGATGCTCGGGCGTCCAGTAGTCGATCTTGTAGGTGTTCCAGCGGCCCAGCTCGCTGGCCCAACCGCCGGTACTGCGGCCGTCATAGGCCAGGGCGCCGAACTCGCCGTAGATATCTACCGAGAAGTCGAGGTTCTTCCACTGTCCGCTGATCGACAGTCCGCCGACCCAGTCGGGGCGCGTCGTGCCGAGGATCGTGCGGTCGTTGCCGTCGATCACGCCGTTGCCGTCGAGATCGGCCACCTTCACCTCGCCGGGCTTCTGCCCGTAGAGAGCGGCCATGTCGGCCTCGTCAAGCTGCCAGATGCCCACCTGCTTGTAGTTGTAGTGCACGCCGTTCACCGGATAGCCCACGAAGAGGTTGTTGTTCAGGTCCTGCTTCATGTTGGGATCCTGCAGGCGCACCAGTTCCTCCTTGTTGCGGTAGTAGGAGAGATTGACGTTGAGCGTGAAGTCCTTTTTCTGAATGGGGACCGTCGAGAGCGACACCTCCCAACCGCGGTTGCGCGTATCGCCGATGTTCGTCCAGGCCTGATTGAAGCCCGTGGTATAGGGAAGCACCTTCAGGTAGAGCAGGTCGTAGCTCTTCGAGTCGTAATACTCGACCGTACCGAAGATGCGGCCGTTCAGGAAACCGAAGTCCAGACCGATGTCGAGCATCTTGTTGCGCTCCCAGCCCAGGTCGGGCGTCGGACGGGTCGAGGGCTCCAGACCCGGCAGGTGGGTTTCGCCTCCGAATCCGAAGTTGGCGTAGCAGCCGTAGAGCGAACCGAGCGTGGCGTAGGCCGCAATCGAGTAGTTACCCGTCATACCGTAGCTGGCGCGCAGCTTGAGGTTGGTAATCCAGTCCACGTTGTCCTTGACGAAGCTCTCCTCCGAAATGCGCCAGGCCACGGCGGCCGAGGGGAAGAAGGCCCACTTGTTGCCGGGCGAGAGCTGCGAGGCACCGTCCTCGCGGAACGAAGCCGTCACGATGTAGCGGTCGTCGAAGGTATACTGCAGGCGGCCGATGACCGAAACCATCTGGTTGCGGATGAAGCCCGAGCTGATCGACTTCGAGTCGGTCAGACGGTTCATGTTGTACCACAGGTAGGCGGGCGACTCCTGGTCCTTGCCCGACATCGAGGAGTTCACCGTCTGGCGGTTCTGCATCTCGAAGATGGCCGACACGTCGATGGCGTGCTTGCCGAAGGTCTCCTTGTAGTTGAGGATGTTGTTCCATACCCAGTCGGCCTTGCGGTTGTTGTGCATGCCGGCTACGTTGCGCTCGTCGGTGTAACCCACGCTGCGGTTGTCATAGTAGTATCCGCGCGAGGAGAAGGCCGGCGTATAGGCGAAGTTGGTATTGAAGGTAAGGCCCTTGTAGAGGTCCACCTGCGCGAAGAAACGCATGTAGATCTTCCACTCCTCGGTCTTGTCCTCGTAAGCGCCGTCCGTTTCGTTCATGTAGGGGTTCTTCACGAACGGGTCACCGAACGGATACTCGTTGTAGGAGCCGTCCTCGTTGTGGATCGGCGTCAGCGGCGACATGTGGAGGAACGTGTCGAACATGTCGGGCTTGTCGTGGCTCACGTTGTAGAACGCCCGGTTCGAAATACCCACCTTCAGGAAAGGCAGCACCTGATGCGTCAGGTCGGTGGTCAGGTAGAAGTAGTCGCGGTGGTCGCCCTCATAGCGATCCTCGTTGTTCTTGTAGTTGAACGAGATCTTGTACTGGGTCTTTTCGTTGCCCGAGGCAATGGTCAGCGAATGGCTGTGCCACAGGCGCTTCTGATTGAAATAACGGCCCATCCAGTCGGTGTTCATCTTGCCCATGTTGGCGATCTCGGCGCCGAAGAAGGCCTTGCTGTCGTCCTCGGGCGAGTTCCACACGCCGGCAGCACGGCTGGCCTCACGCTGGAAGGCGATGTACTCGTCGGCATCCATCACGTCGAGCGTACCCCAGTTATTGACGCCCACACCCACGAAACCGTCGTAGGTGACCTTCGTCTCGCCCTTCTTGGCCTGCTTGGTGGTGATGAGGATCACACCGTTGGCACCCTTCGCACCGTAGATGGCCGTCGAGGAGGCATCCTTCAGAATGTCGATCGACTCGATGTCGCCCGGGTTAATCGAAGTGAGCGTCTCGTCGTAGGGAATGCCGTCGAGCACGATCAGCGGGTCGTTGCCCGCATTGGTCGAACGCGTACCGCGGATGCGGATCGAACCGCCATCGACACGGATACCGGCCACACCGACCAGGCTGGTGGTCAGGTCGTAGGCCGGGATGCGGGCGATCTGCTCGGCCGACACCGAAGCCACCGATCCGGTGATATCCTTACGCTTCATGGCCGTATAGCCCGTCACCACGACATCCTCCAGACCGATCATGTCCTCGCGCAGCGTCACGTCGATCTGCGTACGCGAACCGACCTTCTCCTTCTGCGACATCATACCGAGGAAACTGAATTCCAACTCATCATTGCTTCCTACCCCCTCGATGCGGTAGGCGCCCGAAGCATCGGTCGATACGCCGAGCGAACCACCCACGACCGTCACGGCCGCTCCGGGAATCGGGTCGCCCTTGCCGTCGCGGACCGTTCCGCTGACGGCACGTCCTTGTGCGGGGGGGGAACTTCGGTCTGCGACGTGGACCGGACCGGTTCCGACCCGGCTGCGGACAACGTCACGGGCAGCAGCGAGACCGCCAACAAAAGGACCGCACACTTTCTGAAGATTCCGCCCGATCCGTCCCAACGGGTCCGTGCGGAAGTCTGGTACAGATTCTTCATAACAGATTCATTTAGGTTAGTGTTTTTATGTTTGAATTATATATGTTTGTTCATACATATATTCGTACCACAAATATAGAAAGAGATTTTCAAAAATGCAATACTTCGAATCTTTTTTCATCATTTTCCGACTCCGGGCTCCCGGGCACGGCACAACAGGCAGAATAAGCGGCACCGTCAAACCGCTTAAAAGAAGAGCGGGCGCCAACGGATTCCATCCGCCCGACGCCCGCATTCCGAAGCACGCTTCACAGCCCGCTGCGGGGCCGTTACTCCGCCTTCAACACGACCTCCGTCCCGCGAAGCAGCGGCGAAGAGAAGCGGACCCGAATATCGCCTGTTTCGCCGGTTGTACGCACATATGCAAGCAGACGCCCGCGATAAGCACGATGCCGGTTGTCGGTGTAGTCGCTCATGTCGGTATTATCCGAGCCTTCAAGACCGAGCAATTCGGCCGGCCCGTCGATCGTACAGGTGATCTCGCTGTCACCCAGCTTTACCGGAACCCCCTGCTCATCGACCACCTCGACGGTCAGGTGGGCCGTGGCACGCTCCTTCGGCAGCACGACCCTGTCGGCCGAGACCTTGAGCGCGAAGGGACGGCCCGAAGAGCGGATCACATAAGACGAAAGCACGCGGCCCGAGGCGTCACACCCCTCGGCCCGCAACTCTCCCGGAGCAAAGGGAATGTCCCAGTGGATGATTCCCGTCTTCGGATCATAGGGTTTCATGGAGCCTACCTCCCGCCCGTCGAGCAACAGGCGCGCCTGCGGGGCGTTCGTATAGCAGACCACACGCACGCTCTGCCCGGCATCGTAGTTCCACACATCCCAGGCATCGACCGAGAGGTAATCGGCCGACGGGTAGGTTCCGATGTAGGTCACCGGCTCGTCGCACCAGAGCGCCGCCCGGAACCAGCCCCGCGGCTTGCGGAAACTGCCCAGATCGAGCAGGCCCGTATAGAATCCGCGCGAAGGCCAGGGCCCCGATTCACCGAGATAGTCGGTTCCGGTCCAGATGAACTGCCCGAAGATGAAATCGCGGTCACGCACGGCATACCAGGCGTCGATATCGGGCCGGTTCTCGCTTCCGTAGATCACCCGGTCGGGGTAGGCGGCATGGTCCATGTCGTAACGGTCCTCGGTATAGTTGTATCCCACGACATCGACCGCCTCGGGATACTCCGTCTCGTTGGACATCACCACCCCAGCCAGCGCACCGGTCACCGGACGCGTGCGGTCCACAGCCCGCACACAGGCCGCCAGCCGTTTGGCGATGCGGCCTATCCGGTCGGCATGGGGCGCATCGGGATGGTAACCGCCGAACATCGGCTGGTTGATCTTCGAGCCGTCGAGGATCGGATGCGAATAAGGATCGTTCGGGTAATCCACCTCGTTGCCGATCGACCAGAGGAAGACCGACGGGTGGTTCCGGTCGCGGCGCACCATGTCCGTCACGTCGCGTTCGATCCACTCCTCGAAGAAGTCATAACTGCCGTCGAAACCGGGCGTGCCGACGTTCCACCCCTCGATCCACTTGCGCTTGGGGAACTCCCACTCGTCCGAAGCCTCATCCATGACCAGCAGCCCCAGTTCGTCGCACAGGTCGTAGACCACCGGAGCCTGCGGATTGTGGCTCATGCGGATGGCGTTCACACCGATTCCGCGCAGGTTCTCCAGACGCCGGCGCCACACTTCGGGCGGGACAGCCGCACCCAGCACCCCGGCATCGTGATGCAGGCAGACCCCTTTGACCTTCATCCAGCGGCCGTTCAGGGCAAATCCCCGGTCGGGATCGAATGTCAGCGTGCGGAGGCCGGTACGGAAGCTGCACCCGTCGATCCGCTCACCGTTGCGCAACAGATCGGCCTGCAGCGTATAGAGGTAAGGATCGTCGAGATTCCACCGGTGGGGATTGTTCAGCCGGAGACGAAGCGTTCCGCCGAGGCTGTCCGCATCGCCCGCCCCGACACGCTGCCGGGCCGAAGCCACCTCCACACCGTCCGCGTCACGGAGCGTTACGGCCACCTCCAGCCGGTCGGTCGCGGGCACGTGCCGCTCCAACGCATAATCCACAGCCAGAAGGGCCCGGCGATCGGTCAGCGACTCCACACGACAGGCGGTCCCCCACTGCGCGAAGTGGATCTCGGGAGCCGACACGATCCAGACGTCGCGGTAGATGCCCGAACCGGTATACCACCGCGAATCGGCATAACGGCTGTGATCCACCCGCACGGCCAACACATTGTCGCCCGGCTGCAGGTAGGGGGTCATGTCGTAGAGGAACGAAACGTAGCCATTGGGGCGGCAGCCGAGCAGATGTCCGTTCAGATAGACCTCACTGCGGTTGTAAACCCCTTCGAAATAGATGTAGTGGCGTGCGGCGGAGTCCGTCACGGCAAAGTGCTTGCGGTACCAGGCGATCCCGCCGGGCAGGTAGCCCGTGCAGCTGGCCAGCGAAGGCGACAAAGGCGCCTCGACCGACCAGTCGTGCGGCAGCGTCAGACGGCGCCAGCCGCTGTCGTCGAAAGCCGGCATGCGGGCCGTCGTATCGTCACCCAGGCGGAAAAGCCAGTCTTCCACACATTTTTCGGCTCGTCCGAACGAGACCTGTGCCCGCACCGGAACTGCACCGGAGAGAAGGGCGAAAAGGCCGGTTGCCAACAACCGGCTCAAAAACCGTCGGTTCTTCATTGCAAAGCGTTCGTTTTTCATGTTTTTTTCGGGAGATCGGGGACCGCACGTGCGATCCGATGAACAAAATTAACGATTCCGGTTGAAAATCCAACAATTTTTGCGATATTTGTTCCTACATATTAATAATAATGGTACATACTATGAAACTACGACACCTCCTGCTGCCGCTGCTTCTGGCCGGCGGCCCGGCTGCGGCAGCCGCCGGAAGCGACAAACAGCCGGTCGATTATGTCGATCTGTTCATCGGCACCTCGAACTCCCGCTGGATGCTCGGGCCCTATGCCCAGGCTCCGTTCGGAATGGTACAGCTCGGCCCCGACAACCAGGGCGACGTCTGGATGGGCGGCTACGAATACTCGATCCACAACGTCTCGGGCTTCAGCCACCTCCACGCCTGGACGATGGGAGGGCTGATGATCATGCCGACGACGGCCGACCTGGCCATCGGCAACCCCTCGACCGACTCTCCGTACCGGGGAGCCAACGCCGGCTACCACTCGCGCATCCTCAAGGAGAGCGAAACCGCCTCGCCGGGCTACTACTCCGTCTACCTCTATGACCACGCCGTGCGGGCCGAGCTCACCGCCACCACCCGCTGCGGCGTCCACCGCTACACCTTCCCCGAGCGCAACGAATCGCGCATACTGATCGACCTGCTCTTTCCGACCGAATGGGACTACGGATTCCGCGTGCGCGACGCCCGCATCGCCCGCGTGAGCGATACGGAACTGGAAGGATATGCCGACTGCCAGTCGGGCCCGTGGAGCTGGTGGAACGAATACCGGCTGCACTTCGTCATCCGCTTCAGCCGCCCCTTCCGACAGCTCGACGGCTGGAACGAGGGGCGCATCGAGGAGGACATCCGCGAAATCACGGGAAAGGGCGACACGGGAGCCTACGCCCTCTTCACCACAACCGAAGGCGAACGCATCACGGTATGCACGGGGCTCTCGCTGGTGAGCATCGACCAGGCCCGGCTCAACATGCAGACCGAACTCGGACCGCTCGGCTATGACTTCGACCGCACGGCCCGGGCGACGCGCGAACAGTGGAACGAACTGCTGGGACGCATCGAGGTGACGGGCGGCAGCGAACGCGACCGCGTGAAGTTCTACACGAACCTCTACCGTGCCTATGCCGGCAAACAGACATGGAACGACGTCGATGGCTCCTATGTCGATGCCGAAGAGCATGTCCGCCGCGTCGAAAGGGGCAACATGTACGGAGGCGACGCCTTCTGGAACACCTACTGGAACCTCAACGGGCTGTGGTCGATCCTTTCGCCGCGCATCGTGGACGACTGGGTAACCACGCAGCTCGAGATGTTCCGCCACACGGGATGGACCTGCAAGGGACCCGCCGGGCTGGAGTATTCGGGCATCATGGAGGGTTCGCACGAGACGGCGCTGCTCGTCGCCGCCTGCCAGAAGGGAATCCGCAGCGACCGGGAAGCCATCTACGAGGCCGTGCACAAGAACGTCACCGTGCCGGGCATCAACCACCCGGGAGGAGGCAACGCCGGCAACCCGCTGCTCGACGTCTACGACCGCTTCGGGTACATGCCGCAGGAGTACGGCGTCGTGTCGAAGACGCTCGACTACGCCTACGACGACTGGTGCGTCGCCCAACTGGCCCGCGCCGTGGGCGACAGACGCGAGGCTCGGCGGCTCGAAGCGCGCGCCCAAAACTACCGGAACGTCTTTCACCCCGAATGGAAATACGTCGCACGCCGCGACTCGACCGGCGGCTGGGACCCGGCATTCGACCGCTTCTCGAACGCAGGATTCATCGAGGGCAACAGCTGGCAGTACTCGTGGTACGTGCCGCACGACATCCCGGGGCTCGTGGAACTGATCGGCCGCGAGGAGTTCAACCGCCGCCTGGAGGAGGGCTTCGAGCGCTCGGAGCGCCACAACTTTGCAGCCCACGTCTTCGACCGCACAATGGGTCAGTCGGCCGAATTCTACATCAACCACGGCAATGAGGTGAACATGTGCACGCCCTACCTGTTCAACTACTCGGGCAAGCCGTGGCTGGCACAGCGCTGGGCACGCGCCATCCTCGAGCGCTTCTACGGAGAGACCCCCTATCACGGCTGGGAAGGAGACGAGGACGAAGGCCAGATGAGCGCCTGGTACGTGATGAGCGCCATGGGGCTCTTCGAGATGGACGGCGGATGTTCGGCCGAACCGATGGTGGACCTGGGCAGCCCGCTCTTCGAGAAGATCACCGTGCGGCTCGACCCCGACTACTACCCGGGGCGGACCTTCACCATCGAGGCGCGCAACAACTCGCCGGAGAATGTCTATGTCCAACGGGCCTACCTCAACGGAAAACGGCTCTCCCGTCCCCGCATTCCCTTTGCCGCGATCGCCGAAGGAGGCACCCTGCTCTTTGAGATGGGGCCCGAACCGGCGCCCGACTGCTACGAGGAGTAATCCCCGCGACCCGCCCCGCACGGGGCGCACAAAGCATGCACGAGGCCTGCCGGATGTCCGGCAGGCCTCGTCCGCAACGGGCAAAGGCCCGAAAAGAGCCATCCAAGGCCGGAAAAATCGCACAAACAATTGCATAATCAAAAAAGATTTGTTATGTTTGCACATATAAAAAATAAACATACATATCTCCATGGATACATCGCTACACACCCGTTCGAACTACGACAAGTTCCCGGCAACGGAAACCGAGGGCCGCATCTGGCGCGGCTGGGAGGAGATCGGCGCTGAGATCTCCCGACGTACCGACATCGAGCGTCCGCTGGTGGTGTTCGACACCTACCACGGCGTACACGACGCGGAGCTCACCGGAGCGCTCGCCCGCATGTGGCCCGACGCCGAACTGATCCGCACCGAAGAGCTCTTCCGCGACGAACGGCAGATCCGCTCCATGACCCAACCCTACGTGACCGACGACGAACTGTTCGGCTACCTCTCGCCGCTCGGCCTGGCCGACTTCTTCGACCCCGAACGCCTCGAAGAGGCCCGCGCACGGATCCTCCGCCGCGAACGCCGCACGATCGTCTACGGCTGCGGCGCCGGCTACGTCGCGCCGAATGCCGACCTGACGCTCTACGCCGACATGGCCCGCTGGGAGATCCAGCAGCGCTTCCGCGCCCATGCCATCCACGGACTGGGCGTGGACAACTCGGCCGAAAGCCCCGCACGGCAGTACAAGCGCGGCTACTTCAACGACTGGCCCGTACTGGACAACCACAAGAAGAGCCTCTACAACCGCGTCGATTACTGGATCGACACGCACCGTCCCGGACGCCCGCTGATGATCGCCGCCGAAACCTTCATGCAGGGCATCGACCGCACGGTACGCCGCCCGTTCCGTGTCGTACCGTTCTTCGATCCCGCGCCGTGGGGCGGCCAGTGGATGAAGGAGGTCTGCGACCTCGACCGCGAACGGGTCAATTTCGGATGGTGCTTCGACTGTGTGCCCGAAGAGAACAGCCTGCTGCTGAAGGTCGATGGCGAACTGTTCGAGATGCCGGCACAGAACCTGGTCTATCTGCGCGCACAGGAACTGCTGGGCGCAGCCGACCGCCAGCGCTTCGGCGAGAGTTTCCCGATCCGCTTCGACTTCCTGGACACCATCGGCGGAGGCAACCTCAGCCTGCAGGTCCACCCCACCAACGAATACATCCGCCGCACGTTCGGCATGCGCTACACGCAGGACGAGAGTTACTACCTGCTCGATGCCGAACCCGGGGCCTGTGTCTACCTCGGCGTAAAACGGGGCGTCGATCCCGAAGAGATGCTCGCAGCGCTCCGTACGGCCCAGCAGGGAGGCGAGGCGTTCGACGCCGAACGTTTCGTGAACCGTTTCCCGGCCCGCAAGCACGACCATTACCTGATCCCGGGCGGCACGATCCACTGCTCGGGAGCCGGCGCCATGGTCCTCGAGATCAGCGCCACGCCCAACATCTTCACATTCAAGATGTGGGACTGGGGCCGCATGGGCCTCGACGGCAAGCCCCGCCCGATCAACATCGGCCACGCTTCCCATGTCATCAACTGGAAACGCGATACGGACGAGATACTCCGCCGCCATTGCAACCGCTTCGAGCCTATAGCCGAAGGCGAAGGGTGGCGCGAGGAGCGCACCGGGCTGCACGAGGCCGAGTTCATCGAGACCCGGCGCCACTGGTTCACCGGCGTCACGCCCCACACGATGCAGGGCGGTGTCGAGGTGCTCAACCTCGTCGAAGGCGACGCAGCCGTCGTCGAAAGCCCCACGGGTGCATTCGAGCCCTTCACGGTACACTACGCCGAGACCTTCATCATTCCCGCCTCGATCGGCAGCTACACGATCCGGCCGCTCGTGCCGGGTACGCCCTGCGGCACGGTCAAGGCCTATGTACGACACTGACAGCAAACAACCTACTACCGACCATGTACGAAACCGACCCACGCATCGTCCTCACGCTCGACGCCGGAGGCACGAACCTCATCTTCTCGGCGATCGCCGGCAACCGCGAAATCGTCGAACCGGTCCATTTCCACTCGGTGCCGGATGACCTCGACCGCATGCTCTCGACCCTCGTCGAGGGGTTCGAAGCGGTGCGGCGGCAGCTCGATGCAGCCCCCGTCGCCATCAGTTTCGCCTTCCCAGGACCGGCCGACTACGCCCACGGAATCATCGGCGACCTGCCCAACTTCCCGTCGTTCCGCGGCGGCGTGGCACTGGGGCCCTTCCTCGAGCGGAAGTTCGGCATTCCGGTGTTCATCAACAACGACGGCAACCTGTTCGCCTATGGCGAAGCCATCTCGGGCGCCCTGCCCGAGGTGAACGCCCTGCTCGAGCGCTCCGGATCGACCAAACGCTACCGCAACCTGCTCGGCGTGACGCTCGGCACGGGATTCGGCGCCGGCGCCGTGATCGACGGCCGGCTGCTGACCGGCGATAACGGATGCGGCGGAGACGTCTGGGTATTCCGCAACAAACACCACGCAGGGATGATCTGCGAGGAGAGCGTCAGCATCCGCGCCGTCCGCCGCGTCTACGGCGAAATAACCGGCTCGGACGCCGCCCACCTCACCCCCCGCGACATCTTCGACATCGCCGAAGGGACCCGCCCGGGAGACCGTGAAGCCGCCCGGGAGAGTTTCCGCCGCTTCGGCGAAGTGGCAGGCGACGTCATCTCGCAGGCCCTTACGATCATCGACGGCATCGTCGTGCTGGGCGGCGGCCTGACCGGAGCGGCCAAATACTTCATGCCCTCCCTGCTGGCGGAGATGCGCGGAGAGATCGGCACCTTCGCCGGCGACCGTTTCCCGCGGCTGCAGATGCAGACCTACGACCTCGACTCACCGGAGGAGGCTGCGGAGTTCGTGCGCGAGAAGTCGGTGCCGG
>ERZ1504249.360-NODE-360-length-16164-cov-4.172761_pt1 | contig 16164 bp, 11 predicted proteins | sample MGYA00571884_ERZ1504249 | MGnify/ENA primary metagenome ERZ1504249 (study PRJEB39906, sample SAMEA3182069) | gut metagenome | biome: human; feature: gut; material: Stool; isolation source: human stools | place: Canada | collected 2011-11-08 ...
GAACGTAAATGCCGCCAATAGGATGGACGGCCACTTTCTTGCCTTTTTCATAATATCGAATTAATAGTTAAACAATAAATGATACTTTTTACGTGTTGCAAATGTATAGATAGATGTAAATATTGAGGTGGACAAATGGACTTGATAGGTGGACAAACGAACAATCAATGTAAAAACTACACTAATTGTATCGGTGAGTAGAAAGGTTATTGTATTGTAAATGTGATAGTTTTGTAAGAATTGTGTGTAGGAATGTGGTCTGCAGAATGGTGCGCCCATCTATTTGTTTTACGTACTTAAAAGGGATGCTTTGCGAGCGCTCACGAAGGACGCAAGTGTGGCTCACGAAGGACACAAATGTGGCTCATAAGGGACACAAGTGTGGCTCATGAGCCATGCAAGCGTGGCTCGTACGGGGGAGTAGAGGAGGGGGACTGGGCTTTACTCCTTAGGCTTCTTTGTTCAGCAGTTCGCGGGGAGTGATGTTGAACTCCTTGGTGAAGCAGCGGGTAAAATATTTCGGATCGTTGAAGCCGACTTCGTAGGCTATCTCGGAGATGCTGGTGTCTTTCTGCCCGCGATGCTTCAGGAGGAGGTCGCGTGCCAGATTCAGTCGATAGTTACGGATGAACTGGCCTGCTGATTGTCCTACGAGGCTTTGCAGTTTCTGATTCAGCATGGTCTTGCTGACACCTACTGCTTCGCAGAAGTTGGCGACTTCGAATTCGGGGTTCTTGTAGTTTTCCTTCATTACATCCATAACGTGGTTCAGGAATTTTTTATCGCCCGACTTTTCGTCGATGTTCAGTTCGTCCACCTGCATATTCAGGGCGAACTTCCGCTGATAGCGTTTGCGGTTCTCCAGTATGTTTTCGATGCGTGCCAGCAGCAAGGTATCGTCGAAAGGCTTCAGCAGATAGTCGTCCACACCGACACGATAGCTTTCGATGCGCGATTCCTGTGAGGTTTTAGCCGTAAGCATCAGGAAGGGGATGTGCGAGATGGCGATGTTGGCCTTTACCCTTCGTGAGAGTTCGAGGCCGTCCATGCCTGGCATCATCAGGTCGCTGATGATGAAGTCGACGGGGTGGGCATTGAGCACTTCCAAGGCTTCGATGCCGTTGGCTGCTTCACTCACGTGGTATTTATCGCGTAGAATAGACCGGATGTAGGCTCGCATGTCGGCATTGTCTTCTACGACCAGTATGTGCAGCTCCTTCTTGGTTTCGCTTGCGTTTTCGGACTTGGCAACTGCCTCGGCCGACGGGGTAGAGGGAATAGCTACATGGGCTGTCGCATCTTCTTGTCCGATGGGCAGCAGAATGCGGAACGAGCAGCCGACGGTGTGGTTGTTGCAGGCATGTATGTCGCCGTCGAGCATCTGTATGATGCGTTTGCACAGGTAGAGGCCGATGCCGCTTCCAGTCTGTCCGTACATGGGGTATTTGTTTTGTCCTTTCGACTGATAGAAGCGGTTGAATATCTTGTCGATGTCTTCGGTCGGGATGCCTCCGCCTGTATCGCTGACACAGATGTAGAGGGTGGCTTCGCGCTGGTCGGTGGGTGGCAGTTGGGCGATGTAGAGGGCGATGCGTCCGCCGTCGGGGGTGAACTTGATGGCGTTGCTCAGCAGATTGGTCAGCACTTTGTGCATGGCTTCTTCGTCGTACGTAAATTCGGGCGAGGGCAGGCGGTAGTAATGCTTCAGGCTGATGTTGCGCCCTTTGGCAAAGACTTCGAAGGGGGTGATGAGTTCGTCGGCAAACTTCTGGAAGTTGTGCCGGCTCTTCACGATTTCGAGTTTGCCCGATTCTACCTTGCGGAAGTCCATCAGCTGGTTGACGAGCGAGAGCAGGTATTTCGAATTGCGTTCTACGAAGTGCAGCTGCTCGATGACCTGCGGGTTGTAGCTCAGCTTCAGTGCCCGTTCTATGGGGCCGATGATGAGCGTGATGGGAGTACGGAACTCGTGGGTGATGTTGGTGAAGAAAGCTATCTTGTCCAGTGTGAGTTCTTGTATTTTGCGTGCCATTTTAGCCAGCTGTGTTTTCTGGCGGGTGATTTTTTCGTTTTGCTCTTTCAGCATCAGGTTCTGTCGTGAAAGTTCTTCAGTCTGCTGTTCCAGCAGTTCTTTTTGTTTGTTCAGTTCGCGGGTGCGCTGTTCTACTTTCTGGTGGAGCAGTTCGCGCTGCTTGACGAAGTTGCGGATGCGCCATTGGTAGAATTGCCAAGTCAGTATCAGGGCTATGACGGTCATCAGCAGTACGAACCAAGGCTGTTTGTAGAAGTAGGGTTTGATGATGATTTTCAGTTCGGTCAGATTTTCCTGGCTGTTTGCATCGTCGGGGCAATACTTCACTTGCAGGGTGTAGGTGCCTGGCGAGAGGTTGGTGTAGCTGGCCAAGCGGCGGTCGCAGGGCACTTTGATCCACTTCGAGTCGAAGCCCACGAGGCGATATGCGTAGGTGGCTGTATGTTCGGACTCGAAGTTCAGGGCCGAGAACTCCAGCGAGAAGGATTTCTGTTTCTCGTGTATTTCGATTTCGCGGGTCACGGCGATGTCTTGTGGCAGTTGTTCGCTGCCCGCATAGATTTCTTCATTGCCTACCAGCAGGCGTGTGAACCTTACTTGTGAGGGCTGTTCGGGCACCGTCGGCAGGTCGTATTTAATAGAGGTCAGTCCTTTCAGATGGCCGAAGTACAGTTCGCCCTCGGTCGAATTGCAGGCGGCATTCCAATAGAATTGGGTGTCGGCCAGTCCGTCTTGTCGGGTGTAGTTGGTGATGTGGCCTGTGTTGGGGTGCAGTCTTGATATGCCGTTGTAGGTAGCTATCCATAGCAGCCCTTTGTCGTCTTCGAGTATTCCTCGGACGCTGTTGTTGGCCAGTCCGTGTTGAGTGGTGTAGGCGGTAAAGGTTTCGTTGCCTTGTTCGTCGGTGCTTCGCCGATAGATGCCGTTGCCGTTGCTGCCCAGCCATAGCGTGCCGTCTTTGGCCTGATACATACAGGTGATTTTCTCCACTTGTCTGGAGGTGGGGGGGGCCAGTTTGTACTTCAGATGGCGGTATTCGAAGTAGGTGTTGTCGTCCGATTGCGGGCGTGTGTGCAAGTCGATGATGTAGACACCGTCCATGCACCCCATCCACAGGTGTCCTTCCTTATCGACGAGCGATCCGATGCAACCGCGTATGTTGGCGTTCACCTGTTCGGGCAGGGGCAGGATGAACTTGCTTTGTTGCAGGTCGTAGAAGTAGATGCCCTGGTTGGTGCCTATCCACATGCCGTTGTTGATGGAGTCGTACGTCAGTGCGCCGATGAAGCTACCGGGATATTTGTTGTCATCGGAAGGTGAGAAGATGGTCATCAGTACATGGCGTGGATTTTTCTGGTCGAGCAAGTTGATGCCTCCTCCCCAGGTGCCTACCCACAGGCGGCCTTGCGGGTCGATGGTGATGGCGCTGACCGAGTTGTGGCTCAGTATGCCGTCTTCGTGCGTATAGTGTGTGAAGCTGTCGCTTCCTTTTTCTTTTCTGTTCAGTCCGCCTTCTACGGTTCCAACCCACAGGGTACCTTCATGGTCTTCGTAGATGGCGTTTACGGGGTTATGCGACAGGGTATGACTGTTTTGCGGGTCGTGGCGATAGTTTTGTATAGACAGGCGTTTGGTGGTAAGTTTGTTGATTCCTCCGTTGTCGGTGCCTATCCAGATGTGGTTGCCTTCGACAGTGATGCAGTTGACGAAGTTGCTGTTCAACAGGTTGGTGCCAGTGTGCGAGTATTCGTTTTCGATTCGTTCGAAGTTGTCTTTGATGGGGTTGTAGACGTTGAGGCCTTTCAGACTACCGATGATGAGCTGCTTGTCGCTGGTGATGGCCAGATCGGTCAGGTAGTTTTGCGATAGTGAGTAGGGGTCGTGTGGCTGGTGTTGGTAATGCTTCACAATGTTCTCTTTCTTGTTGTATCGGTACAGTCCGTAGTTGGTCGTTATCCAAAGTTCGTTTTCCTTGATGATGAAGTCGTTGAAGTATGTATCGGCCTTGAAGGAGAAGCTGCCTGTGATGGGGTTGGCGGTGAGCTTGCCTTGGGTGTCCATGCTTACTTTGTACAGTTTTCCGTTGAGGCCCATCCATATTTTTCCGTCGGCGTCGAAATCGCACAGGATGGCTGCATCGCGGAAGGAGCTGTTGGTTTGCAGTGAGCATACGTTGCGTATGCCTCCTTGCTCGTCCAGTTCGATGCGGTGCAGAAATTTGTCGGCATACAGCCAGATGTAGCCTTGCGTATCGTTCAGAATGTAGGAAGCGGGTTGCCATGCCAGTTCCTGATGGGGGAGACCTTTCAGCAGCGGAACGGGGCGCAACGTGTTGAGGTCGATGATGTCGGTTCCGCCTTCCGAAATCACCCATAGGCGTTGGAAGCGGTCTTCGAAGACCCTGTACACGAAATTGCTTTTCAGCGGACAGTGGGGAGTGCTAACGCTGAAGTTAACAAAACCGTAACCGTCGTATCTTGATAGGCCACCTCCTTGTGTCGAAATCCAAAGAAAGCCGTGGCTGTCTTTGTAGATGTCGTCGATGAAGTTGTTGGGCAGTCCCTCGTTCATGGTGATGTACGAGATGTTGTATCGGTCGGCAAACGTTTCTTGTGCCCATGCTGAGGCGGGGCACGACAGAAACAGACTGTATAATATAATAAGGTACAGGTTGAGATTTGTTTTCATTTTTCTTGGTATTAGTGCTGGCAAAGATAATGGATTCGGCGAGATGTGAAAGTATGTGTGGCGGGCTTTTTGCCTCTGGTGGCCTATTGTCCACCTAAAAAGTTCGTTTGTCCACCTTTCGAAGTTGGGTCGGTGCGTATTTTTGCTAAAAAATAAAAATGCTGGTATTATGAGAAACCTTTTCTGCCTGACTGCAGGTTTAGCGAGTCTCTTTTTAGTGAGTTGTTCTCAGTCGGCTTTTGTACCGACTGCTTCGCCCAATCCCTGGAGCGACGATTATCATCATGTGTCTGCGATGGAGGACTACCGTCAATGGGGAACGTATAACGTTCACGACCCTTCGTGTCGGAAGATTGGCGACTATTATTATATGTACTCCACCGACGCCATCTATCGTGAAAACCGCAAGCAGGCCGAAGAAAAGGGCGTACCCTTGGGCTACATTCAGATGCGCCGTTCGAAGGACTTGGTGCATTGGGAGTTCCTCGGATGGGCATTCCCCGAGATTCCTCGCGAAGCCGTCGAGTGGGTGCACGCTCATGCGGGAGGGCAGGGGGCTACCAACATCTGGGCGCCCTACATCGTTCCGTATAAGGACAGATACCGACTTTATTTCAGCGTTTCGGCCTTCGGTCGGAAAACGTCTTATATAGGGCTGGCCGAATCGGCTTCGCCCGAAGGTCCCTGGAAGCAGATGGGATGTGTAGTCCGGACGGATGAAACGACAGCAATGAATGCCATCGACCCCAGCGTCGTGGTTGACCCTGCGAACGGCAAATGGTGGTTGCATTATGGTTCCTTCTTTGGTGGCTTGTATTGCCTGGAGTTGAATCCGTCGACCGGGCTTCCGCTGGTCGAGGGCGACAAGGGGCACCTGATAGCACGCCGCGCCAATTATCGGAAAGACAATCTGGAGGCTCCCGAAATAATCTATCACCCCGAACTGAAGCAATACTACCTCTTTACGTCGTACGACCCGCTGATGACCACCTACAACGTGCGCGTAGGCCGTTCGGACAAGGCCGAGGGACCCTTTACCGACTTCTTCGGCAAGCAGCTGAAGGACACGACCAACAACTTCCCCATACTGACGGCTCCGTATCGCTTCGACAATCATCCGGGCTGGGCGGGCACGGCGCATTGCAGCGTCTTTACGACCGACGACGGACGATTCTTCATGGCTCATCAGGGGCGTCTTTCGCCTCACAACCTGATGATGGACTTACACGTGCGTCAGGTGTTCTTCACCGACGACGGATGGCCTGTCGTGTCGCCCGAACGCTATGCCGGCACTCAGCCTCGCCGCTTCAGGGCGGCCGACCTCGTAGGCGAGTGGGAGGTAATCCGTGTGCAGGAGCCCCTGTACGAACGTCGCCTGGAGGCTGGACAGATTCTGTGGGGCGAAGGCGAACTGAAGGAGGAAGAATGGAACCGCTCGCGCAAGTTGCAGTTTGCCAAGGGCGGAGAGCTGGCCAACGGGGCAGGTAGTTGGGCCTTTGTCGAGGACAAGCAAGGCCTTACGCTGACGCTCGACGGCGAGCCGATCGACAACCTCATCGTCTTTGCCGGCCACGACTGGGAGAACGAACAGGAAACGGTACTCTTCACTGGACTCGACGCGCGCGGACGCTCGGTGTGGGGAAAGAGGGTGAAGTGAATAAAGAACGAAGAATGAAGAACGAAGAATGAAGAACGAGAGAGGAGGAGGAAGGCTTCTATTATTCTAATTTACTTAACTGTAACTGTAACTGTAATACTGTAACGCTATAACTGCGAAAAATATTTGAAAACCAAAAACTTACATTAAAAATAATAACCATGATGAAAACCAAAAGACTACTGACGACGATGGCGCTGGCCGTGGGCATGACCCTGCAGGCGCAGACGCACGAGTTTGTCATTCAGACAAAAAAAGTGGGCGCCGAGATTCAGCCCACCATGTACGGACTCTTTTTCGAGGACATCAACTATGCGGCCGACGGAGGCCTGTATGCCGAACTGGTGAAGAACCGTTCGTTCGAGTTTCCGCAACACCTGATGGGGTGGAAGAGCTTCGGCAAGGTGACGGTGAAGGACGACGGCCCCTTCGAACGCAATCCGCACTACGTACGCCTGGCTTACGCCGGACACCCGCACAAACAGACGGGGCTCGACAACGAAGGCTTCTTCGGTATCGGCGTCAGCCGCGATGCTGAATATCGCTTCTCGGTGTGGGCACGCATCCCCGACGGCAAGGAGGCCGGAAAGATTCGCGTCGAACTGGTAGACACCAAGTCGATGGGCGAACAGCAGGCCTTTGCCACCGCCACGCTGGACATCGACTCGAAGGAGTGGAAGAAGTATCAGGTGGTGCTGAAGTCGCCCGTAACCAATCCCAAAGCCGTGCTCCGCATCTTCCTGGCATCGCCGCAGACAGTCGACCTGGAGCATATCTCGCTCTTCCCTGTCGACACCTGGAAGGGGCACGAAAACGGCTTGCGTAAAGACCTGGCGCAGGCGCTCGCCGACCTGAAGCCCGGCATCTTCCGCTTCCCCGGCGGATGCATCGTCGAGGGTACCGACCTGGCCACCCGCTATAATTGGAAAAACTCGGTAGGCCCCGTCGAGAACCGTCCGCTGAACGAAAACCGCTGGCAGTACACCTTCGCCCACCGTTTCTATCCCGACTATTATCAGAGCTACGGACTGGGCTTCTACGAGTTTTTCCAACTGTCCGAAGAGATTGGTGCCGAACCGCTGCCGGTGCTGAGCTGCGGCCTTTCCTGCCAGTTCCAGAACCCCAATGCCGACGCCCATGTGCCCGTTGGCCAGTTGCAGGACTACATACAAGATGCGCTCGACCTGATTGAGTTCGCCAACGGCGATGCGACGACCACCTGGGGCAAGCTGCGTGCCGACATGGGGCATCCCGCTCCGTTCAACCTGAAGTTCATCGGCATCGGCAACGAACAGTGGGGCAGCGAGTATCCCGAGCATCTGGAACCCTTCGTCAAAGCCATCCGCGAGGCCTATCCCGACATCAAGATTGTGGGCAGTTCGGGTCCCGATTCCGAAGGCAAGCAGTTCGACTACCTGTGGCCCGAGATGAAACGTCTGAAAGCCGACTTGGTGGACGAACACTTCTACCGCCCCGAATCGTGGTTCCTCAGCCAGGGCGCGCGCTACGACGGCTACGACCGCAAGGGACCCAAGGTGTTTGCCGGCGAATATGCCTGCCACGGCAAGGGCAAGAAGTGGAACCACTTCCACGCCTCGCTGCTCGAAGCTGCCTTTATGACGGGGCTTGAGCGCAATGCCGACATCGTTCACATGGCTACCTATGCTCCGCTCTTTGCCCACGTCGAGGGCTGGCAGTGGCGCCCCGACCTCATCTGGTACGACAACCTGCGCTCCGTACGCTCCGTCAGCTACTACGTGCAGCAGCTCTACGGGCTGTATAAGGGTACCCACGTGCTGCCGCTGACCATGGACAAACGCGCCGTGACGGGTGCCGAAGGCCAAGACGGACTCTTTGCCAGCGCAGTGGTCGACAAGGATAAGAACCAGTACATCGTCAAGGTGGCCAACACCTCGGACAAGGCGCAGAGCATCCAGCTGACCTTCGACGGCATGAAGAAGAAAGCTGCCCTGACCGCCGGACGCTGCATCAAGCTGGCCTCGCCCGACCTGGACAAGGACAACAGCCTCGACGCTCCTTCGGCCATCGTGCCCCAGGAATCGGCGCTGACAGTCGAAGCGCAGGGCGCGCGTGTAGAAATCGAACCGAATACATTTGCTGTTTATATCTTTGAACTGTAATCTTTATGCAAATACAGAGTTTTTTTAAGGTTGTTGTTTCAATGGTAACTTTTTGGCTGGCAGCTCCTTGTGGGCTGTCGGCTCAAAAAGATACCACGTTTGTGGCCAGCGGCAATCCGCTGGTGAAGTACAAGTATACGGCCGACCCCGGCGCCATGGTTCACAACGGCAAAGTCTACATCTATGCCGGCCACGACGAATGTCCGCCCACGGCCGAACACTACTTGCTGAACGAGTGGTGCGTCTTCTCCTCGTCCGACCTGAAGACGTGGACCGAACACCCCGTCCCCCTGCGAGCCAAAGACTTCGCCTGGGCCAAGGGTGAAGCATGGGCCAGTCAGGTCATCGAGCGCGACGGTAAGTTCTACTGGTATGTGACCGTCGAGCACGCCACCATCCCCGGTAAGTCCATCGGTGTGGCCGTGTCCGACTCGCCCACGGGTCCCTTCGTCGACGCCCGCGGCTCGGCCTTGATAACCAACGACATGACCACCGAGCGCAGCAAAAGCTACTGGGACGACATCGACCCCACCGTCTTCATCGACGACGACGGACAGGCCTACCTGTATTGGGGCAACACTCAGTGCTACTACGCCAAGCTGAAGAAGAATATGATCGAGCTGGACGGCCCCATCGTGCCCGTCGACCTGCCTCGCTTCACCGAAGCCCCCTGGCTGCACAAGCGTGGCGACTGGTACTACCTGTCGTATGCCTCGGAGTTCCCCGAGAAAATCTGCTACGCCATGAGCCGCAGCATCACCGGCCCGTGGGAGTACAAGGGCGTTCTGAACGAGCTGGCCGGCAACTCCAACACCAACCATCAGGCCATCATCGAGTTTGGCGGCCAGTGGTATTTCATCTACCACAACGGCGCCATCAACCCCACGGGTGGCAGCTTCCGCCGTTCGGTGTGCATCGACCGCCTCTACTACAACGAGGACGGCACCCTGAAGCGCGTGCAGATGACGACCGAAGGCATCTGGTAAGAAACAAGCCGTAAGCGAAAAAGGCCGGTATCGGAAAACCGAAAAAAAGACTGCCGCAGGCGATCGGAAATGGGTCGCCCGTGGGCAGTCTTTCTTTTTTTTGAAAAGAAACTAACTGTAATCTGTAATACTGTAACGCGGAAGTCGGGGATCGGGGAGAGGAAAGTGGGGGAGGTAACCGTAGCCTTCCCTCTTTTTCCCTTCTTTTTTTACATTCAACTAATTACTCCGAACGTCGTGCTAATAGCCGTCAGAATCTTGATTAAGGTCTGAATGAACATATTTCCAAATAGATTTCTTGTTTATAGCAGTTTTGAGTGTTTTAATGGTAGTTGACTCAGTAACTTGTCTTTTTGTCCTTCTTTTGTCAGAATAGGGATACAGGCAAATTAATAGAAAGTTATAAAAGTTTATATTTGGCGTGAAATTTATTAGTAAAATAGAAGATTAATGATGATAAAACTAATTTGTTGGAAGTTAGTGCGTAAGAGGAATTTATATATACGCCTTTTTATCTTTGTAAATTCTTTGTTTTTTATTTCAGAGTTGGTTTACGCATACTATAATTGTGTAACACTTCATTTTGGGAAATTTAATAGCATAATCATTTTATTGTAAATAGTTGGCTGCACTGTTTCTTAAACAATAATAGTTACAACTGTGGTAATTACAGTACTTACAAGTATATATTAAACATAAGAAAATGATACTGACCGGGATCAGGGTGAGCTGACGCTAAAAAAGATGTAGGAAGAAAGCCTCACGGTTTCCTTCCTACTTTTAACCAATTATTTAATTATGAAAAACACGAGTCTTTCAACCCGCTTTTTTTTATTCCAAGCGTCTTGCGCCGTCGCTGATCACTACGTCGTAGATCTTCGGGCTACGGCCAAACTTGTTCTTGAAGTCTTCTTTTGCTTTGTTGATGAATGTAGAATACAGTTCTTCCTTCACCAGGTTGATGGTGCATCCGCCAAATCCGCCACCCATGACGCGCGATCCGGTTACACCGCAGTCGAATGCCAAGTCGTTCAGGAAGTCGAGCTCTTCGCAGCTTACTTCGTACAGCTTGCTCATGCCGTGGTGAGTTTCGTACATCTTCTGGCCAACGGTTTCGTAGTCGCCTCTTTCCAGAGCGTCGCAAACGTCGAGCACGCGTTGGATTTCTTCGATGACGTATTCGGCACGCATGTAGTCTTCTTCGCTGACTTCGGCTTTGACTTCGTTCAGCATTTCCATCGTGCAGTCGCGCAGGAACTCAACGTGCGGATGCTTCTTCTGAACAGCAGCCACAACGGCTTCGCAGCTCTGACGGCGCTTGTTGTAGGCCGACGATGCCAGTTCGTGCTTCACCACCGAGTCAACCAACACCAGGCGATAGCCTTGCGGGTCGAAGGGGAAGTACTGGTATTCGAGCGAACGGCAGTCGAGGCGGATCAGATGGCCTTTCTTGCCAAATACGGAAGCAAACTGGTCCATGATACCGCAGTTCACGCCGCAATAGTTGTGCTCGGTAGCCTGTCCTACCTTGGCCAGCTCGAACTTGTCGATCTTGTTGTCGCCGAAGAGGTCGTTCAGGGCATAAGCATACGTGCTTTCGAGGGCGGCCGATGAAGACATGCCGGCACCCAGGGGAACGTCGCCTGCAAAAGCAGTGTTGAAGCCTTTTACTTCTACACCACGCTTGATCATTTCGCGGCAAACGCCGAAGATATATCTTGCCCAGCTTGCACGAGGAGCGTCAGCCTCTTCCAAACCAAATTCTACATAATCTTTCAGGTCGATGGAGTAAGCCTTCACGATGTTGGTACCGTTGGGCTTGATTTCGGCTATCATGCCTTTATCGATTGCTCCAGGGAATACAAAACCGCCGTTGTAGTCGGTATGTTCGCCGATAAGATTAATGCGACCCGGAGAAGCGTAAACTGCTCCTGTTGTTCCATCAAAATGCTTGATGAAACGGCTTCTTACGTATTCTATATCCATAATACTAATATTTTTAATAAGGTGAATAATTAAAATTACCTATATGTGTTTTTCTCTTCTTCTATTATTCTACTGGAATGTTCTTGTTGACGTTCTTGCATCCTACCAGGCCGTAGTACAGCAGATAGGCCAGACCGGCGATGATGAGCCAGTAGCTTGCCATGTAGCCTACGCCGTCGGCGATAGCGTTCTGGATGAGCGGCAGGATACCGCCACCTACTACCATCATCATGAAGATGCCCGATGCCTGTGCGGTGTACTTGCCCAGTCCTTCAACAGCCAGGTTGAAGATACCACCCCACATGACCGATGTGCAGAGTCCGCACAATACCAGCAGGAAGGCGCTCAGGGGTACCTTCGGAGTGGCCAGCGAGCCTACCATTTCTTCGGGAGCCATAGCGGCTTCTTCCTTCAGTGCTTCGGCATACGACGAGAGGTCGACCGATGCGGGGTTGGCGATGAAGGCAGAGATCTGGTCGGCAGGAACACCGGCGTTGGTCAGGATTTCGGTAGTTTTGGCTACGGGGTCGTAAACGATCTTGGGCACATCGATACCGATGTTCTTGGGCAAGAACATGGCGATGACGATGAGTACGATGGCTGTGGCCGAAACGACAATCAGCTGAGTGCGGGTAGACACCTTACCGCTGATGGCGCTACTGGCCGAACGTCCGACAAGCATCAGCAGCCAGTAGATGGCAGCGATGGCTCCACCGATGGCAGCACCGTTGATAAGGATGCCGGCTCCCTTGCTCGAAGCGTCGGCCAGGTAGAAGTTGAGCGTGCCGGGGATACCGATTTCGATACCTACATAGATGAAGATACCGATAACGCCCAATACGGTGTGGCGGAAGCTCCAGGGGCTGTATTCGAATTTTTCCTTCTGTGCGCCGCCTTTTCTGAGGTGGGGCTCAGGGATGGATACGAACGAAATGATGATGAAGGCAGCTACGAATACGGCCATCGCGATGAACAGCAGCGGGGCTACGTCGGACATGGCGGTTTTCGAAGTTACTGTGCCGATCAGGGCGCCTACGAAGAGCGGAGTCAGTGTGCCCGACAGCGAGTTCAGCGCACCACCTGTCTGAATCAGCTGGTTACCCTTGTTGCCGCCGCCTCCGAGAAGGTTCAGCATGGGGTTCACCACGGTGTTGAGCATACATACGCAGAAACCGCAGACGAAGGCTCCGAGCAGGTAGATGATGAAGTTGAGCTTGATGGCGTATTCGCCCAGCGAGAAGACGTCGACATTGGCGCCTACGAGGCTAGACAGATACTGGATGAAGAGGCCGACGGCCATCGCGATGAGGGCGGTCTTCTTGTAGCCGATTTTGACAAGCATGTTACCAGCCGGGATACCCATGAAGAGGTAGGCCAGGAAGTTCATCATGTTACCCATCATACCCAGTGTGTTGGCACCGGCATATTGATTTTTCCATATCGTGCCGAAGGGTGCGGCAAGATTGGTTACGAAAGAGATCATCGCAAAAATAAAGAACATGGTAATAATTGCGACGAGATTACCGTTCTGTTTTTGTTGTGTCATGGTTTTTTGAAAAAGTTAGGAGTTTATAATTATATTAAGTTAGTTTCAAAACATGGTTGGTCACGATTCTGTTACACCAAACTTGTAAACGGTAATCTGCTGGTATTCATCGCCCGGCAGCAATACGCACGAGGGGAAGTGCGGCTTGTTGGGGGTGTCGGGGAAGCATTGTGCTTCGAAGCAGACAGCGCTTCGGGCAGGGAAGGTAGCGCCGTGTGCGCCTGCAAATCCACCCAGCCAGTTGCCAGTGTACACCTGTACGCCGTTTTCGGTCGTATATACTTCCATGGTTCGTCCACTTTCAGGCTCGGTGCAGGTGGCTGCCAGGCTCAATTCGCCCGCCTCGGTCTTGTTAAGCACATAGCAGTGGTCGTAGCCAGTGCCGTTGATCAGCTGCTGGAATGGCTCGTCGATGCGTTCGCCAATGGTATGCGGTGTGCGGAAGTCCATCGGAGTGCCTTCTACCTTGCTGATTTCGCCCGTCGGGATGGATACCTCGTCGATGGGGACGTAGAAGTCGGCGTTGATGGTAACAATGTTGTTCAGAACGGTAGGAGTGGGGTTGGCTATGCCGGCCAGGTTGAAGAAGCCGTGGTTGGTCAGGTTGACTACCGTAGCCTTGTCGGTAGTGGCTCTGTATTCGATTACCAGAGCGTTTGCTTCGTTCTCCAGGCGATAGGTCATTTCTACTTTCAGGTTGCCGGGGAAGCCTTCTTCGCCGTCGGCCGATGTGTAGTTGAAGATGACGGTTGTCGGATCGGGTTGTACAGCATCCCATACGCGTGTGTGGAAGCCTGTGGGACCACCGTGCAGGGAGTTGGGGCCGTTGTTGATGGCCAGCTGGTGTTTTTCGCCATACAGGGTGAACTCTCCTTTGGCAATTCGGTTGCCGTATCGTCCGATGGTGGTGTTCAGGAAGGGTTCGGGACTGTGGATGACGCTTTCAATATTGTCGTGCCCTAAAACGACGTTGGCATACTGTCCCTTTTTGTCGGGAACCATGATGGAAAGGATGGCGCATCCGTAATTGGTTACTGCAACTTCCATTCCTAATGCATTCTTAAGGATAAACAGATCTGTCTTTTTACTATCTATTTCCTTTTGAAAGTCCTTTCTGTCCAATCCGGACAAATTGCTTTCTGTTGGGGTAGTGTTTATCATAAACGTGGTATTAATTAAATTTCTTGCAAATAAAAAGAAATTCTTTTGTATACCCAAGTAATTGGAATGAAATGTGGAAAACATTTTAGGAAAGTTTAGCGTTTTGCGTCCTTGAATCGAATGAATATTTTTTGTATGTTTGCCACCATAATTTAAAAATACTTATGTTTTTATTGAACATTTAACGAAAAACAACGAATGTATCCTCTAAAATTTGAGCCTGTCTTGAAGCAGACGCTTTGGGGAGGTGATAAAATCATCCCGTTCAAACATTTGAATGAAAATTTGCCCAATGTGGGTGAAAGCTGGGAAATCTCTGCTGTAGAAGGGAGCGAGTCTGTCGTAGCAAATGGAGCTGACAAGGGCTTGACACTGCCCGAAATGGTCAGAAAATATAAAGAAGAGTTAGTGGGAGAAGCCAATTATATGCGCTTCGGCAATAAATTCCCTTTGCTCATCAAGTTTATTGATGCGAAGCTGGATTTGTCGATTCAGGTGCACCCCAACGACGAGCTGGCAAGAAAAAGACACAACAGCTTTGGCAAAAACGAAATGTGGTATGTGATTGCGGCCGACAAGGGTGCAAAACTGATTTCAGGATTCGCCGAACAGATTACCCCCAAGGAGTACAAGGAGAGGGTGTACAATGGCACCTTTGCTGAAGTTTTGCAGACGTGCGAGATCAAGCCGGGCGATGTTTTCTATGTGCCGGCCGGTCGGGTGCATGGGATTGGCGCCGGTTCTTTCATTGCGGAAATCCAGCAGACTTCGGACGTGACTTATCGTATTTTCGACTATAATAGAAAAGACCAGAACGGCAAGGCCAGAGAGCTGCATACCAATCAGGCGATGGATGCCATCAATTTTGCCGATGTGCAGGATGACTTCCGCACGGAGTACGAACTGACCGAAAACGAGCCGATAGAAGTAGTAGCAAGTCCGTATTTCACGACTTCGGTTTACGATATGACAGAAGAAATCACTTGCGACTATTCGGAGCTCGATTCTTTTGTGATTTTCATCTGTACGGAGGGTTCTTGTAAGATAACCGACGACAGTAAGAATGAACTGACGTTGTGTGCGGGCGAAACAATATTGCTGCCGGCTTCTACGCAAGAGGTAACGATTACTCCCGACGGCAGGGTGAAGCTGCTCGAAACGTATGTGTGATGTCTGTAGGAAGTAGATAAAGAATTCTATACGGGAAGGCACTGTCGTTTTTCGAGGAATGATGAGTGTCTTCTTTTGTATATATGTATTATATACCTTTATATACCTTAATGTAGTTTTCTGTATCGGGCTTAGTATTTTCTTAAGAATCTTCTGAGCCTTTTCATGAGCTTCAGCCCCATCATGGCTCCGTCGAATACAGCCATGCCCGTATTGAAGGCTCGCATGATGGCGCCGGTCTTGCTTGTGGCAGGGGCAAGCGGTGCAACGAGGCTGCGGGTTAGCTCAGTCATAACCTCTTTTTGCTGAAGAATGGCCTGGCGCAGTTCTTTCTTCTGCTGTGCGATGCTTTCGAATGTCAGCGGAGGGGTGGGGGTATTGTTTTGATCCATAGCCTATTATTTGTCGTTATTGGTTGTTTTTTCAAAGAATAGCCCTGCGATAAACTTCAGCATGGGATTGATGATGATCGTTTTTCGGAAGCTGACAAGCAGCACGATGAGCAGAACGTGGAAGCAAGCGATGATGCCGAAGCTTGTCGTTACGCCTCCCACGTAGGGAGTCAGCATGTAGGCGATTGTGAAGGATAGGTAAAACAAAGCCACCATGCCCAGTATGATAACCGTCAGCACCAGTATGAGTGTGGAAAGCAATACGGTCAGCTTTTCGGTGATCTCCAGCTTGGTGTATTGCTTTTGTAACTCCAGATATTTTTTGAACTCAATAAATAGTTGCTGTATGTTTTCAATGCTTTTATCGTCTGCAAACATGGTCGCTCTGTTTTTAGTCTTTGGTTA
>ERZ1504249.373-NODE-373-length-15756-cov-3.987389_pt1 | contig 15756 bp, 9 predicted proteins | sample MGYA00571884_ERZ1504249 | MGnify/ENA primary metagenome ERZ1504249 (study PRJEB39906, sample SAMEA3182069) | gut metagenome | biome: human; feature: gut; material: Stool; isolation source: human stools | place: Canada | collected 2011-11-08 ...
ACGAAGGACGACCCGATCCACGACCTGCTGGAGTTCTACATGGGCAAGAACACCTTCGAGCGGCAGGGATTCATCATCGACAACCTGCGTATCGAGGAGGACCTCGTGGAGCAGGACCTCAAACTGAGTTGATGCGCTATGGCAGAAGAGAAAGAGATACGCGAGGGGCTTCCCGCCGGGGAGGCCGACACGGCGGCGCCCGGAGCGCCGTCGGACGGAGACACGCCGCAGGATGCGGTGCCTGTCGATGAGGCTCCGGCCGGGGAGCCGGCAGCTGCGGCCCGGGCCGGGAAGTTCGGACGGCTGATGCAGGACGAGGGTGGTGTGCGCAAGCTCACGGGCATGTACCGCAATTGGTTCCTCGACTACGCCTCCTATGTGATTCTGGAACGTGCCGTCCCCCACGTCGAGGATGGCCTGAAGCCCGTGCAGCGGCGCATCCTCCACGCCATGAAGACGGTCGATGACGGCCGCTACAACAAGGTGGCGGGCATCGTCGGCGAGACGATGAAGTACCACCCGCACGGCGACGCCTCGATCAAGGACGCGCTGGTGCAGCTCGGGCAGAAGGACCTCCTGATCGACTGCCAGGGCAACTGGGGCAACATCCTGACGGGCGACGATGCGGCCGCGGGCCGTTATATCGAGGCGCGCCTGTCGAAATTCGCGCTCGACGTGGTCTTCAACCGCAAGACCACCGAGTGGATGCGCTCCTACGACGGACGCAACGAGGAGCCGGTGACCCTTCCGATCAAGTTCCCGCTGCTGCTGGCCCAGGGATCGGACGGCATCGCCGTGGGCCTGGCGTCGAAGATCCTGCCGCACAACTTCATCGAGCTGATCAATGCGGCCATCGCCCACCTCGAGGGGCGCGACTTCGACCTCTATCCCGACTTTCCGACGGGCGGCATGGCCGACGTGAGCCGCTACAACGACGGCCTTCGGGGCGGCACGGTGAAGGTCCGCGCGAAGATCTCGAAGATCGACAAGCGCACGCTCGCCATTACGGAGATTCCCTACACGACGACCACCGAGTCGATCAAGGAGTCGATCATCAAGGCCAACGACAAGGGCAAGATCAAGATCCGCAAGGTCGATGACAATACGGCCGACAAGGTCGAGATCGTGATCCAGGTGGCTCCCGACGAGTCGTCGGACAAGACGATCGACGCCCTCTACGCCTTCACCGACTGCGAGGTCTCGATCGCTCCGAACGCCTGCGTCATCTGGGACGAGAAACCGCACTTCCTGGGTGTGAAGGAGATCCTCCGCCGCTCGGCCGAGCACACCAAGTGGCTGCTGGGCCGCGAGCTGGAGATCCGCCTCGGGGAGCTGCAGGAGGCGTGGCATGCCGCCTCGCTCGAGCGGATCTTCATCGAGAACCGCCTCTACCAGCTCATCGAGGGGTGCAAGACCCGCGAGGAGGCCTACGCTGCCGTCGATAAGGGGCTGGAACCCTTCAAGAAACAGCTGCGACGTGAAGTGACGCTTGAGGATGTGCAGAAGCTCACCGAACTGAAGTTCATCCGCATCTCGCGCTACGATACGGAGAAGGCCGACAACGAGATCCGCCAGATCGAGGAGGACATCCGCACGACGCAGTACCACCTGGCCCACCTGACCGAGTATGCCGTTGCCTACTACGAGCGTATCCGCGACAAGTACGGCAAGGGGCGCGAGCGGCGCACCGAACTCCGGGAGTTCGACTCGATCGAGGCGACGAAGGTCGCCGTGACCAACGCCAAGCTCTACGTGGACCGCGCCGAGGGCTTCTTCGGCATCGGCAAGTCGATGAAAGATGCCGAGTTCGTCTGCGACTGCTCGGACATCGACGACGTGATCGTCTTCACCAAGGAGGGGCGCTACGTCATCACGAAGGTCTCGGACAAGGCCTTCTTCCAGAAGGGGATCTACTACATCGGGGTCTTCAAGCGCAACGACGAGCGGACGATCTACAACGTCCTCTACCGCGACGGCAAGAACGGCCCGCTGATGATGAAGCGCTGCGCCATCAAGGGCATCACGCGCGACAAGGAGTACGACATCACGAAGGGCACACCCAAGAGTGAGATTCTCTATATGTCTGTGAATCCGAACGGTGAGGCCGAGGTGCTGAAGGTTTACTTCAAGCCCCGTCCGCGCCTGAAGAAGGTGATCGTCGATCTCGATTTCTCGACCCTTGCCATCAAGGGCCGCCAGAGTCAGGGCAACCTCTTCTCGCGCTACGGCATCCACAAGATCGTACTCAAGGAGCGGGGCACCTCGACCCTCGGCGGGCTGACGATCTGGTTCGACGAGGATGTCCGCCGCCTGAACTCCGACGGCCGCGGCACGTGCCTCGGCGAGTTCAAGGGCGACGACAAACTGATCGTCTGGACCTCGAAGAACCAGTATTACATCACGGGCTACGACCTGGGGCAGCACTTCCCCGACGAGACGATCCACGTGAGCCGCTACGAACCCGACCGCGTCTACAGCCTCTGCTACTACGACCGCGATCAGAAATACTACTACATGAAGCGCTTCACGGCCGAGATGTCCGACCGCATGCAGGCCTTCCTCGACGAGGATGCCGACTTCATCTGCGTGACCGATACGGCGGGTGCGCAGCTCGAGATCACCTACAAGGGCGCCCATGCCACGCGCCCGGCCGACCGGATCGACGTCGATGAGTTCGTGGGGGTCAAGAGCCACAGGGCCAAGGGCAAGCGCCTGACGACCTACGATGTGGCGGAGCTCCGCTTCATCGAGCCCGAACCGGCTCCCGAGCCCGACGACGAGGAGCCGCTCGACGACGGGGCGGACCCGGCCGACGGCCGGCCGGAGGGGGAGAGCACCCCGGAGAGCCGGCCTGCGGCGCCCGAACGTCCCTCCACCCCGGCAGGCCGCGGCGTGCCGACCCGCTCGGAGACGGGGCTTCCCCCGACGGATGCCACGCCGGGCGGCGTGGCGTTCGAGATCGAGCGCCCGAAGGGGGATGCTGACGAAGTGGTGGACCCCGAACAACTCAACCTGTTCTGACGATGAAACCGATCTTTCTGGTGGGCTACATGGGCTGCGGCAAGAGCACGCTGGGCCGCAAGCTGGCGCGGCGGCTCGGTGCGTCCTTTGTCGATACGGATGCCGCGGTCGAGGAGCTGGAAGGGGCCTCGGTGGCCGACGTCTTCCGTTACGAGGGCGAGACGCGCTTCCGCGAACTCGAACGCGGGGTGCTCGAGCGGGTGATCGCCTCGGGCGATGCCGCCGTGGTCTCGACGGGCGGCGGCCTGCCCGTCTGGCGCGACAACATGGAGTGCATGAATGCCGCCGGACATACGGTCTACCTGTGCCGCACGGCGGCGCAGATCGCTGGGCGCCTGAGCCCCTACGGACGGCAGAAGCGCCCCCGCTTGCGCGGCCTGAGCGACGACGAACTGGTCGGCTTCATGGAGCGCGACATGGCCGTGCGCGACCCCTTCTACCGGAAGGCGGCGCTGACGGTCGAGTGCGGCGGGCGGAGCGACGACGAACTGGTGGGGGAGATCCTCGGGCGGCTCTTCCCCGACGGCCTTCCCGCGGGTTGCCGCCCGGCTGCCGGAGTGCATGACTGAATCTCAAGGAACGATGAACGACGGAAAGACAACGGGAAACCGGGCCCCGATCGGGGTCTACGATTCGGGGCTGGGCGGACTGACCGTCTGGCGGGAGATCCGCCGTGCGCTGCCCTCGGAGTCGCTCGTCTACCTGGGCGACGGGGCTAACTGCCCCTACGGCTCCCGCCCGCGTGAGGAAGTGCAGCAGCTGGCCGATGCCGCGGTGGCGCGGCTGGTCGGCGCCGGCTGCAAGATGGTCGTCGTGGCGTGCAACACGGCCACGGCGGCGGCGATTGATTTCCTGCGTGCGAAATATGCCTCTCTGCAGATTGTCGGCATGGAACCGGCCGTAAAGCCCGCCTGCCTGGCCACCCGCAGCGGGGTGGTGGGGGTGCTGGCCACCGAACGGAGTCTCGACGGGGAGCTTTTCCGCCGGACTGCGGCCCGCTACGGCTCGGGTATCGAGGTACTCACGGTCCCCGGACGCGGATTCGTCGAGCTGGTCGAGGCGGACCGCGAACAGACGCCCGAGCCGATGCTGCGGCGCGGCGCCGACCAGATCGTGCTGGGATGCACGCACTATCCCTTCCTGCGCCCCGTCCTGGAGCGCATTGTGGCCGGCCGCGGCGTGACGATCGTGGACCCTTCGCCGGCCGTGGCGCGGCGGGTCGTGCAGCTGCTCGACCGCTACGGGCTGCGTGCTCCGGCCGACAACCTTCCCCGGCTCGAATTCCTCACCTTCGCCGACGAGACCTACCGTGCCCGGCTCGAGGCAAAGGCCCTTGCTTCAATGGACTGATTGCCGCAAGCGCCTGATTGAAAGAGCGAAGTCTCTGCTAATCGTATCTGTTGGTTTAAGTGACCAACTTAATGCGTAGCAGGTCAGTGTCGTATCCGTTATTTTTTCTCCGTTTCCGCCCTCCGGTTTTCAAATCCGCAAATATTTCCGTATCTTCGCTCGATAATATCGAGCGTCAAGGAAACACATGGCATCCAGAAACAATACATCCGCCTCTTCGGGCCGGCGGCAGACCGTGGCCCGCTCCAACAGCGACAGCGCCCGCTGGATCGCGGGACTGCTGCTGCTCTTCATCGGTCTGTTCGTCGCCGCCTCGGTCTTCTTCTCGTTTTTCACGTGGGACGTGGACCAGAGCATCCTGCAGCGTCCGGCCGAGGAGCGCGAACTGTTGGGCGACGAGGTGGAGAACCTCTGCGGCGAGGCCGGTGCGCGCATCGGCCGCATGCTGGTGGACAACTCGTTCGGCGTCTTCGGCATCCTGCTTCCCTGCATGCTGGTGCTTGTCGGCATCCGCATCATCCGCCAGCGTCCGCTGCTGCTCAACCACTCGATCCTCTCGCTGCTGCTGATCCTCATCCTGGGGTCGCTGACCCTCGGTTTCGCCTTTGGCGACCGCTGGAGCCTCTGCTCCTCGACCGGCTGGGGCGGCGCCTTCGGCATCGGGGTTTCGGAGATGCTCCACGCCCACATCGGCGTGGTCGGGACGCTCATTCTGCTGCTCGGCGGGTGGATCCTCACGGGCGTGTTCATCAACCGCAATTTCATCAATACGGTCAATGAGGCCGGCAACGTCATGGTGGACCGCAGCGAGCGGATCGTCGAGACGGTACGCCGCAAGGTCGTGGGCCATACCCCGGCCGACGAACCGCTCGGCGGCGGGCTGCAGGAGGAGGCTCCGGCTCCCGGGGCTGCCGCGCCCGATGCCGGAGCGAAGGCTGCCCCGGAGGACGACGTGCGCGCTGCCGGACGGCATTCCGGCGAGGAGGGGGAGCCGGCCGCACCGGCTGCGGAGGCGGAGACGCCCGCAATGCGGCGCCCGATCCGGGTGCAGGCGGGTGTGCCGTCCGGGCAGCCTGCGGCAGGGGGCGCGTCGCTCCGCTCGGACGAGGAGCGACGTGCCGCCGAGGTCTTCCGCGATGTGGCGGCCGGAACGGATATGCCCCGTGACCCGCATCCAGGGGAGGGGCCGGAGATCGTGCGGCCGGCAGCCGAAACGGCCGGTGTGGCGGTGGCGGCGAATGCCGCGGAAGCGGGGGAGGAGAGCCCCTTCCTCGAGCTGACTCCCGACGGGCGGCCGATTGTCGCTGATGATGAGGCGGAGCCTGAACTCCTGTCGGCCGACGACGGGGAGTTCACGGAGGTGGATCTCTCCCGTTCGGGCGACCGCGTGGTCATGGGCCGCGGCGGTCTGGTCGAACTGGCGCGTCCGTCCGTTGTGCGGCAGCCGGTACAGGAGGGCCCGTTCACCGAAATCACCGTGGGCGGCGATTCCTCCGAGGGCGGGGCTTCCGCCCGCAGCGCAGTGCAGGAGACCGTGCGGCGCGGCCCGTCGTATGCGCCGCGCAACGACGAAGACCGCCCCGTCTTCGAGGAGTTCACGACGGCGGACGATCCGGCGGACGGTCCCGAGCCGCTGCAGGGCCCCGGGCCGGACGTGCATCCGGTGGCCGGGATGCCCTCCGAAACGGCCGCGGCGCCCGCCCACGATGGCGGGGAGACGACGCAGGGGGTGGTGGTCACGGTCGAGGCGCACGAGGCGCGGATGGTCGATGAACGCAAGATCCCGACCGAGAGCTACGATCCGCTGAAGGATCTGGTCAATTACCGCAAGCCGCCCGTGACGCTGCTCGAGGACTACATCTCCGATTCGGAGGTCTCGGACGAGGAGATCTTCGAGAACAAGACCCGCATCGAGGAGACGCTCAAGTATTTCGGCATCCCGATCCAGCGCATTAAGGCCACGGTGGGCCCGACGGTGACCCTCTACGAGATCGTGCAGGCCCAGGGCGTCAAGATCTCGAAGATCCAGGGGCTGCAGAACGACATCGCGCAGAGCCTCAAGGCCGAGTCGGGCATCCGCATCATCGCGCCGATCCCCGGGCGCGGCACGATCGGCATCGAGGTGCCGAACCGCTGCAAGCAGGTCGTGTCGATGTATTCGGCCATCCGCTCGCTGCGTTTCCAGGAGTCGAAGGCCACGCTCCCGGTGGTTATCGGGCGCACGATCCAGAACGAGAACTTCGTCTTCGACCTGGCGAAGATGCCCCACCTGCTCGTGGCCGGAGCCACGGGTATGGGTAAGTCGGTGGGCCTGAACGCCATCATCACCTCGCTGCTCTACCGCATGCACCCGGCGCAGCTGAAGTTTGTGATGATCGACCCCAAGATGGTTGAGTTCTCGCTCTATGCCAAGATCGAGAAGCACTTCCTGGCCAAGATGGAGTCCGAGGAGGAGGCCATCGTCACCGACCCCAAGAAGGCGGTCTACACGCTCAACGCCCTCTGCACGGAGATGGACACCCGTCTGGAGCTCTGCAAGAAGGCCGGGGCGCGCAACATCGCCGAGTACAACGAGAAATTCACCGCGCGGCGGCTCAACCCGATGAACGGCCACCGCTTCCTGCCCTACATCGTCGTGGTGATCGACGAGTTCGCCGATCTGATCATGACGGCCAAGGAGGTCGAGATGCCCGTGACGCGCCTGGCGCAGAAGGCCCGCGCCATCGGCATCCACCTGATCGTGGCCACGCAACGCCCGTCGGTCGATGTCATCACCGGAAAGATCAAGGCCAACTTCCCGGCCCGCATCGCCTTCCGCGTGATGCAGATGATCGACTCGCGGACGATCATCGACCGTCCCGGCGCCGACCAGCTCATCGGCCGCGGCGACATGCTTATCTCGAAGGACGGCGAGCTGACCCGTATCCAGTGCGCCTTCGTCGATACGCCCGAAGTCGAGCGGATCGTCGATTACATCTCGAAACAGCAGGGATACACCGAGGCCTATGCACTGCCCGACTATACGCCCGAGAGCGCCGGCGGCGAGGGCATGGGCAGCAGCGAGGAGTCGTCGGCCCCGGTCAAATACGACACGCTCTTCGCCGAGATCGCCCGTGAGGCGGTGTCGGGCGGACAGATCTCCACGTCGATGATCCAGCGTAACTACGAGGTGGGCTTCAACCGCGCCGGGCGGATCATGATGCAGCTCGAACGGGCCGGCATCGTGGGCCGCCAGCAGGGGGCCAAGCCGCGCGACATCCTCTTCCACGACCTGCCGTCGCTCGAGGCAAAGCTGCAGGAGTTGGGGTTGTTCTGACACGCGGCGGAGGTGCGCGGACCATGCAACGAAAATACAAGACTGAGATGATGAGAGGAATGAAAGCAATCGTCTGGATGGCGGCCCTTCTGGGCGGAGTGTGCGGCGCATCGGCGGCCGACCGGGCCGGCGATCTGCTGCGCGGGATCTCCGACGGGTTCCGCGCCATGAAAAGCTATGCCGTGCGCTTCGAGGTCGCAACGGCCGATTACCGCTCCTCGGGGAGTTATGTCGTCGAGGGCGAGGCCTACAGCCTCGAACTGGGCGATGCCGAGGTCTTCTGCGACGGGAAGGTCCGCTACGAGGTGGACAACGGCCGTCGCGAGGTGACGATCCTCGATGTGGACCGCCGGAGCCGCAACATCCTGAACAATCCCGTGCGGGCGTTCGACTTCATCGGCAGCGACTACTCCTGCGAACTGCTTTGGGAGCGCGACGGACAGGCGGCCGTGCGGCTGACCCCGATGGCGGGGAGCGACTCGTCGGCCGGGGAGATCACCCTCGTGGTCGATACGTCGCGGATGCGTCCCGTGTCGCTCTCGTACGACTACGACGGCGAGCGGGTCGATGTCGCGATCCGCTCGGTGGGTGCGCCCGATGCCCCGCTGCGGCGCTTCGACCGGAAGGCCTGCGAGGGCTACGAGTTCATCGATTTCCGGTAATCCCGAACCTGTTTCCGCCCCGTATCGGGTGTCTCGAGGGCGGTGTGTGCCGGCTTTTTTTTGACGGAGCCGCCTGTCTCTGCCCTGCGACATGTTCGGGTGCTTCGGACAAGATATGGAGCCGCCATGTTTCGGTTGGACGGATATGATGCCGGAAACCGGGCATTGCGGCTTTTTTGTATTTTTTAATATCGTTTCTTTTGGGGTGTTAAAAATGTATAAACGATGCTTTATGCATCGTGTTTTTTTTCTATATTTGTAACGTGTGTTGAATGGATGTCGGCGACGGGAGGGCCTTGTGAGTCTGAGGCTTGTCGGGTGCAGCCCTGTGTGTAGGGGCGAATCCGGTTCGGACGAGGAAGAGACGGAAAACCAAAATACTGACCCGTATGAAGAGATGGATTTTATTGTTCGCTTTGCTTGGGGCGGCCGCCGTTGCGCACGCCCAGTCTTTTGTGGATAACGGCAAAGGCATGATCTGGCAATTCGAGTTCCGAAACCTGTTCCAGTCGAAAAGCGAGGGAGTCAAGCAGCGCGTGCTCGAGGAGGAGCTGGCGGTCGGGTATAGCTTCGATCCGCGTTTCTCGCTGCTTGTTCCGGTTACGCGGTCGGTCGGGCTGTTCGATGCCGATAAGGCGAAAAACTACGAGGATGCCATGCAGCTCGGGCTGGGTTTCGGCTACGCACCGCTGCATACCGATCACGACCGGCTCGACATTTCGGTCCGGTTCGGCAATACGCTCGGTGGCGACTGGCACTTCCGTTCATACGATGCGGGTGTGCGCTGGCAGTCCGACGTCCTGTGGACTCCGCTTTTTATAGGTGCCGGTATCCGCTATGTCGATGCCTACAAGGGCGGATTTGCGGATTACTGCCATGTCTATCTGTCGGTCGGCGTCCGCATCCTGTGGCATTGCGGGGCCGGGCGTGCGGGACGGTAGCCTGCCCGCCGGACAGCTCCTGCCGCCGGATGGCGGGCCTGTCGCCGCACCGGTAAAAGACGTATTTCTCCCGACACCCCGTCGGGAGATTTTTTTTATGCCGCCAAATCGCCCGAAAAGGGCCGAAGACAGCCCTTCGCGGAGAAAATATCCTCTCCGGGGGTGTGTTTTCCGGGTGGAAAGTTGCCCGAATCGCGGGAAATTACTATTTTTGTTCGTTAAATTATAGTGTGACGGAACAGCGGAACGGTACGGTTGCCGCGCCTTAGGCTCCGGCACCGTCGGGCTGCCCGTGCGGCAGCCGGCGGGACCACCGGTCCGTCGTGAAGCAGAAAAGTGAAACCTTATGTTGACTGAAGAAGAAAAGAACGCCGGTTTGGTGGGGCGTATCATCCCCATCAATATCGAAGAGCAGATGAAGTCGGCCTACATCGACTACTCGATGTCGGTGATCGTCTCGCGTGCGTTGCCCGACGTGCGGGACGGTCTGAAGCCCGTGCACCGACGCATCCTCTACGATATGAGCGCCGAGCTCAACCTCTACTCGGACAAACCCACGCGTAAGTCGGCCCGTATCGTCGGCGACGTGCTCGGTAAGTTCCACCCCCACGGCGACTCGTCGGTCTACGACGCCATGGTGCGTCTGGCCCAGGAGTGGTCGATGCGCTACCCGCTGGTGGACGGCCAGGGTAACTTCGGTTCGATGGACGGCGATTCGCCGGCCGCCATGCGTTATACCGAGGCCCGCATGAAGAAGATCACCGACGAGGTGATGGCCGACATCGACAAGGAGACCGTGGACTGGACGCTCAACTTCGACGACACGATCCCCGAACCCACGGTGCTGCCCACGAAGATCCCGCTGCTGATCGTGAACGGCGCGAGCGGTATCGCCGTCGGCATGGCCACGAACATGGCCCCGCACAACCTCTCGGAGGTGGTGGATGCCTGCTGCGCCTATGTCGATAACCCCGAGATCACGGGCGAGGAGCTGCTCCACTACGTCAAGGGTCCCGACTTCCCGACGGGCGGCATCATCTACGGCTACGAAGGCGTCCGCGAGGCGATGCTCACGGGCCGCGGCCGCGTGGTCATGCGCGCCCGGACCGAGATCGAGCACACCCCCTCGGGCCGCGAGTGCATCGTCATCACCGAGATCCCCTACATGATCAACAAGGCCGAGATGATCAAGAAGATCGCCGACATGATCAACGACAAGAAGATCGAGGGCATCTCCTACATCAACGACGAGTCGGACCGCAACGGCCTGCGGATCATCATCATCCTCAAACACGACGCCGTGGCGAGCGTGGTGCTCAACACGCTCTTCAAGAATACGCCGCTGCAGACGTCGTTCGCCGTGAACAACATCGCGCTGGTCAATGGCCGGCCCCAGCTGCTCACGATGCGCGACCTGATCCGGCACTTCATCGACCACCGCCACGACGTGGTGGTGCGCCGCACGCGCTTCGACAAGCGCAAGGCCGAGGAGCGCCTGCACATCGTGCTGGGTCTGCTCGTCGCGCAGGACAACATCGACGAGATCGTGCACATCATCCGCTCGTCGAAGACCCCCGACGAGGCCAAGCAGACGATGATGGAGCGTTTCGAGCTGGACGACATCCAGGCTTCGGCCATCATCGAGATGCGTCTGCGCGCACTGACCGGCCTCGAGCACGGCAAACTCGTGGCCGAGCGCGACGAGCTCATGAAGCTCATCGCACACCTCACGGAGGTGCTCGAGAACGTCTCGATGCAGATGCAGATCATTAAGGACGAGCTGATCGAGATGAAGGAGAAGTACGGCGACGAGCGTCGCTCGGAGATCGTCTACGCCTCCGAGGAGTTCAACCCCGAGGACTTCTACGCCGACGACGACATGGTCATCACCATCTCGCACATGGGCTACATCAAGCGCACGCCGCTGGCCGAATACCGCACGCAGAACCGCGGCGGCGTCGGCGCCAAGGGCAGCGCCACGCGCGACGAGGACTTCATCGAGCACATCTACGTCGCCTCGATGCACAACACGATGCTCTTCTTTACGGAGAAGGGCCGCTGCTACTGGCTCAAGGTCTACGAGATTCCCGAAGGCGCCCGCTCGTCGAAGGGCCGCGCCATCCAGAACGTCATCCAGATCGAACCCGAGGACAAGGTCCGCGCCTACATCAACGTCAAGCGCCTGGACGATGCCGACTACGTGAACAACAACTACATCATCATGTGCACGAAGGACGGTACGATCAAGAAGACGAAACTCGAGGCCTACTCGCGTCCGCGCCAGAACGGTGTCAATGCCATCGTTATCCGCGAAGGCGACCAGCTCATCGAGGCCAAGCTGACGAGCGGCAACGCCGAGGTGCTGATCGCCGCCCGCGAAGGCAAGGCCATCCGCTTCAACGAGAACACGGTGCGTCCGATCGGCCGTGTCGGCGCCGGTGTGCGCGGCATCTCGATCGACGAGGACGACGAGGTGGTCGGCATGATCTGCATCGAGCCCGACTCGAAGCAGGACGTGCTGGTGCTGAGCGAGAACGGCTACGGCAAGCGCACGGATCTCGACGAGTACCGCATCACCAACCGAGGCGGCAAGGGCGTCAAGACCATCAACATCACGGAAAAGACAGGCAAACTCATATCGATTCAGGCCGTTACGGACGAGAACGACCTGATGATCATCAACCGTTCGGGACTCACCATACGCACGGCCGTTTCGCAGATCCGCCTGGCGGGCCGCGCCACGCAGGGCGTGCGTATCATCAACCTCCGCGAAGGGGACGCCATCGCTTCGGTGATGGCCGTGCCGGCTGCCGGGGAGGATGCAGACGTCGATCCTGCGGGTGATTCGCAGACCGCGGCGGATGCCGTGCAGGCGAATCCTTCCGCCGAGGAATAACTATTGAGGAAGAGTAATTGCAAACCTAAAATTCAGTTTCTTATGAAAAAGACTTTTGTGACGGCGCTCGCCGCATTGATCCTGGCAGTCCCTGCTGCCGAGGCTCAGAAAGTGAACAAAGACGCATTGCTGGCGAAGATCGAGAAAAGCGACTCGGACATCGCCGACGCAAAGAAAGGCGTCAAGGCCGCAACGTGGATCAACCGCGGCAAGGCCTTCTACGAGGCTGCCGCCGAACCGACGAAGAGCCTCTTCGTCGGCATGGACGCCACGATGCTCAAGCTCGCTGTCGGCGACGCACAATCGACCGGCACCGAGACGGTGAACGGTGCCCAGATGGAGGCCTGGGTCTATCCGTGGTTCACGGTCTACATCGTGGACGGCAAGGTGAAGACCTGGAAGCAGACGCAGTTCGTTTATGAAGGAGCCGTGGCAAAGGCAGTCGAGGCCTACAACAAGGCATTCGAACTCGATCCCAAGAGCGCTTCGAAGGTCAAGGACGGCCTGAAGCAGATCAGCGACTTCTGCTCGCAGGTCGGCAACGCCGGCCTCGACTCGGGTGACTACCTGGGTGCAGCCGACGCCTACGCACAGGCTTTCGAGGCACAGTCGAGCCCTGCCTACGGTGAGGCTGCCGATCCTTCGCTGCTCTACTATGCCGGTTACCTCCACACGGTGGACGGCGCCAACAACCCCGCTTCGTTCCCCGTGGGAGCCGAGCAGCTCTCGAAGGCCATCGATATGGGCTACACCGACGAGGAGGGCAACATCTACTACTACCTGTTCCACTGCTACTACGGCCAGAAGGCTTCGGACAAGGCCTTTGTGGACAAGGCCAAGCAGGCCCTGCTGACCGGTATCGAGAAGTTCCCGAAGAACGAGCGCATCCTCGACGGTCTGGTGCAGCTCTACACCTCGCCCGAGGACAACGTGGGTGACCCGGCCGACCTGATCGCGCTGATCGACAAGGCCATCGAGAACAACCCGACGAACGTCGATCTGTGGTTCGGCCGCGGCCGTATCTTCTACGCGCTCAAGGACTACGACCAGAGCATCGAGTCGTTCAAGAAGGTCGTCGAGCTCAAGCCCGACCTCTATGAGGGCAACTACTATCTGGGTGTGTTCTACACGATCAAGGGCGACGAGGTGAACAAGGAGATGAACGCCAAGCAGTACAGCAGCCAGGCCGCTTATGATGCCGACCTGAAGGCTGTCAATGCGATCTACATGGAGGCTATTCCCTGGCTGGAGAAGGCGCTCGAGCTCAAGCCCGAGGATCCCAGCTCGGTCGAGCTGCTCAAGTCGATCTGCTTCCGTCTGCGCGACGAGGAGGGTATGATGGACAAGTACACGAAGTACAACGAGATGTTCAAGAAGATCCAGGGTCAGCAGTGATTGTCCCGGATTCGATGATTCATCGGGCCCCCGGAAGTTCCTCGGAACTCCCGGGGTCTCTGTTTTTGATGCGGCGGGTCCGCCGGGCGGAGCGCATTTCTGCCGGGGCTGACGGAAAGCCCCGGCCTTTACGGCGGGCGTTCTGCCGCGGCAGGATGTGTTGTAGCAGGATGTGTTGTAGCAGGATGAGGTGTGCCGGGATAGAGTGTGCCGGGATGTGTCGGTGTGCGGAACCGATGCGTCGGGGGGGGTCAGGAGACCTTCTCGTGGATGGCCCTCAGACGCCGCGTCATGAAGTACTGCAGCACGCCGCGCAGGAACATGTAGAGCGTGAAGGCCAGCCAGAGGGCGTTGTTGCCGATCACGGGATGCAGCGCGTAGTAGATGCCGAAGTAGGTCAGCGTGGCCAGGAACATCGAGTTGCGCATGACGCGCGTTTCGGTGGCCCCGACCATGATGCCGTCCATGATGAACGGCATGGCGCTGGCGATCGGGATCAGGATGATCCAGATGATGTAGCGGCCGGCTGTCTCGATGATCGCCGCGGCGTTTTCAGCCGTGTCGCTGACGAAGAGCCCCACCAGGTCGCGCCACCAGATGATGTAGATCACGACGAACAGGGCCGATACCAATGTACCCCACGCCAGGCAGCCGCGCAGGCAGCGGCGCAGCGACATTGCGTCGCGGGCGCCGATGAAGCGTCCCGTGAGCGCCTCGGCCGCATAGGCGAAGCCGTCGTTCATGTAGGAGAAGAGAGTGAAGAGCTCGAGCAGCAGGGCGTTCACGGCCAGCAGCTCCTGGTTGCCCAGCCGGGCCGACGATCCGGTGAAGAAGGTGTAGACCGCCACGATGCAGAACGTGCGCAGGATGATGTCGCGGTTGATGATGAAGTAGGTCTTCAGCGGGCGGAGGTCGATGACCTGCGACCAGTCGATGAGCTTCACGACGTGGCGGTATTTGGCCACAAGCAGCACCGAGGCCAGTGCCACGCCACTCCACTGGGCGATGACCGAGGCGTAGGCGATGCCGACGATGCCCATATCCATGCCGAAGGCGAACCACAGGCTGCAGAGGCTGTGGATGACATTCACCGTGACGGCCGTGCACATGGGGAAGAGGGCGTTCTGCATGCCCGTGTACCAGCCGTTGAAGCCGAAGAGCAGGATGCCGGCCGGCACAGCCCAGATGCGTGCGTAGAAGTATTCGCGGGTCATCTGGCTGCCGTTCATCGCCCGCAGCGCCAGCTCGCCCACGGGATACTGCAGCAGCACCATCAGGATGCCCATGATTCCGGCCACGGAGAGGGCGCGCCCCAGCATGTTGGCGCATTCGCGGAAGTTTCCGGCGCCGAACGCCTGGGCCGTCAGTCCGCTTGTGCCCATGCGGACGAACGAACAGTTCCAGTAGATGAAGTTGAAGATCGAGACGCCGATGGCCAGCGAGCCGATCGCGGCTGCCGAATCGCTGCCCCAGTGTCCGGCGATGGCGGTCGAGATGATGCCCATCAGCGGCACGGTGATGTTCGAGACGATGTTCGGAAGCGCGATGCGCAGTATTTCCCGGTTCATGTTCATACGCGGATGCAAAGATAAGGTAAAAGTGCCGAATTTGCGGGCCTTGTCCGATTTTATCTCGAAATCGGGCATGCAATGTGCTGTAATCCGGAAAAATGGATTACCTTTGCCCCACGAAAACCGGGCGCCGGGATTCGCCGCCGTATCGTGCCGCATGCGGTGCGTCGTGCGGAGCGGGATCCCCCGCAGTCCGGAAAACAAGACGTATATATCAAGCGATGAAAGATCAGAAAAACGACTCGACCCAGGTGCTCGCGCGATTCGGTCGCGACAAACGCGTGCGCGTGGTGAAGGCTACGGCGGAGCGTGTCGAGCGTCGCCCGCGTTTGCAGCGTGATGCTGCCGATTCGGAGCAGCCGTATCAGAAGGAGACCGCAAGGCGTGCCTCCTACAACCCCCATTTCACGGAGGACAACCGTCCGAAGTTCGACAATTCGCACTCCCCGCGCCCGGCCTACGGGCGGTATGGCGACGACGAGCGTCCGCGTCGCGACGGGGAGCACGGCCACCGCACGGCGGAGCGCAGCTTCCGCCGCGATGAGCGTCCGCGCACGTTTGACCGCGACAGCCGCAACAGCGGCGGGGAGCGTCCGCGCCGGAC
>ERZ1504249.402-NODE-402-length-14760-cov-6.138728_pt1 | contig 14760 bp, 19 predicted proteins | sample MGYA00571884_ERZ1504249 | MGnify/ENA primary metagenome ERZ1504249 (study PRJEB39906, sample SAMEA3182069) | gut metagenome | biome: human; feature: gut; material: Stool; isolation source: human stools | place: Canada | collected 2011-11-08 ...
CCCAAAGTAATTTGTCTGCGTCACCGTGCGCTATCGCTCCTGTTCCTTTTTGCGCTGGCCGTCCGTGACGCCCAGCAGATGGTCAATGTTGGCCTTGACCGCAACGGCCTGCCGCATTTGCTCCTGCGCCGTTCGGTAGTCAGCGTAGAGTGCCTTTTTCCGCGCCGCCAGTTGGCGGCGCTTTTCTTTTAGCTCTGCCATCTTGGGCAGCTTCTCACCGCCCAGCAACTCTCCCATCATGGCCTTGGCCGCCCGGTAGTCCGCCAGCTCCGCCTCATGTTCGGCAAGATACTTTCGGCTGTACTTTGCGGCCTTGTACCCGTCAAAGACGGGGCGGGTCTTGGCGTACTGCACCACGGCTCCCATCAGCTCGGAGGTATGGGTAAGGTCGGCCTCGGTCTGCCGAAGCTGTTCCGTCAGCGTATGGAAACGGGCAACGGCATCCGCGGCCTTGGCGGAAAGCTGGTCATACTCGATGATGTTCTGCTCCTGCATGAATTGAAGCGCCGCCGCCATCTGCTTGAGGTTGTAGACCTTCGCCCATCGCGCATAGGCCGCGCCCTTACCAGAGCGCATCCGTTCCTCTATATCTACGATCAGATTGACCCGGCGAAGGACAGCAGGCGCAGGGACAGACTGCTCCGGGAGCGGACGCTCCCCGGCGATAACGGCCTTGATGTCCTCGGGATCGTAGCCGTCCCCAAGAGTAGACGCCCGCAGTCGTGTTGCCCGTTCCTGCCCCGGAACGAGAAAAGAAATTACACCGCCGCGCCCACGCTTGACCGTAAAGCCGGATGCCTCCATGAGCCGGAGAAAAGCGTCAAAATCGGCGGGGCATTTGGCAAGAGCTTCATTGATGGCAAGCCGTAGCTGCTCCTTGTACGAGGGCTGCCGCTCCGTCCCCAGCCACGCCCCGTAATGGAGAAATCGTCCCTTGCTGTGCAGTTTGGGGTTGGTGATGACGGACAGATCATTTTCAAAACAAATGCGGTCAGAGAGCCGCCGCACCGCACGGCCAGAACCGATAAAGTCCCGGAACTTCCGTGTGCAGTCCAGCGAGGTCGAGTTATAATAAATGTGGTTGTGGATGTGTGCCTTGTCTGTGTGGGTGGCAACGAAAAAGGCGTACTTGCCCTTTGTCCAGCGCATCGCCGTTTCATAGCCGATGCGGTTCGCCTCTTCCGGCGTGATCTCCCCGGGCTTGAATGACTGGCGGATCTGATAGCAAAGCACATCTGCATCCCGCCGCTGCTCCCGGCCTGTGACAGCCTTGTACTTGGCCTTGCTTAGTAGGAACTCGGCATCGGCGGTCATGTGGTCGCAGCCGTAGGACGAGATCAACTCGCCGCCCTCGGTCTTGTCCGGGTTTTGCCCGTAGTCAAACCGCTCTTTCAAGGACTGTGCGATGGTTTCGCCCTTGCTGATTTTGTGCTTCTTGTAGTAGGTCGTGGCCGTAGGCAGCCCTCCTTCCGATATGACGGTGAACAAAAATTGCAATTTGCCAATAATAGTGGTACAATGCACTTATAAATATATGAGAAGGGACGGAGTTTATTGTGCAAAACATTCAAATAGCTTTTTCCGATATAGACTGGGGTGAAGATGAAGCCAGAAATGATGAATCGTTAGAGCACTACTTTGTTGAATTCCCCGGATATGACAGTATCTTAAAAGGGAAAAAGCGTTTTATTATTGGCAGAAAAGGAACTGGCAAATCCGCTATATTACAGAAAATACGGTTAGATTGCAATTCGAATCCAACCTTATTTTCTACAGATATTTCCTTGAGAGATTTTCCGCTAACTGATTTCAAAGCATTAGGAGACCGTAGCTTACAAGACAAATCTAAATATGTATCTGCGTGGAAGTTCCTATTACTTACCGAAATTGCTAGCCTCTTTATACAAGATAATTCGATTGCGAGTTGTGATGAGATAGATGCTTTAAAAAAATTCTTACATGACAATTTTCCTGATGGAATATCTGTGCCTGAAACAATTAACAAATTGCGTCAAAATGAAAATAAAATCAGCATGGTTATCTCAATTCTCTCTGGCGAACACAGTAATTTAACTTCTTCGGAAACAACTGCACAAATTCACTATAATAAAGCCGTCAAAACTTTAGAGAGTTTATTTGTTAGAATTAGAACAGAATCTACATTCATCTTACTTATAGACGAACTTGACGAGGGGTATCGAGCAAAGAATTCAAATTTGAATTTGGTTATACTTTCGCTTCTGAGAGCTGCGGATGAGCTTTTCAATTTCTTTAAGGCAAACTCTATTAAATGTATTCCGGTTCTTGCGTTACGCTCAGATATATTTGATAGTCTTGAAGATAATGACCTAAACAAGCTTGATGATTACGTTCTGCGTCTAAACTGGACAACTAACGAAAAAAGCATGTGGTCACTCAAAAGAATCGTTGAAAAACGCATAGAAGCTGCTGCTAAAGCAAAGAATCCACTTTATTCGAGTAGCGACTATTGGGCACTAGTTGCGGATAATAATACTGTTCCAAAAGGACTTTTCCAATACATTTGTGTTCTAACATTTAGCAGGCCGCGTGACATTATAAAACTATTAAAATACTGCTCGGAATCCATCTCGTCGCCTAGGCTGACATTAGCTGATGTGCAGGCTATTGAAGAGGAGTACTCTAGTTGGTTTTACCGAGAGTTTAGGGACGAAGTTCAGAGTTTTTTCCCTTGCTGGAGAAATGCCCTAAATTGCATCTCCGAAGTAGCAAAAGGAAAGGAAAAAACACAAGTATTATTGGAACGCTTTGATTTAAACGGAGAGATACATAACTGGTGTATTGAAAATAAAAAGACTCCTTTAGATGTTTTGAAAATTTTATTTAATTACAGCGTGATTGGATGTATTAACGAAAAAGGTCGATGGATATTTAAATATAAAGACGAGGATTACTTTGATTTTATGGAATCTTATCCCTATTATTGCGTCCATTACGGATTTTGTAGAAAACTTCGTATTCCAAAGTCTTATGATCAAACAATTATCGAAGTTTTCCGAAGCTATATTTAGTGTCACTAGTATACTGAAATGACGGCGGCTGTGGTCAGCCGCCGTTGTTCCTGCTTTGGGACAGTTTGTCCCGAAGTATCAGCCTGTGATGAAATCCCGCAGGGCGAAGTTGGCCGAGTGCAGCTTGTCCACCAGCCACTCAGCGATGGCGGGAACGCCAAAGGGAGAAACGAGGAACGCAAGGACGAGGAACACAATCCCACCCACCGTCTGCCCGCCGATAAACAGGATCAGGGAGAGCAGCGTCAGCACGATGCAGCCCAGCTCACATACGGCGGATGCCACGCAGAACAGGAATGTGACCATAGCGGCCAGCAGGGACAGCGCCACCATCACGGGGGCGGCAAGGATTTTGAGAACGATCATAGTAGCTACCTCCATTAAAAAATCGGGTTGGTTTGTCCTTCTACCCATATTATACCGCTGGGGAAATAGGCACACAAGGATGTCGAGCTTTCACGACCTCGAGACATTTTGTCCCGAGGTCGTGAAAGCCGGGGAACGGCACAAGGCCGCTCCCCGACAAATCATAGGCTCACCACAGCCGACAGCTTTTTCAGCAGCTCGGACAGCGGCTCCCAAAGGTCGGCATAGTCCTTTTGGAGCGACGCGATCTCCGAGGGATAGATACCATAGGTGTTGGCATGGACGGCCACTTGGTTTAGGTTGTTGGCACACCGCCGCTGCAAGGCCACCAACTTCCGGATGTCCGAGAGGTCAACATGGAGAACATAGCCGTTGAGTGCCATTTTCCGCATATAGGCTCCCATGTTGGAGATCCCAGCCTCGGTCATGCGGTCAGCGATCAGCGCCTGCTCCTCCGGCGTCACCATCACATGAAGATGGATAGAGCGCCGCCGCTTTTTTGTCAACGCTCCTCACGCTCCCGGCTGCGGCGCTTGGGCGGGTGTTCCCGCACCTTGTCCAGCGGCTTTTCTGACCGGGGCGACACAGGCAGATTGTTGATGATGCCGTCGATCATGTTCCCATTCTGCTCCATCGCAAGCTCGGCATTTTTGTTGGGATTGTGTTCCTGTTCCATAAATGTCCTCCTATCTCTCGCCCCGGTCAGGGGCATTTTTCTTTGGGGCGGCTTGCCCCCGGTCAGCCTCGACCTGTTTTACGGCGGTTTTCATCTGCTCCCGGATCGAACGGGGTCTGTCGGGATTGTCGGGCGCAGGCCGCAGCTCATAGTCAGACGCCTGCCGCTTCGTCAATGGCCGTGTGTAGGTCAAATGCCCCCACGCCAGAAATGATCCATTTTCAACCGGGACGCGCTGATCGTAGTTGACGATCTCATCCGGGGCGTTGCGGTGCGGCTTGGGGAATGTCCCAATGTCCACGGGACGCTGGGTGGAGTAATACTTGTAAAGGCCGGGAGCCTCGGTCTGCTTGACGCCGACATTGTAAAGACGCTGGTACTCCTGCACCCGCGCCGCAAAGTCCTGTTCCAGAGCGGCACGGTCGCTGCCGTAATGCCCCCATTCATACTGCCGCTGGCCGTCCTTGTCATCGTAGCAAGCCCATGTGACATAGGGCGAGGGCGCAGCGGGGTTATGCCCCAGCGCAAAGCCCCTGCCGTTTTCCAGCATGACGACCTGAATGATCTCATAGCCTTGGTTTTTGTCCATATACCCTCCTCACCGTGATACATCCTTTTCCGCCCGTTTTGAAAAGGGCTGGAGCTGATAGGGGCTTTTGCCATCCTCCGGGCGCAGGAAGTCCAGCCTTGCAGCGGCACGGATGGCGTTCTGATTGAGCTGCCGCTGCCATGCCCCTTGGCTGGGCGTCCATTTGAAGCCCTCGCTTTTGAGCGCCTGCCGGGTATCGGCGTCCGGCTTATCCGCAAAAATGAGCTGCAAGCGGTTCTCCGCCTCATTGACCTTGGCCTCCCCACCGGGGAATGTCCAGCCCACAAACTCCGCCTTGTGGCTCAGCTCCTCGATGCGCTGGCGCACACGGCGGATATTGGCGTTATTGTTGGTGAGCAGATAGGACGGAAACGGAACGGGGTCTTTGCGCCAGTCTTGGGACATGGACGCCGTGACCTTTTCCACCTGCTCCGCCGTCAGCTCGGGGCAGCCCTCCAGCGTCTTATGCTTGCGGTAGTAGGCATTGACCGCTTTCATCATGGTCTGCTGGGACTCCATTCCCTCCAGCTTTTTCGTGAGCTTTTCCACGGCGAGGTCATCATCGGCGCTGATACCGCCCCTGCCTGTGGAGCGGATCTTGTCCAGCAGCTTTTCAATTTCGGCATACTCGCCGTAGTTGCGATCCCGGGCGGCGTTCTGCTTGACCTTTTTCGCCACGGGGAAATTGCCGCCCCCGGTGATCAGAATGGACGGCACACGGGCGTCAATGGCGTTGCGCTCGTTGAGGTTTTCCGCCAGCCTGCGGGCGTAGCGCTCAACAAGGGCGTCGATCTTATCATGGTACATGGGATCGACCTGCGCTTTCTGCTTCTCTGCCAGCGCATAGGCTTCATCCACCATCGCCCGGTAGCCAGCCGTGGCCGAGCCGGGGGCATAGTCGGAATAGCTGTTCATGTCCTTTGCCCGCTTTGCCGCCGCCTCGCTGATCTCATAGTATTTAGGCATAATTCCTCCTTTCAGACGGGACTTCGGGACAAAATGTCCCAAAGTCCTGTTGCTTGGATGTGGAAAGCGTTTCTGCGAAAACAGAGGTGGGCGGGAAAACATACCGCCCACCCCAAAAGTGCCCCGGAAAAGCCTTGTAAATGCGGGCGTTTTCCGGGGCTATTTTTCCACGCGCTACCTCCGCTTGCGGCGCATATATGCCCGCTTTTGCTCCCGCAGGGCAGCCCCGGCGCAGACCGGGGAGCAGTACCGCTGCCGCCCATCCGGGAGGAAAGCCCTGCCGCATACCGGGCAAGGCCGGGTTTCTGTGATACGCTCCACGGTCAACGACCTTTCCAGCACGGGATCAAGGGGCAGCACCGCCGAACAAAAGTAGCGACAATACGCCCCTGTCCAGCACTTGCCCAGCATATAGCAAGGAGAATCCAGCGGCAGGCAGCCAGCATCCTTGTCATAATTGGCACACCACCGCTTCACAAGGGAGCGGATCGCCGCCTTTTCCTGCCGGGTCAATTCACGGCTCATTTTTGCCCCCTGTCTTTAGCGTGAGCTGTTCCCGGTAGCAGAACACGCAGCCGATCCCGCGCCAGTAGGGGCAGCCGTCGCAGCGGGAGCCTTTGGGCGGCAGGTTGGGCGGAGCACCCTTAAAGTAGCTTTTTTCTTTCATAAAGTCCTCATAGGGGCTGTTGGTAAATCTCATTCCTCTCCCTCACTTCCCGTTTCGTCCTCGTCCTCCCAAGGCGAGGTATCGTCGTAATCGTCACCGTAGTCCTCCGCAGCGTCGGCGGCCTGCTGCTTTTTGGGGCGGTAGATCTTAAAATACCAGCCAGCCACGCCGCCGATGACCGCCACGGCCAGCACCAGCAGGATCGTCCCGCCGCTGTTCTTGGGCTGCTCCGGCTCGGGGTCAGGCTCCGGCTCTACCACAGGCACAGGTTCGGGAGCCTTGCCCTGGCACTCGCCCATGTTCACGGCGCAGACGGTGCAATCTGTGTTGATAGCACCCACGGCGCATTTGTCCGCGCAGGCACACTCCGGCAGCTCACCGCCCGCAGCCTGCATCGCCGCCAGCAGGTCAGCCTCGTCCACCATGTTCAAGAAAAAGGTCTGATACTGCTCACCGTCCTCGTCGGTGGGTTTGTCATAGTCAATGACGATGTAAAAGGTGTTGCCGCCGCTGGTCTGCACCGTGATGAACTGCTTGTTGGTGGCCTTGTCGTAGAGCAGGTCACGGGTCACAAGGTTGCCGTCCTCGGTGAAGCCCTCGCCGGGGTCAACGGTTTCCATGGGCGGCGGCTCCACAGGATCAAGCCCGTCCCATTCCTCACCGCCCCCAGCGTAGGCCGTGACCGCCATGCCGCACATCAAAACAGCGGCGCAGAGCGCCGCTGTCAGCTTTTTCATCCACTTGTTCATTCGCTGTCCTCCTTATCCGCAGACTTCGGGACATTCTGTCCCAAAGTGCCGCCGCTCTTGATGGTCTGAAGCAGCTCGGGCAGGTCGGTGAGCGAAACGCTCATGCCGCGCACGATCTCCACGATCTCGCTGTTTTCCGCCTCCAGCTTTTTCTGTTCCAGCTCCTTGAGCCGTGCCTGCTGCTCGTTGATCTTGGCCGTGACCTTTTCGATCTCAGCCTGAATTTTCGCGCTTTTGGAGATAGCCATAAAAAACCTCCTGTCAAAACAATTTTCCGTAGGCGTAGAAATGGGACTGCCAGTAACTCGTGTTGAGGTTGGCATAGCTGATGGGGTCGCCACAATGAAGCATCCAGCCGTCGCCCACATAGATGCCCACATGGGAAATCCCCGGCGTGTCATAAGTCCCCGTGAAAAATACCAAGTCGCCGGGTTTGGGGCTGCTCGTCCGGGTTGAGATGTTGTATAGCCCCTGCGCCCCCAGCCGCCCAAAGTCCCAGCCGCATTGATTGTAAACATAGCTGACGAAGCCGGAGCAGTCGAAAGAGGTACTCGGAGAGCTGCCACCCCAAATATAGGGGTATCCCACATACTTTTCCGCCTCTTTCAGAATGGCGGCAAAGGTTTCATCGGCAAGATAGTCCTCCGGGATCTCATGTGCCGGGGGCTTGTTGGTGTACTTGCCCACATAGGGCGAGGACGGGAACAGGTCGGGGCGGTTGCCCAGCGTCGCCATGTAGAGGGCGTACCGGGACAGGGTTTCCTCGCCCATAATGTAGACAGGCAGATGGGAGAGATTGAAGTTTTCCAGCGTCACGGTGCAGATGTAATAATCGTAATACACCCGGTAGGTGTCGCTGTGGGTGTTGCCGTCCTCGTCCGTCCAAGTGTCTGTTTCCAAGTAATACCGCTGTTCCACCACCACATCCTCGGTCAAAATGTACTGGCGGTCAAAGAGCATTTGGAGCGTCCCCCGCACCTCGCCCAGCGTCCACTCGCCCTCATGGAGCGCGCAGACGATGGACAGCAGCACATAGGGATCGTGTTCAATGGTGTCAAGGTCAAAATGATATTCGTCATAATCGTGGGTGCGGGTGTAGGTGTCGAGGTAGCGTTGCAGCTCGTCCTCCAGAGCGCAGTAGGCGGCCTCCGCCCCCAGTAGGTCAGCGTCCTCGGCGGCATAGGTAGACGCGCCGATGGCTCCCGCCACGCCGTTGCCCACCGTTACCAGCGAGGACATACACGATTGCAGCACCACCAGCAAAAGAAACGCCGCCACCAGCAGGAGCAGTCCGCCGGGGTGTTCCTTGATGTAGGCGGGCACTCTTTCTGTCAGCTTGCCCGTGACGGACGCCGTACCCTCGGCGGCCTTGGCGGTCTGTCTGGCAGCCTCCCGCGCCTGCTTTGCGTACTGGCGCTTGATCTTCTGCTTTTGCAGATACCGGGACACCGCGCCGCCCTCCTGCATTTCCGGGTGTTCCTCCACGGTCTTGCGGTAGTAATAATCCGCCGTGGCCTTAATGTGCTTGCTCTCGGCACGCTCCACCGCCTTTGCCGGGTGTCCCCGGATGGCCTTGCGGAGCCTGCGCCTGCCAAAGCGGTACACGGACTCTGCTGCCAGCTCGGAACGGTGTGCGCCCTCTGTGCCGACATTTTCATGCTCGACCTCATAGAGTTTGCCATGCACAAAGCCGTGGACGCCGTGTCCGGCAGCGTGGGTAAGGCGCTTGACCGCACCGGGCTTTTTCGGCGGCTTCTGCTTTGCCAGCTTCTCCCGGGCGGCATCCAGCTTTTCGCCCCGCTTTTCCATGCGTAGCTTACTGGCGGCTGTCTGCTCCTGTTGGCTTTTTCTGCGGAACTTGGACTTCGGGACATTTTGTCCCGAAGTGGGGTTACTCGTCTGTTCGCTCATGGGCAAGATCCTCCGGGCGGGTAGTCAGCAGGTCATAGATCTCTCCACGGGGGAAACGGTCTACAAACGGGATGGTGACATTTCCATAGAACAGCAGGCCCTCGCCGGAATTGGAGTGCGTGATATAGGAGAGCTGATGCTCGGAAATGCCAAGCTGCTTTGCCAAAATTGCACGGTCGCTCTGCGCCTGCGACAGCAGCACCATGAAATCCGTGTTGTCCAGAATGTTCTCGATCTCCCGGCTGGCCAGCAGGTCTTTCACATTCTGCGTCAGCGCCGAGGGGACGCAGCCCTTTTTGCGGAGCATTTTCCAGACCGCCACAAAGTAGCTGGCCGTCAGCGGATCACGGAGTAGGATATGGAACTCGTCAAAGTAGCACCAAGTCGCCACGCCTTCGGCATGGTTGGCGTTCACCGCCGCCGTGACAAATTCGTTGGTTGTGTGCATGGCGATTTTGCGGAGGTTTTCGCCCAAGCCCTTTAGGACGATGCAGACCACACGGGAATTGAGGTCAACATTTGTCGTATGGTTGAAAAGGTTGAGAGAGCCTGTGCAGTAAAGCTCCAGCGCCGTCGCCACCCGTCGCGCCTCCGGCTCAGGCTGGCGCAGCAGCTCCTCATACAGATCTTGCAGCAGCGGCGTTTTTGCCGTTTCCAGCCCCAGCGCCATCTCCCGGTAGACCAGCCGCACACAGCGGTCAATGACGGTTTTCTCGATGGGCTGCAAGCCCTCCTTTCCGCCTACGATCAGCTCACACAGGGACAGCAGAAAATCCGCTTTCATGGAAAGCGGACTGTCCTCGTCGTTGATATTCATTTGCAAGTCCATAGGCGAAATGTGGTGCGGGCTGTCCGGGGCGATCTCGATGACCTGCCCACCCAAGCGCCGCACCAGCGGGGCATATTCGCCCATCGGGTCAACGACGATGATGCGGTCGTTGGTGGCGAGGAACACATTGATCAGCTCCCGCTTGGCGGCAAAGCTCTTGCCGCTGCCCGTAGAGCCGAGATACATTCCGTTGGCGGATTTGAGCTTTTTGCGGTCAGCCATGATGACATTGTTGGAAAGGGCGTTCATGCCGTAGTAAAGCGCCTGCCCGTCCATGCGAAGCTCCCGGGTCATAAAGGGAATGAAGATGGCCGTGGAGCTGGTGGTCATGCCCCGCTGGATCTCAATGCCGTTGTAGCCAAGCGCCAGCGAGGACACAAAGCCCTGTTCCTGCTGCCAGTCCAGACGGCGCAGGGCGCAGTTGTATTTCTGGGCGATGCCGCTCACCGTGAACACATCGTTTTCAAGCCGCTGCCGGGTGGGAGCGAGGTTTACCACCGTAAAGGTCAGCAGGAACATTCGCTCATTGCGGCTTTGGAGGTCGGAGAGCAGCTCGGCGGCGTCCTTGGAAAAGGTAATGAGGTCAGGCGGCAAAATCTCCATATCATACCCGGCACGGACAGCCTTTTTCTGTTCCTCCACTTTCATGCGGCCTATGTCGGAGATTTTTCCCTTGATCGTCTTAATGGCCTTGAGCTGGTCTACCGTCTGAATGTGCATGGTGACGGTCAGCTCGGCGTCCAGTTCCAGAATTTCCGCCAGCAGCTTATCCGAAAGCTCCGACGCCATGATCTGCAAATAGGACGCCGCGCCCCACATCTGGCCGACACGGAAAGTCCGGCTCTGCCGAAAGTCGAAACTGTCCGGGGCAATATAGTCCTTTGTCCCCATGCCCGTCTTGGGAATATCTTTCCACGCAAAGCGGAACGGCTCACGCCCGCCGGGGTGCATCTGCCCATGCAGCACCGCCAGCCGATCCCGGCCATCCAGCGGGCAGGACTGGACGCCCAGCCGCTTTAGGTTGCCCATGACATCCGCCTCCACGCGCCCCAGCCGGGGACGCGCCTCCGCCACGCCCCCGGCGGGCAGGCCAAAGGTAATGTACTTGTACCGCTCAATGCCGTTGTTGCTCTTGGCGATCTGGCCTTTGAGCATTTCCACATACTCGCCCCGGATGCTGTTGAAGTCATCCTCCTGCGCCGGGATATTCACCTTGTAGCGGTTGGCGTTGCGGTTGCGGCGGTTGACAAAGGAAAGCTGGAACGGCAGAGAGCTGTCAAAATAATTCAGGCACGCACTCCACCCGCTGATAATGGCAGTCTGATCCTCCGTGGACGCCACGGCATAATTGATGTCCTCATATTCCAGCGTCTTTGTGTAAAGCCCGCCGGGGAGCTGGCAGATCCCGTCCGGGTGCATGGCGATATAGGGAATGGTTTGCTGGGCGGACAGCGCCCGGTGCTTATTTGCGTTTTTCTGCTTTTTTGCTTTGCTCAATAGGCTCCTCCTTTCGTGCAAATGAGGCATAGATATTTTCCGTTCGGTACGGTCGGATGCCGGGGCGGGTAAACTTGACCCGGATGATGTTGCGAATCACCTTTTCAAAAGGTAGGCCGTCCTTTTCGTACATGGCAAGCAAAAACGCCGGGAGCATGATCGCCAGCATAGCGAACAGCGCCCCGGTGTTGCCGATGGCCTGCCGGGTCAAAAGGTAGGTGGGAACGCCGATAGCCGCCCCAATGCCGAAGCAGATAAGCTGGCGCTTGGTGAGGTTGAACGCGATCTTTGTCTTGATCTTGGAAAGGTCGTTGGGAACATTCACATAGGGCAAGAAACATCCTCCTTTCCGCTATCTTCTGGCCACCGTGACCAGAGGCCCGCTGTCGGCTCTACTTCGTTGCCCCATACATCCCAGCCGGGAGAGGTCTGCCTTGCGAACAGCTCCACGCGGGGCAAATCACCCATGAGGGCAACGATCTTGTCACGGGTTTCGTCCGGCTTTTTGCTGTGGGCTTCGATGGGCGAAATGATAAACTGGTGGATGTCGGCGGCCTGCCGCTTCGGGTGTCCCTTGGTCGCCAGCAGACAGATCTCGGCGTTTGCCCGTGTCCAGAAGCCCAGCCCGTAAAACCAACTGTCCGCCTTGCGGTTTTTCTTCAGCCATACGAACGCAACGGATTTATAGGTGAAGCCCCACGCACGGATCAGCCGCAGAGCCTCCGGGAGCTGCGGGAACGTGGCCCACATGAAAAGGGCGCTGTCCTTGGCCGCAAGCTCGGCCACAGGCAGCGCACACAATTCCTCAATGCTCATGGTGGGGTAATGATTTTCCGCCGCGCCTTGAACTTTCTTCGCAGAGTAGCGCCACGGCGGGTCAGCGTAAATGATGGGGTATTTTTCGATAAAATCACGCTCCTTTGCACATGAAAAAACCGCCTGCATGAAAGCAAGCGGTCTTGTCGGATCATTTTGTTAGGGTCAGCAAAAATGATGTTTATTCGGTTGTTTCTTCGCGCAGCAAGTCTTTGAACAGGACGCTCATGTAATCGCTGCGGCCATACAGAACACGATCAATGTAGACATCGTTGCCTTGCACACGATAAAACACCATATAATTGCCGCTGACAAGAAAACGATAGTCAGTTCCTATATCTGCAATAGAGGATAACGGGGTTCCCATTTCTGCGAAATTTTTCAACGGGTCAACCGCGTCTATAATGCGATCGATCACGCGCTCCGCAGCAGAACGATTTTGAAGTTCCGATACGATGTAATCCCAAATGTCATCCAAATCACGACGAGACTCGGGTGAATAATGAATTCTATTCTTCATTCGCTCTTGCGCGGAAATGCGCCCTCATATCGTCCGGTGTCAGCCAGCCTTCCGTTTCGCCGGAGTGACGGCCTTTTGCAAGCTCATTCATCAGTCGGATGGTCGCTTGTGTTCTCTCATAGTCCTGCATATCCACGATAGCGTACCGCCCGCGCCCGTTTTTCGTCAAAAAGACAGGAGCGCCCACAGCCACATCATGCAGTACCTCGCTGTAATTTCGCAGGTCAGAAATGGGTTTAATGTTCGGCATATCTATCAGCTCCTTTCAAATACAGTATACCCCATTCTGCTGTAAAATTCAACAGCAAATTTGCTGCAAAATTAGGTACCTTTCTCGCCCCCGGCCATGGCCAGCCGCGCCTGCTCGATGCGCTGGGCGGCGATGGTGTAGATGGAGGGGGCATTTTCAAAGCAGATGAAGCGGCGGCTTGTGTTCATGGCGGCAACGGCAGTCGTGCCGCTGCCCGCGCAGATGTCTGCCACTACCGCTCCTTCGTCGGTATAGGTTTTGATGAAATATTCGCACAGCTCCACAGGCTTTTGCGTGGGATGGATGCCGCCCGTCACCGTCGGCACAAACAGTACATTCCCCGGATAACGCCGTCCGTCGCTGGACTCTGAGCTTGTCCGTTCAAACTTGCCGTAGTTGGTACTACACCCGCTGCGGGGATTGGTCTTGCGGTACGGCTCCCCATAGGTGAATTGCGGATGGTACACCGGGGACTTCTGATAGAACACCAAAATGTTCTCGGACTTTTTCAGCGGCGCACGGTTGGCATTGAGAAAGCCCGTTGCCCGGGATTTGTACCACACCCACTCATAGCGGAGCATGGCGAGGTTGGACGCGCCCAGCATTTTGTCAAAGGGGCATTGAGCGAAAAACAGGATGGCTCCGTTTGGCTTCACCGCCCAGCGCACCGCCTCCCACAGCTCCGGGAGCGGCAGCGGCACATCCCAAAAGTTCCGGGTCGTGCCGTAGGGCGGATCGGTTAGAAGCATATCCACGCTATGTTTTGGCAGAGAGCGCAAGCCCTTGATCCCGTCCATGAGGTGCAGCGCATCCAGCTTTGGGACATTTTGTCCCAAGGTCATATTCATCCCTCCTTTAATGTGCGCTGAACACGCTGCGGGCGATGGAGCCAGTCTTGAACAGGCAGAAGCAGAGCAGCACGGAATAGCCCATGCAGCCCCATATCGCGCCGATGGGGTCGCCGCCTGTGGCGATACCCTGTATCAGCACCGCATAGATGGCAACACAGACGAGGATCAATAGCCCTTGAAATCCCACGGCAAACAGGGACTTCAAATAGTTCTGCCCGGTATTGCCCAGCTCCCGGTTAGAGAGCGTGGCAACGGGGATAGGCGCTAAGCTGGTCAGCAAGTATATTTCAATCATGCGACCATAGACGATCACGAAGATCACAATATTGATCGCCCACATGGTCACATGAATGAGCAGGGATTGCAGCCACAGCCCCAGCAGAGAGCCAAGCCCCAGCGTTTCCAGCGTGGCCTCCAAGTCGGCAAGCATGGCCTCTGAAATGTCCGTTGAGCCTTGCACGATCCCGGCTGCCCGGGCGATAACGCTTTGGGATACATCGAACACCGCCATGACGATATTGAAGGTGTTGGACAAAATCAAAATGGCGCAGGCCGTTTTGAATATCCACTTGAAGAAGATCCAGTAGTCCAGATCATGCAGGTTGTTCTTCTCGATAATGAGCTGGATCAGCTCATAGGTGGCAACAAAGGTGAGGATCAGACCGGCAATCGGCAGTATCACCGTTTCAGAAAGCTGCCGGATCAGGGAGAACACCCCGGCGTTCCATGCCGCCGGGGTGGTTCCCACTTGCACCGCAATCTCTCCGACACGGGAATTGACCGTATCAAAAAGCCCTGTGAGGTTGCCCATGATCCCCTCGATCAGCAGCTCTTTTAGCCAGTCTGTCAGCCAGTCGGTGAGAAATCCCATGCTTTACGCCCTTAAAACAGGGTGGACAGCAGAGGGATCAGGGTCGTACCCAGCACGATGATGCCGCCGCCCGCCATGAGCTGTTTTATCCCCAAATAGGTGTAGGAAAACGGCTCGATGGCGGGCGGCGGCGTGTCAAGAAATATCTATGG
>ERZ1504249.406-NODE-406-length-14645-cov-3.712543_pt1 | contig 14645 bp, 17 predicted proteins | sample MGYA00571884_ERZ1504249 | MGnify/ENA primary metagenome ERZ1504249 (study PRJEB39906, sample SAMEA3182069) | gut metagenome | biome: human; feature: gut; material: Stool; isolation source: human stools | place: Canada | collected 2011-11-08 ...
CCCTGCCGCAATCCCGGCGGGGGGACGCATGTTCGCCGGCGGGGGCTACCCGCCGGAATTAAGCCCGCCCGCAACCGCTTCGCTCCGCTGGCGGGGCGCCGTCCGTGCGGCCCAGCATCTCATCGGCGCTCACGCCGAGAGCGAGGCAGATGACGCGCACATCCTCCGCATACATCCTGCGCCGCCCCTCGAGCATGGCGGCAAACGCCGCACGCGAAAGGCCCGCCCAAACCGCCACCGTCTGCGGTTCCAAACCGTGCGTCGCCACATATTCGCGTATGCGTTCATATACCCGCACGAAATCCCTCCTTCACACGCATTCCCCCTAGTCATCACAGATTTTCTTGATTAATTAATATAATATATGTGGAATTCTGTTATGTCAAGCAGAATTTCTTGATTGGATTCTTGACTTTTCAAATTTTATGCATCATATTGGAGTTGCAGCCCTATGGAAAAGGAGGTCGCCACCTTGCGATATGAAATCGGAAAACGCATTCGCCGCTTCCGGCAGCAGCGCGGATTGAGCCAGAAGGCGCTTGCTACACAGATCGGCGTCAGCTGCGGGCGTGTGTCCAACTGGGAACAGGGCCTGAACCGGCCCGACGCGGACATCCTCGCCGCCATCTGCGATGCGTTGCAGGTGTCGGCAGATGAGCTGCTCGACGTACGGCTTGCCAAGGACGACTTGAACGACGAGGAGCGGCAGTTGATTCTGCAATACCGGCGCAAACCGGCTTTGCAGCCCGCCGTGCGCATATTGCTGGGCCTTGACCGTCCGGATTGATTCCCCCTCGCCGCCGTTGCCTCCGTTTTCGCCGCCCGACCCGGGCGGCCTTCTGCTCCTATCCCGCCGGGCGACCGCTGTCTGCGTTCCGCCCCGCCGCTCCCCTGCCCCGCATCCCCGTGGGGCAGTCGCCTGCCGTCATACCTGGCGCCGCAGGGGCGGTCGCCTGCCGTCGTGCTGCATGGCGCTGTCCCCTCTCCGCGCTCGTGAGCAAGTTCGTCCGAAAGTCTTCGAGCCGCCCAAACCCCCGCCCTCCATATCCATGGGGCCGTCTTCCGGCTTTGTGCGATCGGGCAATACCGCTTCCCCGCGTCCCGCTCCGCCGTTGCCCCCGTTTCCGCCGCCCGCCCCCGGGCGGCCTTCTGCTTTTGTCCCGCCGGGCGGCCGCCAACCGCCCGGCATCCCGCCCCCCCCCCGCCGTCCCCCCGCTTGCCGGTTCCAGCCACGCCCATTCCGAAAATTTCGCCCGAACCCTTGACAATCCGTTTCAGCTGTATATACTGTATATATACAGTCTGTACGGGGGGGGCATGCGCATGACCATACTCATCGACAACCGCAGCGGCGCGCCGATCTACGACCAGATCTGCCGGCAGATCCGCGCCGCCATCCGGAGCGGCGAACTGGCGGCGGACGAGGCGCTGCCGTCCATCCGCAGCCTGGCGCGCGATTTGCGCATCAGCGTGATCACCACCAAGCGCGCCTATGAGGAACTTGAACGCGAAGGCCTGCTCTACACCGTGGCCGGCGTCGGTTGTTTTGTGGCGCGGCAGAGCGACGCGCTGCTGCGTGAACAGGCGCTGCTGCAGGTCGAGTCGCACCTGCGCGCGGCGGCGCAGCTGGCGGCGGGCGCGAGCGTCAGCCGGGACGAACTGCGGGAAATGTTCGACATCGTATTGGAGGAACCGGAATGAACCCTGAAAGTGGTTATCAGAACGCGCTGGAACTGCGCGGCGTGCGCAAAACCTTCCCGGGCTTTGCGCTGGGGCCGCTCGACCTCGCGCTGCCCGAGGGCTGCATCCTCGGCCTGATCGGGGAAAACGGCGCCGGCAAGAGCACGGCCATCCGGCTGCTGCTGGGCATGTTGCGGCCGGACGCGGGCGAGGCCCGGCTGTTCGGCGCGCCCGTGGATGCGGCGGGCGACAGCGCCGCATGGCGCGCGCTCGTCGGCGTTGTGCCCGATGCGATCGGGTTGCCGCCCTGCATGAACGCGCGACAACTGGCGGGCATGTTCCGCCGCATCTACCCCGGCTGGGACGACGCCGCGTATCGCAGCTTTCTCGACCGGCTGGCCGTGCCTTCCGACAAGCCGTTCTCCGCCCTCTCGGCCGGGACGCGCAAGAAGCTTGCCTTTGCCGCCGCGCTCTCGCACGGGGCGAAGCTGCTGCTGCTCGACGAGGCGACCGCCGGTCTCGATCCCATCGTGCGCGACGACATCCTCACCCTCCTCATGGATTTCACGCGGGACGACACGCACGCGGTGCTGCTCTCGTCGCACATCGTGAGCGACCTCGAAAAGGCATGCGATTATATCGCCCTGCTCCACGAAGGCCGCCTGCTGCTCTGCGACGAAAAGGACCGCCTGCTCGAGCGTTTCGGCCTGTTGTGCGGCGACGCCGGGACGCTTGCGGCCGTGCCGCCCGCCGCCGTGCGCGGCCGGCGGGACACGCCGTATGGTTCGGAACTGCTCGTGGAGCGCGCGCTGTTGCCGGCCCGGCTGCCGGCTGCGCCCGTCGGCGTCGAGGACCTGTTCATTTTGCTGGCAAAGGAGGTGGACGGATCGTGCGTTGCGTATGCGGATTGTTGATAAAGGACTGGCATCTGGCGAAAAGATACTGCTGGGCCTATCTGCCGATTGGCGCGGCGTTCGCTGCAATCATGGTGCTGTCGGATGCGGCATCGTTCGCCGCTTACCCGCTGCTGCTGGGCGCCCTGCTGCCGCTCTCGCTGCAGGCGTATGACGAATCGAGCGGCTTTTTGCACTATGCGGCGGTCATGCCCGTATCGCGTCGCGCGCTCGTCGGCGCGCGGTATCTGACGGCGGTGCTCGCCCTGCTGCCGGGCGCGGCGCTGCTGGGCCTCGCCGGCCTGATCGGCGGAGCGATGGGCCGTCCTTCGCCGCTGGATGCGGCGGCCGTCGGGCTGTTCTCGCTGTTGTCGTTGCTGCTCTCCTGCGTGCTGCTGCCGCTCGCCTTCCGCTTCGGCAGCGAGCGCGCCCGATTGCTGGCGGCGCTGGCCTTCGGCGTGTTATGTGTCCTCGTGCTGCTGTTCAGCCGTGACGATTCCGCCCTGCTCCGGTTCGGTATGGCCGGCGGCCGGTTTGTCCTGCCGGCCGTCGTACCCGTGCTGTTCGCGCTCTCCTATCTGCTCTCGGTGCGCCTGTGCGCGCCGCGGGCGGCGTTCAATCCTCCCGGGCGGCGGGCCGGACGCGAATCCAGTAACCGCCGCTGCGGGCGCGGATATAGCGCGTAAAATCCGGCAGATGCGCCGGGGGCCGCGGGCTGTATGCGCCCGGTACCGCCGTGATCTGCACGCGCTCTCCGCCGCGCTGCCAATCGCCCTCAAGATGGGCGGATTGTCCCGGCAGCGACACGCGGTAGAAGCCCGCGCCGGGAAAGATGTTGGGAAACGGATTGGCGATCGGTTCGCGCCGCGGCCGGGGCTCGCAGTCCTCGAGCAGCCGATCGACCTCGTCGCTCCAGCCGGCCGCCTCGCCGGGCAGGCGATGCGCGCGGCGGTTGGTTGCCTCGTTTGTCGCCGGCGCCGCCGCGGACGGGCGCATGGCGGCGGTCTGCACTGCGGGCGCATGTTCCGGCGCGCCGGGGACGGCAGCCGGCGCCTTCCACTCCTGCGGGGCGTCGCCATGGCGGCTGCTGCGCCGGGTGGACGGGACGGCGGCCCCGCCCGGCAGCATATCCGCCCCCGGCATGGGGTCGTTGCGCCGCGAGATGCGCTGAAATGCCGCGTCCGCGCGGCGCAGCAGCGCCATGAACGATTCCGAATCCGCCGCGCTCTGCTCGATGCTGGGCGGGGCGGATGTTTCCCTGTTTTCCACCGGCGCGAAGGATGTTTCCGCCGCCGCGGCCGGCGCCTGCTGCGGCTGCACACGCTCCGCCGCCGTCGCCGGCCGTACGTTTGCCGCCGTCGCCCGGGCTTCGCCCTCCGCCGTCTGCGCGGCGCCCGGCTCCGCCGCCGCAGGGGCTGCCGCCGGCGCGGCCGGGGCTTCGGCCGGGTCCTGCCGCTCCACCGGCATGCCGGTTGCCGCCGTGGCGGTTGTCGCCGGCGTTTCCGTCTGCGCGATGTCCGCCGCCACGGGCGCCGCAGGCGCGGCGGCCGGTTTTGCCGGCGGCGCTTCCGTTCCCGCCGACGGGCTTGCCTCCGCCGCCCTGCCGGATACGGCCGGGGCCTGCACCGCAACGTCCGCCTGCGGCGCTCCTGCCGCGCGATGGGAGGTCATGAGCCGCGCGCGCACCTGCTCCGGAGCGAGCGACGCCCCGCGGGAAAGCCCCATGCACCGGACGCGGCCGTCCTCATGCACGACGACCGCCTGCACGCGCGCGTCCGCCCCCCGCACGGCGATGCGGCCGCCGGCCGGCCCTTCCGTCACGCCCGTGGCCGTGAGCACGGCGACCCTTCCCGCCAGCGGCGTGCGCAGGTGCACCTCCGCATAGCCCCCCGCAATCCTCGCGTGGCCGCACATCTTTCCCTCGGGCGTTTTGAGCGGGATGAATTCCAGTTCCGTCATATGGCATCTTCCTTTCTGCCCGGTTTTCGGGCGCGTCTTTGGCGGGCGCGCCGCACGGCGGTCGGGCGCGCACAAAAGTTTTCTCGGCATAATTGCGCTGTTCTATTGTATAATCGGGAAAGAGCGTGTATGATGAATAGGCTGAAAAAAGAAGCTCGAATCAAAGGAGGGCGATGGCATGACGATCTGGATCGCAATGCTGCTTGGGCTGGTGCAGGGCCTGTGCGAATTCCTGCCGGTCAGCAGCAGCGGGCATCTGATCCTGTTGCAGCGCATGTTCGGCGTGGAGTCGGACGCGCTGTTCTTTACCGTGATGCTGCATCTGGCGACGCTCGTCGCCGTGCTGATCGTCTATCGCAAGCTGGTCTGGCAACTGCTGTGCCACCCGTTCCAGAAGACCGTGCTGTACCTGATCCTTGCGCTCGTGCCCACCGTGCTCGTCGCGCTGCTGTTCAAGAAGGTGCCGCCGTTCGACGCCTTTTATGAGGCCGCCGAGAGCGGCGCGTATCTTGGCGTGTGTTTCCTGTTCACCGGCTGCATCCTGACCGGGAGCGAGCTGGTGCGCCGCCCGCGCAAGCGGCTGCGGGGGCTGCACAACATGCGCGCAGGCGACGCGCTGGCCATCGGCGGGATGCAGGCGATCGGCGTGCTGCCGGGCGTCTCGCGCTCCGGCTCGACCATTGCGGGCGCGCTGTTCGCCGGGCTCGACCGCAAGGCGGCCGCCAATTTCTCATTTCTTCTGTCCATTCCCTCGATTGTGGGCGGCGCGGTGCTCGAGGTCCCGGGCGCGCTGGAAGCCGGCGCCGCCGGCATCGACTGGCTGTGCGTTGCCGCCGGCATGCTCGTGGCGGGTGTAACCGGGTATTTTGCCATCCGCTTTATGCTCCGCGTGATTAAGCGGCGCGGGCTGTGGGGCTTTGCCATCTACGCCGGGCTGCTCGGCACGGCCGTGCTCGCCGATCAGCTGTTCTTCCATTATTTCTTCTGACCCCAGCCCCGCGCCCGCCGCGGGGCAGTTTGTATCCGGTGGCACTGCCGCCGGGCAGGATGTTCCGCGGAGGTGATAACAAATGTGCGATACGCTTGGCCTGCTCGCCGGTACAGGCGCGCTGTTCGCCAAGAACAGCGACCGGAGCCCGAACGAACCGCAGGTGACCGAGTTTTATCCGGCGCGCACGGGCCTTTCCGGCCGGTTGCGCGCCACCTGCATCGAGCTGCCGCAGGTGCGGGAAACGCGGGCGGTGCTGCTCTCCCGGCCGGTCTGGATGTGGGGCGCGGAGATGGGCGTAAACGAGTGCGGCGTCTGCATCGGCAACGAGGCCGTTTTCACGCGCGGCGGCTACGGCAGGACGGGCCTGACCGGAATGGACCTGCTGCGCCTTGCGCTCGAGCGCGCCGGCACCGCCGCCGATGCGCTCGCGGTGATCCTCGCGCTGCTCGAGCAGTATGGCCAGGGCGGCGACTGCGGCTTTGACCATCCGTTTTACTACGACAACGCCTTCCTGATCCTCGACCGCACGGCGCTCTACGTTCTCGAAACGGCCGGGCGGCGCTGGACGTACAAGCGGTACGCGCGCGCGTCGATCAGCAACCGCCTGACCATCGGCACGGATGGCGACGCCTATGCCGGCGGCAAACCGTACGACTTCCGGCGCACGCATACCGATCCGCTGTATACGACCTTTTCCGGCTCCGCCGGGCGGCTGCGCAGCACGCGGCGCAGCCTGGAAACGGCGGCGGCGCCTCTCGATCTCGTGCGCGCGCTGCGCGCGCACGAGGACGGTACGGCGAACCCGGCCGCCGCCGGCAGCGTGAAGAGCGTCTGCATGCACTACGGCGGCCCGGTGGGCGACCACACCACGGCCAGCATGGTCGTTTCGCTTGAGCGGGACCGGATCACGGCATTCCTTACAGGCGGCAGCACGCCCTGTCTTTCGCTTTTCAAGCCGGTCCTGTTCGGCGGCGAACAGAGCGGCCTGGTGTTCGCCGGCGGCGACCCCGCGGCAATGGCGGAATGGCTGCGCCGCGAACGGGCGGTGCGCGCGTTCCTGGGCAGGCGCGTCCCGCCGGAGTTCTTCGCCGCGCGCGACGAGCTGGAGGCGGGCTGGTTCGCCGAGGCGGCGCGGACGCCGGCCGCCGCCATGCCCGCGTTCACGCAGCGATGCCTTGCGCAGGAGGCAGCGTTCCTGGCGCACTGGCGGCCCGAAGCTTTCGCGCAGGCCCCTCTTCCCCGCGCATCCGCCCGCCGCTGGGCACGAAAGACCGCCGTACTCGGCGGCGGGAGGCCGCCCTGGCCGCAAGGGTAAACTTTCTGTAACATGCGCGGCGCGCCGTTGCAAAAGCGCATGCCGTGGGGTACAATAGAAAATAATCATACGGCTTCTATCGAAACCAGAGTATTCGGGGGATCGCGCCATGGCAGACTCGCAAGCAGGCAACTTTTTCATCAACTCCGAACAGGTCGGCGACTACGTCACCGTGACCATGCCCGCCAGGGGCGATGCGGCGGAGGAGGAGATCCGCGTACACTACCTGGAATCCGGCGTGGGCGAGCCGCTGCTGCTCATCCATGGCATCGGGCAGTCGCTCTATACCTGGCGCAACGTGTTCGCCGATCTCAGCGACAACTATCGCGTGCTGGCCGTCGATCTGCCGGGGCACGGATACAGCGGCCGTCCGGAGCGCTTCGCCTATTCGATGGACGAGATGGCGGCGCTGCTGCACGGGTTCCTTGTGGAAAAGGGCGTCGAGTCCGCCCACGTGATCGGCTTCTCCACCGGCGCGGTCTATATGATGCGGCTGCTGACGCTCTATCCCGACTGCGTCGCCAACTGCATCGCCATCGCGCCCGGCGGCATCTCCAAGCACATGCCCAAGCTCTTCCACCGCATGAAGAGCAGCGTCATGTCGGTCTTTTCGCGCAACCTGTTCTCCGCCGGCGACGTGCGGCATATGCTCGACGAGTGCGTGTTCGACAAAACCGCCATCTCCGAGCGGGATGTGAAGCAGTATTACGCCCCCATTTCGGACGGGCTGAGCCGCGAAGCGCTGATGTACGCCGTCGCAAATTTCGATATGCGCGGCACGGCGGACGCGTTGCGCAGCCTTGACCACGAGGTGCTCTGCGTCTGGGGCCGCGAGGACCGCTGGCACCCGGCCTCCGGCAGCGTCTACTTCCAGGGCGTGCTGCAGAACGGCCGCTACTATCTGATCCGCAACACCGGCCACCTCGTCCAGGAGGAAAACCCCGGGAAGCTCCTGGAGGTCGTGTTCTCCTATATCCCGCCGGCCTCGCCGAGCTACGAGGCGTACACCTACACCGATCGCGGCGGCAACGAATGATCGACAGCTTTGCCCTGGGCGATGCGGTGGTCATGAAAAAGCCCCATGCCTGTGGGGAAAACCGATGGACCGTCATCCGCACCGGCGCCGACGTCAAGATTCGCTGCCAGCAATGCGGGCGGATCGTGATGATGGACCGGGCGGTTTTCATGCGGCAATGCAAGCGCGTCCTGCCCGCCGGGACGCCGGAGCAGTGAGCGCAATCAAGCAGGAAAGGACCCGGAAAACAGCGTTGGCGCAACGGACGGAACTGAACCGGCAGGACATGCGGCGCCTGTGCCGCCTTGCCGAGGAACAACAGGGCAAGCTGCGGGGCGGCCGCTTTTGGCGGCAGCTCGATTTTGTCATCTCGCTGGCGTTCCTCGCGGTGATCGCGCTCGGAATACGCGCCTTTCTGCTCGAGCCCGTCCGCGTGGACGGCGACTCGATGGCGCCCACGCTGCTCAACGGCGAGCGCATGTTTGTCGAAAAGGTCAGCCACTGGTTTGGCTGTCCGGAGCGCGGGGACATCATCATCTGCTACTACCCCGGTTATACGGAGACGTGCGTCAAGCGCGTGATCGCTACCGCCGGTGAAACCGTCGCCGTGCGCGACGGCAAGGTGTACATCGATGGCGCGGCGCTCGATGAGAGCGCCTACTGGAACGGCGAAATGCTCGGCGACTTCGGGCCGATTACCGTGCCCGAGGGCGAGGTGTTCGTCATGGGCGACAACCGCAACGCGAGCAAGGACAGCCGCAATCCCTCCGTCGGTACGATTCCGTTCCTGGAGATCGTCGGCCGCGTTCGCGCGGTGATCCTGCCGCTCGGCAGCGCGCGAACGGTCTGATCGCCCGCCCGGCAGTCGCCGTTACTGTCATGCGCATGAATGTTTGAAAGGAGCGACGCATTGGAACAGGAACCGCTGCGCAGAAGTCCGACCCGAAAGAAGCTCTACCGCCGGCAGGCGCTGCTCGGCTGGCTTTTTTCGCTCGTCGTCGTGGCGCTGCTGCTGGCCGCTCTGTTCGGGCTGTGGCTCACGCCCATGCGCGTGGCCGGCAATTCGATGGCCCCGGCGCTCGAGGCGGATCAGGTCGTGCTCGTGGACCGGGCGGCGCGCTTTTGGAAGGCGCCCGCACGCGGAGACGTCATCCTGTTCGCCGACCCGCTCGGCGCCGGCAACCTGCTCAAGCGCATCATCGCGCTGCCCGGCGAGACCGTGGATATCAAGGGCGGTCTCGTCTACATCGACGGCTGTCCGCTCGACGAGAGCGCCTACATCAACCTGTCCGCTCCCGCCGGGGATATGGATGCCGTTACCGTGCCGGACGGCAGCGTGTTCGTGCTCGGCGACAATCGCGCCGAAACGTATGACAGCCGTACCGATGGCGTCGGCTGCATCCCGTATGAGAACATCCTCGGCGTGGTACGCGTCCGCATCCTGCCCGCCAACGCCATGGCCCTCTATTTTTAAGCCCCGAAAGGACCCCCATGTACCCTGAAAGCGAACAGGCGACCCGGCTCGTCATCCTCGGCACCGGCAACGCGATGGCCACGCGCTGCTACAACACCTGCTTTGCCCTCTGCCCGCCCGGCGGCGATATCCTGCTTGTGGATGCGGGCGGCGGCAACGGCATCTTCCGCCAGATGGAGGCGGCCGCCTTGCCGTATGAACGCGTGCGCCACCTCTACCTCACGCACGGTCATACCGATCATGCGCTCGGCATGATCTGGGTGCTGCGCAAGATCACGGCGCTCATGTGCGCCGGCCGGTACGAGGGCGATCTGCACGTCCATTGCCACAGCGACGCGGCGGCGCTGCTGCGCACGGTCTGCACGCTCATGCTGCCCGGCAAGTATACCGCCCTGTTCGATCAGCGCGTGCGCTTTCACATCGTCGCCGACGGCGAGCAGGCCGACCTGCTCGGCATGGCGATCACGTTTTTCGACATCCACTCCACCAAACTGCGCCAGTTCGGCTTTGCCGCCCGCCTGCCCTCGGGCCTGCGTCTGGCGTGCCTTGGGGACGAGCCGTTCAACCCGCTCTGCGGCCGGTATGTGGAGGGATGCGGCCTGCTCATGAGCGAAGCGTTCTGCCTGTACGCCGACCGCGAGCGGTTCCGCCCCTATGAAAAACACCACAGCACCGCGCTCGACGCCGGTCGCATCGCCGCGTCGCTCGGCGCAGAATCGCTGCTGCTCTACCATACCGAGGATGAAACGCTCGCCACGCGGCGCGCACGCTATGTCGCCGAGGCCGCCTCGGTCTTCCCCGGCCGCATCCTTGTGCCGGACGATCTGGACGCCTATTCGCTTTAGCGCCGGCGCCCTGCAAAAACAACGGGACCGGAGGCGGGTGGCACCCCGCTTCCGGTCCTGTTTCGTTTTGTTCCGTGCCGGTTCAGGCCTGGCCCTCCGGATGCGGATGGTTGTTGCGCCCGGCGCCGCCGCGTCGCCGGCGGCGGGGCTTTTTCTGCGCGTCGTCCTGTCCCCCCGCCTGGTCGCCCCCCGGCTGCTGCGCCGCCTCCGGGTTGGCGTTCTCCGGCCTTGCACCCTCCGGCTTTGCGCCGCTTTTGCGCCGGCGGCGGGGCTTTTTCTGCGCGCCGTCCTGTCCCCCCGCCTGGTCGCCCCCCGGCTGCTGCGCCGCCTCCGGGTTGGCGTTCTCCGGCCTTGCACCCTCCGGCTTTGCGCCGCTCTTGCGCCGGCGGCGGTTTTTTTTCGCCGTCGGGGTTCCCTCCGGCGCGACATACGCCGCGTTGGCGGACGGCTCTTCCACCTCGTCCGGCGCCTTCTCGCGCGCCTTGGGCGGGGGATCGCCCACCTTGGCCAGCTCGGTATAATGGTACCAGCGCAAATCGAACGTGCCGTCCGGCAACGTCAGCTTGACGCGGGTCTTCTCGGTGATGGCGTTGTTCTCCACGGCGATACCGTTGCCGTCCGGCGTCTGGATCTCCTTGCCCGTCTTGGGCATGAGCTTCTTCATCTCCTCATAAGCGGCCTGCTCATATTGCAGGCAGCACATGAGGCGGCCGCACAGCCCCGAAATCTTCGTCGGGCTGAGCGAAAGGTTCTGCTCCTTGGCCATCTTGATGGAGACCGGGTGGAAATCGTCGAGGAACGTTTTGCAGCACACGGGGCGGCCGCACGAGCCGAGTCCGCACGCCGATCTGGCGCAGCTCGATGCGCGTGTGGAAATGCCCGGCCAGATCCTTGACCAGCTCGCGGAAGTCCACGCGCTCGTCCGCCGTAAAGTAAAAGATCACCTTGCTGCCGTTGAACGTGTACTCCACGTCCACGAGCTTCATGTCCAGCCCGTGCTGGGCGATCTTCCGCTGGCAGACGTCGAATGCTTCGCCCTCCCGCGCGGCGTTTTCATCGCGCATGGCGCGATCCTCCGCCGTAGCCACGCGCAGCACGGGCTTGAGCGGCTGCACGACCTGCTCGTCCGGCACCTCGGACACGGCATACGGCACGTCGCCGAATTCGGAGCCGCGCGCGGTCTCCACAATCACGCCGTCGCCGGGCTGGATGTCGAGCTCGCCGGGGTCAAAATAATAGATGCGCCCGTTGTTCCGGAAGCGGACGCCGACCACTCTTATCATCGTCTTTCCTTCTCCTCCTCGTTGAGCGAAGCCAGCACGGCATCCACGGTCATCGAACCGCTCGCACCAAAGGCGAGCCGCTTGAGCCCATCGCCCAACATTTCTATGATACCTTGAATCTGCGCCGTTGTAAAGCGCGCAGCGATGCGGCCGGCCAGCTTTTTTTGGTCGGGGTTCTGTGCCGGCGCGCCGCCCGTGTGCAAAAGCAGCGCGTCGCGCAGAAGGCTTTGCCATGCCTGCAACAGCAGCGGCGCGTTGACCGTCTCCTGTTTCTGCCTGCCCCGCGCAGGCTGTACGGGCGCGCGCAGCAGCGTCGCAGCCGCCGGAAACGGCGTGCCGCCGAACAGCGCAGCTTCGAGGCAGGCGGCAGCATCGGCGCGAAACGCGGCGTATTCGTCCGCAGCATAGGGACGGGCCAGGCCCGCCACGCCGTCGGCCCATGCGGCGGCGACAGCGGCGCGCGCCGGGTCGATCCCCTCGCCCTCCAAAGCCTGCGCCGCCGTTTCCATCGGCTGCGCGCCCAGCCGCACGATCGCACAGCGCGAGCGCACGGTCGGTAGCAGGCCCGGTTCGTTCCCCGCAAGCACCAGCAGCGTGTCCTCGGGCGGTTCCTCCAGCGATTTGAGCAGCGCGTTCTGGCAGCTTGCATTCATGCCGTGTGCGTCGAGCAGCGCATAGGCCCGCCGGCCGTGCCCAAACGGCTGCGCCGCCAGGCTCTCCGTGAGCGCGCGAATCTGCTCCACCGCGTAGGGGGCCGCCAACTCCTGATAATCCGGACAAGCCGCGAGCCCGCCCGGCCCCAGCGCATCCGCAAGAAACGCCGCCGCCGCCGCGCGCGCCAGCGCCGCCCTGCCGCTGCCTGCCGGCCCGGCGATGAGCAGCGCATGCATGGTCTTCCCCTCGCGGATGCACGCGAGCAGCCTTTCCCGATCCATCGGCCGTCTCCCCTTCTCAGTCCCGTTTTGCGCCTTCCGGCACCGTACACACCCGGCCGTCCCGCACGCCAAAGAGCGTCGCGCCCGCCCGCTCTGCGGCAAGCAGCGCCTCCACCTGCGCCGCGAGCAGCCGCTCGCCCGGCGCGCAGAGCGCCACGCCCGGCGGGTACAGGCCCACGGCTTCGCCCACGATGCGGCCGGCGGCATCCGCAAGCGGCGTCCACACCGCACGGCCGAGCGCCGCGGCGCGCAACGGCAGGCATCGCTCCGGCGCCGCCTGCGGCAACGGCGGCGGCTCCGGCGGCGTACACCGCCCATAGGGGAGCGCCGCAAGCGCCTCCACCAGCCGCCCGTACCAGGCGGGATCGTCCGCCGGCGCCGTGATGAGCACGAGATGCGCATAATCGGCCATCTCCACAAATACGCCGCCGTGCTCGAGCGCGCGCGCAGCCACGAACCCGGTGATCCGGCGCGCCGATACGTCCACCACCAGGCGCGTCGGATCGTATGCCACGGCGCCCTCCGGCAGCACGGGCGTGGCCGACAGCCCGGCTATGGCGTTGATCTGCGCGCGCAGCGCTTCGCAACGGCGCACCTGCGCCGCCCAGTCGTCCCGGGCCGCCATGAACACCGACCAGTCGATCGACGCCATCAGCAGATAGGAGGGGCTCGTCGTCTGCAACAGCGACAGCGCCCGCTGTACGCGCGCCGGCGAAATGCGGCAGTCGCCCAGATGCAGCGTGGCCGCCTGCGTCAGCGCATTGAGCGTCTTGTGCTGGCTGTGCCCCCAGAGATCCGCATATCCGCCGGCGCCCGGCGGCAGCGCCTCCGAAAACGGGAAATGCGCGCCGTGCGCCGCGTCCACCAGCAGGAGCGCGCCGTGCGCATGCGCCACCTCTGCGAGCGCCGGCAGGTCGGCGCAATATCCATAGGCGCTCGGGGACGTGACCAGCACGGCCGTCGCACCCGTGCGCTCCAGCGCCGCTTCAAGCCGCTCCGCATCCGGCATGGCGGTCAGGCCCGTCCGCTCGTCCGGCGCCGCCGGCTCGAAAAAGGGTTCGATACCCGCCAGCGCCGCCGCCGACAGCGCGCTGCGATGGCAGTCGCGGTACAGCAGCAGCCGGTCGTCCGGGTCGAGGGAAAGCAGCATGCCCTGCAGCGCCGCCGTCGAACCGTTGACCAGCAGAAAGGAGGCGCGCGCCCCATATGCGCGCGCTACGGCGCGCTGCGTCTCGGCAATGCACCCCGTCGGCGCATGCAGGTTGTCGGTCATGGCCAGCTCCGTCACGTCATAGCGCGCCGCCGCCTCCGGCAGCAGCCGCCCCATGCCGCGCCCCTTGTGGCCGGGCATGTGGAAGCGTGCGCAGTCCGCCTGCGCATAATCGCCCAGCACGCGGGAAAGCGTGTTCTGCGAGCCCGTACGCTCGGTATCCATAGGCGCCGCCTCCCATCAGATTTTGTCCCGGTTCCGCCCCGCCCGGGCAGGGGCGGCGCGCCGCGTTTCCCGCCCGGTCAGCCGCCTGCCGCAATGTGCCTGCCTGCCGGCCGTCGCGTCCGCGGGCAAGGCGTTGCAGGCGCCTTGCCGGACGCCGGGCCTGGGCAGCCGGCCGCTTCTGCGCACACAGGCCGACCCGCCCGTTTCATCCGGGCGCGTGCGACGGACGTTTCCCCTTTGCCGTCCGGCCGGACGCCCGATGCCGGCGGCGGCCCACCGGGAAGCGCATGTCCCGGACGCCTGCGGATGCTTTCTCTCCCCATATTATAGAAGCTGGCGCGCCCTGCGTCAATCAAACCGGCGTAATACCGTGGAATCCGGAGAATATAAAAGGTATTCCTTCAAAAACAGCGAAAATCAGGTATTTTTGGCCGTTGCGCCGCATATCATATTTGTGTAAAATTTCTCTGTTATCGATCCTCCTTAGCTCAGTCGGTAGAGCATGCGGCTGTTAACCGCAGTGTCGTTGGTTCGAGTCCAACAGGGGGAGCCATAAAAGGAAGGAAGCTCCGGTAGCTTCCTTCCTTTTATATTGCCGCCGGCCCGCATCCGCAAGCCGGGCCTCCGGAGCGCAAAGCAGCGGGCCGGGCGAGCAACGGGCGCGGGAAGGACGTCCGCGCCGGCACCGCGCGAAGGTCGCCGGCCGAAAAGCGGCATTGGGATGAACCCGACGGGTGCGCAAAGCAGCGGACCGGGCGAACCATAGGCGCGGGAAGGACGTCCGCGCCGGCACCGCGCGAAGGTCGCCGGCCGAAAAGCG